>Ga0163144_10011110_pt1 | contig 19089 bp, 14 predicted proteins | sample OliLak19BULKMAT1_FD_123175 | JGI IMG/M metagenome (GOLD analysis project Ga0163144, IMG submission 123175) | Freshwater microbial mat bacterial communities from Lake Vanda, McMurdo Dry Valleys, Antarctica - Oligotrophic Lake LV.19.BULKMAT1 | ecosystem: Environmental > Aquatic > Freshwater >... | reverse complement strand
GCGGCGCCGATTGACGCGGGGTCTCGGGCGCGCGCTCCGCGCGCGACGCGCGCGGAGCGCGCGCCCGAGACCCCGCGTCAATCGGCGCCGCGTACCTGGTACCGTACGACGATTCGACGACCCACAACCGATGTTGGCCTGATGCAATCCCGACGCAGTTCGCTCGGCGCGACGATCGCTGCAGTCGTCGCAGCTGCGTTCATCGTGCTGTGGCTAGCGCTCGTCGTACTACGCATCGGCTACCCGTACGAGCTCGAGTGGATGGAGGGCGGTATGCTCGACCACATCCAACGTGTGCGAGCCGGCGAAGCGCTCTACGCGCCGCCCTCGCTCGAGTTCGCGAGTTACCCGTACACGCCGCTGTTCCCCTGGCTCGCGGCGCTCGCAGCCAGCGCGCTCGGCGATGGATTTCTCGCGCCGCGCCTCCTCTCCGTAGTCGCGACCATCGTCACGTTGGTGCTCCTCGCGTTGCAGGCGCGACGGCCACGGTACGCGGCACCCGTGGAGGGCGCTCGCCTCACCCACTCGGACAACCGCCCCCGCTGGCTCGCGGGGTTGCTCGCTGCGGGTCTCTTTGCCGCCGGCAACCAATTCGTCGGCGGCTGGAACGATCTCGCGCGCGTCGACGCGCTCGCGATGGCGCTCGGGCTCGGAGGCCTCGTGGTGGCGCTCGCGGGCAGCGGTCCGCGCGCGATCGGCGGCGCAGCGATCCTCGCGTCCCTCGCATGCCTGGCCAAGCAGAGCTCGTTGGCGTTGGCGCTCGCGCTCGCGGTCGCGTTCTTGCGCACCGGATGGCGACCCGCGGTCGGCTATCTCGTCGCCCTCGGCGCTTTGCTCGGCGCGAGTGTGCTCGCGCTCGAGCTCGGCACCGACGGTTGGTTCCACTTTTGGACGTACACAATCCTCGCGAACGCGCCGACACACCAACCGAGTGTCCTCGGTTATTGGCGTGAGTGTGGGTTCCACCTCGGTCCGGCGTTCATCGTCGTCGCGCTCGGATGGCTCGACGGAGGCCGACGCCGGCCCGACCTCGGCCGCACGGCCGCGGTCATCGCGCTGTTCGCGACGGGCTGGATCGGGCGCTCTCACGAGGGCGGCTTCCAGAACAACCTTCTGCCGCCTCTCGTGGCTACGGCGCTGCTCTTCGGCCCCTCTGCGGCGAGCTGGATCCGCCGTCGTGGAACGCTGGCGGGCCTCGTCGTCGCCGCAGCCTTCCTGCCCTTCGTCTACGACCCGCGCCCCATGGTGCCGAGCGCTGCCGACCACGCCGCAGGGGACACCCTCGTTGCTCGAATCGCGGCGCTCGGACCGCCCGTGCTGCTGCCCGACCATGGGTATCTGCTGCGCCGCGCATTCGGGCCGGAAACGCGCCAGGGGATCCACGGGATGGTGATCAACGATCTGCTCAAGAGCGGCGCCGTGCGCGAGGCCTCGGACCTCGTCACGGCCCTCGAGGCCGCGCTCGCAAAGCAGACCTATACCGCAGTGATCCTCGACGAGCTCTGGGGCGACCTCCCGGGATTGTCGCAGCACTACGCTGTCCCGGAGCCGCTGTGGAGCTCTGCGGATAACACCTTCGTGCCAGTCTCTGGCGCCCCGAAACGGCCGCTGTGGTTGTACCGGCGCCGCTGAGAAGCCTCCGGCGCATCAAATCGCGGCGCGAGCCGCTTTTGCACGATCAACGCCAGCATCGCGATCGCAGTCGCGAACGACTTGCGCACGCTGCCCGAGTGTTTCGACACCCCGCCACAACGAGCGTTGTAGGAAACGGGCACCTCGACGACACGCAAATGTGCGCGCAGGGCCTCGATCGTGAGCTCGGGCGCGAACGCCGGCCCAGCCGCGAGTGTGCGTGTGCGGATCGCGAGCCACGCAGCGCGCCGCAGCGCGCGGTACGTGCATCCGACGTCGGTCAGCCGGGCCCGGTGGCGCCACCAGAGGACCTCGATCAGCTTGCCGGCGACGATGTTCCCGAGGCGCAGCAACGGCCCCATCGCCGCGCCTCTCTGAATGGCGCTGCGCGTCGTGCGCGTGCCGAGCACGAGCTCGTGGTCCGGTAGGAACGTGAGCAGCTTTTGCAGGTCCGCGGCGCGGAACGAATGATCGGCCTCGACGAGGACAAGGAGCTCGCCTTCCGCGTGGTCGAGGCCATGCCGCAGGGTCGCGCCGTATCCACCGACAGCGACGGAGAGGACTCGCGCGCCGGCAGCTCGCGCGCGCTCCGCAGTGCGATCCTGCGAGCGATTGTCGACGACGATCACTTCGTGCACATGGGGCAGGAAGTCGGCCACGACCGCGGCGATCGACTCCTCCTCGTCGAGCGCGGGGACGATGACGGAGACGCGACCTCGCGCGCGCCCATGAACGAGGTCATTGGCGCGCCGCCAGTCCTCGATCGTGTTGACGTTTACGTATTCACCTGCGAGCGAGCAGAGGTCGACGCGGGCGCCGGCGCGGACCTCTCGATCGAGCACCTCGATCAACTCGAGTTGCGCGCCCTCCGAGTCCGCCGCAGCGCGCTCGATCGCGTCGAAGATCGCGGGATCGAAGACGAACGTGCCGCACCCGAGCCAACCGTCGGCGGCGGCGCGGGGTTTCTCCGTCAGCCGAAGGATCCGAGTCCCCTCGACCACGACTGAGTAATTGCGCTCGATCTCTCGTCCGGTCCGGCCCGGGAGCGCGCCACAAATCGCGAGCGTCCCCGGGTCGAGCGTGGGCAACACGGCGTGGTCCGCACCCTCGTAGACCTCGTCCGGCAGCAACATGACGAACGGCTCGTTGAGGTGCGCGCGTGCGGCGAGCATGCCGCGTGCGAGGCCGATCCCGGGGTCCCCACAGCGCACGATCGTGAGGTCGACGCCCGCGTACTGCTCGAGAGTGCGCGGCGTCTCGTGGTCGTCCGCAGCGACGATCACCACGATGCGCCGAATGCCGAGCCCGTCGCGCAGTGTGCGGACCGCGCGCGCGATCAGCGGCTCGCCATCGATCTCGAGGAGGCACTTGGGGCGCGCGCTCGTCAGCGGGCGCGCCCGCATCCCGATCCCCGCTGCAGGCAGGAGCGCAAGTGTCGCCTTCTGTCGACCGGTCCCGGAAGTCTCGATCTGGCACATCTTCCCACCGTCGTTGAGGAGATTCGAAGTACCAGGTCGCGGGAGGCTACCATCAATGTGGCGCCACGTCAAATCCGTGCCTCCTCGCAGATCCCGGCGCTAGCGAACTCTCCGTTTTGAACACGCCAGGCCGCGGATCCACCTATCCGCCGTGGAGGTCCCTCCCGGGCGCACGTTCATTCCCTGCATTCCCTCCTGAGAAACCTGAACGACATCATGCGAAACCACCTGCTCCTCGCAAGCGCGCTCCTCGGACTGCCCGCCGTGGCCGCCGCCCAGGCCGTCACTACGATCCCGGCGCCGACGATCCCGACCAGTTTTGTCGACATGGACCTGCTCCCGGCAGGCCCGACAACCGTCGCGGCGCTCAACGGCGTCGGGAGTCCGGTTGCGGCCAACATCCAGAACATCGTCCTGACCCCGAGCACCGCAGCTGCGGGGATCTACAACACGAGCCCCGTCGGCCGAGCACTCGGCCTGACCGCCGCGGGACTCGAGCTCATCGATCCGCCTTCGGGAGCGTTCATCGCCTTCAATGGGAGGATCGACCTGGCAGGGCCGACGACCGAGATCGGCTTCGGCATCGGTGACTGGGTCGGACCGGTGGTCCTGGACTTCTATCTGGGTGGCAATCCCGTCGTCCTCGCGTTCAGCTCGCCCTCGCAAAACGGCCTGATGTTTTATTACCAAATGGCCGGTGGCACATTCGACCGCGTGGATGTGCGCGCTTCGACGACCGGCGGCAACTGGGTGTTCATCGACTTCGAGGTCGCCCAAGGCGGCACCCCGTCACTCGGCACGTCCTATTGTGGCCCCGCCGTGGTGAACACCTCGGGCAGCAGCGCGGCGACCATCGCCACCGGCTCGACGATCGCCGCGAACAACAACGTGACCCTGACGGCCCTCAGCATGCCGGCCAATCAGTTCGGCTTCTTCCTCACCAGCATGACCCAGGGCAATGTGCCGAATCCGGGCGGCAGCAACGGTGTCCTCTGCCTCGGCGGTACGATCGGTCGCTACGTTGCGGCGGGCCAGATCAAGAACTCGGGTGCAGGCGGGACGTTCGATCTGCTGCTCAACCTGACTCAAACTCCGGCCGGAGCGAGTTTCGTCGCGATCACTGCGGGTCAGACCTGGAACTTCCAGGCGTGGTTCCGCGACATCGGCCCAATGGGCCAGCCGCAGTCGAACTTCACGGACGGTCGCTCGATCAGCTTCAACTGATTCGAGTCACCGAGGCTCGCTGACCCCGTGACCCGCGGCGGCTGCTGATAGGCAGCCGCCGCGGGTCATTTCTCGCCCGCGCCGATCATCGGCGGTTGCAACGCGCTCAGACTCGATCTTCGCGCCGCGCGTCGTAGACACCGTCCGTGAGGCGCAACGCAGTGCAGCCAGATCCGTCGCGTAGCTCCGCGGGCAAGAGCTCCTCTGGGAAGTTCTGGTAGGCGACTGGGCGTACGAAGCGCTGGATCGCGTTGGTCCCGACCGACGTCGAGCGGCTGTCCGTCGTCGCCGGATAGGGTCCGCCGTGGACCATCGCGTCGCAGACCTCGACGCCGGTCGGATAACCGCCGAAGAGGACGCGTCCTGCGCGTTGCGCGAGCATCGGGATCAGCGCCTGCACGAGCTCACGGTCGTCAGTTGCCGCGTGCAGTGTCGCGGTGAGCTGCCCCGCGAGGCTCGCGGCGACGGCGAGCAGCTCGCGCTCGTCGCTGCACAACACCGCCAGCGTGCTCGGTCCGAAGACCTCCTCGTGCGCGACGGGCTCGTCGAGGAAGCTCTGCGCCGGGATGCTGAGCAGCGCGCCGCGCGCGTGGCACGGCCCCTCGGCCTTGGCCTCGACGTGCACCTTGACTCGCTCTCGCGCCGCCAGTCGCGCGAGTCCGCCTTCGAAACCGCGCTTGATTCCTGCGTGCAGGAGCGGCGCTTCGGGGACGGCCGAGAGCGCCTCGGCGAGGCTCGCGAGCAGGGCCTCGCCCGCGCCATCCGCGCGCAGCACGATGAGGCCTGGATTCGTGCAGAACTGCCCGACACCCTGGGTCACCGAGGCCGCGAGCGCGCGGCCGTGCGCGACGGGATCCGCCGCGACGCTCGCCGGCAACAGGAACACTGGGTTCACGCTGCCCATCTCGGCGAAGACGGGGATCGGCACCGGTCGGCGCTGGGCGAGATCGAAGAGCGCTCGCCCGCCGCGAAGCGAGCCGGTGAAGGCCACCGCGCGCGTCGCGGGATGCTGGACGAGCATCTCGCCCACTTCCGGTGCGGGCCCCTGGACGAGGGAGAACACCCCGGCCGGCATGCCCGTGGACCGCGCGGCCCGGACGATCGCGCGGCCGACGAGCTCCGACGTGCCCGGGTGGTTCGGATGACCCTTGACCACCACCGGACACCCCGCCGCGAGCGCCGCGGCCGTGTCGCCGCCCGCCACCGAGAACGCGAGCGGGAAGTTCGAAGCGCCGAACACGACCACCGGTCCTAGCGCGTGGGCCATCGAGCGCACGTCCGGTTTCGGCAAGGGCGAGCGCTTGGGATCGCCGTGATCGATGCGGAGCCCGAGGTAATCCCCCGCACGAACGGTCCGCGCGAAGAGCCGCAGCTGGCCGGTCGTGCGCCCGCGTTCTCCTTCGAGGCGCCCGAGCGGCAGACCGGTCTCGGCGTTCGCGCGCTCGAGGAGCGGCGCGCCGAGCGCCTCGATCTCTGCCGCGATGGCCTCGAGAAACTGTGCGCGTCGCTCGCGCCCCAGGGCCTCGAACGCGGGGTGTGCCGCGGCCGCGAGCTCGAGCGCCCGCTCGACCTCCTCCGCGGTCGCTGCATGGAACTGAGGCGCGAGCGCCTTGGCGTCGCAGGGATCGACGGCCGTGAACGTGTCACGCCCATTGCGCGACTCCGTGTCACCGAGGAGCTGCGCTCCGGACATCTCTAGGGCTTGATTGGACATCGTTTTGTAGCGTGATTCAGCGAATGGAGCGTTCAGCGTTTGGCCGCGAGGCGCGCGCGGATCTCGGCGAGACCCCGCGTGCGCGCCTCGCCTTCGAGCGGCCTGCGCGGCGCGCGGAACGACTCGGTCCCGTGCCCGACCTCGGCCTGCACGAGCTTGATCCACTGCACGAACTCCGGCACACAATCGAGGCGGAGGAGGGGCAGGAACCAACTGTACAAGGCATCGGCTTCGGCGACGCGACCGGCTTTCGCCAGCGTGAACAAGCGCACCGACTCCTCGGGCAGCGCATTCACGAGGCCCGCGATCCATCCATCCGCGCCCATGCGCGCCGCCTCGACGGCCATGTCATCGAGGCCCGCGAAGAGCGCGAGGCGATCCCCGACGAGCGCGCGCACGGCGGTGATGCGGCGCACATCGCCGCTCGACTCCTTGACCGCGCGGAGCTTCGGGTGCGCCGCCGCGAGCGCGGCGATGAACTTGGGTTGGGCGTCGAATCCGTACGCCGGCGGGTTGTTGTAGAGCATGCACTCGAGCGACGTCGCGCTGAGCAGCGCTTCGAAGTGCAGCTCGACCTCGCGATCGGGGCCCTTGTGGACGTACGGCGGCAGGATCATCAAGCCCCCACAGCCGGCGGCTTCGGCCTCTTTGCAGAGCCACACGGCCGTGCGTGTCGACAAGGCCGCGATGCCCGGCACCACCGGCACGCGGCCCGCGACACCCTCGACGCACGAGCGCATCAGCGCGACCTTCTCTTCAGGGTCGAGGGTCGCGCCCTCACCGAGAGAACCGCACGGCACGATGCCGGTGGCGCCGTGGTCCACGAGCCAGGCCACGTGGCGTTTCACGAAGGCGTGGTCGATCGCCCCGTCCTTTTGGAAGGGAGTGGTGATCGCGGGCATGACACCTTGCCAATGCATGGGGATTCTCCTGTCGAATGTCGAGGTCAGTTTAGAAGGGGGAGCTCCGCGCCCTCGGCGCGCGCGAACGCGGCCATAGGCACGGGCGTGAGAGGTGGGCGAGGTGTCTCGCGCGCCCAACCGCGCACCACCTCGAGGGCCGCGCCGCATACACGACCTTGGCACGGGCCCATGCCGCAACGCGTCGCGAGCTTGGCGGCGCGGAATTCCGCGAAGGGCTCGAGCGCCGCGCTGCGCACGTCCTCGCAGCGGCACATCACCGTGTCCGGCTGCGCGAGGGCGAGCACCTCGGGCCTCAGCTCGAACGCGCGTTCGAGCTCTAAAGTAAACCGTCGGTGGCGCGCGACTCTGCGGCGTTGGACGGCGAGCGCGCGCTCCGACGCCGACGCCGAGGTCGACGCCGCGCCACATGCGGCGCGCGCAGCGGCGAGGCCCGCGAGCTCGCCCTCCACGAGGGCCGCGTCGACGCCGCCGATGCCATTGGCCTCGCCTGCGGCGTAGATCCCGGGCACCGTGGTCGCGAGGTCCCGGTCGACCTCGAGGCCGGACGGGCCACGGTCGCAGCCAAGAAGCTCGCCGAGACCGGTCGCGGGGACGAGGCCAAAGCCGGTCGCGACGAAGTCGACGTCGAAGTTCTGGCGCTCGCCCGCGACCGATGCTTCCACGCGCAAACTCGCTCCGCTCTGTGTGACGGCGACGATCCAAGACCCCGCGCGCAGCGGCACACCGCGGAGCCGTACGAGCAAACCGAGCCCTTGCGCGGCCTTCTTGGGCTGCATCGATGTCGCGAGGCCGAACCGCGCCAGCGCTGCACGCGGCGCCTGTTCCAACACGGCCACGACTCGCGCCCCTGCCGCGATCAGCGCAGCGGCGACGGCCAATGCAAGCGGGCCACTGCCAGCGATCAACACTCGTCGCCCGCGCACGTCGAGGCCGCCCTTGAGCAGCGCTTGCAGGCCACCGATCCCGAGGACGCCGGGCAGAGTCCAGCCCGGGAAGGGCAAGAAACGCTCGTACGCGCCAGTCGCGAGCACGACGGCGCGCGCGTGCACGGTGATCGTCCCAGCGTCGCGGGCGCTCCACGCATCGAGCCGGTGCGGCGCCCCGGCGTCGGCGCCGAACACGTCGGCGTCGGCGTCGAACACGGCGACGCCCGCGAGAAACCGCGCGCGGCCGGCGCGGGCGCGCAGCCGCTGGACCTCGGGGCGCGCCGCGCCCGCGTCGTGTGCTGCGCGCCAGATCTGACCACCGACGGTCGAGTTCTCGTCCAACACGACGACGTCCGCGCCGACCTCGGCCGCGGCCGCTGCGGCGGCGAGGCCCGCCGGGCCTGCGCCGATCACCGCCACGTCCGCGGTCTCTGCCCGATTCGAAGCGGCGCGCGGCAGTGTGGCGCTCAGCGTCGACACGATCGCCGAGTTGGGGCTCGTCTCCACGATCATCCCGTCGGTGCAGCGCTCCATGCAGGCGCGCACATGGGGCCGTCCATTCACTGTCACACGACACTCGAAACACACGCCCATGCCGCACAGCGGACCGCGCGGTTCGTTCGACACGCTCGTGCGCGCGCGCCGCCCGGGCGACGCAAGAAGCACGGCCGCGAGGTTCGTGTCCTCGCCCACATCGACGGCGGCACCATCGAGCGAGATGCTCACGAGCCTCTTCTCTCGCGACTCAGCCACGGACCACCGCCGGTTCTTGGAATCGCGCCGGTGCATACCAAGAGGGATCGAGCGCTTGCAGCGAGCTCCCTGCGAGCGACTCGCTAGAACCGGTTCGTTGTTCCAGCGGGCTCAAAGCCTCGTCGCTGCGAATGGCCTCCCTCGGAGCGTCCGCGCCCGCGCGTTGTGCGACGAGCAAGTCGGCGATGAGCTCAGCGCTCCCGAGCGAGGTCGTGATGCCGACTCCCTCGTGCCCGGTCGCGAGCCACGTGCGCGGCGCCGCGGGCAAGGGCCCGAGGAGCGGCAGGTTGTCGGCCGTCGCGGGGCGGACGCCAACCCACGTGCGCACCACGGAGAGCTGCGCGAGGCCGGGCAGGAACTCGAGCCCGCGCTGCACCATGCGCGCGACGACGTCACGCTCGACGCGTGTGTCCGACGCGCCGATCTGCCGCGAAGAGCCGAGCAGCACTTGCCCGGTCGCGCGCGGCTGCGCGTTGAACGCGACGGACGTGCGCTCGTGGCCGTGCGCGCTCGCGAGGTACCCGAGCTCGACGAGCTGGTGCCGCACAAAACCCGGCGCTCGATCGGTGATGACGAGGTGGCCCTTCTTCGGGATGAGCGCGAGCCCGGGCGGGCAGAGCTCGCGCTGGAGCAGCGACACGCTGGCGAGGCCCGCGGCGACGATCACGACGTCGGCCTCGAGGCGCGCGCCATCGGCGCCCTGAATCCAGCCGTCGCCGATGGACACGACAGGGCTTCCAGCTCGGAGCGTCGCGCCGTGCGCTGCGGCCCGTCGCCAGAGGACGGCGGCGGCGCCAGGTGGGTACACGACGCTGTCGCCGGGCACGTACAGCGCGCCGGCGAGGCCAGCGCGCAGATGCGGCTCGAACCGCGCGAGCGTCGCGGCATCGAGGACCTCCGTCGCGACGTCACGCGCGCCGAACCACTCATGCTTGGCGCGCGCGATCTCGAGCTCAACCTCGTTCGCGGCGACCCAAAGCGTGCCGCACACCTCTCGTTCCACATCGACACGAAAGGTGCCGCACACCACTCGTGGTGCACCACCACGGGTGGTGTGCGGCACCTTTCGTTCCGGCACCCCTCGTTTGTTGGGTTCGGTTGCGCTGGACCAGTCGGCGGCGCGAGCATCCCAGAGCGCGCGCGAGCGGCGCGTCAGCGCGAGCTGCGCCTCGGAGTCGTCGAGCACGAGGATGTGCCCCATGCCCGCCGCGGTCGCGACACCTGCGGGCGCCTTGGCCTCGACGATGCGCACCGCTGCGCCGCGAACGGCGAGCGCTTCGGCGCAGGCGAGGCCGACGATGCCTGCGCCGACGATCAGCACGTCGAGATTTGCTAGCGGCCCGTTCGCGGCTGCGAGGTGACCTCGGTGAGACGTCATAGCCCCGCGGTTCCTTCAGGTTTCGGCGTCGCGCCGGCGTGGATCCGAATGCCGTGCCGGAACGGGTCGTCGCGATGCAGGATCAGCTCGGACTCCGCGGTGATCCAGGCGCGCCCCGCGACTGTCGGCAAGACGCCGTGCGCGCTCCTCTTGTACGACGCGCGGAAGAGCGTCCCGAGGATGCTCTCCTGCCCGAAGTTCTCGCCCTCGCCGAGCGCGCCGTCCGCGGCGAGGCACGCGAGTTTGGCGCTCGTGCCTGTACCACACGGTGAACGGTCGTATTCGCGACCCGGGCACAACACGAAGTTCTTCGCGTGCGCGTCGGCGCGCGTCGGCGGTCCGAAGAGCTCGATGTGGTCGATCTCCGCGCCCTTCGCGCCAGTGACGCCGTGGCGCACGAGCGCTTGACGCAGATCCCACGCGAAGTCTGTCAACGCGGGGATGCGCGCGGGATCGAGGCGCTCGCCATGTTCGCTCGCGAGGAAGAACCAGTTCCCGCCCCACGCGACGTCGCCGATGACGGTGCGGCGCCCGGGGACGTCGACCGCGACACGCGCGTGGGTGCGATACGACTCGACGTTCTCGACGGCGATCGCGCCGTCACCCTCGAGCGTGACGTGCACGTCCCCCACCGGCGTCTCGATGAGATGCCTCCCGGCGCCGAGGCGCCCGAGATGGCGCAGGGTCTCGGCGAGGCCGATCGTGCCGTGCCCGCACATGTGCAGAGTGCTGACGTTGTTGAAGAAGATCACCGCCGCGGTGGACTCGGGTCGTGTCGGCGGCAGGAGCAACGCGCCGACGAGCGCGTCGAAGCCGCGTGGCTCGTTGCACACCGCGGCGCGGAACCCGTCGTGCTGCTTGCGGAACACGGCCGCGCGCTCGGCGAGGGTGCCTGCGCCGAGGTCGGGCGCGCCCTCGAGCACAACGCGCGTGGGCTCGCCCTCCGTGTGGGAGTCGATGACACGAATCGTCTCTGGTTGCATGAGTGCGCTCCTGTGGTGGCAGTCGCGGATCGTCAGGTTCTGTCCCTACGCGCCTGGCTCGTGTCGGCGAGGAGCACGAACTCACACACCCGCGCGCCGTCGTTGACGTATTCGACCGTGACGTCAGGTGTGTACGTCACGCCATCGCCTGTGCGCAGCACGTGCGCGGCCTCACCGAGTCGCAGCGTGAGGGTCCCGCGCACCACGGCGACGTGCTCCAAGATCCCGGCGCGGTTCGCCACCATCGGGCCGGCGCTCGTTCGCGGCGGCAGCTCGTAGGCGACGAGCTCGAGGCCGCGGCGCAACATCTCGGGCGACAAGGTGTGCCGCGCGACCCCCGTCTCGGGATCGACGAGCGAGCGCCGCGCCGCAGCGCGGACGACGATCGCAGCGCTCGGCCGGGTGTCCTCGAGCAGGTCCGTCAGGGAGCAACCGAGGGCGCGCGCGATCTCGTAGCTGAGTTTGACAGTCGGGTTCTTCAGCGCCCGTTCGACCTCGGACAGCATCGCGGCGCTGACACCGCTGGCCTCGGCCAGGGTCTCCAGCGTCCAGCCGAGGGCTTGCCGGCGCCGCCGGACGTTGCCACCGATGTCAGGGGGGTTGGCCACAGCGAATGAGTTTACGCTATAGCGAATTGCTCCACAAGGGTTGCCCCTCGTCGTAGTCTGGTCCACGAGTCAGCAACTGGCGTGCCCAGGGCTCACCCCCGCACGCCGCTTCCCAGCAGCTCCACACTCAATCAGAAGGGCCGCACCATGCGCAACCTCTCGTTCCTCCCGCTGCTCGCGCCAGCGCTCGCGCTCGCGGCGGCAGCCCCCTTCGCCTTGCCCGGCAGCGGCGTCGGCGATCCCCTCCCTGAAGCCGAGCTCGAGGGCTTCACCCAGACCGGCGCGACGACTCTGTCGGACTACGCCGGCCGCGCGATTCTGATCGAGTTCTTCGCCTTCTGGTGAGGCCCGTGCGCGTCTCAGGTGCCGCACCTCAACGAGCTTCAAGAGAAGTTCGGTGACAAGGGCCTGAGCATCGTTGGCGTGACCAGCGAAGGAAGTGGGCCCACGGAGAAGTGGGTCGAAGAACACTCCATGAAGTACGCGTACGCGTACGACAAGTCGAAAGCGTTGTTCCACGGCGTGGGCGCCTCGGGTTACCCGTCCGCCATCTTGGTCGACGCCAGTGGCAACATCGCCTACCTCGGGCACCCGGGCAGCATCACCGCCGAGATCGTCCAGGGCGCGCTCGCGGGCGCGCTCGCGACGCCGATCTACGAGTGGCCGAAAGAGCTCTCGGGCGCGGCCAAGGACATGCGCAAGGGCGATCTCGCCGGAGCGCTCGAAGAGCTCGGCAAGTTCGGTGAGACCCACGCGGACATCACGGCCGCGGTGACCGCGATGGTCAAGTCACGCGTCGCGCAGCTCGAGAAGGCGCGCGATGCCGGTGATTGGCTGCGCGTCGAGAACGCAGGCGAGACGCTCCTCAAAGGCCTCGGCAAGCTCGAAGAGGCGACGACGGTCAAGGGCATCCTCGACACGCTCGCGAAGGACAAGGGCGCGCAAGCGGTCCTCAAGGCGCAGAAGAAAGTCGAGAAGATGTTCGCGGACGACATCAAGAAGAGTCAGTTCGACCGCTGCGAGAAAGACCTCCACAAGATCTGCGAGGAGCACGCAGGCACCGCCGCCGAGCGGGATGCCAAGGCTGGCCTCGAGCGCCTGAAAGCGCTTCGCGCAAGCTGAATTCGAACGACGGTCTTACGCGTTCCGCGGGTGAGGCCGAGCGAATGGAACACGGGCACGGCCTCCGCACGGAGGTCGTGCCCGTGGTTGATTCCGACCCGACGGACACAGCTCCGAGAGTGTCACACCGCACTGACCCGCGTGCTGATTCGCGTAGACTGCACCCATGCAAGGCCGAACACCTCGTTGGTCGGACCGTCGCCCGCATTGGCTCGCCTCGTGGTCTTGCGTGCTGCTGTGTGTCGGTCAGAGTTGGGCATGCAGCGCCCGCCAAGCGCCTTCCGCGGCCCGCGTGGACCCATCCGAGGCGCCGCCTCGGCGCGCGCCCAACGTTCTGTTCCTCGCTGTCGATGACCTGCGGCCCGTCCTCGGCTGCATGGGCGCCGTGCCGTCCGTGACGCCGTATATGGACCGGCTCGCGGCGGAGGGCGCGCTCTTCACCCGGCACTTCACGAATGTGCCGACATGCGGCGCGTCGCGTTACGCGCTGTTGACGGGGCGCGCGCCACGCGTCTCGGGCGTGCGCGCGGGCAACGATACGTTCCACCGCGGCCCCGCGCGCCTCACGCCAGGTCCGCACGACGGCGCCCAATCGATGCCCGAGCTTTTCCGGCGCAACGGGTACCACACGGTGCTGCTCGGCAAACTCTCGCACATGCCCGATGGTCGGGTGTACGCCTACGACGGCAGCGGTGACGGCGCGGAAGAGCTCCCCGGTGCCTTCCACGAGCTCGCGACGCCCTTCGGCAGTTGGGCCCGCGGCTGGGGCGCGTTTTTTGCCTACCCGAACGGTCTGCACCGCGAGAAGGGTCTGGCGAGCGCGCCGCTTATGGATTTCGACGCGGTCCACGACGATGAGCTCCCCGACGGATTGATCGCCTCGGCGGCCTGCCAACAGCTCGCGTCCCTGGCAGCTCGCTCGGAGCCGTTCTTCCTGGCCGTCGGTTTCTTCAAGCCCCACATGCCATTCGTCGCGCCCCACGGGGACTGGGTCGCAGTCGAGCGGGAGCTCGCGACCGTTTCGCTTCCGGTGGAGACCGCTTCGCGCTACGCCGGTGCGAGCGCCGAGTTCAACAGCTACGTCGCCCCATTCGTGGATGAGGCGCGCGACTCCCCCGCCAACTTGCTCGCCACTCGGCGCGCGTACTTCGCCTGCGTTCGTTACGTGGACCGCCAAGTCGGCCGCGTCCTCGAGGCGCTGGACGTGCTCGGACTCGAGGAGGACACCATCGTCGTGCTCTGGGGCGATCACGGCTGGCACCTCGGCGAGTCGGGGATCTTCGGCAAACACACGCCCTTCGAGCGCGCGCTGCACGCGCCGCTCGTCGTGCGCGCGCCCGGTCGGATCTCGGCCGGGGTCCGCATCGACGCGCTCGTCGAGAGCGTCGATGTGTACCCGACCCTCGTCGACCTTTGCGACCTCGGCGAGCGGGCGACGCGGTGGCCGCTCGATGGCGCGAGCCTGTTGCCGCTCTTCAGCGGCGAGAGATCGAGCGTGCGCGAGGCTGCGATCGCGACATGGGGCGCCGCAGTGAGCGTGCGCACGGAACGCTGGCGGATGATCACACGGGAGCGCGGCGGTACGTTCGATCAGATCGAGCTCTACGACCTGCGTGAGGGGCCCGAACCCACGTTCGACCACGCAGCGAGCGAGCCAGAGATCGTCGCGCGGCTGCTCCGACTCCTTGAGACGACACGATCCGACTCGACCCGCTGACTCGTCTCGTTGACTTGGGCGACGTCAGCCCGACGCGCCGGAAAGCGCTGGCGCCGCGAAGGGTTCGCGCCAGCCGCGACGTGCGCGAGGCCTCGCGTTGTTCAGCTCTCCAGTGAGCCCGCTGGGCGAAGGACAGCGGCGGGCGGCCGGGCCACGCGCCCCTTCAAGACTCTGATTGTGAAGCGGCGGGCCCGTGATCCAACACGGGACCGCCGCGAGAGTTGTGTGGGACTCGAGTGTCGACCGGTACGGCTACTTGGGCTGAGCGCCGCCCGAGGGCTTGTCCGCTTTTGGACCAACGATCGGGACATCGCTGTCACCGGCCTTGGGCATCGGCTGGAACTGCAGGGACTTCAAATACGGGTCCTGCTCGCCTTGCATCTTGGCTTTCATGGCGATCTGGCCGTATGCCTGGCGAGCTTCTTGCACGGTCTTCTTCCCTTTAATGATGTCGTGGGCGAGATTCAGCGCGAGAAGGTTGTGCGGCTCGCTATCGCAGCGCGCAGAGAGCGTACCGCGGGTGCGGTCGACGATGATGCTGCCGTCGAACTTCGCGAGTTCGCCGACCTTCTCCACGGGGACGTCGAACGCAACGACGTGCTCGAGCGCATCCTTGTGCGGCATGGGGAAATCGTGCTGGATCGCTTCGTTGAGCAGGATGATTTCCATGAACGGGCCCTGGTTGGTCCAAACGAGGCGCGTGGGGGTGGCACCCTGGGGCTCGCCGTACTTGGCCTTCATGTCCTTGGCGGCCTGCTGCGCCACCTGAGTCCAGCCCTGGAGCGAGGCGTTGCGAGTGGACTGCTTGTCAGCGGCCAGATTGCGCTGGGCCGCCTGCCGGGCTTCGCTCTGGTTGGCGAACTGGCGGTCGATCTGGACCGTCCGGCCGCCTGACTGGAGCGATTGGGCGACCACCAGCCGCTTGTCATTCACCTTCACGGGCACGCCGGTGAACATCAGATCAGAGCCCTTTTTGACGTCCGCCTTCAGCTTGTCAGCCGGACCGAGATCGACGGCGATCGTCCCGCCCTTCTGCTGGTCCTTCTTCTGGAGCTCGACCATCGCGAACAGGTTGTCGCGGCCGCGGATCTTGGTCTTGTGCGTATCCGTGACCTTGCCGTGCAGTTGCCGGCCCTGCCTGCTGATCTGCACCGTCTTGCCGCCGGCTTCGATCGATCGCGCCAGGACAACGCTCTTGTCGCCGACCTGCGACTTCGGCCCGTTTATCGTGATCTGATCGCCCTGCTTGAGATTGAGGCTCTTCAGCTCGCTGGACTTGCCCAGATCGGCGATGAGGCTCGTGCCCTGTTGCTGATCCTGGGAGGCCATCATCACCACGGTGTGATCCTGGTCGCGCACTTTGAACTGCTTGACCTTGTCGATCTTACCGGTCAGCGCCATCGCGACCGACTTCATCGACTGCTTCTGCTTCTGCGCGTTCTGCTGCTGCCGTTGCTGCTGCTTGGAGCTGCTGCCGATGTCAGAGAACGAGAAGTAATTGTAGTCTTCGTAGATGCCGTCGCGATCCCAGTCGGTGTAGCTTGAGTTGCTGTCGTACCAGCCGTCGTTGTCGTAGTCGTAGTAGTTGGTCAATCCGTAGTAATTCGGATAGTCGTAGTAATCGCTGTATCCGTTGGAATAATCGTAGTACCAGTCGTTGTCGTTGCCGGTGTTAAAGCCGTGGCTCCAATCGGTGTCGGAGTCCCCATCGCTGTCGGAATCCCCATCGCTGTCGGAATCCCCGGAGTTATCCTTGGACGCCTGGTAGGTCTCGTCGTCGTAGCGCCACCACGCCTCGTCGGTGGGGTTGTAATCGTTGCCGTCGAACCACTCAGTGACGTCGAGCCACCCGTCATCCTCGTAGTAGGATGAGCGGTCGCCGAGCTCGACGTCCTGGGCCAGGCCCATCGGCGCCAGCCCCGCGAGGCCGGCGAGGGCGATCGTGGCCGTGAGCAGACGGGCGGGCGGGATTGTCAGATGTCGCGGTGTATTGCGCACAGCAGAGCTCCTTTGTGTTGGTGTGAACGCCGGGCGGCCGGCAAGGGTGATGAAAGAGAAAACGAGCATGAGGGAGCCGCGTGGCGCGCCACTGACCATCGCGTGATTCTGCAGTCATGTAGGGGGGGCACAGCACAGGGGGTGCGAGGGGGAGGAGAAGGGCCTCCGGCCACACCGGCCCCGATCCTCTTTGGGTCTCGCAGCGGACGCCCTCACGCCCGCCCCCTGGTCTGTGCCACGAGGGAGAAACGGTGAGGGATCGTCGCTACGCGCCCATGGATTCGTAGTTCGCCACCCTCGAGTCGGAGCGGAGAGGCGACGCCCGCTGCACGCGCCGCTCCTCTTGCGTGCGTCCGGTCGAATCCCGGCGGGGGCCCGCATCGACGCGCTCGTCGAGAGCGTCGACGTCGACGCGACCCTCGTCGACCACTGCGACCACTGCGACCACTGCGACCTCTGCGACCTCTGCGACCTCTGCGACCTCGACGAGCAGGCGACGCGGTGACCGCTCGATGGCGCGAGCTTGCCGCCGCTCTTCAGCGACGAGAGTTCGAGCGTGCGCGAGGCCGCGGTCGCGACGTGGGGCGCCGCGGTCAGCGTCCGCAGCGATCGCTGGCGCATGATCACGAGGGAGCGCGGCGGGACGTTCGATCAGATCGAGCTCTACGACCGTCGCGCGGCTGCTCCGACTCCTCGAGCCGACACGATCCGACTCGACCCGCTGATTCGTCGCGCTGACCCAGGGGACGTCGGCCCGACGCAATGGAGAGCGCGTGTCAGAACTCGAGCGACTTCGCGGCGACGATCCCGTAGACACTCAACGTGTTGCCGTCCGGATCCTCGAAGATGCAGCTGACGCCGACTTGACCCGGACCCGCTTCGCGCACCACCTTCGGCGGCGCGACGTTCACACCGCGGCGCACGAGCTCGACGCGGTGCGCGAGCGGGTCACCCGCAGCGAAGACGATCTCCTGCGCGACACCACGTTTCTCACCCGGGTGGTCATTGGCGACCGGGACCGGGCCAAGTGCCTGGCTGACGTGCAAAGCGAGCTTCGTGCTGTCGAGCTCGAACTCGGTCCACGCGGGGCTCTGCATGCCGAGCGGCAGGCCGAGCCCGTCACGATAGAAGGCCACGGATCGCTCCATGTCGCGCACAAAGAGGATGACGTAGCGGATCGAGGGGGGCAAGACCCACCACCAAATCGAATACCGACGCCCTAAAGCGACAGCTTGGAGTTCCTCGGCACGTGCGCAGCCGCGAGAGCGCGAACAGGCGAGCACCGCGCGGGTGCCGTCCTCGCGAAAGGCCTCGTACGTGCCGTGCTTTTGCCCATCGGCATCGACCTGGAAGCGTTCCTTGAGCGCCCCGTCGTCGTCGTGGGTCTCGTCGACAGATTGAGCTCGGGCCAACAAGGCGACACGGCAGAAGACGACGACGGTGAGAAGGCGCGTCATGTCTCGGCCGTCACAGGATAGGTTGGTTCACTTTTGCGCGCACGAGACGCACGCAGGTAGCGAGACACGAGGGTCAATCCGGCAACGTGATGGCTCCAGCCTGCCGGTCGACCTCGCGGGGTAAGTCGTTCAGCTCGAAGTCGAAGGCCTCATAGAGGCGCTCCGCGACCCGGACAGCGACCCTCCCTGGGTGGCTCACGAGTTCCTCGACCGAAACTCGGACGGGTCGAGGCAGCACGAGTGGGTCGTCCTGCGCAACGTGGAGGGTTCCCTCGTGCTTGAAGAGCCAAGCGTGGCTCTGCGGGGAATGTGCACGCAGCGCGAGACCCGTCGCACCTCCGATCCCGAGCTCGATCAGCGCATTCCCGCTGCGTAAGTCGAGTCGCGCCAACCAGGCCGATGCGAGTTCAAAGAACGAAGCGATCACGCCGAGGACGTAGTACGGGTGGAGCTGCTCGCGCTCCTCCGCTCGTTCCGCCCGATCGTCGCTCCAGGTCAGTGAGTCCGTGCCGACCTCAGCCAGAAGCGACCCCGTCAGGTACGCTCGAACTCGCACGTGGTCGGCTACGAACTGCGCAACGGAGCGCGCCTCGAGGTGCTCGGGTAGCCGCCGGGGTTGGAGGCCGCTGCCGAGGAGCGACCACCGCAGCGAGGTCGCGGAGGGCCGCCCGTGGGACCGGATTCGCTCATCCCACCAAGCTCGCTGCGTATCGGAGGGTTCGGACGAGGTGTCCGAGTTGGAGTCTTCCAACGTGAGGCCGATGAATGTCCTTCGGGACGTCACCGCCCCGACGCAGGCGTCACGCTGTTCGATTAGCCAAGCATGCGGACGCTTCTGCTCACCACCCGTCGAGCTCGTCGAGCGAAACGTATCGCGCACTTCCTGGTAGGGCAACGGAATCAATCGGTGACCAGCACGACGGGTGAAGCCCAGCATGCCCTTATGAGCGAAAGCGAAGGGCCTCCGCTCGCGCGCGGGTCGGCGAACATCGACCCGAAGTATCGCCCCGCCGCTCGCGAGCGGAACCTCGACGATTGCGACCTCGTCATGCACGAAGGGAGGCAGTACCAGGTCGAGGAGGCGATCCTGCAGGGTCTCTCGAGCAGATTCGATCTCAGGGATCGGTGTCGGCGTTTGAGCCACCCCGTCGACTTCAGGCACGCCGATCCAGATAG
>Ga0163144_10011109_pt1 | contig 19092 bp, 12 predicted proteins | sample OliLak19BULKMAT1_FD_123175 | JGI IMG/M metagenome (GOLD analysis project Ga0163144, IMG submission 123175) | Freshwater microbial mat bacterial communities from Lake Vanda, McMurdo Dry Valleys, Antarctica - Oligotrophic Lake LV.19.BULKMAT1 | ecosystem: Environmental > Aquatic > Freshwater >... | reverse complement strand
CCCGTGGTATTGACGTTGGCCAGGTTGTTGGCCGTGTTGTCAATCATCATTTCCTGGGCTTTCATGCCCGTCGCGCTGGTATAGAGTGCCCGCAGCATTGATGACGATTCCTTCCTGAACGTGCAGCATCAGCCGCCTCGCGCCAGCGTCCGGTTTCCCCGGGAATCGTGAGCTGGCACCCGGCGGCGGATCGCGAAATGTGACACCAGTTTCTCGATCGATCCTTACCTCAGCCCGATCCGTCGTTGAACCGATTCCGCAATCGTGTTCAGCGCTTTCTGGGATGCTTCGTAATTCCGCATGCCGGCAATAATGTTGATCATTTCATCGATCGAGGAAGTATTAGCACGCTCCAGTCGTCCCTGTTGCAATTCGGCAGCCGATGGCTGCGGCAAGGTTTCCGGCGGAGCGGCGAAGAGCGTGGCTCCGGCCGCAGTGAGCACATCGGGATCAGTGAACTGAACCACATCAAGTTGTGCAAACTCCTGGTCGTTCGAGTACATTCGACCGTCGCGAGCGATTTCGATGTTTTCCGTGGTCGCTCCGTCTGGCAGCACAATTGGTCTGCCGCCGCTGAGCACCGGCAGATTGTCGATCGTCGTCAGAGTTCCATCCGGGGCGACATGAAACGATCCGTTTCGTGTATAGAGCGGGCCCTCGCTTCCCTCAACGGTGAAGAAGCCATCGCCGGTAATCGCCACATCGAGTGGTCGCTTGGTTTCTTCGAGTGCTCCCTGCGAGAAATCAAATCTGACCGGGCTTGAGGCCGTTCCCAGCAGCCTGGAAGAGGATGCTCCGCTTCTCTGTGGATCAAGTGGTGACATCACCGTGTCGAACGTTGACTGACTCATCACACGCCGTCGAAATCCGGGCATCTGAATGTTGGCGAGATTCTCCGCCGCCATCTCATGCCGCTGGACGGCTGCATCCATTGACGTCGCCGCGCTGTACAGTCCCGAAATCATGAACCGCCCCCGCACCAGAACCCAATTGCTCCCGAACATATCGCGGGAGTTGACACGGCCTCGACAACCGGCTGACCAGCCGGAGCACCGGCAGGCATGGCTGCTGCAGTCTCACGAACGCGCAGAGCCCCGCACGAGTGAATGCAATTTGCGAGCCGAACGCAGCTGCCGGTTGCGGATTGTTCCGACTGCCGCGAATATTCCGGACAATCCGATCGCACCAGACAGGCAAGGCCTGACGTGCGAATGCTGAAGCAGGTTGTCGGCGGGAAAGTTTTTCCGTCCTGGACGGAAACTTGTTCCGCGTGAGACTCTCGTGCTGATCATGTCTGACGATCTCGACGGTCTCGCATTCTGACCCGACCGACAGGTGGTCGGTTGGGGGACTACCGGATCGCCGTGTCTTTCGGCTCATCCGCGATGCGAAACAAAGGCGCATCTTCGAGTTCCGATGTGACTTGTACCGTCTCTGGTGCGGGCACCTTGCCAGGATCACGCACAACTTCTGTTTCCACCAGTGTCGCATACGTCAGGAACAGGACCAGACCCATTGCAACACCATTGGGCAGCGCGGCCGTACCAAAGAACTTCATGGCGCTGCCGGAAGACTTGGCAAGCCTCACTTTCCCGCCGTCCCACTGGACGCTGTACATCTCATCCAGCACCAAATGGGAAAGAAATCCGATCCCCACACCCACCGCCATCAGCACCCGGACGCGCAGCTCATTGCTGTGATAGGCCAGGAACGTGAGTTCTGCAGCAATCACCAGAGCCGGGATGCTGTGAAACATGCCTCGATGGACAGTGAGCTTGCCCAGCACGAACGATCCGCCGTAGCGGACCACACCATACGAAATCAGTGAGAACAGCATGGCTCGGTCACCCTGAACACCCATGGCATTCGCATTTTGCAGCAGCAGTACCGGGGCGAGTGCCGCGGTGACGCCGAACAATTCCTGCATGGGTTTGCCGCTCTCGGAATCCAGGTCCGGAAGCATTCCGGCGATCCAGGTGAGCACGGCCGCAATCGCCGCCTGAACAAGGCTGTAGCTGAACAGAAAGACCGACGCGCAGCCGTAAGCGACGCCCAACAGGCCGCTCACGGTGATATGTTCGCGATACCCGGCCATCCGGAAATCCTTTTCCCCTCAGCTGCCTTATCGTCAAGCCTCATATTGTCGGCACAGTGTTCCACTCGCGTGAAGCTCTGAGTTGCCAATTCGTGCTTCAGGTGCGAAGGGACGGCACCTTGTCCCGGCAGATTCTGCCGGTCCGGTGGATTTGAAATTTCAAATCTGAGATTTCCCATTTCCGAAATCCCGATGGATCTGCACGTTATCGGGAATGAACCTGGCGTTCGTCATTCATTTCCGAATCGGATCTCACTGAGTAAACTCACACGTACTTTCGTTCTCCCGTTTCATTCTGCGACTCATCTCCGGAGTTCCGCTCACATGCCCGTCTTCCTTGGAATTGACATCGGAACCAGCGGTACGAAAACTCTGGCGATGCGTGAGGACGGAGTGATTCTGGCTTCGGCCACGGAAGAGTATCCGCTGAGCAGTCCGAAACCGGGATGGTCCGAACAGGAACCGGTCGATTGGTGGACAGCGTCTGTCAACTCAGTCAAGCGTGTGATGAAGATCGCGAAGCTGAAAGCGGCGGACATCGGCGGCATGGGACTCAGCGGCCAAATGCATGGCAGTGTGTTTCTCGACAAGTCCGGAAAAGTCATCCGCCCTGCCCTGCTTTGGAACGACCAGCGGACCGCAGCAGAATGCACCGAGATTGAAACCCGCGCAGGAGGCCGCGACAAGCTGATTCACATGGTCGCCAATCCGGCGCTGACCGGATTCACGGCTCCCAAGATTCTCTGGCTGCGGAATAGAGAGAAGAAAAACTTTGACAAGACGAAACAAGTGCTGCTGCCGAAGGATTACGTCCGCTATCGGCTGACCGGCGACTTCGCGACCGAAGTCAGTGACGCTTCGGGCACGCTGCTGCTGGATGTTGTCAATCGAGCCTGGTCAAAGGAACTCCTGCAGAAACTGGACCTGGATGCCGGGTTGCTGCCTCAAGTGTATGAATCCGAAGATATCACGGGCGTGCTTTCAGAATCAGCAGCGAAGGAGATGGGGCTCAAAGCAGGAACGCCGGTGGTCGGCGGTGGCGGTGATCAGGCGGCCAGTGCGATCGGAAACGGAATCGTCGATAGTGGCACCGTTTCGGCGACGATGGGAACCAGCGGAGTCGTGTTCGCTCACAGTGAAGAAGTCCAGGTGGATCCGGCGGGAAGGCTGCACACGTTCTGCCATGCTGTCCGAGGTAAGTGGCACGTCATGGGCTGCGTCCTGTCCGCCGGCGGAAGTCTGCAGTGGTTCCGCAATCAGTTGTGCCAGGCGGAGATGGCTGCCGCGAAGAAACAGAAGATTGATCCGTACGAATTGATCACTGCCGATGCTGCCACCGCTCCGGCCGGCAGCGAAGGCCTGTTCTTTCTGCCGTATCTGACCGGCGAACGAACTCCTCACGCAGATCCGAACGCCCGAGGTTCCTGGATCGGGCTGAGCCTTCGTCACGGCAAAAGCCACATGGCGCGTTCCGTCCTGGAGGGCGCGACGTATGCGATGCGGGATAGTCTGGAGATCATCAAATCGATGCAGATTCCGGTGAAAGAAATCCGAGTCTCCGGCGGCGGCGCGCGCAGTGCTTTCTGGAGACAGCTGCAGGCCGACATCTACGGACAACCAGTCGTCACAATCAATGCCTCCGAGGGCCCGGCGTACGGCGTTGCTCTGCTCGCCGCTGCCGGAACAGGTTCCTACAAAAACGTCGTCGAAGCCTGCAACGCCACGATCTCCGTCGCCACAAAAACCGGCAACAAGACCGCGGCGACAAAGACTTACAACGCTGGATACCCGGTGTATCAGCAGCTTTATCGATCGCTGCGAAGTGACTTCGCGACGATTCAGAAGCTGATTCAGTAGCCACGCAGAAGTGAAACCCCCTAGATCCAGATCGCCATGTCAAATGCGTCCCCAAACCGATACTTATCAGCAGGCATTGGTCATTGAGACCTGGCCATTGGTCGTACACCCCGGAGTCTCGTCATGAATCGGCACAAGACATCCGCGACCCGACGCTCGTTTCTTCAGGCATCAGCGTCCGCCACCGCTCTCTTTCCGTTCTTCGCGAGGACTTCAGCGATGTCGTTTCAAGACAATCCGGTCATTGGTTCCGGTGAATTCACCTATGAGTGCATTCATAACTGGGATCGGGCCGGACTGCCTGCGGGACATGAATACGGCAATGCGTCGCACGGAGTGGCCATTGATTCTCAGGGGCTGATTTACATCACTCATTACGGCAACCCCGGATCACTGTTTGTCTTTGATGGCGATGGCAAGTTTGTCAAAGCAATGGGGGCAGCCCACAACGCCGGCCCTGCGGCCAAGGGTCATGGAGTCTCAATCCGCAAGGAAGGCAGCGACGAATTTCTGTACCTCGCGCCGGCGGATTCCGAGATGGGATTTACAAAGATGACGCTGACTGGCGAGATCGTCTGGACGAAAGACCGAGCCACGATCAACAGCGAAAGCGATGGTGTTCTGGCCGACCCGAAAACCGGTTATCGTCCGACGAACACCAGCTTCCGTCCGGACGGTGGTTACTACCTTGGCGATGGCTACGGCAGCCACTACGTCTTTGAGTACGACCGGAACGACAAATTTGTGAGAGCATTGGGCGGGCAGGGAACCGACGCCGGCAAGTTCAGCACACCGCACGGTCAGTGGCTGGATACTCGCAACGGCGAACCGAAGCTGGTGGTTGCTGATCGAGCCAACAAGCGGTTGCAGTGGTTCGGCATGGACGGCGGTCATGTGAAGACGCTGGACGGCTTCCTGTTTCCCGCGGACATCGACGTCCAGGGCGAACTGATGCTTGTCCCGGATCTCCATGCCCGGATTACGATTCTGAATCTTCAGAACGAAGTTGTGGCTCAGCTGGGCGATGATGCAGCCTGGCGGACTCAGGTGCTCGCCGATAACTTCGCGATGCGGGTCAGGCCGGATCAGTGGCAGCCGGGTCGTTTCGTGCATCCTCACGACGCCTGCTTCGACGCCGAAGGCAACATCTACGTTACCGAATGGGTGAAGACCGGGCGCGTCACAAAACTGGTTCGCAAGGCGTGATGTCTGCGCGACGCTGCCGTCTGATCCTGTCCATGAGTGCCATTCCGCTGAGAGCTCGATTCACGATTCTCATTCAAGAATTGTGATCTGCAGCTGCGACTCGTCATCTGAGGCAATGATCAGCCGGTCGATGGACGCGCGGCATCGAAAGGCCATGAACGCTGTGCCGTAGAGCCGGCAGGAGCACTGGACATCATTTCGGAGATCTGTCGGCGTCTGGAGTTCACCACGGTCAGCAGCGTTGACGACAACCGGGTATCGCGAGCCCGCGTGACGGATACTCCAGGCTCGGAACTCATCCGCAAAGCTCCGGCCGGAGACCGTTTGAAAGCGCTCGCTGAATGCACTTCGTTCGTCGCACAACACCGCAATGTCTTCCGGCGAATCGATATGCGGCGCAAGAAACAGCGCCGCGGCCGCTCGGCTGCCGCCGCGGCGTGCGACAAAGGACAAGTGGTTGTGGTCCGCGACGATCGGACTGGTCGCCGGCTCGGACTGAAACCGCTGCATGCGATCCGCAAAGCCAGTGGATGAAGCAGTGAGTTTCATTTCGAGGACATGAGCGATCGCCTCGTTCAGCCAGGCAGTGACTTTCTGTGGCTGTGTACTGAGCTGGGATCTCGTCAGTGCGTCAATTCTGAGACAACAGATCGCCGCATGTACGAGCTCATGGACCAGCAGTGCATCCAGTTCCGGACCGCCCGGCAGACGATGATTCAGATAGATAATGTCACCCGCCAGACCATCGTCACAAGCCGATGGCGCGAAGTCGCGGTCTCGCACGCAGCCGAGGATGGGTGTGTCATCGGGCACTGCACGACGGTCGAGTTCCGTCAGTACGATCGTCAGGCGTCGGTCACCATCAACGTCGTCAATCGGACCAATCCAATGCGTGACCTGATCGAGGTGATCAGATTCCAGCCGGTCACAAATCCGCTGCGCAAGTGAATTCTGATTGTCCCGTAAATCTGCATCGGAACTCTCTTCTGTGGTGTCGCATAGTTCAGCATCAAGGAACACTGCGACTCGTGCGGTCTCCGCAATCTGCACAGCCGCAGCCGGTCGCTGTTCCGTCGAATTCATCACAAATTGCGGAATCAGGAAGTGGCGTACCGCCGGGATCACATTGCCGTGAAGTCCAAAGCCTGGTCCATGATCATGATGCGATTTCGCCTGCGGCTCCGCTTCGCTTTGACTCAAGCCACACGATTCCCGGGGCACTTCATGCTGGGACATTCTGACGGGAGCCTGAAATGACTCGACGGATTCGAATGAGGAATCACCTGCACCGGCGTCGATCCGAACAGTATGACGAGCCCCGGACGTGTCGATGCTGCCAATAATGATCAGAGCTCCGGCCGGAATTGAAGTCAGCGTGACGGATCGACGCGCTTCGTCGGTGTGCGCGGTCGCCGAGACTCGCTCAGCATCCGGTGTGGAGTTCTGCATGGTGCTGAATTGTGACAGCGTGGCTGACGGACGGTCGTGCGCGAGCCGGTTGCCCGGAATGGAAGCACCTCCGGCTGACAACCGCAGCGTGGTCGCCAGCGCCGTGACGCCGGTCAGCGCAGCCGCCATCCAGAAGCCGGAGTGCCGCCCCATAAAAGTCCCCACCCAGGCGGCATCTGGCTGCGATCCTGAAATTCAGTGAGTTGTGTCTGTCATGCCGCCCCGATCTTCAATATCGGCGGCATAATCGTCAAAATTGACCGATTCCGGCCTCTGGAAGAGTTTGAGGGGTTCAAGGGCTCGAACGGCATCCGCCGCCGACTTTTGCCGGCCCTGTTTCTTCTCGCTGTTTTTACAGGGAATTCCTTTCGTGAGATTCCGAGAACGACTATAGACTGGTCGGCGCAAGGCACTCGGTGCGTCGAGTGTCGGACAAACTTTGTCCGGCGAATGGTCTGCAATCGCGGAACCTGAGGGGAATTCACATGCGGCAACTGGCGGGTTCTTTGTTTTCTCTGGGGCTGGGCCTCTCGGCATTCTGCCACGTTGTGACAGCCGACACTCGGCCGACGGCACCTGAAGCCGTGGTGTTCCGGACGGCATCATTGAACGGTGAGCAGCATTTTGCTGTCGCCATCCGCTCGTCACTGGTGCCCGCTGAATTGAAGCGGCACATCATTCTGATTGATACATCGGCCAGTCAGACCGGCAGATTCCGCGATCAGAGCATCGAGTTGCTCTCGTCGGTGATCGACCGGCTGCCCGCCGGCCATACGGTGATGGTCGCTGCCGCGGATTCATCCCTGGACCAGCTCACACCTGGCTTCGTCTCAGCGGGATCGGCTGAACTGAAACAATCTGTGGAGGTGTTGTCCGCGCGAACTCCGATGGGTGCGACCGACATTTCGCAATCGCTGCGCGAGGCCATCGGCAGCGATGCGTCTCTGCCGCTTTCGATGTTGTATATCGGTGACGGGATGAGTGCCGCGGATCAGCTTTCCCTGACAGACCTCAGCGGACTGGTGGACCACTTGCGGTCTCAGCAGGTGTCCTTCCACGCTTTCCTGCTCGGCCCAAAGGTGGATTCGGAACTGACTTCGATTCTCGCCAATCAGACCGGCGGAACGGTGCAGTTCCCTCAGTCCAACAACCCCGACTCTTCTGCCGTGACTCTGGTGAACGCCATCAGTGCGGCTCCGGTCATGATGTCCGATGTCACCGCGGCTGAAAGCGGTGCGACACTCGCAGCGGACGACGTCGTTGCACTGCGAGCCGATCGTGAAACGATTCTGTTCGGTAAAGGATCTCCGTCGTCCGGACTGAAGGTGTCCGGTCGTGATGCTGCGGGCGTGACTCAGACATGGTCAGCGACCGTGTCGACAGTGCGTCCGTCCGGAGAAGAAGTCCGCATTCTGTTTGACCGGGCGAATCAGACGCAGGGCCTGAACAACTCGATCGTCGGCATCGAAGGACTGGACGCTGCGGCCAGGCGATTCACGGTGGCTGTTGACCAGTCGATTGACGTCGCCCGGAAACTGCACGAACAGGGTGAGAATGAGAAAGCCATGACGGTCGCTCGTCAGGGACTGCTGCTGGATGGTTCCAACGTGATCCTGACGTCTCTCGTCAGCACACTACAGGATGAATCATCGTCCGGAACCGCCAATGACAAACTTGGTCCGCCTGCTGTGGGAGATGGCGATCCGTTGCGGAGGTCAGAGGCGAAGAACGAGATTGTGACCCAGCAACTGGTGATGTCGACGAACGCGGCGATTGCCGAAGCTCGCCGAGTTGCTTCGGAGCAGCCCGAATATGCGATCACTCTGTTGAAAGATCTGCTCGACACGATTCGATCAGCCGACGAACTCGCCCCGGAGAAACGCGACGAACTGGAACGACGCATCAGCGCGGCCTACAGCTCGGTTCAGGTGGAACGGCAGTCGGTCGGCATTCGTCAGCGTGAGGAGTCTGAACGGCGTGCGGCCCGCGAATACCAGGAGAACATGCTGAATTCGGTCGATCTGGAAGAGGAACGCCTCCAGACGCTGATCAGTCAGGTCCGCGGTCTTCTCGAGCGGGCTCGTCACGGGGACGTGTATGCCTTCGAACAGGCGGAAGAAGTCTCACGTATTGCGATTGACATGAAGCCGGGCAACGGGACTGCCTCTGCAGCGCTGGTGATGTCCGAGGCTTCAGGACAGCTCAGCAAGGCCTATCGGCTGATCAATCTGCGGCATGACCGCTTCCTTGAAACGCTCTATCAGGTCGAACTGTCTCACGTTCCGTTCCCGGATGAACCGCCGATTATCTATCCGCCGGCCGACGTCTGGCGGGCACTGACGATTGCCCGAAAGAAGAAGTACAAGTCCGTGGCTCTGCGATCGGAGAAGCCAGTCGAGATGTGGCTGGATGAGCAGCTGGATCTGCCAATTCCGGACCTTGAGTATCCGGGTGAAGAATCGCTGGGTGTGATTCTGCAGTATATCGCCGATTACTACACGGACCTCGGACCCTACACGATGCGGATTCTTCCCGACGTGTCCGATCCGGATATTGAAACGATTGATTATCTTGAAAGTGTGAACGTTTCCAACGTTAACCTGAAAGGCATTACTCTGCGGAACGCCCTCAAACTGATTTTTGCCCGAGTGCCGGATCAGGAACTGACATTCATGATCAAGAATGAAGTCATGCTGATCACGACTGTGGCCACTGCGGAGTCTGAGGAAAACCTTGTCACTCGGATCTATGACGTCGCTGACCTTGTGATTCCGATTATCGTTCAGCAGGGTGGCGGACAGCAGGGCGGCGGACAAGGGGGCGGATTAGGCGGTGGTGGTCAGCAGGGCGGCGGCGGCGGATTCGGCGGTGGTGGTCAGCAGGGCGGCGGCGGCGGCGGCGGCGTGTTCAGCTTGCCCGCTGAGGATCTGCAAGCCCCTGCCGATGGCATCCGCATGAAAGGTTCAGACGCTGTCAAAAAAAAACCGGCCAGATAGTTCCGGCTCTTCCAGTCCGAAAGACTGAGCAATCTGCAACGGACACACCAGCTGCATTCAAGGCGGCTGATGTGTCTTTTTTTTGCAATCGCAGTCAGCAAAACAAAACGACATCAGGGTCGCCGCAGCCCGTGAACTCATTGCCGCCGGATGAGAAGGTCCAGGTCGCTGCTCGCAAAATGGCCAAACAGGCATTGCTCGATCCGGAGAAATCCAGAGAGGTCTGGGATCAGATCTTTGAACAGGAATCACCGTCTCCCGATCATCTGACAGAAGCCGTCGCGTATCTGCACGATCGCAAGCACTACTCAGTCGCCGTCGAGGGACTGCTCAGCGCGATTCGTCACGATCAGGCCAGTCCGTGGATTTACGACGTGCTGGCTTTGGAAATGAAGCTGGCCGGCCATCCGAAGAAAGACATCGCCCGAGTTCTTTCATCCCGCGTGGATTTTGCCACGTCCGACGTTCCGCAAATGCTGATCGCCGTGGCGATGCTGTCGCGCTTCGAGGCCTGGGATGAGGCCAATGCCATGGTGCGGGAAGCGGCGGAGCTGAATCCGGAGATCGTGGAAATCTGGATGCTGGGCCGGAGCGTCGCGGACAAGTCCGGTGATGCGGAGGCAAGAGTTCGGGCCCGCTGCGGAATTCTGAACTATGTCTGGTCGGATGGATTCGAACTGCATCACGAAGAGGCTCGCAGGGTCCTCACGGAAATTGCTTCACAGTACGATCGCGAGGGTCGATCCGATTCGGGCGAACGGGTTCGCAGCAGTTTGGAAGACGCAGCGACAATTGATCTTCAGATCATTCTGAAGTGGGTCGGTTCAGCGGATCTCGATCTCATCGTGAGTGAACCCGGTGGAGCCAAATGCAGCTACAGGCAGAAGCTGACGACAAATGGAGGACGCCTCATCAAAGAAGACGGGACTGGTGCTGCAGCCGGTCGCGAAGCGGGTCGGAAGTGCGCTGAGCACTACATCTGTCATTCGGCTCCGGACGGCCGATATGACATCTCCGTTCGCTTCGTGCTGGGCAAAGCGGTCGGAGGCACCGCTGTGGTTGAGGTCATTCAGCACGGCGGTACATCGGCGGAAACACGAACGACGACGGTGGTCATGCTCGGAAAGGAAGACGCCTGCCTGTCAACGGAACTCAGTAGCGGTCGAGGTACTGCGAGATGAGGGTCGTCTCATCATCCTGACCTCGGTTCAAAACGGCTGGCTGTCGCACCGCAGCATTGGCCATTGGCTCGTGTCGCCCGGATTTTCCCGTGAGCGCAACGAAAACGGCTGGCAGTGAGACACTGCCAGCCGCCGGAAGTTTTCCGAAGAAGTTCAGTTGAGCCTACTTCTTCTTAGCAGCCTTCTTAGCAGCCTTCTTAGCGGCTGGCTTTGCGGTTGCAGCCTTCTTCGCGGCCTTCTTTGCAGCTTTCTTTGCCACTGTGCGTTCCTCCAAAAAATTGAACTTGCGTGGCCGTCCTGCCAAAGCTTACCGGGCTTAAAAACAAACAGGAACAACCACAGACCCAAACATCAGTTCATCAATGTCCCGATGACAAAGATGACGCAGATTCCTTTCTGAACTGACGACCGTCTTGAAGTCCGCTGTTAAGGCGTTTCCTTCGCCACGTGCATCCAGTACACGATCAACAGAATCTGCTGTTGGTGATCGGAATCCTAGGTGATCGAATGGATAACGCAAGACTGTTCCGCGCCATTCCTGCGTCACTGCAAACTTTTTTTTGAGCACTGCGAGGCTCTCATTCGCGATCCGGCAGTTGTGATGGTGAGCATCATGATGAGCATTGATCACTGATCAAAAGCGACGCGCAGCGTAAGTCGAAAAGAGTCGCAGTGACGATGTCTGCGTGACGTGCCTGAAACATGAGTGTTGAACACAGCGGTCTCCATCTGCATCGTTCTCTTCCGTCAGCAGGTGACAATGCTGACGCACCACGAGAAGACGCGCATGTGACGCAAACACTGTGTTTTACAGTGTTTTGTGCCTGTCAGAGGAATGCATCACAGCAGGAGCACACTCAGTTGCCGTCTTCGATTCCAATACGTTTCAGGTCGTCGAGCACTCGTCGCATGTAGTCGATACTCTGTACCGCAATGTGTTGCGCGCCGGGTTTGTAGTCGAACACTTCGACCGAGACCCAGCCTTGATAACGTGACTCAATCAGCGCCTTCAGGATCGGATGAAAATCGGTATCACCCATCCCCGGTCCGAGCAGGTTTGAATCGTTGACGTGAAAATGTTTGCAAAAAGTTTTGTGACGATGAATGAGCTCGGGGATTTGCTCCGACTCTGCACCAAGCATCGCTTTGACATCCTGATGCAGCATCACTGACGGATGATCAACACGACGGATGACGTCCATCGCCTCAGCGCAGGTGTTGATGAAATCAGTTTCTTTTTTTGTGAGCGGCTCAAGACAGAGAACCACACCTTCAGATGCGAACGCCGGACAGGCTTCCTGAAGGATTTCGACGGCGAAGTCCATCGCTTGTTCCGGCGTCACTCCCGGCAGAAGATTCCTCTGCTGTGGTGAGCCGAATACCATGACCGTTCCGCCAAGCTGCCGGCAGACTCTTGCCAGTAAACGCAGGTATTCCGTGGTGTTTCTCCGGATTTCAGGGTCCGGACTGGTGAGGTACAGCCCGTTGGTTTTTGCCAGCATCCAGTGGATTCCAATGATCTCAAGTCCATTCCCCGCGGCCTCTTTCCGCATACTTTCGAACACCGATGACGGCACAGAAGCAAGGTCGGTGGAGATCGTGAAAGGAGCCACTTCGATTCCGCTGTAGCCAGCTTCAGCGATCAGCCGGCATTGAGCGGGCCAGTCGAGGTGTTCGTAGAGTTCGTGGCAGATGGCAAATCTCATGGGCGGTTCTTTGAGGATTGATGATGGCCGGATGACGCAGTGTCGGAATGAGCAGTTCGCGACGCGATCAGAAACGCGAACAGAAATGTCTGTCCCGCAAATGTCAGTAGTCGAGGCTGGCACCGCCTTCGGCTTCGATAGCCTGTCCGGTGATGAAACTGGAGTCGTCAGAGGCAAGAAACAATGCGACCTCACCCATTTCGGCGATCGTCCCCATGCGACCAAGAACCTGCATGGACGACACTCGTTCCAGCGCCGAGGCCGGGTCCGGAAGCGTGGACGCCCAGTCGCGCATGAGCGGTGTATCGATGTTGCTCGGCAGAATCGCATTGACGCGGATGCCTTCGCGACCGAGTTCAATGGCCAGCGATCGCGTCAGACTCACCTGAGCACCTTTCGTCGCACAATACGCGGTGGAATGTTCCTGTCCCAGCACTGCCGTCATGGACGAGATATTGACAATCGTGCCGCGCGTCTTCCGAAGGTGCGGCACGGCATACCGAGCGCCCGCGAATGTACTGATGTAGTTGACCCGCATCAGATCCTCCATGAACTCGACAGTTGTCTCGTCAATTGTCATCGCAGGCGGGTGCTGACCGGCATTGTTGATGATGCAGTCAAGTCTGCCGAAGTGCTCGACCGTGTATTCGATCGCCGCCTGCAGCTGAAGATGTCGGCTGACATCACACGGGATGAAGATAGCCTGACCCGGGCCTCTGGAGTTGAGTTCTGCCGCAAGCTGAGTCCCGGCGTCCGGGCCTCGGGAAAGGATGCTGACCAGGCCGCCTTCACGACAGAAGACTCGTGCGCACCCTTCTCCAATCCCTTTGCTGCCGCCGGTAACGATCACAACCCTGTCTTTGAAACGCATGTATCGTCCTCTGTGTTTTTGTCATGGAAGGGGAGCAGCGCGAGCAGCCCGGTGTCTGTTTGGCCGCGGAAACGAGGCGAACAGCCACCGGACGGCTCACGCCGCACCGCTAAAACGAGTGGAATTGGCCGGCTCGCCGCAGTTCCTGCGGAAACCGGACGGCGGACTCCTGTGCGTGGCGACTGATGCTGCCTGTGAGTCTTATTGCGACAGTTCGCGTTGAATCGATACTGCCGGTTTGTCGCTCGCAGGACTCAGAAGCCACAGGATCGCGCTGGCGTCCTCACGGCATTCTGTCCAAATGTTGATCAGATGCAACGTGGTTTGACGGGATGCGGCGGGTGACCTAGATCCAACGTGGACTGAACTCTGTTCGTCGGTTTGTCATGTAAGGATCTTTCCGCGTGCCGAATACAACTGGTCAGAAATCCGAATCGGCCTCTCAGGGGCTCGACGACCTGTTTAACAGAGTCAACATGCTGCTGGGTGATCCTGCAGCGGATCGCAGGGAGTCGCAGCAGCGGCAGGGATTTGTGCCGCGACAGCCGCGGTCGATGCGCGAAACCGGGATTCCGCCGGCGATGATCGAGAAACTGATCATGCGGTTTCTGTTTCAGGTTGGTGGCGACACAAGCCGCAGGATTGCCGCACAGGTCCGGTTGCCGTTCAAAGTCATTGAGCCGATGCTGAAGCAGCTGCGGTTGGACAAGCACATCGATCTCACCGGAACGACATCGACGGGCGATTCGGAATACTGCGTCACGGAAGCCGGTCGCGACCGGGCTCGCCGCTACGCCGAGGAATGTACTTACTACGGTGCAACTCCGGTGGCCCTGGAAGATTATGTGGCGTCCGTGTCGGCCCAGACAATCGCGGGGCAGATTGTCACGAAGGAAGATCTGAAACGAGCCTTCAGCGGCCTGATCATCAACGAAGCGATGATGAACCGTCTCGGTCCGGCCATCAATTCCGGACGCGGGATGTTCCTGTTCGGTGAGCCGGGGAACGGCAAGACCAGCATCGCAGAACGAGTCACCGGGGCCTTCGGCACCAGTATCTGGATTCCACGCGCAATCGCAATTGAAGGCGAGATCATGCGCATCTTCGATCCGGCGGTTCATGAAGAGGTCGTGGAGCAGTCTCAGAATTCGAGTCTGCTGGATTCGATGGACATCGACCGTCGCTGGGTGCAGATTCGCCGTCCAACCGTCATCGCAGGCGGTGAACTGACGATGAACGAACTTGAGATTTCACTCAACCCGACATCGCGGATCTGCGAATCGCCGCTGCAGGTGAAGAGTAACTGCGGAACTCTGATCATTGACGACTTCGGTCGCCAAAAGATGCCGGTCGACATGCTGCTGAACCGCTGGATTGTACCGCTCGAAAAACGCTACGACTTCCTGAACATGCCCAACGGCAAGAAGATCCAGATCCCCTTCGATCAGCTGATCATTTTTTCCACGAACCTCGAGCCGAAAGATCTGGTCGACGGAGCGTTCCTGCGACGCATTCCGTACAAGATTGAAGTCCCCGACCCTTCCGAGGCTGAGTTTCGTGAACTGTTCAGGATCATGTGCGACAAACTCACATTCCCGTATTCGCAGTCCGCCATCGACTACCTGATCGATGTGCATTATAAATCCGTCAAACGACCATTCCGCCTGTGCCAGCCTCGCGACCTGCTGCTGCAGGTACGGAACTTCTGTCAGTACCATTCCGTGCCTCTGCAGCTGAGCCAGGAAGCGTTTGATGCGGCTGTGCTGAACTACTTCTCGGTGATGGAATAGCAGTGAGTCGTGACTGGCAAACGGAAACCAGTTGCCATTTACCACACAGCACTATGCGGCGAATCGATCAGTCGTGGCCGCCCGGCTCTGTTCGCACAGCCAGTTCACAATGCGATCCATCTTCATCCCGCGTGAGCCTTTGACGCAGATCACATCGCCGGCGGTCAGAATGCAGTCGAGCATCGCCTGCAGAGTGTTGACGTCATGGAAGGATGAGCACCGATTCAGCGATTGCCCGGCGGATTGCGTTCCGCGGATGACGTGATCGGCGTGACGTCCATAGATCAGGGCATGATCAATTGACGAACGGGCAATCGCCCGACCGATGTCGTAGTGCAGGTGTTCGGCGGCTTTCCCCAGTTCAAGCATGTCGCCGAACACCAGAATGCGGCGACGAGCTTCCGGCCAGTCAGAGAGTGATTCGATAGCTCCCATCACGCTGGCCGGACTGGCGTTGTAGGTGTCGTCGATGACCGTCCAGGGAAAACTGAGTACGACACGTCCTCGACCGGCATCAGGCTGAAACTCAGCCACGCTCTCAGCAATCTGTGAGTCGGCGATCCCGGCCACACGACCGACCGCCACCGCCGCCAGTGCTGCGGTCAGCAGCTGTCGCCCGCCCCGCAGCGAGAACCGCGTTGAGTCGACGGTGAATGAACACACTCCGTTGCACGCCGAGACGTGTGAAGCGCGAACTGCGGCCTCAGAAGTCGTACCGAACAGGATCACTTCCGCCGAAGTCGCCGAGGCCATGGAAAGGACTGCGGGATCATCGGCATTCAGAAAGACTGTGCCACCCCGGCCAATGGATTCCACCAGCTCCCGCTTGGCGCGAAGAATCGCATCAACGCTTTCGAATGATTCCAAATGTGCCGCGGAGACTCTGGTCACGACCGCAAACTCCGGTTGGGCAATCTCCGACAGAAACCTGATGTCACCTGGTTTACCAGCGGCCAGTTCCAGGACGGCGAAGTCATGTGCTGGTTCGAGCTGCAGCAGACTCAACGGAACTCCCAGGGCATTGTTGAAGTTGCCAGGGCTTTGAATTCCTGTGAAGCGCGACATCATCACTGCTGCGATCAGCTGTCTGGTTGTCGTCTTTCCGACGCTGCCAGTCACGCCGATGACCAGGCACTCCGACTGGCGGCGATTCCAGCGAGCCAGTTCCTGAAGTGCCACCACTGTGCTGGCAACCCTGATTGTGCGCCGATCCGTCTCAGCTCCGTCGGATGCATGCAGACTGGCCGACGGTGCCTTGCCCTCGTTCGACCACCTGTCGGCGTTGAAATCCGAGACAACACAGCTGGCGCCTCGCGCGACGGCGTCGTCGGCGAACAACATCCCGTGGTTTCGGTTGCCCGGCATGGCGAAGAAGACTTGATCTGGTCCGACCGTCCGCGAATCAATTGTCCCGCCAGTGATTCTGTGCTGACCGATGCACGCATCGACCGGCGTTCCGGTGATCAGACGAGCGAGTTGCGAGATCGTGCAGTCGTGCATCAGGGTTGGCGGTCGGAGGGATGGAATAGTGTGATTCAGGACTGAAATCAGTCGATCCGGCCGTGCCGGGACGGGGCCAGAACTTTCAGGCGTTTTCCTGGCAAAGGCCCAACGCTAGTGCGTTCGGCTGGAGTTAAGTTCCCTCAGCAGCCGACTGGTGACTTTGCGGTCGTCGAACCCGATGTGGCGATCGCCGATGAGCTGCGTTGCTTCATGACCACGACCGGCAACCATCACGACATCACCCGGCCCTGCCAGCGTGACCGCATCGCGAATGGCAACAAGCCGGTCAACGCTGGTCCGCACATGAGCGGTCGACGCATATCCGCTGCAGATTTCCTCGATGATCCTCAGTGGATCTTCCGACCTGGGATTGTCGGATGTGACGAAAATCGCATCAGCTCCTTCCGTCGCCTGCGCCATCAGAGGCCGTTTGGATCTGTCACGATCCCCGCCGGCACCGAAGACAAGTATGACTCGTCCCGTAGTGAGCCCGCGGGCCGTGACCAGACACTGTGCAAGACCGTCCGGCGTGTGAGCGTAGTCCACAAACACTTTGAACGGTTGCCCGGCGTCGATGCGTTCCATCCTGCCCGGCACGTCAGCCACGCGCTGCAATCCATCTCGAATGGCGTCCGCATCGACACCCAGCTGCTCGGCCATTGCTGCGGCAGTAAGCATGTTCAGGACGTTATGTCGGCCGACCAGAGGGCTCTGGATCCTGATCTCAAATGACGACAGTGTCAGGCGGAGATCCTGAACACGGTCCGTGCACTGCAGGATTTCCGCCCGGATCTGTGCTTCCGGGCTGAATCCAAATGTCACGACGCAGGTGTCCGGAGGAAGCAGACTGATCGCCGCGCGGCAGCCGGCGTCATCAATGCCGACCAACAGCGGTGACCGGGGCTGCAGCAGGCCGGCGATCTGAGACTTGACCGTTCGGTATCGGTCAGAATTGCCGTGGTAATCGAAATGGTCGTGAGTGATGTTCGTGATCGCCGCAACCGACAGAGAAATACCGGAACAGCGCCGCTGATCCAGAGCATGGCTGCTGACTTCCATCACACAATGCGATGCCCGTGCCCGAACCATGCGATCGAAGTGATGTGCCAGCTGTTCGGCATCGGGAGTCGTCAGACCGGCTGCTTCACTGGAATTGCCATCCGAGTATTCAATCGTCCCCAACAGCCCGGTCTTCCGCCCGGCCGCTTCGAGAACAGATCGCAGCAGCCAGGCAGTCGTCGTCTTGCCGTTCGTACCGGTGATCCCGGCGACCGTCAGAGCTCTTGCCGGCCATCCCTGGAGGGCCATGCAGATTTTTGCGAATGCGGCACGTGAATCCGGGACGATGCACTGCGGCACGCTGATTTGCGGATGCGGTCGCTCGATCACAACGGCGGAAGCGCCCGCTGAGACGGCACGCTCTATATAGAGGTGTCCGTCATGCGTCGCGCCGCGAACGGCGACGAAGACGTCACCCGGGCGCACCTTGCGACTGTCGCATCGGAAGCACGACGCGACGATATCACGGCCGCCGACACAAGGGAACGGCCCGAGAGTGTCGCGAAGACTGATGGAGCTGACTTCCATGCCAGGAATGTTCACTTTCGGGCGTATCCGCAGTGGGGCAGAGCAAACGCAGGCACGCCCGGTGCCGACGTCACGACTCAAATTGCATGCGGAGTGTCGTCCGGGCAAAAAAGCGGGTCAACCGCAGTTTTCGCGCGGAACATCGCCATGGGCTGCGGTGACATGCAGAAACATCCGCCCTCGAGTTCACCTCGGGGGTTCACACCGCGTTTGCGCGACTCGCGGATTGTCGCGCACAGGCGATGTAAACCCCGAGGCAAGCTCGGGGGGCGTGGAGTCGGTCGCGGCGGGACACCACAGCAAGACCTCATGAAAACTGACTTGCCAGGCTGCGGATGCTTGGCGAAGCCCGGAGCGCTTGGATATCCTCCGCAGCGACAGGTTCTCTTTGGATGAGGGCGACAGCGGTTTTTCGTGACGGTTTGCGCGCCAGTCAAGGCGGCGATCATGCGGGCAGTCGGCGATTCCGTGAATGTTGTCGACCAACGCTTGTTTGATGTGCTGTCACTCCAGACTTGGATTTCTCCTCAGTGTTCGAAGTCAGACGGACTTCTGAGGATTCTCGATTGGTCGTCATTCAGATTTCCTTACAACACAATCGGCTCTGACAGGACCAGATGAGATGACAACGGATCCGCAGCAACCCGAGTCCACAACCCCGGCTTCAACTCCCGAACCAGTTCCTGCGATGCCAGGCGGCGATCTTCCGGTGGCTGCGGTACCTACAGAGAATCCTCCTGTAGAGAATCCGACTACAGAGAATCGGCCTGCAGACGACGCGTCCACTGAGAACCCGCTTGCAGACAACTCACCATCTGAGGTGGCGGCACTCCCGGAAGCTTTACCAGCTG
>Ga0163144_10011108_pt1 | contig 19093 bp, 13 predicted proteins | sample OliLak19BULKMAT1_FD_123175 | JGI IMG/M metagenome (GOLD analysis project Ga0163144, IMG submission 123175) | Freshwater microbial mat bacterial communities from Lake Vanda, McMurdo Dry Valleys, Antarctica - Oligotrophic Lake LV.19.BULKMAT1 | ecosystem: Environmental > Aquatic > Freshwater >... | reverse complement strand
GTGGGAGCGCGGCGGTGGTGCTGGGGAATCGGGGCGCGGGCGAGGCGGGCGAGGCGGGCGCGACAATCGCGACGGACCCGAGCGACACGCGCGGGCCGCCTACGAGCGCAACGGCAACGGCGAGCGCGGCGCCGGACAGCGCAACGGCAACGGCGCCGCCGGGGAGCGGGAGCACGCCTCCGAGCGACGGGTCCGGCACGGCATCGAATGGCCCGACCGCGAGCGCGACGAGCGGGAGCGCGCCCGGGAGCGACACCTCCGGGCAGGCGAGTCCTCACGGAAGCGGGGCGCCCGCGGGCGCCGCGGCGGCCGGGGCGGCAAGCGACGAGCCGCAGCGAGCCGCTTCGTCCCGGCGATGGGCAGGGGCCGTCACCGCGAAGCCTGCACCAAGACCCGATGGATGCGATCCTCCGTTCACGATCGATGCGCAGGGCCACAAGCGGTACAAGCGCGACTGCCTCCGTTAGCGGGAAACGCCGCGCGACGTCGCCCCGGGCGCACGCTGACATCGCGACCGGTAGCGGGAAACGCCGCGCGACGCCGCCCCGGGCGCACGCTGACATCGCGACCGGTAGCGGGAAACGCCGCGCGACGCCGCCCCACGTTCGCGCGGTGAGCGCGCTCTTCTGCGCCCTTTCGCTGTGGGGCGCGGGCGGGGCGGCGCGGGCCGACGAGGTCGACGCGTGCGTGAATGCGTCGGAGCGCGGGCAGGAGCTGCGCGACCAGGGGAAGCTTCGGGCGGCGCGCGCGCTGTTCGTGACGTGCGCGGCGGCCGAGTGCCCGGCGATCGTGCGGAAGGACTGCACGGGATGGCTTGCGGCCGTGGATGAGAAGCTGCCGAGCGTGGTCATCCATGCGCGCGGCGCGGACGGTCGGGACCTCGCGGACGTGCGCGTCACGATGGATGGCGAGACGCTCGCTTCGCTGCTCGACGGGCGCGCGATCGCGGTCGATCCGGGGACGCACACGTTCCAGCTCGTCGCTCGTGATCTGCCGAGCATCCGCCGGACGTTGCTGCTCCGGGAGGGGGACAAGAGCCGGCCCATCCATGTCGTCTTTGGCAACGACCAGGCACGAGCGGAGAAGGGTCGGACCTTTTCTGTCCCTGTCGTGTCGTGGGTGCTGGGTGGGTTGTCGCTCGCGGGGTTCGGGGCGCTCGCCGGGTTTGGGGTGTCGGCGCAGAGCGCGGTGGAGGACATGCGGGCGACCTGCGCGCCGGGGTGCTCGGCGTCACGGGTGGACGCGGCCCGGCGCGACATGATCCTGGCGAACGTGGCGCTCGGGGCCGGCCTCGCGACGCTCGGCGCCGCCGTAGTCATGGTGGTTGTGCAGAACACGGGGGTTGCGCCGAAGCCCCCTATCACCGCTTGGAAGCTCGGCGCGGGGCCAGGCGGACTGTCGCTTTCGGCCGCGTGGTAGGCGCCTGGATCTGGCAGCTCTTGCCGCCGCGCACGTCGAGGATCTCGTCGTCGTGGTTGGTCGCGTGGTGAGCGGTCAGGGCTGACGCTTCTTGCCGTAGAGGACCTCGAGCATCTCGTCGTAGTGCGAGCCTTTCCAGTAGATCTTGTCGCACGCGGCGCAGCTCCAGAAGGCTTGGTAGTGGGCGAAGGCGCGCTCGGGGACGCGGGCCTGGACCTGGGCTTTTTCGATGGGGACGAGGAGGGTGTTGCAGAGGGAGCAGCGGGTGAAGAGCCTGTCTTCGGAGGGGGCGAGGGCGAAGCGCTCGATGACCTCGGCGAGCTGGAGCTCGACGCTCTTGCCGCGCACGAGGTAGGCGGACGGACCGCCGATTTCGGAGAGCTCGCGATCCTGGGTGAGGACGGTGCGGCCCTCGGCGTTGGCCTCGCGGAGGAGGAGGCTGTCGGCGGTGTCGCGGCGCCACGCGGTGTCGAAGCCGAGGGCGCGGAGGCGGCTCGCGAGGGTGCCGAGCATCGCGTCGACGAGGAAGCGGGGGGCGCCGTTCTCGTCGCGCGAGTCGCCGTTCGGCGGGGTGGCGGCGGCGCGCGCTTCGGCGGCGCCGCGGGCGTCGAGGCCGGCGATGACGTCGGTGAAGACGAAGCAGGTGCGATCGCGGATCTCGATGGAGATCATGACGTCGGGGCTGCGAAGGTCGACGGTGGCGCCGGGGACGAGGGCCAGGATCTGGGCCCCGAGCTCGGCGGCCCTGGTGTTCGAGGAGAAGGGGTGATTGCCGATGCGGCGGAGCTTCACGCAGAAGGAGCAGGGGGGAACGAGGCGGCGCCGGGCGAGCGCGAGGACGTGCTGGTCGAGCTCGTCGACGTCGCACACGGAGCACGGCGAGAACGAGTTGACGCCGTGGAGGCGGCCCAGCTCGGCAGTGATGTCGCGCTCGACCTCGACGTAGATTCGCCCGACGTCGAAGGAGATTTGCGCGTCCGGGGCGGCGGCGCGCAGGCGATCGGCGATGTCGTTGCGGAGCTTGTTCTTGCCGGCGTGAGGCTCTTTGCCGCGCTCGGTGCAGCGAAGGAGAAAGAGCATCGCCCGCCAATCATTACTGCGAATGACGGGCGAGGAAACCCTGTTCTGCGTGGCGTCAGCGGGCGATGCGCTGCGAGAAGACCACGTCGGCCGAGGGGGATTTGGCGCTCTCGTCTGCTTCGGCGGTGATCTCGAACTCGAACACTTGCTCGGGGACGGTGGCCGTGAGCTCGCCGGTCCGCGTCGCTTCGTCGAACTTGAGCGAGCCGAGCCGGGCCCACACGCCGGACTCGCTCTTGCGCTGCCAGGCGACGAAGCCCTTGGCATTGGGGTTCACGCGGATGGCCGGAGGCAGGTTCTTGACCTTCACCTCGAGCAGGGTCTGGTTCTGCGATTCGTTGATGTCGGCGGTGATCTCGGCGTCGCCGCCCGGCGCGATGCGGCTCGACGGGATCTTGTAGTGCTGCGGGCCGCCGCAACCTGCGAGCGAGCCGACCGCGAGGGCGAGGGCGAGCGCAGGGGCGAGGACAGGGGCGAGGACAGGGGCGAGGACAGGGGCGAGGGCAGCACGCACCGAAAAGCCGTGGACCGAAAAGCCGTGGACCGTGAGTTGTCGCATGGGTCGTATTCCTTCGGAAATTAGGGTATTCTTGCGGATTTCGCGTCGTGGCCGAGGTGACCTCACCCTAGCACAGTCGCCGGAGGATCTAGCGCGGCTTGGGGGGCCCATTCGTGCCGGTGCCACCAGGGGTCACACCCCCCGTGCCTCGACCCCTGCCGCCGGAGCCGCCGACGGAGGTGGTGCCGGAGCCGGTGCCGGCCTTGCCGAGCCCGCCCGTTCCACCCGACACGCCGATGCCGCCGAGCCCATCCGAGCCCCAGGGCACGTCCGAGCCGCCGAGGCCCATCCCCCAGGGCCGATCTCGATCCAGCGACGAGCCCAGGCCTCCCAAAAGGTCGCCCATGGCGGAGTCGGACTCTTCTTTGATCTTGTCGGTCAGGGCCTGCTTTTTCCTGCGGAGCAGCGCCAGCGCCTTGCCCTCTTCCGACGCGGGGCCGACGCTCATCCACGCGCTGACGGCGCGCGCGACGAGGGCTTTCACGCTGGCCTCCGCCGGGTAATCGCCGCCGTAGAGCGCGAGGCCGCCCGCCTCGGGGGCGAGGACGAACGCCACCTCGCCGAGCGCGGGCATCAGGTCGCGCGCTGCTTTCTGCTTCGCGGAGCGCTGGTCGGCCTCGTGCGTGCGGATCTCGTCCTGCACCTTGTCGAGCTCCTTGCGCAGCTTCTCGGTCTTCTTCGAGCTGCCCAACATCAGGAACGCCAGGCTGCTGTCCATCGATCCGAGCGCGCCGAGGACGCCGTATCGTCTCGAGCTCCCTTCGAGGTCGCCCGCGCGAAGGAAGAGCTCGGTTCCGCCCCAGAACGCGGCCTGGGCGTCGCTCGTGGAGAACAGCTCGGCGACCAGCGGGGGCAGCGCGCGCGGCGGAGCGTTGGTGGTGCCTTCGGCGAGGGCGAGACCTTCGCGCGAAGTCGAAAGGACGAAGGTGTCGCCCTGGAGCGCGAGGAAGAGGCTCCTGCCGTACGAAGGCACGTTCGCGATCTCGACGATGGGCGAGCCGGGCTCGCGCTTGAGGTCGGCTTTTTCGAGGGCGGTCCGGGCTGCCGGCTGCGCCAGGGTTTGATCGAGGAGAGCCCTGGCTTTTGCGGGATCGGTGACGCCCAGCACGATGGTGAAGCCGAGCTCGTCGTCGTGAGCGCGGCCGCCCATGCGGCCCTCCTCGCCCTTGGCGCGGCGTCCCGATGTGCCGGCGGTGGAGGTCGCAGAGGCGGATGCGCTCGGGGCCGCGGTCGCGGAGGCGGACGGCGCCGCCGCGGCCGGATCGCTCGACGCGGACGCGCTCGGGATCGCAGCAGCAGACGGCGCGCTCGCGGCCGGATCGCTCGACGCGGACGGGCTGCCGGACGGCGACGCCGCGGCGTCCTTGTCGGCGGGCTTGTGCCACACGACCTCGACGTCGCCCGAGAGCAGCGGCGCGATGTCCTTCTCGAACGCGAACGCCGTGCCCTCCGCGCGGCTCATCATGCGAGCCTCGACCCACTCGCCGAGGACCCGTTCGAGCAGCGCGGGGACGTACTTCGGATCGACCGAGGCGCGCCCCGCCATGGCCACCGAAGCCGGCCAGGCGCGGGCTCTCGCCTTCGCGCTCACGGGTCCCAGGGCACGGAGCGGCGCGTCCTTGGCGAGCGGGGCGAACGCCTTGACCTTGACGGCCGCGGTGTCGATCGACACGCCCAGCGCGACGCCCGGCAGAGTCCCCGAGAGCAGGCCGTTGCGGGCTTCGAGCCGCGCGAGGATCTCGGCGTTGCGCTGGCGATTTGCCTCGGCGAACGTCACCCGCTTTTCGAGGTCGGAGACGTCCGCCGGCTTCGCCGACTTCTTCTTCGCCGCGGCGAGCGCCTCTTCCGCCGACTTCAGGTCGCGCTCGACGCTCGCGACACGCCGCTTCACGTCGGCGAGCGTTCCGTCGAGCAGGCTCTTCGTCGTCACGTAAGCGCCGGCGTGGCGGCCGAAATGGAGCGCGTCGACGCTCGCCCGGAACGTGGCGTCCTTCGCGAGCGAGTCGGCGTCGCTCTCGGCGGTGAGCGCCTTCACCGCGCTCGGCACCTCGTCCCCCTTGCTCTTGTAGTCTTCGCGCGAGCGCACCCAGAACGCGACGCCCTTGCGCAGCACCACGGCGCGCGTGACGTTCTTCTTCGCGCGCAGGACGAGGGCGTCGCCGACGGTGTCGAGCACGCGGCGGCCGTGGCTCTTGTCGCGCAGCGTCTCGAGCCTGGCCTTGAGCGCGGCCTCGTCGCCGACGGTCGCGAAGAACGCGAGCGTGTCGAGGCTGGGGTCGAACCAGGCGACGCCGCACGGCTTGTCGACGGCGATGCCGAACGACGCGAGATCGCTCGCGGGCGGCAGATCTTTGCTGAGGTCGACGGACTCTTCGGCGAGCGCCGCGAAGAGGGCGGCCTTGCTGCCTTCGTCCGTGCTGCCGAGGCCGAGGTCGTCGAGCACGGCTGTGAGGCTCGGCGCGACGAGGGCGATGGGCACGTCTTTCGGGAGGAGCGAGGCGGCAGCGAAGTCCGCGAGCGCGGGCTTTTCTGCGGGGAACAGCGCCGCCACGCGCTTCTGCGGGAGAGCCGGCGCGGCGGCCGATCCGGACGGCGCGGGCGACGAGCCGCCGCCGGACGAGCACGCGGTGACGGCGAGGGAGCAAGCGAGCACGAAGCGAAGGGCGTGAGCTCTCACGGGGGACCTCGCCGCCGACGTATCACGTCGGGTTGCGGCGCACATGCGTCGAGGAGGCTGCGCCCGGCGGACCTGTGAATCCAAAATGATTGCCGGGGTGTGGCGGGCGCACGCGAGCGGCGCGCGAGCCTTCGCGGTGTGCTACGCCCCTGCCGATGCGTCCGCGTTCCCTTCGCGTCTTCGACCTGCACCCGAGCGACGCCGACTTCGAGGGAGAGGTCCTCGCGGGGCTGTCCAGGCGGCAAAAAGAGCTTCCCTGCAAGTATTTCTACGACGCGGAGGGGGCGGCGCTGTTCGAGCAGATCTGCGCGACGGAGGAGTATTACGTCACGCGCACCGAGCTCCAGATCTTCCGCGATCACATGGCCGAGATCGCGGCGCTGTGTGGGCCGCACGCGATCGTCGTGGAGCCGGGCAGCGGCAGCGGCGTGAAGACCAGGATGCTGCTCGATGCGCTGGAGGAGCCGGCGGCGTACGTGCCCGTCGACCTCTCGCGCGAGCAGCTCCTGACGGCGGCGGCCGAGCTGGCGGGCGCGCTGCCCGATCTGGAAGTGTTGCCGGTATGCGCGGACTACACCCGGCCGTTTCCAATGCCGGGCCCGACGAGCCCGGCGGGCAAGCGGGTGCTGTTCTATCCCGGCTCGACCATCGGCAACTTCGATCGCGCGGCGGCCGAGGCGTTCTTGCGCCGCATGGCCGAGCAGCTCGGTCCCGGCGGGGTCATCGTGCTCGGGATCGACCTGAAGAAGGACCCGCTGCTGTTGCACGCGGCCTACAACGACGCGGCCGGCGTCACCGCGCGCTTCAACAAGAACCTGCTGGCGCGCGTTGCGCGGTCCCTCAGCTCCGACGTCGACCTCGAGGGCTTCCAGCACTACGCGTTCTACGACCCGATCGAAGGGCGCATCCAGATGCACCTCGTGAGCCTGCGCGATCAGACGCTGCGCATTGGCAGCGCGCGATTCACCTTCGCGCCGGGCGAGAGCATCTGGACCGAGAGCTCGTACAAGTACACACGGGCCGAGGTGCGGGCGATGGCGGCCCGCGCCGGGCTCGTGACACGGGCCGAATTTACCGATGAGAAGGATTGGTTTCTGGTGAGCGTGCTGGGTGTCGCGGCGGGGTGAGAGTGGCAGTGCGAGAGTGGCAGTGCCCCGGCCGTGGTGAGCGTTCCGGGCGCCGCGGCGGGGTGAGAGTGGCAGTGCCCCGGCCGTGGTGAGCGTTCCGGGCGCCGCGGCGGGGTGAGAGTGGCAGTGTCCCGGCCGTGGTGAGCGTTCCGGGCGCCGCGGCGGGTGAGAGTGGCAGTGCCCCGGCCAGCGCCACGGCCGCCGGGGCTACTTTGCTGGCTTGCGGCCGATCACGACGTATTGCTCGGGCAGCGTCTCCGTGGCGATCTCGGCGGTGAGGCCGCTGCTCGCTAGCTCTTTTCTGGTTTGCTCCGCCGGGACGCGGTGCTCGACGGGCGGGCCGTGCTTGGCCTCGGGCGTGAAGTCGACGACGGCGACGAAGCCGCCGGGGGCGAGGCCGGCGAAGAGCTTCGCCGCATAGGCTTCGCGGCCGGAGATGTGGTGCCAGGTGTCGACGATGAGGACGCGATCGACGCCGCCGGCGGGGAGCTGCGGGTCCTCGAATGGCACCTTGGCAACAGCCACGTTGGTGAGGTTCTCGCGCGTCATGCGCTCTTGCATGTGGCGCACCATGCCGTCCTCCACGTCCAGCGCGAGCACCTTGCCAGAAGGGCCGGCAGCGCGCGAGAGGTGCGGCTCGAAGTAGCCGGTGCCGGCGCCGATGTCAGCCACCTTCATTCCGGGCGATATTTGCAACAGCGCAACGATCTCGGCCGGCTTCTGCCAGGCGTCTCGCTCGGGATTGTCGAACTCCTTTGACCACTCGGCGGCTTCGCCGAAGCGGTGAACGAGCGGTCCCTGGCCGTGCTGGCCGCCGGCATGCCCGTGGTGCCCGGGCGAATGGCCGTGGTGCGCGTGGGGAGGAGGGGCCTTCGCCTCGGGCGACGCGGGGCCACAGGCCATGGGGACGAGCGCGATAAGGCTCGCGCTCGGAAACCAGCTCGGAGGACGCATGGCGAACGCTTGCCACGACCCGGGCCGGGCGTCTCCAGCCATGCGCGAGGCGCTGATGCTAGCCCAGCTCATCCCCCGTCTGCGTTGGTGAATGACCCAGGTACGCGCGGCGCCGGCGGTCACGACAGCCGTTCGCTTTTCGCACTGCCCCGGAGGGTCGTGAGCGTCACCGAGTTGAGTAATTATTCACCGCGAAGGATGTTGGCACGTCACGGTCTGAGAAAGAATTCAAGTATGAAGATGCACACACGTCACAGTATCAACTGTTTTTCTTAACTGGATGACGACGACATCATCTGCGTGGAGAACTGAGTCTCATTTGTCGGAGCAGTGAACCACGACGCGCTGTCATCGTGTCTTTTCCTTCCCCTCTTGAAGACACCGTGCTGTGCATGTTGTCATCCATCAGCCATGCCGAACCCTTCCGCTGTCCTGTTGAGGGACATTCGCCGTCGTCTGGGGCTCACCCAACGCGTGCTCGGCCAGAAGCTGGGCGTCACCACCCGCACCATCAATCGTTGGGAGAGCGGCGACACCGAGATGCCGGCGAACGCCATACCCGGCGCAATGGCGTTGCTACGGGCGCGCGATCCCGGTGCCGCCGACCAGCTCGGCGTCGACGCCGGGCTACCGGGCGCGGTCGCCCAGGAGCAGGCCCGCCGCGCGGCGCTCGATCATGCGGTGTTCGTGGCGGCGGATGCGCTCGACGTGTCGCCGCGGCGCGCGCGCGAGGTGCTCGCGACGTTCCTGACGCACGTGGTGGCGGCGGGCATGGGCGCGAGCGATGCGCGGGCCCGGCTCGTGGACAGGGTCAAGGCCGACGCGTCAGCCGTGGCGTCGAAGCCACCGCAAGGGTGAGGCTCAGGAGGTTCGGCCCATGCCGCCGAGACGTCATCGGCGCGCGGATCAGCCCGACCCGTCAGCGAGCCGGCGCCACGAGGCGGTAGACCTCGTGCTCTGCCATCGATTTGCCGTGGGGCGCACTGTCGACGTCCACACGAAAGTCCTTGTTTCGATCCGACCACCGCCGTGGCCAGAGGCGCAGGAAAAGCCGCCCTTCCGCCGATCGCACCACCGCTCCCGCGCTGTAACCATGGCTGGCCGGCACGCCGGGAGGCAGCGAGTCGCCGTGCGCCGCGCCCGCCACGATCCGGAGGAGCCCGCTCCCCGACCCCGCGCGCAGGAGCTCCGTCCCCGACTCGTGGACGTGCCCGGAGAGGTGCAGGTGCGCGCGGCCGCGAATCCACCCGTCCGCTTCGCGCTCATCGACGAGCCATCCGTCCTGAAAAGGATGGTGCGACAGCACCATTGTCAGCTCATCGTCCCGACTGTCGAGGAGCGTTTTCGTGATCTGCTCCTTTCCCATCCGGAGCCGCCCCTTGTCCATGTCCCCCGCCGAGAGAAAGGCCGTGTTCAAGCCAACGAGCCGCACCGGCAGACCGCCGTGCCCTTGTAGCTCGTGCGCCCAGAAGAGCCGCGATTCGGCGCGCAGCGGCAACCCCGGAATGGGCGCCGGCCCTGCCGCCCCGCGGAGGTCCGAGGGCCCCACGCTCCCGGCGAACGCCAGGTACTCCATCATTCGCGCGGCAAGCACTTCCCGATCGGCGTCGTTCCCCAGCACCTCGTCCAGGTGCTCCTGACCTTCGCGGAGCATCCGAATCAGCCGTGCTCTCGCACGATCCTGGTCCGCCTGGCGATCGACATCGTGGTTCCCCGGAACGACGAACACCTTGGTGAGGTCCAGCCCCACCGCCGAGGTCAGCTCGGCGAGCCATTTCCTGGCGCCTTCGTACTGCGGTTTCTTCCCGCTGAAGGCGATATCGCCTGTGACGAGGACGACATCCGGCCTCGGGTGCCGGCCCTCGGCCAGCGCCCCCCGAACGTCGCGCAGGAGCGAATCCAGCACGAGCGCCTGGTCCCAGCGGTGACCGGCGGAGGGGTGGCCCACGTGGATATCGGAGACATGAAGCCAGGAGAAGAGCACCTCGGGCTCGGAAGACTTGAAAGGAGCAGGCTTGTCCGCGACTTCGTACCCGTGGGGCATGGGGGCGGACTCCTGGGCAGGAGGATGGGCGACCGGCGGAGGGGCGGCGATGGCATGGCTGGAGGGCGCCGTCTCGTTGCGAGAGGGAGTTGTTGACGACGCGGGGGCCGGCGGGTGCTGGGCGGAGGAGGGGCTCATTGGCGGAGCCGGCGTGGGAGCGGCTACCGAGCCGGTGGAGGTGAGAGCTTCGAGAGCGGCGAAGTGCTCGTCGGGATTTCGAAAGTGGCAGATCTCGTGGTAGCGATACCCAATCTCGATCTGTGGATCATCTTTGTCGCGCTCGTCGAGGAGCTTCTTCCAGGTCGGGTAGTCCGGGCCGTCGAGCGTGATCCCCGTCATCAGCGCCGCGAACGAGGCGTGCGCGAGCGCAAGGGCGCCTTGCGGGCCCGACAAGGTGATGCCGTGGTTTACGAGCTCCTGTGCATGGTACTCCCAGGCAAAGGCCACGTTGAACGTGTCGAGTGGATACGCATTGGACAGAGCGTTCCACGCGGTGTCCTCGAAGTTGCCGGCTGGAAACTCGACTGCAAGATGTCGGGCGAACGAGAATGATTGGCTCAATCCCGCCGCACTCCAGAGGTTCATGAGCACGAGGGGTAGGCAGAACGGGTTCTCTGTCGCCGCGACGATGGCATGGCGCGGCATCGACAGATCCGCTTTTAAATCTGGAACATTAAGGGAGGCGACTAGCCACCAGAAATCGTCGTCGCTCAGCATCCGTTCGGCGGTGGCGTCCTCTGCCAGGGCGTGTCTCCACCGCTCCTCGAAGTCGGACGCTGCCGGGTGCACACCGTACTTGCTGACGAAGGAGCGGACGAAGGAGCGACCGAAGGAGCGGACGAGATCGCTGACGAAGTCGCGGACGAAGTCGCCGCCGAAGGAGCGGACGAAGTCGCGGACGAAGTCGCCGCCGAAGGAGCGGACGAAGTCGCGGCCGAAGTCGCCGCCGAAGGAGCGGACGAAGTCGCGGCGGAAGTCGCGGCGGAAGTCGCGGCCGAAGTCGCGGCCGAAGTCGCGGCCGAAGGAGCGGACGAAGGAGCGGACGAAGTCGCCGCCGAAGGAGCGGACGAAATCCGCAAGATTGGCACGCTCGCCGAGCGGAGGTCCCACAAATCGGTTCAATTGCTCTGCAAGAAACGCCCCCACGCGGCGAGCGAGCACGCGCTCCATCGCTGTCTCGACAGCGGGCGTGCCCTGAAGTCGGTCCATTGCAAGGCCGAGACACAGGAGCCGCCCGGCGTTGCCACGGGGAACGATCCGGTGCGCCGGTTTGCCCACTTCGCGCATCCAGGACAGCGGCACCTCCACCTCGTACTTCCAGCCGCGCACCGCGAGCGAGCCGCCCTCGGAGAGCATCGCGCCAGTGTCCTCGCCCCGGTGCGTTTCCGCAAAGGCGGAGCGGGAAGCGATCTCTGCCACGATCCTTCGCTGAAGACCACGGACTGCGGCAATCACCGCGGCCGGCGAGCCGCCCGGGGGCTCTGTCATCCAGCTCAACGTGAGGCGATAGGTCTCCGGTGACTCGACGCCTTCCAGCGACGACTCCCAGTCCTCGGCGGAGGCGCGCCCGGCGAGCCAATCGGCCATGGCCGGCACGTCGAAAAACAGCGTCAGGTCCGGGAGCAGCGCCGCAACATCCTTTCGACGCTCCAGACTGTCGAGCGCCGCCGGCGAGAACGTGACGAGCCCCTCACCGCCGAAGAGCTTGATCCCCAGGTGCAGACAGGCCACCGCCTCGCGAGCGTCGCGCCGGCCGATCGCTTCGAGCAGCACTCCACGCAGGTCCGCTTTCGGCTTCTCCGAAAACAGATAGACCTCTTCGAGCGCATTGAACCAGGTCCCCGAGAATCCCGGATCCAGAAGCCAGCTCTCCACCGCCTTCTCGAGGATCGCCCTCCTGTCGCGCGCCTGGAAGCTCAGGTTGTCGCGCAGCGCCCGCGTCAGCGTGAGCCACCCTCCGGCATTCTCTTGCTCCTCCAGATGGCGCATCAGGACCGCGATGATCGCGTCGAACGCCACCTCGCCGCCGCCTCCCGACGTTCGCAACACGACGTAGAGGCGGAGCAACAGCACCTCTTCCCAGACAGCTTCGCCGATGTGCTCTTTGAAAAAGCCCGGACCCGTACCCACGCCGCAGGTGAACACCCAGGCCGCGAGGTACTCCTGGAAAGACAGGTGAATGAACGCGAGCTGGTCCGCCCCCTTGTCGGTCAAGATGCCTGTCCGGTCGCTCACGTACTCGACGAACCACCCCATCTCCTCCTGCGCATCGGCCATGCTGAGGGTGGGCCGTTCGCGACTGGCGAGCTGGAGATGCCGAGTCGCCAGGACCCGGATGGCGTCCTCGCGCCGGATGAGACCTCGGACGCCGTCTTCCCCTTCGGTGTCGTTCTCCTGCACGTGAAGCGCGAGGTGCGCCAAATAGTCCTTCTGCGTATTGACATGGAGGCCCAGCGTCTCGGCCTTGTGCTCGGGAGGCGCGTTCTCGCCGTGCTTTGCCTCGCGCCAGGTCTTGAGGAGCATCTCCACGCACTTGTCGTAAAGCTCTCCCCGGTCCTGCGGTAGCTTCCGCAGGCCCTGGTGGATGAAGGCCGTCAACGTCAAAAGAAGTGGATTGCCCGCAAGGCGCGCGACACTCGGCGTGTGTCGGATGGCCTCCTTCAGGGACTCTGTCAGCCGTTGTCGCTCTGCCTCGATCGGCTCCTGAATCTCGTACCACCTCCGGACGAAATCGTCGATCTGAGCCTCGTCCAGACGGCCGACACGGACATGACGGAAGACGTACGGAGGTAGCGCGATGTCGGCCGTGTAGCCGTACACGCGGGACGTGACCCAGAATCGGCTGTTCGGAAACTCATCCTGAAAGGCGCGCACCTGACCGGCGATGTTGTGACGCGCCTCGTCGCGACCGACCTCGTCCAGGCCGTCGAGCAGAACGAGCGCGTCGCCCATCCGCAGTGCCGCCTCGAAGAAGACGCGATGTGCCCGCGGGATCCCGTGCTCGGTGCGAGCCTGGATTTCGAGGAAGTCCAGCAGACATAGACCCGGGTGCTGCTTCTGTGCCTGCGCGAATTCGCGTAGCGATACGAACATCGGGACAATGCGCTTCTCCGGCTCGAATCCCTCCAGCGTGGCGGCGCCCGCATGCAGCAGCGCGAGGAACTTGAGGAGCGTACTCTTCCCGGTCCCGGGATCGCCCAGGACAACAACCGTGCGGATCTTGGTCAGAAGATCCTTCAGCTCGGTTGTGCCATTCTCGAAGACGAAGACGAGCTGGTTAGTCTCCTGCTGAAAGCCGCTGGCCGTCGGAATCTCCTTCAGCTCGCTCGTGTTGTGCTCCTCGAAGAGGCTGAGCTGGCGTAACCGTTGCTGCGAGCCACGGGCAGCATGTCCCTCGTCGGCCACGAACCGAAGGGGCACGAACACATCCCGTAGAGGGATCTGCGTCCGTGTATCCCGCTCGCGTAGCGTCTCGGGAGGCAGCCCCAGTGTCCGGACGGAGCCGTGGGCCAGCGCCAGCTTGCGGCGATAGGCATTGTCCATCTCGCGGTAAGAGAACCCATCGTACTCCGCCCCTTCGAAGCTCCGGAGATGGAGGCGCCTGGCCTCCGGGGGATAGTAGCGGGCAAACAGGGGCGCACACTCCGTCAGAAGCTCTTCCAGCTTGTCTTTGCCCCAGACGTGGACCGACTCCTCCCTTCCGGAAGGTCGCATTTGCGGGGATCGAGAGGCGCTCGCCGGCGCCACGACCACCCAGCTCAAGTCGGCGTCCGACGCGAGCCCGATCGCCTTGCGGATTCGCTCCTCGGGTTCCTTCTCGGGAGCGAGCTCAAAAGTCACCAGTCCACGGAACCCCGGGACGCCTCCTCCCTTGACTCGTCCGTGCCCTTCGATCGGGAGTTTCCCCATCGTCGTGTTGACCATGACCGTCGACGGCGAAGCGTCGTACAGGAAGCCATTCTTGGCACCGTGCGCAGCCAGAAGCGCGTGCAGCAGCCTGATCAGCTCCGCCGCCCCTTCCTCGCCCTCCGGCACCAGCTTGGTCAGCGGCTGCAAGTACGCCCCCCCATCTTCAACCCTCGACTCCCCACCATCCCCACCCGCGCCGCGTCCAATCGTGTGCGCATCGATCGCAGCCACCACGCCCAGGTCCAGCGTCCCGAGCTCTTCCTTCGGCGGCGCCTCCAGCCAGGTCAATCGATACTGCTCCTTCAGCACGGACCACAAGTCCGGTGCCATCCCGGCAAACCGCATGAAGAAGTCCTGTCCGCCGACGAGCACCAGCAAGCCCCGCAAGTCTTCTCGCAGGTTGTCGCGGTTCTCGTTCATTCGATTCAGCACCCACTTCTCGCCGTTGCGGGTGGGCGCTCCTTCCGCGATGGGCATCGTGCCCGGCTCCGGGATCCGCATTGCACGGACCGCCCGCAAACCAGCCTCCTCGGCCTCCGGCGCCTTCCTGGCTGCGTTCAGCTCCCCTTGCAGCACGTCGAGCGTCCGCGCGCCGTCCGCCTCGACGACGACCCGCCGGCCTTGCTTCTGGCAATGCACGAGGAGCCGCAGGAACAATGCGCGCTCCACGTCCGGCGTCGCGCACTCCACGGCCACGATCCACAGCGCGCGGGAAAGCTCGATGCGAACCGCGATGTCCTGCCAGAGCTCCTCCGACGAACGTTCGACCATCGCGTCAGTCCTCTTGACCCCGGAGCAGCTCTTGCGCGGCGTAACAGATGTCGAGCCACTGCTCGCCGTTGCGGTACGTCATCACCACTGCCTTGTCGAGGAGGAGCGCGAGCCTGGGCACGTCGACCTCGGTGTCGGGGCGCAGCTTGCGGTGCTCGCCGATCTCGCGCAACCAGCCGTCGTCGCGCTTGAAGATGCTCTTTTGCGCAGCGTCGATGTACTCGTCCACGAGGATGTGAACCGCCTCCCGGCCGAGCGGCGTCGTGGGGTCCTTCTGCGTGAAGGCGCGCAGCGCCGCCTTCTGGATCAGCTTGAACAACTCCCGCAAGTGCCCCGAGGTCGCGACGATCAGCTCGTCGAGCAAGCCGTCGTTCTCGAACAAGGTGCTCACTGGACCGCGCTTCTGGAGGCAGTCTCGCATCGCGGCGACGCCCAGCGGGTCTCTCGTGCGCTTGCGGTCGTTGCGCCAGAGGCGCACCATCGGCAGCACCACACTTCCGTCGTATTGCTGGGGGATCTTGGCATTGAGGATCTGGAGATAGGGCGGCACCGCCCAGATCACGTGCCACTCCTTGACTCGAAGATATTCCTGGAAGCTCCAGAAGATTTGCTCGATTGCTTTCTGCACGAGCTCGGCGTCGGGACCGGAGCCGAGCATCTTTTCGAGGTCGTCGACGATCAAGACCGGAGCGGGGTGGGAGGGCAGGACACCGAGGATCTCCCGCGCCTTCGCCATGTAGGCTTGAAACTCTTCGGTGACGGTGGCGAGCTGGCCTCGCAGCGCCGCTTGCACTTTCGCCTTGAAGCTCTCGTCCTTCGCCAGCTCGAACGAGACTTCTCCGAGGAAGTGTACCGGGTCGACGTCGCGCCCGACCTCCCCACCGAGCTTGATCTCCTTGAGATTGAGCCGCGAAAAGAACGCCTGGAAGTGTTCCGCGATCGATCGGCCCGCGGGCGACTGTCTCTCTGTCGCGACGATGTGCTGCGCCACGCCGGCGGCGACCGAAACCAGCAGATCGCCGACCTCCAGCGGTTTGGTCAGGTTCAGCACCCTGCCCGCGACGACGAGGACCACCGGATGACCCTTCGCGACGAGATCGGCCGAAAGCCGGCGGAGCTCCGTGCTCTTGCCCGTCCCCCAGAAGCCGCTGAAGAGCTGGCAGCTCTGCTCCTTCTTTCGCATCGCGATGCCCGACGCGAGATCGAGGATGGGATCAGCGCCGCGGACGTCGCCCGCCGCTTCGTGGAACGGGAAAAAGAGGGGGTGGTCGGGATCGATCGGCTGATCGTCCAGCATGCGGGTCAGCTCGCTCAGGTCGTCTCGGCGCTTCTCCTGCAGGTCCATTCGCGCGCAGCATAGGTGCAAACCGGCCCGCCCTCAATCGGGGAGGACCTGCCAGTGATCGGTGAAACCGCGAATGAACGCGACGTAACGACGCTGCTCTTCGCCGGCGCGCTCGCCGAGCGGCGAGCCAACATCTACACGGGGGCCCTCGATCAGGTGCGCAGCGGTCAGACGCGGCTGCCATGCCTCGACCGCGGGCCCACCGCCGCGGTATAATGAAGGGAAGAGCGGTTGCATGGCCGAGAGTGAGAGCGACAGCGAGAGCCAGGAGCGGCTCGCCCAGGAAAATGCGCAGCTTCGCCACCGCATCCGCGAGCTGGAGACGGCGCAGGCGAAGCGAAACCTCGCCGAAAAAGACCCGCGCGCCGAGAGTGAGCAGAAGGCGCTGGCGGCGCTCGGTCAGTCCGAACGAAAGTTCCAGGATCTGGTCCAGTCCATCAACGCCATCGTGTGGGAGGTCGAGGTCAGCTCGTTCAAGTTCACCTTCGTCAGCGAGCAGGCCGAGGCGATCCTCGGGTACCCGGTCGAGCAATGGCTCGGCGAGCCGAATTTCTGGGCGAGCCACATTCACCCCGACGATCGCGAGCAGGCCGTCGACTACTGCTTCAGGTGCACCAGGGCGCTGGCAAACCACGAGTTCGAATACCGGATGATCGCGAGGGACGGCCGGATCGTGTGGTTGCGCGATCTCGCGACGGTCGAGTCGGCCGGGGGCGTGCCGCTGCGCCTGCGCGACGTGATGTTCGACATCACCGAGCGAAAGCAGCTCGAAGCGCAGCTCTTGCAAGCCCAGAAAATGGAGAGCGTGGGGCGGCTCGGCGGAGGCGTCGCGCACGATTTCGATAACCTGCTCACCGTGATCATGGGCTACGCCGCCAGAACGGCTACACCGTCCTGGAGGCGCAGAACGGCGAGGACGCGCTGCGCCTGGCGGCGGCCCACAACGGCGGGCCCATCGACCTGCTCGTGACGGACGTGGTGATGCCGCAGATGGGGGGTGAGCTGCTCGCCGAAAGGTTCCACGCGGCCTATCCGCTGACCCGGGTGCTGTTCGTGTCCGGTCATGCCGAGAGCGAGGGCTTTCGCACCGGCGTCCTGGGCAAGGGAAACGAGCTCATCGAGAAGCCGTTCTCGCCGGAGGCGCTGGCCCGCAAGGTGCGCGACGCGCTCGACGCGCTCGACACAATGCCCGCCTGAGCCTGGCACGAATGGCGGTCAGGCGTGGTGAGCCTGGGCGCCGCCGGAGCCCAGGAACGGGTTCGACGTGCCATGGTTGGTGGGCAGTTTGGTGGAATGGATGCGGGTCACGTGGATCCCGTGACGCCGGATGAAAGCGTAATCACGGAGGGCTTCCTCCAGCATTTCGATCTCGGGCGCGATGATCGACGGTCGTGAGGGCTCGTCATCGTTGCTGTCCGCCGCGGACTCTCGGCTGTATCCGTAGAGGAAGCCGGCGACGCCGCCGACCACCGCGAACGAGCCGACCAGGGTCGCGGCAATCCATGGATCGCGGAACAGGACGCCGATGAGCAAACCCGCCACACTTGCAAGAGCGCCCCACACCATCCCGCGCTGCTTGCCCATGGCGCGGCGAGCGGGGTTCCGCGACGGCGTCGCGACGTGGGGCGTGCGTGTCGAGGGCACGGACCTCCAGCGACCCGAGACGGCCTGGGCGCTTGGTTTCGCGCTTTCGGGGATCCTGTCCTCGGCGAAGGTGGGCTGGGCGCGGAGCTGCTCGGGCGTCCAATAGACTCGCAGCACCGGGTTTCTGTGCGAAGAACGGCTGGACGAGTGGGTGATCTCGACGGCGTCGAGCGGGACCAGCACCCGGCGTCGTGGACCACCACTGAGCGATTCCCGGACCACGAAGAAGACGATCTGCCCTTCGTGGTCGTCGACGATTGCGCCTTCGACGCGGCCCCACGGCTGGATGTGCTGGACCCCCGGCATCCCGACGACGGCCGCCCCGAGGAGCGCCAGCCCGTCCGGCAGCTCGTCGCCCGGCCTCCGCGTCCTTGTCCAATAATGTCGCATGGTTGTTCTCCCATCCCCCGAACTGAACGAAACTTGATTTCCAGGACTGAGCAGCACGAGGACGAGCGAGTGGCAGAGCTTGCTCGTCCGTGGGTTGGTCGTTAAGCAATTCTCCATCCAAGCCGACGGCGGGCTTCGTTCGCAGCAGACCGCATTGGTTGCGCAATCGTGGCCGCGGGCGGCACCTCGGCAGTCCTCGGTCAGAGCTCGGTCGCGGCGGCGGCGCCGCGCAGCGTTCGACGCGGATTCGAGAGGGATCGTCCGTGAACGGGGACGGGGCGATGGTATACGAGCCCGTGGCCGCGCCCATCCACCGCACGGAGACGAATCCACCCCCGCCGCGTGGTGCGCGATGAGCACGACGAAGGCAACCAACGCGACCAGTGCGATGAGCGCGACGAACGCGCCTGCCACGCCCGGCACGACGGCTGCGCCGACCGCCATGGCGGCGCCGCCTTCGGGCACCGTGGAGCGCTGGGCGTGGGATTACGTCGCGAGCACGGAGCTCGCCGTGAAGCTATCGCCCCCGCCGGTGCCGTCGCAATGGGAGGTCGGCCCCCCGGTGCGGCGCATCGCGCGGCCCGGCCGGCCCGTGTCGCTCGTGCTCTCGCCGCATGCCACAAAGACGCCCGGCCCCGAGGCGCTGCGCTCCCCGGCGCGCCGCGCGCAGCTCGTGCACACGTTCCTGCACCACGAGCTCCAGGCGGCCGAGCTCATGGCGTGGGCGGTGCTCGCCTTCCCCGATTCGCCCCGCGCCTTCCGCGGCGGCCTGTTGCACATTGCGATGGATGAAGTGCGGCACATGGGTCTGTACCGCGATTACCTCGCTGACCTGGGCTGCTCGTTCGGTGATTTTCCGGTGCGTGATTGGTTCTGGGAGCGAGTGCCGGCGTCGCTCACGGCGGCCCATTTCGTGGCGGTGCTCGGGGTCGGCTTCGAAGGAGCCAACCTGGACCATACGGCGCGCTTCGCCGAGAGGTTCCGCGCCATCGGCGACGAGGCGGGGGCCAGGCTCCAGGAGCAGGTGGGAGCGGAGGAGATCCCGCACGTCCGCTTCGCGTTGCGCTGGCTCCGGCGGTGGACGCGAGCGACGGACTTCTCGGCGTGGATGGCCCACTTGCCGCCGCCGCTGTCGCCCATTTTGATGCGCGGGAAGCCGCTCAATCGGGACAGC
>Ga0163144_10011107_pt1 | contig 19094 bp, 18 predicted proteins | sample OliLak19BULKMAT1_FD_123175 | JGI IMG/M metagenome (GOLD analysis project Ga0163144, IMG submission 123175) | Freshwater microbial mat bacterial communities from Lake Vanda, McMurdo Dry Valleys, Antarctica - Oligotrophic Lake LV.19.BULKMAT1 | ecosystem: Environmental > Aquatic > Freshwater >... | reverse complement strand
TGCGAATTGGACGTCCTTGGGGATGTCGACCAGAACCGGGCCGGGGCGGCCGTGGGTGGCGACGTGGAAGGCTTGGTGGATCGTTGAAGCCAGGTTGGCGGTATCTTTGACCAGCCAGTTCATCTTGGTGCAGGGCCGGGTGATGCCGACGGTATCCGCCTCCTGGAACCCATCGGTGCCGATCATGAAGGTCGGGACCTGCCCGGTGAGGACGACAAGCGGGATCGAATCCATCAGCGCGTCAGTCAGGCCGGTGACGGCGTTCGTCGCCCCGGGGCCCGAGGTCACGAGGACCACGCCGGGCTTGCCGGTCGACCGAGCATAGCCCTCGGCCATGTGGACCGCGCCCTGTTCGTGACGCACAAGGATGTGGCGGATGTCGTTCTGGTGGAAGATCTCGTCATAGATCGGCAGCACGGCACCGCCGGGATAGCCGAACACGACCTCGACCCCCTGGTCCTTGAGAGCCCGAATCACCATCCGCGCGCCGGTCATCTGACCCGACTTCTGCATCGACATCTGCCTCACTCCATCTTTCGCGCAACAAAAAGCCCCCGGAAGTTTCCTTCGGGGGCGCATGGGAACCTGAATGGTCAAACCGTCACCGGCCCATGCGCATCCTTCCTACGATGACAAGAATTCTGGCCATGGGCCGACCCCTTCATGTTCGGTTGGAACACTAGGGGCGGATATGCCGGGCGTCAACGGGATTTGCAATACGAAAATGTCGGAAGCACCGGGTATTTTTGAATTATTGTTGCGGCGCGATGTCGCGCTGCGCAACTTTTTGCAAGAAGGCGATTCTGCAGCGACCTGCGCCGCGGGATCAGGCGGGTCGGATGCACAGACTCAGGCCATGAAGAAGATATAGGCCGCGTAAGCCACTAGGAGCAGTGCCCCTGCTACGCGGGGAAGTCCGTTCAGCAGGAACGCCAGCACCACAAGACCCAGGGCCGTCGCCATCGCCCAAGGCATGTCGACAGCGGCAAATCGCGGGTCGGCAGGTATCGGCGCGATCAGGGCGGTGATGCCGAGGATGCCGAAGATGTTGAAGATGTTTGAGCCGACGATATTGCCGACCGCAATCTCGGTCTGGCGGCGGTAGGCGGCGATGACGCTGGTCGCCAGTTCGGGCAGCGACGTCCCCACCGCAACAATGGTCAGCCCGATCACCGCCTCTGACAGGCCGAAGGCGGTGGCAATCTCGACCGCACTGTCGACGAGGAACCGCGCCCCGATCACCAGCACGATCAACGCGCCGATCGTAAAGACCCAGGACTTGAGCTGGTTCTCCTCGGACAGTTCAGGCTGGGCCTCGACCTTGCCAAAAAGGAAGGTGCTGGCCAGAAAGACCATCAGCCCTGCAAACAGGATCGCACCATGAAGCCGGGTGATTTCCGTTCCCAGAAGCATGACCCACAGGACGGCCGTGGCACACAGCATGAAGCCAAGGTCGCGCCACATCTTCCGGGCCGGGATGATCAGGGGTGCGATCACCGCCGAAATGCCTAGGATCAACAGAATATTGGCAATGTTCGACCCGACGACGTTGCCGATGGCAATCTCCGGCCTGCCCTCCAGCGCGGCTTGCAAGGACACCAGAAGCTCGGGGGCCGACGTGCCGAAGCCGACGATCGTCAGACCGATCACCATGGGCGACAGATGAAAGTGCCGCGCTATCGATGACGCCCCTCGCACCAGCGCTTCACCGCCAAGAAACAGCATGGCAAGGCCAAGCAGGAACAGAATATAGGTCACTTTGGCCCCCGTGTCTGGATCAAGCCTGCATCCACGTAAGCAGGGCGGATTGCAAGTCCGGCAATTGAAGGTGTTGGTGAGTCTGTCTGCCTGACGGTCTTTGCAAGAAATTTCGTCAACTGGCACATGTTTTGGTTCTGGTCTTGCATACGCCAGACGAGGCTATACTCTAACTCCGTCACCCAGGGGCAAAGATCTCTGGCGGGCCAACAATGGAGGAGAACTGCATGGATCGTCGCTCATTCTTGACCAAGGCTACCGTCGGTGGCGTCGCTGCCGCTGGTGCTGCCGCACTGGCCGCACCGGCCATCGCCCAGGAGGCCCCGACCGTGACCTGGCGCGTCACGTCGTCGTTCCCGAAATCGCTCGACACCATCTACGGTGCGGCGGAAACGATGTCGAAACACGTCTCTGAAGCTACTGACGGCAAGTTCACGCTGCAGGTGTTCCCTGCCGGCGAACTGGTCCCCGGCCTGGAAGCTGCTGACGCCGTTTCGGCCGGCACGGTCGAGGCCTGCCACACGGCAAGCTACTACTACTGGGGCAAGGACCCGACCTACGCCTTGGGAACCACGGTGCCGTTCGGCCTGAACTACCGTCAGATGAACGCCTGGCTGTATTATGGTGGCGGCATCGACCTGATGAATGAATTCTTCAACACCCAGAACCTGCATTACATGCCTTGCGGCAACACCGGCGTGCAGATGGGCGGCTGGTACCGCAAGGAAATCGCCTCGCTGGCCGACCTGCAGGGCCTGAAGATGCGGATCGGCGGCTTTGCCGGCAAAGTCATCGAAAAGCTGGGCGTCGTGCCACAGCAGATCGCGGGCGGCGACATCTATCCGTCGCTGGAAAAAGGCACCATCGACGCGGCCGAATGGGTTGGCCCCTATGATGACGAAAAGCTCGGCTTCCAGAAGGTGGCACCCTACTATTACTATCCCGGCTGGTGGGAAGGTGGCCCGACGCTGTCGACGATGGTCAACCTCGACAAGTGGAATGAACTGACACCGGCCTACAAGGCAATCATGGAGTCGGCTTGCGAAGCAGCCAACTCCAATATGATGGCGTCCTATGACTACAAGAACCCGACCGCGCTGAAATCGCTCGTGGCCAACGGCGCCCAACTGCGGCCGTTCCCGCAGGACGTGCTGTCGGCGGCGTTCGAGGCTGCGCAGGCAACCTATGCCGAGATCAGCGCCACCAACGCGGCGTTCAAGAAGATCCACGACAGCCAGAGCGCCTTCAAGCGCGATGCCTATCTGTGGGCCCAGATCTCGGAATACAACTACGACATCTTCATGATGACGCAGCAGCAGGCTGGCAAGCTGTAAGCTGTCGGACGGGTGACAGACAAGGCCCCGGGGTAAATCCCGGGGCCTTTCGTTTTACGGGGCCTTGCGTTTCTGGGCTAAAGGTCGGGTTTCGTCAGCATCAGCCAGACGATCGCGAGGACGGCGGCAAAGGCCGGAAAGCCGCAGGCGAACCACAGCCGGTACAAGCGATGGTAGGCGGGCGGCAGGGCGGTGCCCGCGTCGCGGGCGGCGGCGGCCAGGTTGCGCATCCGGACCTGCATCCAGACCACCGGCAGCCAGAAGGCACCGACACCCATATAGAGGACCAGCGACCAACCCACCCAGCCTTCGGTCAGCGGCCAGCCAGCCTGGCGGGCCAGGAGAAAGCCGGTGATCGGCTGCAGGACGGCGGCGGTGGCGGTGAACACCATGTCGGCCAGCACGACGATCCCCGCGACATGGGCGATGAGCGCCGGGTCCCGACTTTGATGCGAGACGACCATGAAGAAGGCGATGCCCGCCCCGGTTCCCAGAAGGACCGTGGCGCCGATGACATGGGCGAAAAGCACAAGGTCGTGGATCATCGGTCGTCCAGGAACAGCCAGACCCAAAGGGCGAGCACGGCTCCGGGTGGGACGTTCAGCATGGGGCCAAGGGGGTCGGCCCAAAGGTCGGGTGCGGCGACCAGGCTGCCGGACAGATAGGCCAGCGAGAGGGCCGCCATGCCAAGGGCGGCCCGCGCGGCCCAGGGACGCCAGAGGATCAGAAGGCCAAGCACGATGTCAGCTACGGCGCCGCCAAGGACCAGAAGCCAGGCCAGGCTTTCGGGTGACCCCCGGCTGGTCAGGATCGCTGCTGCCGCCCCGGGTGCGGCCAGAGCCACCAGACCAGAGGCCGTCCAGAAGATGGTAAGGGTGGCAATCGCCAGCGGCAGGGCCAAAAAGGCCCGGGCGGCCAGTCGATCTGCGCGCGTCGCGGGGTGACGCGCCAGCGTCTCGGCCAGGGTGCGGCAGGGGGGGCCGCCAGCGGCCCTCCAGGCGGTTGGGTCGCCTTCCACCCCGTCCGCCAGCGTGCGGATCGCCGTGGACCGCAAGGGCGAGCGCCAGCCCAGGAGGCCCAGCGTGTCGGTCACCCGGCCGATGCCGCGCAGAAGTCAGCTCGGCACTGGCAGGCGCAGGACCGCATCGGGCAGGCCCAGCCAGCGGCGGATCGCCAATGTCAGGTCGGGCAGGGACTGGCTTCCGGGCTCGGTCAGGTCGGCGATGGTGCCATGGGGGATGTCCCCCCGCGCGGCCGAGACGACAGCGGCGGCCAGGTCGGCCACATCCACCGTCTGGACCCGAGCTTGCGGCAAGACCAGCGGCAGGGCCCCGGGCAGGGCCGCGGCGGCGCGCAGAAGGGCGCTGCCGCCATAGGCATCGCGCGCCAGAACCAGCACCGGGCGCAGGATCACCCAGTTCGGCGCCGTGCGGGCCAGGATCGCGTCCCCCTGAGCCTTGCTGCGCAGGAAGGCGGTCGCGGCATCAGGTGCGACCCCGACGGCCGAGATCTGGACGATGCGGATATCCCGGGTCCGGGCCGCCGTGGCCAGCGCCGAAACGGCGGTAACATGGATCGCGGTCAGATCGTCGCGGCCCCCGTCCTGCAGTGCGCCTGCGGCGTTCACGACGACCGACACGCCCTGCAACAGGCTGTCCCAGTCGCTGACGGTTGTCTGCGCCAGGTCGCGGACAACCCAGGCGGCGCGCAGATCGCCGCCAAGGGTGGCGCGGGCGCTGCGGCCGACGCCGGTGACCTGGTAACCGGCATCGGCCAGGGCGCTGATGCAGGCGGACCCGATCAGGCCGTATCCGCCCAGAACCAGCGCGTGTGGCATCACGTCAGGGTGTGATCACTGGCGGTGCCCCAAGCTGCGGCAGGCCGCCCGGAGCCGTCCCCCCCGACGGTGGCGGATTGGTGGTGCCGCCCAGGTTCGGGGCGCCAAGCGTCGGCGCGCCCGGAAGCCCCGGTACACCCGCCGGAGCACCCTCAGCCCCACCGGGAGCCAGCGGCACCAGACTCGGTACGATGATCTCGATCGAGTTCGGATCGACCACCGGGCCTTTGTAGTGCATCACGATCTGCGGGAAGAACACCACGATGAAGATCATCGAGACCTGCACGATGATGAAGGGAATGGCGCCCTTGTAAATCTCGCTCGTCCGGATGCCGTCCATCTTCTTGCCGGTCAGCTTGTCCAGATAGGGGACCTTGGCCGCAACCGACCGCAGATAGAACAGCGCAAAGCCGAAGGGAGGGGTCAGGAACGAGGTTTGCAGGTTCACCCCGATGATGACGCCCAGCCAGATCAGGTCGATGCCAAGATTCTGCGCGGGAGCGATCAGAAGCGGGACAAGGATGAAGGCGATCTCGAAGAAATCGATGAAGAAGCCCAGGACGAAGATGATCAGGTTGACCACCAAAAGGAATCCATATTGCCCGCCCGGCACGCCTGTAAGCAGTTCCTCCACCCAGACATGCCCGTTCACGCCGTAGAAGGTCAGCGAGAACATCCGCGCCCCGATCAGCACGAACATGACGAAGGCCGAAAGCCGGGTCGTGGCGACCAGCGCCGACTGCAGCACAGGAAAGCGGAACCGCCCCTTGGCGAAGGCAAGGATCATCGCGCCCACCGCGCCCATGGCCCCGCCTTCGGTCGGGGTGGCAAGGCCGATGAAGATCGTGCCCAGGACCAGAAAGATCAGCGACAGGGGCGGGATCAGCACGATGATGACCTGCTGGGTCAGCCGCGACAAAAGGTTGATGCGCAGGTACCGGTCGGCAACCGCAATGACGTAGGCGGCCACAACCGCTGCCGACAGCCGCCAGACGTCCGCATTGACCCCGCCGCCGAACAGGAGCGAAACTTCCTCATCAAAGCGGGAAAGCGCAGCGGCCACGGGTTCCAGGACCGTCAGCTGAACCGCAGTTCGATCCATCAGCGCGCTGACCTCGGACAGAAAGCCGAAGAACCCGATCAGGATCAGCATGACGAACAACGAAGTAACTCCACCGCCCAGGGTCCGGGCCTCGATCGGCAGGGCGGGGACTCGATGGGGCTGAAAGATCGCGATCATGCAGACATAGCCCATATACATGCCCGTAAGGATCAGACCCGGTATGATAGCGCCGGTGTACATGTCACCGACCGACCGGCCAAGCTGGTCGGCAAGAATGATCAGGACAAGGCTGGGCGGAATGATCTGCGCCAAGGTACCCGAGGCCGCAATCACCCCGGTCGCCGTGCGGCGGTCATAGCCGTAGCGCAGCATGATCGGCAGCGAGATCAGGCCCATGGCGATGACGCTTGCCGCAACGACGCCGGTGGTGGCGGCCAGAAGCGCACCGACCAGGATCACTGCGAAGGCGAGGCCGCCGCGGATCGGCCCGAACAGTTGGCCGATGGTATCCAAAAGGTCTTCGGCCATGCCGCTTCGTTCAAGGATGATCCCCATGAAGGTGAAGAACGGAATGGCAAGCAGGGTCTCATTCGATAAGATCCCCCAAAGCCGCTGCGGCATGGTGCCCAGAAGCGGCCAGTCCAGCGTGATCTCGCCGTTGGAATAGGGCGCAAGCCAGACGGCGATGACGAAAAAGACCAGCCCGTTCGCTGCAAGCGAAAAGGCTACGGGATATCCGATCAAGAGAAAGATGACGAGACTGGCGAAAATGATCGGGGCCAGATTGTGGGCAAGGACTTCGATCATCGCTTGACCTCGGTGTTGCGCGCCAAGGCGTTCGCGGCGGCCACTTCTGCGGCAAGCTCTTCGACCTCTTTCAAGGCCTGCTCTTGCGCCGATTGGAAGGGGTGAGGATCTTCCATCAGGCCCCGCATGATGTCGATCTTCTTGATGATCTCGGAAAGGCCCTGCAAGACCAGCAAGATGAAACCAGCCAGCAGCATGGCCCGGGCCGGCCAGATCAGAAGACCGCCGGCGTTGGTTGAAATCTGGCCGGACCAATAGGCCTGCAGGGTGTAGCTCCACAGATACCACGACATCAGGATGACGAACGGCATCAGGAAGAAGATGTGCCCCAGAAGGTCGATCCAGTGCTGCGTCCGGCGGCTGCGCGACCCGTAAAACACGTCGATCCGGATATGTTCGTTCACCTGCAAGGTATAGGCTGCGGCCCCCATGAAGGAGATACCGAAAAGGTACCATTGCAGTTCAAGCCAGGCATTTGACGAGACGTTGAAGAACTTCCGGCTGATCGCGTTGGCTGCGCTGACCAGAACGGCAAGCAGGATTGCCCAGATGACGGATTTCCCGACGAACTCCGTCACGCGGTCAATGCCGCGCGACAACGCGAGCAGTGCCTGCATCCCGTATCCCCTCCCTGTACTGTCGCCCGTTGATCCGGTGCGTCTTGTTTTGGTGCCGTCGCCAAGCCAGATAAGGGAAGTCCTTGCAACAGGTCAATGCGAACGTCGGTTTTTTGATACTTGGCGACGCATTTGGTCGATCAGGGCCTCATCTCAAGGCAGGTGGCGGGCCAATCAGGTCCCAGCGGTTGCCAAAGGGATCGCGCCACACCGCAACCGTGCCGTAAGGCGTATGTCTGGGCGCTTCTTCGAAGGCGATGCCAAGCATCAGCATTCGCGCGTGATCACGGGCAAAATCATCGGTCTGCAGGAACAGGAACACCCGTCCACCGGCCTGATTGCCGATGGCTGCACGCTCGACCGGGGATTTTGCCTGCGCGAGGACCAGTCGCACCCCTCCACCCGGCGGCGTGACCGTGACCCAGCGCTTTTCGGTGCCGTCGCTGGCTTGGTCGGCATGGTCTTCGGTCAGCCTAAACCCAAGCGTGCCCACATAGAAGGCAATCGCGACGTCATAATCCGGAACCACAAGCGCCACGGCGGCGATGTGGCGGCTGTCCGTCAAGCGCGGGTGTCAGGCAGGCTGATGCGCGCCACCTGTTCCGCAATCGGATCGACCGAAAGCGGATGCAGATCGGCGCTGTGCTCTGCCGGATCGCCAAGGGCCTGCCACTGCCCACCCTTGTAGATCTCCACCGCCGAGAACCCCGCCTTGTAGCCCATCTTGCGGCTGCCGGGGACCCAGTAGCCAAGGTAGACATAGGCCAACCCCGCCTCGCGCGCGATGGCGATATGGTCGAGGATCACATAGGTCCCAAGGCTGAGCGCGATCAGGTCGGGGTCGTAGAAGCTGTAGACCATGCTAAGCCCGTCATCAAAGACGTCGGTCAGGCAGACTGCCGCCAAGGGTCGGCTCCGTTGTCCCTCGGGCGCGGGTCGGCTGTATTCGATGACGCGGCTTTTGATCGGCGTTTCTTCGATCATGGCGGCGAATTCGAAGATATCCATGTCCGCCATCCCGCCGTCGGCATGGCGCTGATCCAGGTAGCGGCGGAAAAGGGTGAACTGGTCTTCGGTCGCCCAGGGCGAGGTGGCGTTGCGGCGCAGCTCCTGCGCCCGCTTCAGGATGCGCCGTTGCGACCGGGAGGGTGTGAAGTCGGCAACCCTGATCCGTGCGGACAGGCAAGCAGAGCACTCGGCGCAGGACGGGCGGTAAAGCACGTTCTGGCTGCGACGGAACCCCTGCTTGGACAGCATGTCGTTCAGCTTTTGCGCATGTTCATGCTGGAGTGCGGTAAAAAGCTTTCGCTCCATCCGGCCCGGCAGATAGGGGCAAGGCTGCGGGGCTGTCACATAGAACTGCGGGGCAAGGGGAAGGGTGTGGCGCATCGGGTCCGGTTGTCTGCTTTTCTCGAAAGCCTAGCAAGCCAGAACCCATCCGCCAAGGGTCGAGTTTTCGGAAGCGACCTTGCCGCAATCCGGCACCGAAGCGCCGGACGCAGACCTGCCCCTCGCCGCCGTATCTTTGGCGGAAAGGGGCAGGGGCAAAGGTCAGGCCGGGTTGATCAGTATTCGCCGGGACGGCTGTCCTTGGACGGCTTTGCGGCTTTGCTGATGCTGTCAGCTTCCACATCGGCACCCTCGGCCATGGAAGCGGCGTCCTGCGCTGCAGTGGCGCGGGCACGTTCATCCATGAAAGTGTCGAACTCCGACTTGTCCTTTGACGACCGCAGACGCTGCAGGAAGGCCTCGAACGCGGCTTGTTCCTCTTCCAGACGGCGCAGGGCCTCGGACTTGTAGCTGTCGAACGCCGTGTTGCCGGTGGCATAGGGGCTGCGTCCCCAGGCCGCGTCATGGCGATGCGAGCGGGCGGAACAGTTGCGTGCGAACATCTTCTTTCCCCAGATCATGTAGGCAAGCAGGGCAAGACCCAGCGGCCAGAACAGAATGAAGCCGACCACCATGGCAGCAATCCAGGCGGCTTTGCCCTGATGATCCAGCCAGCCCTCGATGCGGCGCAAGAAACCACGGCTGCCTGATCGTCCGGTGTCGGTATAGGTGTGCATTGCGGGTCTCCAGTTTGATGTGAACATCCTTCACATGAAGCAAGATGAGATAGGCAGCGAAAGAACGCAAGTGGCCATGTGAAATATATTCACATCAGGCGACCCGCGAAATCCGCCAGCGGGACAGGCCATCAATCGCCCGGCATCGATGAGGTTTCGTTGACCTGCGCCCTCCTCCACCGCATGCTGATCGCCATGAGCCTTGCCCGACGCATCACCCGCCAACCGATCGCTTATGACCCGGGCGTTGCGGCGGACCTGGGGGCCAGCCTGCCGGACTTGGGGCCAGAGCTGCGCGGACTTTTGTGTGCCACGGCTGCCTGCAGCCCCTATCTCCGCGATCTGATGCGGCGCGAAGTGGATTGGCTGGAGGAGGCAACCGCCAATCCAGAGGCGGCCCTGACTGCGGTGCTGGACCAGCTACAGTCCGTTGCGCCCGACGTTCTGCCGCTCAGGCTGCGCGCGGCCAAACGGCAGGTGGCACTTCTGGTGGCGCTCTGCGATCTCGGTGGCGTCTGGTCGCTGGAGAAAGTCACCGGCGCGTTGACCTCGCTTGCCAACCGCGCCGTCCAGCTGGCGCTGACGCACGAAGTGGCCGAGGAGATCCGTCGCGGCAGGCTGCCCGGTGCAAGGCCTGAGGACGCCGCCACCGCCGCCGGAATGGTGGTGCTGGCGATGGGCAAGATGGGCGCGGGCGAGCTCAACTATTCCTCCGACATCGATCTGATCTGTCTTTATGACGAGACGCGCCACGCAGGGGAGGAAGCCGCCGCCCGGGCCAGTTTCATCAAGGTGACACGGCGGATGACCGCGACCCTGTCACAGGTGACCGACGGCTACGTCTTTCGCACCGACCTGCGGCTCCGCCCTGACGCGTCGGTGACGCCGGTCTGCCTGTCGATGGCAGCCGCCGAGGCCTACTACGAAGCGGAGGGTCGCACCTGGGAACGCGCAGCCTACATCAAGGCGCGGCCCTGCGCGGGGGACATTGCGGCAGGAGAGCGGTTTCTGAAAACCCTGACTCCCTTTGTCTGGCGCAGACATCTGGATTTCGCGGCCATTCAGGACGCGCATGACATGCGGCTTCGCATCCGTGAGCATCGCGGGTTGAACGGGCGGATCGTTGTCGAAGGGCATGACATGAAGCTTGGTGCCGGCGGTATCCGCGAGATCGAGTTCTTCACCCAGACCCGCCAGTTGATTGCCGGAGGGCGTGACCCGGACCTTCGGGATCGCACCACCACTGGGGGCCTGCAGGCCCTGGCGGCGAAAGGCTGGGTTCCGCCCGAGGATGCCGTCGAACTGACCGAGCTTTACCGGTCGCACCGCGAGGTCGAGCATCGTCTGCAGATGGTGATGGACGCCCAGACCCATGCGCTGCCCGTAACCGCCGACGGGATCGCCCGGATCGCCGCCTTTTGCGGCCAGTCCGACGCCGAGTTTCGTCGGGACCTTCTGCAAAGGCTTGCCCGCACCGACCAGTTGACCGAAGGGTTCTTTGCCCCTGCGTCCAGCGAGACGAGGTTGGAACCGGGGCCGAAGCTTTCGCCGACCGCACAGACCATCACCGAAGGCTGGAAAAGCTATCCGGCGCTGCGGTCGGAACGGGCGCAGCAGTCGTTTCGGCGGTTGAAGCCGCAGTTGCTGCATGGTCTGTCCCGTGCCGCTGACCCGGATCAGGCCCTTCTGGCCCTTGATGGGTTCCTGGCCGGTCTGCCAGCCGGAGTGCAGATCTTTGCGCTGTTCGAGGCCAACCCCTCGCTGGTCGATCTCGTGGTCGATATCGCGGCCACGGCGCCCGATCTGGCGCGGCATCTGGCCCGCAACGCCGCTGTGCTTGATGGTGTGATCGGCGGCAGTTTCTGGAGCGCGTGGCCTGGACTTTCCACGCTGAAAACGGAGCTTGATGCCATCCTTTGCGCCACACCGGATTACGAAAGCCAGCTTTCAGCTGCCCGCCGCTGGCTGAAGGAGGGGCATTTCCGCGTCGGCGTGCATCACCTGCGCGGGCTGATCGACGGCTTCGCGGCCGGTGCGCAATATGCCGATCTGGCCGAGGCAGTGGTGGCATGCCTGTGGCCGGTGGTGGCGACAGAGGTTGCCCGCAAACATGGACCAATGCCGGGGCGGGGGGCGGTGGTGATCGGCATGGGCTCGATCGGGGCTGGGCGATTGAATGCGGCCTCCGACCTCGACCTCATCGTGATCTACGACGCAAAGGCCGAGGATATGTCCACCGGCCTGCGCCCGCTGGGCACGCGTAGCTACTATGCCCGCCTGACCCAGGCGCTGGTCACCGCGCTGACCGCGCAACTGCCCGAGGGTCGGCTTTACGAGGTTGACATGCGGCTGCGCCCATCCGGGCGGCAGGGTCCGGTGGCGACCAGCCTGCAAGGCTTCATCGCCTATCAGGAGACCGAGGCCTGGACCTGGGAGCATCTTGCGCTGACCCGGGCGCGGGTGCTCGCGGGGGAACCGTCCGTTGCGGGCGAGGTCGAGACTTTCAGATGCGCGCTTTTGCGGCGGAAAGGGCAGGGGGCGAGCCTGCGCCGGGACGTGGCCGACATGCGGGTCCGCCTGGCGGAGGCGAAACCGGCACAGGGTCCTTGGGACGCGCGGCAGGGTCCGGGGCGCCTGATGGATATCGAACTGACTGCAGAAACCCTCGCCTTGTTGGCAGGGAGCCCCGCGCATGCCGTGGAAGCACAGATCGCGGCGGGGGCGGGCGGGCACATGCCGCAATCGGACGCGGAGGCGCTTCTTGGGGCCTATAGACTTTGCTGGCAGTTGCATGCGGCGTCGCGGCTTTTGACCGAGCGTGAGCTGGACTGGGACAGCCTTGGCGAAGGTGGACGCTCCTTTGTCCTGCGCGAGACTCGGTCGAATGCTCCGGCAGCGCTTGCGGCGGCGCTTGCGGCGGCAACATCGGCGGCAGCGGAATCGGCAGCGCGGCTGGTGCAAACGGAAGGGGACGGATGATGGAACTGGCAGAGGCGGACCCAAAGGGTCTGGTGCGGGAGAGCTACCGGATCGAGGGGATCACCCCGGCGGAATGCCGGTCGATCTTTGTCGACTGGGCCTTGTCGCTGCCGATCGGTGTCCCGGTTGCGGCGGCGGCGCAGATTTTGATCAGCACTTATGGCGCAACCGACCATCCGATGACGCCGGTCCTGACCGAAGCTCTCACACCGCCGCCAAAGCCCAGCCGTCGCGGTGGCCGCGCCGCACGGCAGGGTTACTGAGGCACAGACGTCAGCTTACCCGCGACAGCAGTGAGGCTTCTCTCGCAAGCCGGGTGACAGTCGCCCAATCCTGCCGCGCCAGCGCGTCCTTCGGCGCAACCCAGCTGCCACCCACGCACAGGATGTTTTGCAGTGCCAGATAGTCCGGTGCGATCTTCAGGCTGATCCCGCCAGTCGGACAGAACCGCACCTGCGGCAAGGGCGATCCGATCGATTTGAGATATGCCGCCCCCCCGGCCTGTTCGGCTGGGAAGAACTTCTGGACGGTATAGCCCTTCTCCAGCAGCGCCATGATCTCGGAGGCGGTCGCAGCGCCGGGCAGGAGCGGGAGCCCCTCAGCCTCACATGCCGCTATCAACCGGTCGGTCGCACCCGGCGAGACGCCGAACCTCGCACCTGCGGCCTTGGCCGCTTTCACGTCGGCGGGGGTCAGAAGCGTGCCTGCGCCCACCACCCCGCCTGGAACCTCTGCCATCGCGCGGATCGCGTCCAGCGCTGCGGGGGTGCGGAGCGTCACCTCCAGCACGGGAAGGCCACCGGCAACCAGCGCTTCGGCCAATGGCCGCGCCAAGGCGAGATCGTCAATCACCAGGACGGGAATCACCGGGGCAAGGCGGCAGATCTCGGCGGCTTTTAGGGATTGGTCGGTGGGGGTCATGGGTCAGGTTCCTTCAAGGCCCGGCGTCGGTGAAGCGGATAGCGCGGAGCCTCCAGCGGGGATATTTAAGGCAGAAAGGAAGGGCAAGAGCGGTTTGTCCGGTCCATCCGTCCCGTCATCCTTTCTGCCGATATATCCCCGCCAGAGGCTTCAGCCGCGTCGCAGGCGCTCCCGTCTACACGACCAGCGCCGCCCCGGTATCGGCCGATCCGACGTTGCGGCGGAAAGCGGCGAACAGCTCGCGCCCGATCCCGTATTCGTTGGCCGAAAGGTCGGCGGTCACCGGGGTGCGGCTGTCGAAATCCGGGACAAGGGCGGTGAGAGTGCCTGCATCGGCATCAAGACGGACGATGTCACCGTCGCGCAAACGGGCGAGGGGACCACCGCAGGCCGCTTCGGGTGCGACATGGATTGCAGCGGGAACCTTACCGGAGGCGCCCGACATCCGACCGTCGGTTACAAGCGCCACGCGGAGGCCGCGATCTTGCAGGATCGTCAGGGTCGGGGTCAGCGAGTGCAGTTCCGGCATTCCGTTCGCCTGCGGCCCCTGAAAGCGGACGACGACGATGGTGTCGCTGGTAAACTCCCCCGCCTTGAACGCGGCCTTCACCGCATCCTGACTGTGGAAGATGCGCGCCGGAGCCTCGATGACGTGGCGATCTGCTGCGACAGAGGAGACCTTTATCACCCCGCGGCCAAGGTTGCCCGTAAGTTGCTTCAGGCCGCCTTGCGGCGCAAACGGGGCGCTGGCGGGACGCACGATCTTGTCGTTGAGCGAAGCCTGCGGCCCGTCGCGCCAGGTCAGGCGGCCTTCGTCCAGCACCGGCTCCTGCCGGTAAAGCGAGAGGCCGTCGCCCACGATGGTTTTCGCATCGGGGTGGAGCAACCCTGCATCCAGCAATTGGCTGATCAGGAACTGCAACCCCCCGGCGGCGTGGAAGTGGTTCACGTCGGCAAGCCCGTTGGGGTAGACCTTGGCCATCAGCGGCACGGCTTCGGAGAGGTCGGCAAAGTCCTGCAGGTCGAGGAGCACTCCTGACGCGCGGGCCATCGCGGGCAGGTGGAGGACCAGGTTGGTGGACCCCCCCGTCGCCATCAGCCCGACGATGCCGTTGACATAGGCGCGTTCATCCAGAATCTCGCCTGCCGGGCGGAAATCGTTGCCAAGCGCGGTGATCGCCGCGGCACGGTCGACGGCGGCGGTGGTCAGCGCCTCACGCAAAGGGGTGCCGGGGTTGACAAAGCTGGTGCCGGGCAGGTGCAGACCCATGAACTCCATCAGCATCTGGTTGGTGTTGGCCGTGCCGTAGAAGGTGCAGGTGCCGGGGCCGTGGTAGCTGGCCATTTCGGCGGCCATAAGTTCCTCGCGCGTGGCCTTGCCTTCGGCAAAGGCGTTCCTGACGCGGGCCTTTTCGTCATTCGGGATCCCGGAAGGCATCGGTCCAGCGGGCACGAACACCGCCGGGATATGGCCGAAAGTGGCGGCGGCCATGATGAGGCCGGGCACGATCTTGTCGCAGACGCCAAGGTAAAGGGCCGCGTCAAAGCAGTTGTGGGAAAGTGCAACTCCAGCGGCGAGGGCGATCACGTCGCGGGAAAAGAGCGAAAGCTCCATCCCCGGCTGGCCTTGGGTGACGCCGTCGCACATTGCGGGGACGCCGCCCGCGACCTGGATGGTCACGCCCGCCCTCGCGGCGGCGGCGCGCAGGATGTCAGGATAGCGCTCGAATGGTTGGTGGGCGGAAAGCATGTCGTTGTAGGCAGTGACGATGCCAAGATTCGGCACCTTGGCCGCGGCAAGATCGGCCTTCGTATCCCCCATCGCCGCATAGGCATGGGCCTGATTGCCGCAAGAAAGATGCGCCCTGACAGGTCCCTTTGCCACCGCGGCCTGCATCCGGTCCAGATAAAGCCGGCGCGACCCTGTGGACCGGGCACGAATCCGGTCGGTAACCTTGGCAATCGTGGGATTCAGCGGCATGTCGGTCTCCTGATATGCGGTTCCCTGATCCTAATACGTATTGTTAGCGCTAACAAGCTACTTCGCCGCGGTCGCGCGCGCAAAGCAAGGTCCCATCGAGCAATTTCCGTCGGGAAACCAGACGTTGCGTTTTGGGGCAGATCGGGTGACGATCAGCCCAGAGTTCCACCCCAGCTTTTCAACGAGGTCCCATGCGTATCGCAGCTTTCTTCCGCTTCGCCCCGGCGCTTTTCCTGTCCGTTCTGGCCCTGCCTGCCCTGGCACAGGATCAGACGAGTGAGTTCTTTCCCGGCGACACAGGCGGCGTGATGTTCAACACCTCCTTCTCGATCAACGCGCCGATGACCGCAACCGATGCTGCCGGCAAGACCGCCGAAGAAGACGCCTATCGCGCCTCGCTTTATGCGCGCAGCAGTGCCGAATGTGACCTGCTTCTGACGACGATCGCGGCGACCTGTGTCGTGACCAGCGTCAACGTTTCGACCCAGCTGAGCGCGACCCCTGGCCAACCGGATTATCTTTACGCCAGCGCCAATGTCACGATGCAGGTCGAACTCAAGTAGACCGGCGCTTCCGCTTGCGGTCAGGATCGGATAGGGGCGGCCCAAAGGGGCCGTCCCGAAGAGGTGCAGTGTGACCGAAGCCGAAGCAACCCCGTACAGCCGCCCGGTCGTTCGGTTGAAGCCCAGAACCGACGCCCGCGTGATTCGCCACGGGTTCCCCTGGGTCTATGCCGATGAACTGGTCACCGACCGACGAACGCAAGCGCTGACGCCGGGGGCGCTGGCGGTGTTGGAAGACAGCGACCGGCGCGCTTTGGGCCTGGTCACGGTCAACACCGGCTCGAAGATCATTGCGCGGGTTCTTGACCGCGACCCAGAGGCGGTGATCGATCAGGACTGGTTCGCCGTGCGCCTGACCCGCGCCCTCGCGCACCGCGAACGGCTTCATGACCAATCCTTCTACCGTCTGGTCCATGCCGAGGCGGATGGTCTGCCCGGTGTGGTGATCGACCGTTTCGGCGATGTGGCCGTGCTGCAGCCGAACGCAGCCTGGGCCGAGGCTGCCCTTGCCGATCTGGTGGCAGCACTGGTTGCGGTGACCGGCGTACGGACTGTGATCAAGAATGGGGCGGGCCGGGCGCGGGGGTTGGAAGGGCTTGATGACGCGATGGCCGTGGTGCATGGCCCTCAGCCTTCCGGCCCGGTTCATGTCACGATGAACGGGGCCACCTATCTGGCCGATCTGATGGGCGGGCAGAAGACCGGTCTATTCTTCGATCAGCGCGACAATCATGCCTTTGCCGCCCGGCTTGCGCGGGATGCACGGGTGCTGGACGTGTTTTCCCATGTCGGCGGCTTTGCCCTCGCGGCACTTGGCGCTGGTGCGGCGAGCGCGCTGGCGGTCGATGCCTCCGCCCCGGCGCTGGACCTTGCGCGGCGGGGGGCGGTTGCCTCGGGCTTTGACGACCGGTTCACCACCCGGCAGGGCGACGCCTTTGCGGTGCTGGAGGACCTTGGCCAGGCGGAAGCGCGCTTCGAGCTTGTCATCTGCGACCCGCCCGCCTTTGCTCCGGCGAAACTGGCGCTGGAGGCGGGATTGCGCGCCTATGAGCGCCTGGCGCGGCTGGCGGCCCCCCTCGTGACGCCGGGGGGGTATCTGGTGCTCTGTTCCTGCAGCCATGCTGCCGATCTGGCGGCGTTCCGAAACGCCTCGGCGCGCGGTATCGGGCGGGGTGGGCGGCGCGGGCAGATCATTCACACCGGGTTTGCGGCGGCCGATCATCCGGTGTTGCCGCAATTGGCGGAAAGCTCATATCTGAAATCGCTCGTCTTCCGGCTGGATGGCTGATTTGGGCAAGACCGCCCCGTTTCAGCGCGTGGTGCTGGATGCCTGCGTGCTGTTCCCGACGGCATTGCGTGAGATCCTGCAAGGTGCCGCACGCGCCGGACTGTTCCAGCCGGTCTATTCCGACCGCATCCTGCGCGAATGGGTCCTTGCAACCGCCAAGCTTGGCCCCGCCGCCCCGGCAATTGCCGCAGCCGAGGCGGCACTGTTCCGGGCCGACTTTCCGGCGGGGCTGGTCCGCGCGCATCCCGAGATCGAGGCGCGACTTTCGCTGCCTGATCCTGATGATGTGCACGTCCTTGCCACCGCCATTGCCGCCGGGGCCGAGGCGATCGTGACCTATAACGCGAAAGACTTTCCGGGCCATGTGCTCGCTGCCGAAGGCGTTTCTCGGCGCGATCCCGATGGGTTCCTGTGGGAAATGCACTCGCACCAACCTGAGGTCATCGCCACAATCGTGGAGACTGTGCGGGCCAAGGCCGAGGCGATTGCCGGGGTGTCGGTGCCGTTGAAAACCCTGATGAAGCGCGCGCGGCTCCACCGGCTGGGCAAGGCGTTGGGGGTATGAGCCAAACTCCTTTGCAATAAGGAATTTGCAAACTCTCAGGAAATTCGGCGCCTCACATCAGCCTGCGCGGAACTGTTTGGCGAGCTTCAGCCCCTGGCCCTGATAGTTGGACGCGATTCCGGTGCCGTAAAGCATCTCGGGCCGCTCCTGCATCCGCTCATAGACCAGCCGACCGACGACCTGACCATGTTCAAGGACAAAGGGTGCTTCGTGGCAGCGCACCTCCAGCACTCCGCGCGAGCCAGCGCCACCGGCGGCGGAATGGCCAAAGCCCGGATCGAAGAACCCGGCGTAATGCACCCGAAACTCGCCCACCATGGCGAGATAGGGGGCCATCTCGGCGGCGTAGTCGGGCGGGATTGTCACAGCCTCGCGGCTGACCAGAATGTAGAAGGCCCCCGGGTCCAGGATGATGCGGCCATCCCTGGTCCGAAGCTCTTCCCAGAAGTCAGAGGCGGGGTAATGTCCGATCCGGTCCAGATCGATCACCCCGGCATGGGGTTTTGCGCGGTAGCCAACCAAGGTCTCGTCAGCGGGGCGCAGGTCGACCGAAAAGCCCAGACCTTCGGAAATCAGCGCCTCACCTGACACCAACGGGTCACGCGCATGCAAGGCGGCAAGTTCCGCGTCGTCAAGCACCGCTTGCCCTTCCCGGAAGCGAATCTGGTTCAGCCGCTGCCCCGCGCGGACAAGCACGGAAAAACTGCGCGGGCAAACCTCGGCATATAGCGGGCCGACGTAACCATCGGGAATGCGGTCAAACTCCACCCCGCCATCGGTGATCGTCCGGGTCAGAAGGTCGAGTCGGCCAGAGGAGCTTTTGGCGTTGGCAACGGCACTCACGCCAGCGGGCAGGGCGAGCCGTTCGGCAAGCGGGATCAGATAGACGCAATTCTTTTCCAGAACCGCACCCGCCGTCAGGTCCATGCTGTGCATGGTGAATTCTTCCAGCCGCTCGGCCACGGACCGGCCCTTGCCCGCAAGAAACGACGCCCGGACCCGATGTGCCACCGGGCCCAGCCGCAGATCAAGACTTGCCGGTTGCAACTGGTCGTCGCGCGCCGGAGGGTCGGCGGCGATGGCACCGACTTCAATCAGCCGACGCAGCGCCTGCGAGGGTAGCACTCCCGTGGTCATCGGCCTCTCCCCTTCGTTGCCCGCGCCTGCGCCGGAAACAAGACCGCCCGCGCTGCCATGCGGCAGGCGGGCGGTTTTGCAGTGGTCGGGCCGGAGAGATTCGAACTCTCGACCTCCCGCCCCCCAGACGGACGCGCTAACCAGGCTGCGCTACGGCCCGACACGCGGCGATACATAC
>Ga0163144_10011105_pt1 | contig 19096 bp, 19 predicted proteins | sample OliLak19BULKMAT1_FD_123175 | JGI IMG/M metagenome (GOLD analysis project Ga0163144, IMG submission 123175) | Freshwater microbial mat bacterial communities from Lake Vanda, McMurdo Dry Valleys, Antarctica - Oligotrophic Lake LV.19.BULKMAT1 | ecosystem: Environmental > Aquatic > Freshwater >... | reverse complement strand
AGCCGCCCTGCGTGTCTATGAATGCGACGCTCTGGCCGCCTACCGCTGCCCGCCGCTTGCCGCCGTTTTGCCCCGCACGACCGCTGAGGTCGCGGCTGTCTTGCGGATTTGCCATGATGAGGGCGTGCCGGTGGTCCCGCGCGGGTCGGGCACCAGTCTGGCCGGGGGCGCGATGCCAAGTGCCGATAGCGTGATCCTTGGCGTGGCCCGGATGAACGCGGTCCTGGAGACGGATTACGACAACCGCTTCATCCGGGTGCAGGCCGGGCGGACCAACCTTTCCGTCAGCGGCGCGGTCGAGGCCGATGGGTTCTTTTATGCCCCCGACCCCTCCAGCCAACTGGCCTGCGCGATTGCCGGAAACATCGCGATGAACTCCGGCGGGGCGCATTGTCTCAAGTACGGGGTGACGACGAACAACCTCCTTGGCGTGACACTGGTCAAGATGGACGGAACCGTGGTCACGCTTGGCGGACCCTGGGGCGAGCCTGCCGGTCTGGACCTGCTGGGTGTGGTCTGCGGGTCGGAAGGCCAGCTTGGCGTGGTGACCGAGGCATGGCTGCGCATCCTGCCCAAACCCGAAGGCGCCCGCCCGGTGCTGATCGGCTTTGCGGCCAACGACGTGGCGGGGGCTTGCGTTGCCGACATCATCAAGGCCGGCATCCTGCCCGTCGCGATCGAATTCATGGACCGGATGCTGATCCGCGTCTGTGAGGATTTCGCCAAGGCGGGCTATCCCGATTGCGAGGCGCTTCTGATCATCGAGGTCGAAGGCTCGGATATGGAAATCGACGAACAGCTTGCGCTGATCAAGGCGATTGCTGCGCGGCATGACCCGGTTGCCTTGATCGAGGCTGCCGACGAGGCGCAGGCCAAGCGCATCTGGCTGGGCCGGAAGTCGGCGTTTTCGGCGGTGGGCAAGATCAGTGACTACATGTGCCTTGACGGCACCATCCCGGTCTCCAGCCTGCCACATGTGTTGCGCCGGATCGGCGAGTTGTCGGTCGAACACGGGTTGGCGGTGGGCAACGTGTTTCATGCGGGCGACGGCAACATGCACCCGTTGATCCTTTACGATGCGAACAAGCCCGGCGACCTTGAACGTTGCGAACGCATGGGGGCCGATATTCTGACGCTCTGTGTCGAGGTTGGCGGCTGCCTGACAGGCGAGCATGGGGTGGGGATCGAAAAGCGTGACCTGATGCCGGTGCAGTTCGCCCCGGCGGATCTGGAGGCGCAGATGCGGGTCAAGGATGTGTTTGATCCGGCATGGCTTTTGAACCCGGCCAAGGTGTTTCCGCTGGCAGCAAGTGCCGCGCGTCGCGCTGGTTGAGCCAACAGGACCGGGGGCCAGCCCCCGGACCCCCGGGATATTTGAAGACATGAAATGGACCAAGCGATGCGGCCGGTGACAGAGGTGGAGCTGGCGGAAGTGGTGGCCGGAGCTGTGGGGCCGCTCATGGTGCGGGGCGGCGGTACGCGCAGCATCGGGCACATGCTGGGTGAGGTTCTGGAAACCGGCGGTCTGACCGGGATGGAGCTTTACGAGCCCGGCGCGCTGACGCTGGTGGTCCGCGCCGGGACCCCCGTCGCGGAGGTCGAGGCGCTGCTTGCAACCGAACACCAGCGTCTGGCGTTCGAGCCGCCAGACCTGCGTGCGCTTTTGGGGCGTGACGGGGTATCGACGATCGGTGGCGTGGTCGCGACCAATGCAAGCGGGCCGCGCCGGGTGCAGTCCGGGGCGTGCCGTGACAGCCTTTTGGGCATGCGGTTTGTCGATGGCACCGGGCAGGTGGTCAAGAACGGTGGCCGGGTGATGAAGAATGTCACCGGCTATGATCTGGTCAAGCTCCTCGCGGGCAGCCGTGGCACGCTTGGGGTGCTGAGCGAAGTCAGCCTCAAACTGCAGGCCCTGCCCGAGGCGGAGGTGACACTGATCATCGAGGGGTTGGGCGAGGAAGACGGGCTTATGGCGCTGCGGCAGGCGCTGGGGTCGCCCTTCGACATTTCGGGTGCGGCGCGGCATTCGGGGCGGTCGCTGGTGCGGATCGAAGGGATGGCGGGGTCGGTGGCCTATCGAAGCGGGAGGTTGCGTGACCTTCTGGCGGGAGCAGTGGCGCTGGTCGAAGGGGCTGCAAGTGCGGCGCTTTGGCGGGAAGTGCGGGATGTCGTCCCCTTTGCCGACAAACCAGGCGATGTGTGGCGGATCGCAACCGTGCCGACGGCAGCCGCCGACATCGTCGCCCGGACCGAAGGTGAGGCAGTCTGGGATTGGGCAGGCGGGCTGATCTGGCTGCGCAGCGACCCGGAGGTACGCCCGACCGTCATCGCGGCCACGGCCGGGCGCGGCCACGCGACGCTGGTCCGGGGCAAGGGCGGCCCGGTGTTTCCGCTCGAGACCGATGAAGTGCAGGCGCTGAGCCAGGGCCTGCGCGCGAAGTTTGACCCGAGAGGGATCTTGAACCAGGGGATGGCGGGCTGATGCGGACGATGTTTACCCCAGAACAGATGCGCGACCCCGGCCTGCAGCGCGCGAACGAGATCCTGCGGTCCTGCGTGCACTGCGGCTTTTGCACCGCGACCTGCCCGACATATCAGGTGCTTGGCGATGAACTCGACAGCCCGCGGGGCCGGATCTACCTGATCAAGGACATGCTGGAAAAGGGTCGCCCGGCGGATGAGCGGACCGTCAAGCATATCGACCGCTGCCTGTCATGCCTTGCCTGCATGACGACCTGCCCCTCGGGGGTGCATTACATGCATCTGGTCGATCAAGCGCGGGCCTACATCGAGAAGACCTATAAGCGCCCGTTCATGGACCGGATGCTGCGCGCGGTGCTCGCGAGAATCATTCCCTATCCGGGCCGCTTTCGGTTGGCCCTGTTCGCGGCCCGTCTGGGGCGGCCGTTTGCATTTCTTGTGCCCGATGCCCGGCTGAAGGCGATGCTGGCGATGGCGCCCAAGGTGCTTCCCCCGGTCAGCCGCAACGACGCCCCGCAGGTGTTTGCGGCCGAGGGTCAGCGACGCATGCGGGTGGCGCTGATGACCGGCTGCGCGCAAAAGGCGCTGAACACCGACATAAATGATGCGACGATCCGGCTTTTGCGCCGCCTGGGGTGCGAGGTCGTGGTCGCCAACGGCGCGGGCTGCTGCGGGGCCTTGACCCACCACATGGGCAAGGAGGACCTGTCCCACGCCAGCGCCGCCGCGAATATCAACGCGTGGATGGCCGAGAAGCAGCGGTACGGGCTGGACGCGATCGTCATCAACACCAGCGGCTGTGGGACAACGGTCAAGGATTACGGCCACATGTTCCGCAATGAGGCTCTGGCAGAAGATGCAGCAACGGTGGCGGGTCTGGCGAAGGATGTGAGCGAGGTTCTGGTCACGCTCGGCCTGCCCGAAGGCGCACCGAAGGGTCTGCGCATTGCCTATCACGCGGCCTGTTCCCTGCAGCACGGCCAGCAGATCAAGACCGCGCCCAAAGACCTTTTGCGCCGGGCCGGGTTTGAAGTGGTGGAACCCGCAGACAGCCAGCTCTGCTGTGGGTCGGCGGGGACGTACAACCTTTTGCAATCCAAGATCAGCCAGGAGCTGAAGGCGCGCAAGGTGGCCACGCTGGAGGCGAAAGCCCCCGATGTGATCGCCGCCGGAAATATCGGCTGCATGATCCAGATCGGCTCGGGCACCGGGATTCCGGTGGTTCATACGGTCGAACTGCTGGATTGGGCGACCGGCGGGCCAAGGCCGCGCGGGCTCGGTTCCGGTGCGCTCGCAACCTGAACCTTTGACAAAAATCTGCCCAAGTTCGGGCATAGCTGTTCGAAGGCGATGGAGTGGCATGATGCGTGACCTGATCCCGGGCGTTCTGGTGGCGATCCTGGCCTTTGCTTCGGTAGCCATGGCCGAGGATACGGCCATCGTCGGGATGCAGACGGCGGATGATTCGCGCGGCTGGAATGCCGTCGGCAAGCTGATAATCGGCGAAACGGGGTTCTGCACCGGCGCTCTGATCGAACCGCAGCTGGTTCTGACAGCCGCGCATTGCCTTTATGACAAGACAACCGGCGTTCGCGTTGCGGCAGAGGATATTCAGTTCTTCGCCGGGTGGCGCAATGGTCGGGCGGTTGCCTACCGGGATGTCAGCCTGGTGGTCGCCCATCCGGACTACCGGTTTCAGTTGCAGGAAACGCTGGAGCAGGTGACCGCAGACCTTGCGCTTGTGGAACTGAGCCAGCCGATTCGTCTCCCCTCTCTCATCCCGTTTGAAACCGACGCTTCACCGGTGGCGGGTGACCTGGTCAGCGTCGTTTCCTACGCGCAGGGTCGCGCCGAAGTGCCCTCGATTCAGGAAGTATGTGAGGTGCTGGCCGGGCGGCCCGAGACCCTCGTTCTGTCCTGCAGCGTCGATTTCGGATCATCCGGCGCACCGGTGTTTTCGGTTGTCGACGGGGTGGCGCGGGTGGTCTCGGTGATCTCTGCCAAGGCCGAAGTGAACGGGCGCAAGGTGTCGCTGGCGGTCCCGCTTGCCGCGCCGCTGGCGGTCCTGCGCGAAACCCTTGCCACCACCAGAAAGACCCGGCCCGGCATGTCCGGGGTCCGCGTCCTTTCCGGTGAACCGGGCACCGGCGCAAAGTTCATCAAACCATGAGGGGCTTGGGTGTCAGCCTGCAAGTCTTGGCGCTGGCAATGGCCATGGCCACCCCTGCCGTGGCGCAAGACAACTCTGGCCTGCGCCGGTTGGCAACGCCCGACGACCTGCGAGGCTGGGAAGCGGTCGGACGGGTTGATATCGCTGGCGGTGGTTTCTGCACCGGGGCGCTGATCGCCTCCGATCTGGTGCTTACAGCCGCGCATTGCGTGATCGAACCCGGTGGTGTTGCGGTCGACGCCGGCCGGATCACCTTTCGCGCCGGTCTGGTGGACGGTGTGGCCGTGGCCGAGGTGCCGGTCCTGCGGACGGTCGCACCGACAGGCTTTGGCGCGTCGAACCCGGTCAGCCTCGAAGACCTCCTGCGCGATGTGGCGCTGCTGCAACTGGCAGAGCCGGTGCCGACCACCGTGGCAGCACCCTTCGTTGTCGCCCTGCCCGGCAATGGGGACGAGGTCAGCGTTGTCTCTTATGCCCAGGGGCGCGAGGAGGCGCTGTCATGGCAGCGGCTTTGCCATGTGCTGGGGCGTCAGGACGGCTTCATCGCGGTCGATTGCGACGTGACCTACGGCTCATCCGGCGCGCCGGTGCTGGCCCAGTCCTCCTACCGGGCGCGGATCGTGTCGATCATCTCGGCGGGGTACAAGGAAGGGGACGGTACCGTGGCGTTCGGCATGGAACTCCCGGCCTTGGTCGACGATCTGAAAGCGCGCCTGCGGGCGGGAAGGCACACCAGCGAAGCCAAGGTCGATACCGGTCCGCCAAAGGTTCGACGCATCGGCATCGGCACGGGTGGCGATGATACCGGCGCGCGCTTCGTCAAGCCCTGAGGGGTCTTGAAACTCTCACCTGGGTTTCCCAACTGAATGTCATCCGGGTGCCATGACGGGCCCGGGTGTTTGCCCTCGCCCGCAACGGGCAGGGTTTCTGACATCGCTTCCAGGAGGATGACAATGCGCAACCTTGATTTCGCACCGCTCTACCGTGCCACCGTCGGTTTCGACCGGATCGCCGATCTGATGGACCGGGTTCTGTCCGCTGACGTGGCCCAGCCGACTTACCCCCCCTACAACATCGAAAAGACCGCCGAAGATGCCTATCGCATCTCGATCGCCGTCGCCGGTTTCGCCCCCGAGGAGCTGACCGTCGAGGTGAAGGACGGCAGCCTTATCATCACCGCCCGCAAGGCCGGTGAGGACGCCGATCGCACCTATCTGCATCGGGGCATCGCCACCCGCGCCTTTGAGCGCCGCTTTGCGCTGGCCGACCATGTCCGCGTGGCCGGTGCCACGCATGAGCATGGGATGCTGCACGTCGATCTGATTCGCGAAACGCCGGAGGCGCTGAAGCCCCGCCGGATCGAAATTACCCGCGCGGCAGATGCAACCCCGGTGCTGGAAGGCAAGGCCGAGACGGTCAACTGATCCATCCGAACCGTGACTTGTGGGCGCGTTGGGCAACCGGCGCGCCCCTTGTCATTCAGGCTTCTGTCAGTCCGTGATAGGCCGATATCGTCAGCCGCCGCAGCGTCTCACGCGGGAGGTCTCCCGCCAGCGCACAGGCAAGCCCGTCCTCGACCCACCAGAACGCCTGTCGGCCCGGCTCTTCGGCAAAGGCCAGCTCGCTTTCTGCGCCTTCGCTTCGGGTGATATAAAGCGCCACGCGCCGACCCAGATCGTCCTCGTACATCAGCAGTGCCGCAGGGCTCGCATCACCCGGCAGCAGCCGCCCGCCGATCAGTGTGAAGCCCTCGGACGCAAGGTCCGGCGGGCGGATCGGCGTACCCAGCCTCTTCGACAGCCATTGCACCAGATGTGCCTCGTCCTCGGCGCCGACTTCGACCGGATGCCGCACCTCGACCGCATAGGTCGAGTAGCTGGCCATCGCCGCCTGCGCGAGCATCGGCATCGCCGCGCCTGGCACCAACCGTGCCCCGCCCCATCCTGCCGCAAATCCCAGCGACAGCAGCGCCACCGCTGCCGCGAGGCGCCAAAGTACGGGCGTCGGACGCGGGGGCGGGGACTGGCGGGCGATGCGGACCATGTTCAGCAGTCGGTCGGGCAAAGGTTCCTCTGCCACCGGGCTGTAAAGCGTCACAAGCGCGGCATCCTGACGATCCCAATCCGCGAGATCGTCCGTCAACCCTGCGTCCTCGGCCGCCAGAGCCGCCAGCCGCGCCCGATCTTCCGCCGACCCGTGCCGCAGCGCCTGCGCCTCCTCCGTCGTGATTGACCTGCGTTCCGGCATCATTCCCCCACCTTTCCGGGACGGTGCGATACCGGCGCACGGCCCGTCAACTGTCGCAGTGTCGCCCGCGCCCGCCCGAGACGCGACGCAAGCGTCCCCTCGGCACAGCCCAGGGCTGCGGCAGCTTCGGCCAGGCTCATCCCCTCCAGCGCCACCAGCAGCAATGCCGCGCGCTGGTCGTCAGGCAACTTGCCCATCGCGGCATGAACTTCGGCCAGGGCCAGCCGGTCATCGCCCCGACGCCCGGCGAGCAGGTCCAATGGTTCGGGCACCAGCGCGAGCACCGTCGCGGTCGGTCGGCGGCGGCGGAGCCCGTCCCGGAACCGGTTCAGAAGGATCCGGCAGAGCCAGCCGCGCAGGCTGCCATCGCCGCGCCACTGGCCCTGCCGGGCAATCGCTGCCTCCAGCGTGTCCTGGACGAGATCGTCCGCCGCCTCCCGATCGCGCAAAAGCGCGCGCGCATAGGCCCGCAGGCCTGGAATGGCGGCTTCGATCTCGTCCAGGAATGGCATCGCTGGCCCCAGTTCTTCCTGACTCAATCCGCCTGGGCGACGTGCCAGACGTCATTCACGCCATCGCCGGTCTTGTCGCCGGGCTTGGTGTCCTTGACCCACAGGTAAAGCGGCATGCCGTCATAGGTCCACTGTTTGGTGCCATCGGTGCGCTCGGTCAGGCCATATGCGCCTTCGGCCTTGGCGTCGGCAGCGGCCAGAAGTGGCGGCCAGTTTTCCGCGCACTTGTCATAGCAGGCGGACACGCCGCCTTCGTCCTTGTCGAAGGTGTACAGCGTCATGCCGTCGGCATTGGTCAGGATGCCGTCCTTTTCCATGACGGTCTGCGCAAAAGCGGGCGCGGCAAGAAGGGCAAGCGCAAGGCAAAGGGTAAGCGGGGAGCGGGTCATGATAATCTCCAACTGGGCTTCACAGGCCTGAAGCCGGGCGAGCAGCCGCAGTGGCCGCCTGACAAAAACGACGCAGCCGGCGCGGGTTACATCCCGCGCCGGATGGCATGTCACGCGCTTGTGATGGGTCGGGTCAGTTCGCTGACAGGCTTTCGGCCAGCCGCATCAGGTTCACCGCCTCGATCCGGTAGCCATAGGGGTCATCGCCCCGCGCGGACAGTGCGAGATCAATCGCCTGATCCCAGCCCCAGTCGTTCAGATAGACCGAGCCTTGCAGCAACTGGCCGAAGCCTGCAATGGCGGCGGCAAAGCGGGTCTCGTCGGTCGCTGCTTCGGTCCCGGTGATCGGGGTTTCGATCAGGGTAGAGGCATCCTCGCCCGGGGCTTTCCAGCGCAGGCGCAGGAAGCCCAACTCACCGTCCGCTTCGGTCGCGGTAGCCGAGCCATAGCGGAGGGGGTCGTTCAGCAGAGCGTCCGACCCCGGTGCCGTCACCTCATAGATCGCGGTCACTTGCGTGCCCGCGCCGATCTCGCCCGCGTCCACCGCGTCGTTGTTGAAATCCTCCCGCCGCAGGGCGCGGGTCTCATAGCCGATCAGGCGGTATTCGGCGACCGCCGCCGGGTTCCATTCGACCTGGATCTTCACGTCATCTGCAATCGGGAACAGCGCCCCGGTCAACTGATCGACCAGCACTTTCCGCGCCTCGGACAGGGTGTCGATATAGGCCGCCGTCCCGTTGCCGTTCTGCGCCAGCGATTGCATCACCGCGTCATCCAGATTGCCGCGCCCAAAGCCGAGGACGGACAGGTAGGTGCCGGTCTCACGTTTCTTGCCGACAAAGGCCTCCAGCCCGTCGGGATCGCTGACACCGACATTGAAGTCGCCGTCGGTGGCCAGAAGGATGCGGGTCACCTCACCGTCGGACTTCATGGTTTCGGCCACCTGATAGGCCAGTTCCAGCCCCTCGGCCCCGGCGGTGGAGCCACCGGCGGAAAGGGCGTCCAGTGCGGCCAGGATCGTCGCGCGGTCGGCGGCGGCAGTGGGTGCCAGGACCTGCCCGGCCGAACCGGCATAGGTCACGATGGCGATCTGATCCTCAGGCCGCAATTCGGCCAGCATCAGCGTCAGCGACTGCTTCAGCAGGCCCAGCTTGTTCGGATCTTCCATCGAGCCGGAGGTGTCGATCAAGAACACCAGGTTCAGGGGCGGGCGGGCGGCGACCTCGGGCAGCGCACCCTGGATACCGATGGTCACCAGCCGGGTGCCGGGATTCCAGGGGGTTGGCATGACGCTGATGGTCGAAGCGAAAGCTTCGTCCGTCGCCGGGGCGTCGTAGGCATAGGGGAAGTAGTTGATCATTTCTTCGATCCGGATCTGATCCGGTGTCGGCAGGATCGCCATGTTCAGGGTCGACCGCACGACTGCCCAGGAGGCCGTGTCGACGTCGATGGAGAAGGTGGAAACCGGCTCTTCCGCCGTGACCTTGACGGGGTTCGGGGCTTCGGTGGCGTAGGCCTCCGTGTTCGGTTCCAGCGCGTTCGGTTCCAGCGTGATCGGGGCATCGACGGCAGGCAGGGCGGTGGCGACGGCTTCCGGTTCAAGGTAAGCGAGGGTTCCGTCAAGTTCGGCATCCGCAGCGCCTTCGGAGCGCTTGCGGGCATCGCTGTCGGCCTCTATCCCGGCGCGTTCACGGGCAACTGTGCCTTCATCCATTCCGCTGGCATAGCCCGAGACGTTACCCCAGCCAGATTCTGCGACTTCGCCACCACTCTCAGATGGAGGGGCAGCTTCGAGGGCATCAGGGATTACCGTGCCGGCGGGGGTCTCGGAATCAGTTATCGCTTCCGGGATTACAGGCTGATCTTCGGAGGCGGCGATCTCTTCAACCTTCTTGTCGCCTACGAATGCAGGATCGGCAGGGGCTTCCCTGTCGGCAAAAATTTCGTTCAGGATCGCATCGGCCAACGGCTCTTCTTCCACCGGATCGGGCACCGCGGCCTCGCGCTGGCCAAAACGCAGATCGGCCACCGGCAGGATCACCGCCACGCCAATCATCAGCGCGACGATGGAGGTGGTGGCGGCAAGGGCGGGGCGGGAGGTGAGGGATTTCAGCATGCGACGTACTCCGTTCAGGGGGGCCGCCTTCAACTGGCGGTCCTCACTGGAACGGGCTGGATCCGTTGATCCTTGGAGCCGGTTGAAATTTTCCATTGCAAGCGCGATTGCCTGCGCCTTGGCGTCCGCGTCGGGCGTAGGAGCGGACCGCAGCGCCTTGCGAAGGTCGTCAAGATCGTCGGTCATCGGGCGTCCTCCCTGGCTTTGGCCCGGAGGCGCTTCTTCACTTCGCTCATCCGCCAGGCAATGGTGCCTTCAGAGACGCCAAGGACAAGCCCGGCTTCGGCCTGCGTCATCTCTTCGCCCAAAACCAGCGCCACGGTGTCGCGCAGTTCCGGCGAAAGCGCGGTCATCGCCTGGGCCAGCCAATCGCGCGCCTCGGCCTCGGTCACGATCTCATCCTGTCGCGCCAGTTCCCAGTCGCCCCAGCCTTTTGCGGCGCGGGCGCGGGTGGCTTGCCTGCGGCGCAGATCGTGGGTCGCATTGACCACCACGCGGTACAGCCAGGTGGTGAACTTCGCCTCCCCCCGCCAGTTCCGCAGTTTGGCGGGCAGGGCGGCGGCGATGTCCTGCGCCAGATCTTCCGCCTCGGCCTTCGATCCGGTCAACCGCCAGGCCAGGCCATGAATGCGGTCATAGTGCCGCCCGACCAGCGTGGCAAAAGCCGCACGGTCCCCCTGGGCCGCAGCCGTCGCAAGCATTTCGTCGGGCGTGTCCATCAGCATCACATTATCTTGGACGAAGGCCCGGCGGCAATCCTTGGACCTTTTCAGCCCAAGTGCAAAAAAACTCCCCAGCCCTTGTCCCATACCGGGGACACTGACTGGGGAGAGTGATCTTCCGAAAGGGACGGGATCAGAAGATCAGGCTGTCGTAGACGCCATAGGCGCCTGCGGTCGAATTCAGGCTGCGGCCATAGCCCTCATCGCGGGCGTAGGACACGACAGCGTTGTAGGTGCCCGGCCCGAAAGAGCCGTCGATCCGCCCGCTGTAATAGCCCCAAGCGCGCAGGTTGCGCTGGATCGCCTTGCGCTCATGCAGGGAATAGCTTTGGTACGCGCGGCCCGCCGGGGTGCGGTAGATAGAGGTGGTGGTGTGGCGCGGCGTATCAAGATAGATCACCTCGGGCGCGGCCTCGCGGCGGCGCTCATTCTTGATGATCTCGTTGATGATGACGGTGGTCGCGATACCGGCGACAAAGCCCTGCTCGCGGTCACCCCAGGCAAGGGCCGGGGCGGGGACTGCGGCGATCGAGGCGGCGGTCAGGGCGGCAATCAGAGTAGTCTTTGCGGTTTTGACAGGGAGCAGCATGTCGTTTCCTTCCGAGCTTGTCCCGACAGCGCCATTGCGTCGGTCCGATGCCAATCGTTATGGGCATCGGCAGCGCGCTAGGCAAAAACGCCGCGACGTTAGCGGAAAACACCGGAATGCTATCGGATAGCGCCTTCGGAATCAGCGGCTTGGGCTTAGTCGGACCGTTTGCGCAGGTACTGGCTTAACCGCGCCAGCCCCTCCTCCGCCCGCGCCTCTGGCCCGCCGCCTGCCCCAAGGCGAATATGATGCGGCAGACCGTAGGCCGATCCGGGCAGCAGAAACGTGCGCCATGGGGCGCCCAGAAGCGCCCGCGCCAAGGTTTCGCTGTCCTCTCCATCAAGCCGGGCCAGCCCGATCAGCCCGGCCTCGGGGCGGTGCCAGATAAGCCTGGGTTCGGCACGGACAAAGCGGTCCAGACGGTCCAGCGAGTCCTGACCTTCGGCTCGGGCACGGGTCAGTGCTTTAGCCAGCCGGTCCGGGCGTAGCGCCACCTCGGCAATGCGCTCACCGAGAACATTCATGATTTCGGAACTGTTCTCACGCAGGATCATCGCGTCGCGGATCACGCTTGGGGTCTGGCAGATCATCCAGCCGGTGCGCAGCCCCTGTAGCCCCAACGCCTTTGACACCGACCCGGTGGTGATGCCGAACGGCGTTAGCCCGGCAATGGCAGGCGGGCGGGGATGGCCCCATTCGAGGCCAGCATAAACCTCATCCACCACCAGCCAGATGCCGTGCCGGTCCGCCAAAGCTGCGAGGGTCCGCAGGTCCGCTTCGGGGATCAGCCGACCGGTGGGGTTGTTCGGGTTGGTCAGAAAGATCATCCGCGTGCGCGGGGTGATGGCGCGGGCAATGGCGTCGGGGTCAAGGTGCCAGGCGTTGGCTTCGTCGCGGGAAACCTCGATCAGCCTGGCTCCGATCGCCTTTGCCATCACCCCAGCCTGCGGCCAGCCGGGGGCTTCGGTGATGATTTCGTCGCCAGCGGTCAGCAGTTGCCGAAAGAGGAGATAGTTCGCCTCCGCCGCCCCGGCGGTGATCAGAACGCTGTCTGGCGCAAGGGTCAATGCGGACTGATCGAGCACCCGTTGCCGCAAGGCGGGCAGACCAAGGAAGCTGACGCCGTTCCAGTCGAGCGACAGGTCAGGGTCAAGGTCCTCAAGAAAGTCCTTCAGCCGGGGTGAGCGGGCGAGCGAAAAGCCGATAAAGCATTCGGGCGGGTCGGCGGCGGTCGTCTCAAGGAGGTAGTCGAACAGCTTGTGGATGGTAACTTTCATCCACCATTCCGCGCGCACGAAAGTTTTCGAAACCCTTTGCAACTTCCTTTGAAGGAATTTGACCCCCTCATCGGACGTCACGCCCCTGATTGAGGATGATGATGTTGCCCGACGATATGTCACCTGCGGGCGAGACCAGGAAACCGACCCAGGCGGCAATCTCCTCCGGTTGCATGGCATGGCCGTGCGGCATGGCCGAAATAGCGCGAGCCAGGACATCTTCGGTCAGCACGTTGAACAAGGGTGTTTCCGTCATCGCCGGGGCGATGGAGTTCACCGCGATCTTGTCGCGCGCATAGCGGCGGGCGAGGTCCTTGGTCAGCGTATCCATCGCGGCCTTGGAGGCGCGGTAGTGCGGCGGGTCGAAGACGTCGAAGTTGTAGGCGCCGTTGGAGGAGATGTTGACGATCTTGCGCACGCCTGGCCTGCCTGCCATCGCCTTGACCGCTTGCTGGCAGCAATGGAAGGCCGAATGGAAGTTGATCTCCATCTGCCGGGTCAGTTCTGCCGCCGGGATGTCGGGGAAGTCGGACATGAAGCAGGTCCCGGCATTGTTCACCAGCGCATCGACCCCGCCAAAGCGGTTGGTCATCCGGTCGAACAGGTCGATGATCGCATCAGGATCGGTCAGTTCGACCGCTTCGGGCGTAAAGCCGTCACGGTCGCCCGCCATCGCGATCAGCGCAGCACCATCAATATCGACGCCGATGACATGCAGCCCGTCGGTCAACAGCCGGTCGCTGATCGCCCGGCCCAGACCACCCGCAGCGCCGGTGACGACGGCAACCCTCATCCGACCACGAAGTCGAAATGCTTGCGCACATTCTCCTCGATCTTCCAGGTGCCCTTGAAGTCCTTTTCGACCACGAAGGCATCGCCAGCCTTGACCGTGACCGGGGTCCCGCCATCGGGGGTGATCACGATGCGACCGGCGATCAGCACGACATACTCATAGGCGGTATAGGTGGCGTGGTAGCTGCCGACGGTGCATTCCCAGATGCCCTAGTCCATGCTGCCGTCCTTGGCGGTATGCAGGACCCAGGTCTTCATCGACGGGGTGCCTTCGGTGACGACCCAGCCGTCAAGATCGCCGGTGGCGGGTTCGATGCCATCGGTCGGCGGCAGTTTGGTGATGCTTTGCATGGGGTAGCCTTTCGCTTGTGTAGTCGTAGAATGGGTGGCTGCGAGGGGGCAGTCTTGGCGACGGGCGACGGCGACCGGCCCGGACGCGACGTTCAGGCCTAGTCGAAGTCCGCTGCAGAATGCCGTTCGGGCAGTTGTTCGTGCGCCTCGCCCCAGTTCCGGTTGACGCGGCGGCCCCGGATCACAGCGGGGCGCACGTCGATCCGTTCGGCCCAGGCGAGGAGATGCGTGTAGCTCGTCACATCGAGAAACTCAGCCGCCTTGTAGGCCCGGCCAAGGACCATGTTGCCGTACCAGGCATAGATCGCCATGTCGGCAAGCGAGTATTCGCCCGCCATCCAATCATGCTCGGCAAGGTGCCGATCCAGCACGTCAAGCTGGCGCTTGGTTTCCATCGCGTAGCGGTTGATCGGGTATTCCTGCTTGGTTGGCGCGTAGGCATAGAAATGGCCAAAGCCGCCGCCGACAAATGGGGCGCTGCCCATTTGCCAGAAGAGCCAGTTGAACATCTCGGTCCGCAGCGCGGGGTCTTTCGGAATGAACGCGCCGCCGAACTTTTCGGCGACGTACAGCATGATCGACGCGGACTCGAAAACCCGTTGTGGCGGGGTTGTTCTGTGATCCATCAGAGCGGGGATCTTGGAATTCGGATTGGCCTCGACAAAGCCCGACCCGAACTGGTCGCCCTTTGAAATCTCGATCAGCCAGGCATCGTACTCGGCCTTGTGGCCCGCCTCGAGCAACTCTTCCAGCAGGATGGTGACCTTCACGCCGTTCGGTGTCGCCAGCGAGTAAAGCTGCAAGGGGTGCTCGCCCACGGGCAGCGCCTTGTCATGTGTCGCCCCGGCGATGGGGCGGTTGATGTTGGCAAACTGGCCGCCGCTCGCCTGATCCCAGGTCCAGACCTTGGGCGGGACATACTCGTTCGACATTACGGCTCCTTCGCAAGCGCGGGATCAGATCGACAGGCAGACGTATTTCAGTTCCATATAGTCATCAAGGCCATGGCGGCTGCCCTCCCGGCCAAGGCCGGACTGCTTGACCCCGCCAAACGGCGCCATCTCGTTGGAAATGAGGCCGGTGTTCACCCCGACCATCCCGTATTCCAGCGCTTCCTGAACGCGGGTGATGCGGCCGATGTCGCGGGCGTAGAAGTAGGAGGCGAGGCCGAAGATGGTGTCGTTCGCCCGTGCGATAACCTCTTCTTCGGTGTCGAACTTGAAGAGCGGCGCAAGCGGGCCGAAGGTTTCTTCCTGCGCCACCTTCATCGTCGGCGTGACGCCGATCACCACGGTTGGCTCGAAGAACGACCCGCCAAGCGCGTGCCGCTTGCCGCCCATCACCACCTTGCCTCCACCGGCGAGCACGTCGGCGATATGTTCCTCGACCTTGTCCATCGCGGCTTCGTTGATCAGCGGGCCGGTGGTCACGCCCGGGGTCAGCCCGTCACCGATGCTCAGCTTTTTGACGGCTGCCGTCAGCTTTTCGGCGAAGGCGTCATACACCCCGGCCTGCACGTAAATGCGGTTCGCGCAGACGCAGGTCTGGCCGTTGTTGCGGAACTTGGAGATCATCGCGCCTTCGACCGCAGCATCCAGATCGGCGTCGTCAAAAACGATGAAGGGGGCGTTGCCGCCAAGCTCCATCGAGCATTTCAGGACTTGATCGGCGGCCTGTTTCAAGAGGATACGCCCGACCTCAGTTGACCCGGTAAATGTCAGCTTTCGGATCAGCGGGTTTTCGCAGAACTCCTTGCCGATATCGGAAGACCGCTTGGAGGTGATGACTGAAAAGAGGCCAGCGGGAACCCCCGCGCGTTCCGCAAGCAGCGCCAGTGCCAGCGCCGAAAGGGGCGTTTCCGCCGCCGGACGCGCAACAAAGCCGCAGCCCGCCGCCAAGGCCGGGGCCACCTTCCGCGCAATCATCGCGTTCGGAAAGTTCCATGGCGTGATCGAGGCGGCGACCCCGATCGGCTGTTTCAGCACATGGATGCGCTTGTCGCGCTGATGGCCGGGGATGATGTCGCCATAGGTGCGCTTGGCCTCTTCTCCGTAGAACTCGATGTAGGACGAGCCATAGGCGATCTCGCCCTTGGCTTCCGCGAGCGGCTTGCCCATCTCGGCGGTCAGGATCGTGGCAAGATCATCCTGGTTCGCCATGCAAAGGTCGAACCAGCGGCGGAGAATCTGGGCGCGTTCCTTGGCGGTGCGCGCCGCCCATTCCCGGTGCGCGGTGTGCGCTGCGGTTATTGCGCGGGCAGTCTCGGCCCGGCCAAGGTTCGGCAGATCACAGATCACATCGCCGCGGGCCGGGTTGGTGACGGGGAAGGTGGTGGCATCATCCGCACCGACCCATTCGCCCGCGACATAGGCCTTGGTCACCAGAAGCGAGGGGTCTTTCAAAAGCGACGCAAGGTCGGTGACGGAATCGAGCATGGGGGCCTCCATTGTTGCAGGAAGGGGTGCCACGCGGGGGCCGGGATGTCCAGTTTGTCGGCGCGTGTCTCGCCAGGGCTTGATCAGACACCACGGACAAGGCGCAAAAGGACAAGGCGCAAAACTTTACGAAAGGTTCAGCAATTTCCTTCGAAGGCATTGGATTCCATCCAACGTGCCTAGCCGTTGGCGTGCATGCGTTCGATGTAGGTGCGCATATCCTCGGCCTCGTGGCGGGCGTCGCGCAGACCTTCCATTGCGGCCCGCAGTTCCGCTTCGGTCTGGGCGTTCTGGGTCATCAACTCCGCCTCGCGCTGTTCTATGTAGGCCAGGGCCTGGTCGCGCAATTCTTCGGCCTCGTGAAGCATCTGCGCCAGACGGTCCATTTCCCCCATGTCGCCCCCCGCAACCCGGGTAAAGCGGTGGAGCAGCCAATGGGTGAACCAGCCCATCGCAAAGGCGACAAGAAGGATGATCGCCGTGGCGATGACAAATTCGGTGCGGTTCATTGATTATCCTCGGGCGCAAGCCCGGCAGGTCGGGGCAGGGGGCGAATGGTCTTTTCGGTGGGCGCGACCGACGGGCTGGTGTCGGACGAAAAATCCGGTGCCGGTGCGGCAGCCGTGTCCGCCCCGGCATCCGCTGGCGCTGCGCCTTCACCGCCGTCAGCGGGCGCGGCCGCCGCTGCGGTGTCGTCGTTTGCGTCCGCTGCAGCACCGGGGTCCAGAGCTTTGTCGGTAACTGCTTCCTGGGCACCGGAAAGCGGTGCAACCGCACTTTGCTCCGGTGCGGCTTCCAGCCGGACTTCGGCGCCTGCGGTTCCGCCTTTGGCCAGCGGCGGTGGGCCTTGCAGCACGAACTCGATCCGGCGATTGGCCTCGCGGCCCTCCTCGGTCTCATTGTCGGCAATCGGCTTGCTTTCGCCAAACCCCACGGCCGTCATGCCAGAAATGTCGACGCGGCGGCCTTGCAGCGCCAGAAGCACGGTTTCGGCTCGGGCCTGGCTTAGCGCCTTGTTGCTGTCCTCGGACCCCTGGCTATCGGTGTGGCCGCCGATTTCCAGCAACATCGGCGGGCATTCGGTCAGAATCTCTGCCAGCCCGTCAAGAACCGGCCGGGCGTCGATGGCAAGCTCGGCTGAGGCAGGGGTGAAGGTGATCTTCTGCTGCGCAATCGCGGCGTTCACATCCGCTGCGCATTCCTCGGGCGTCGGCAGTGAGGCGACCGGGTCCAGCGCCTCTTCATAGCGGACGTTGACGCGGAAGGTCTTGCCCTGGCCCAGCTTGCCGGACAGGATTTGCGTGATGCGACCGCGCGCCTCCAGCGATCCGGTCACCCCTGTCACTTCAACCGTGTCGGCGCGGACCAGAAGCGTTCCGTAATCCACTTCGGCCAGTGCCTCCAGCCCGGTCAGCACGCGCAGCGGCCAGCCGTCCGGCAGCGTGTTGTCGAGCCGTGTCGCGGTCAGCACTTCTGCCCCGTCAAAGGCGGCGCGCGCAAAGGCATCCACCGCATCGCGTTGCAGGGTGTCGGTCAACCGCCCACGCAGTTCGACTTTGCGGTCCTCTGACAGGGTGGCGGTAAACTCTGCCGGGCCTTCGATGGCTTCGGCCGGTTTTTCCAGGGTCGATGTCAGCGAGAACGCATCCGGCAGTGCTGTCTCCAGCTCACCCACGACCTTGTCAAAGGCAGCCTGCGTGACCTCCGGTCCCGCCAGAAGGGTGACATTGCTGTCCGAGAACGTGATCGAGGCAGACCCAAGCTCAGCCACCTTGGCGATTGCCAGCACCACAGCCTCGGCCCAGCGGGGGGTGGGGGTGCCAAGGCCGATGGTGCAGAGCGGGCGACCGTTGATGCCCGCAGCGGTGGCGGCGGAAAGGATCTGGCTTTGCGCACGGTCACTGTCGGCGGAGCAGCTGTCAAAGCGCGCACCTTCGCCATCGATCACGAAGCGCAGGGTGAACGGGGTGATCACCGGGCGCGGGGCCGAGATGTCGAGGACCAGCCGCACGCCGTCGGGGGCCATGGCGCGCAGGTCATCCTCGAGAGAGCGCTTTTCGGCAGCGCTGTCCGAAATCGCAGTGACTTCAATCAGATCGGCCCCGACCGATATCTTGGACCGTTCGAGCCGCCCGAGCGCGTCCAGCCCAAAGGCGAGCGCTGCGCCCCAGGTCGGGGGTGCCGGGTAGTCGGCAGTTTCCAGAAGGTTGGTCAGTTCGGTGCCGGGGCTGAGTGCTGTGGCCGCTTCGGCCAGCGCTTCTTCGGTCATCGCGTCCTCGCCGGGATTTTCCGGCACCAGCCCGATCAACTGGATGCCGTCGTCGGTGCGCAGCATCTGCACCGAGAAATCCGGAGCTTCGATTGCAGACGCCGGGATCACGTCAAGTTCATCCCGGACGCGCGACGATTCGATCAGGGTGCCGATCAAATTGACGGCACGAAACCGCGCCGCCTCATTCGGGGCGGTGCCGGTCAGGTGCAGGCGCAACCCGTCAGGGTCAAGCGTGACCCAGTCGATCCCTGCCGCAGACAAACGCGATGAAACCACCTTCTCGGTTCGCGCCTCGATCACCAGGGCGGCGGCAAAAGCCACGCTGACCATCAGGGTTGCGGCCAGGATGAAGGCCAGCACCGCCAAAGTGGTGGGAGACAGCGGACGCAGGCTTTGGGACAAGGGCAGGGCACTCGGCTTTCGGCGGACCAGTCCGCGGGTCGTTCCCTCCTTCCTTAGGGCTTCGACCGGAAAGGATCAACCAAGCCAGGCGGCGACGGCAAAAAACGGCACGGGGATCAGCCCGGCATCGCGGTTTGCCCGGAACGTCTTCAGGCACGAGGCCGGGTCGTCGAGGTCAAGCTGCCGCATCTGCCAGGCGATATGCCAACCCATCGCCCAGACCCCGGCAAGGGCCGTCACCAGCGCCAGGGGCCGGTCGGAATGGGCATGCGCCACCACCACCGCCGCCCCCAGCAATGAGATGGTGATGGCAAAGAAGGACCATAGCCAGTCCCGGCTTT
>Ga0163144_10011102_pt1 | contig 19098 bp, 14 predicted proteins | sample OliLak19BULKMAT1_FD_123175 | JGI IMG/M metagenome (GOLD analysis project Ga0163144, IMG submission 123175) | Freshwater microbial mat bacterial communities from Lake Vanda, McMurdo Dry Valleys, Antarctica - Oligotrophic Lake LV.19.BULKMAT1 | ecosystem: Environmental > Aquatic > Freshwater >... | reverse complement strand
TCCGCGGAGGCAGTGCTGGCAATGATCATGCTCTGTTGCACCGGGTTGGATATTGAACCGGTGAAGAAGGCACTGAAATTATGACCATTTTCCCACCCACGCATATGTCAGGAGAGCCATATAGGAGACCACCGCGGTCCCATACGGGTCCACCGGGTTCGTCTTCTGGGCGAGCGCGTCCTGGCGCCGCTTCGACTCCTCGTACGCGGCATATTCCTCAAGCAGCCGCCGAATGAGGAGGTGGTAGAGGACTACCGCCTCGCCCTTTTCATAGAGCGCGGCCTTGAAATTCTCGATGGCGGCGACGAGGTTTTTGACGTCACCGAACTCATTGGTCAGGTTGTTCACCTCATCCTCAAAGGAATCAAGGCTGGTCAGCATCAGCTTCTGCGCGGGATTGATGATCGGCTTGCCATCGTCGTCCAACACAAGCAGCTCGGCCGCAACAGCATCCTTGAGGCGGCCGCTGAGGCTGACCACGTCGCGGAGGATGTTCGCCTTGGGCACCTTCCTGCCATCGTTCAGCTCAATTTGCTTGATGCCGTCACTGATCATTCCGGCCGCCTCGATGCCGGTCATCAGAGCCGTCGCAGCCCCTGGTCCCTCGGGCCCGATTGTGAAGGCGATCATCTCGGCTGCTTTGACGATGTCAGCGATGCTGGGGCAGCCGAAATGTGCGACGACCTTGGTGGAAAAGTCGGCGTTGGGAGCAAGCTGCGCGGACAAAGACTCGCTGGCCGTGGTGAGTGCAATGAATGACTTCTGGATGCGCTGAGGCACGCCATCGAGGCCATCCAGGACCGCCTGATACTTGCCGAACTGCGCTTTCACCGCCCGGTCCAGCTGGACCTTCGCCGCGTCGAGTGACGTCTGCTTCTCGGTGGCCTTCTCGTACGCGGTGCTCAGCTCACGAAAGTCCTTCTCGATGCCGACGCGAGACGCCCAGCTCGCCTCAAATGACGCCTTCATTGTGTCAAGCGGCGCCGAAGGCATCCAGTCAGCCGCGCGGCCAAAATACGTCAGGTTGTCCTGGTGATTGGCCTTGAGGTTGTTGGCTCCGTTGTACAGCTCGCGCTTGGCAATGGCGTCGGGACGCTTGTCGTCGATCCCGGCCGTGGCGTAGTCGGACAGGAGGTCGGTCATCCAGTCCAGTTGCTCGCCAAGCGCATCCCAGGCGGACCGTCCTTGCGGAAACTCCAGCTCGCCGGCGTACCTGGTTGGTGAGTTGAACAGGTAGAGCCGCTTTGTCATCTGCAGGTGCTTGATGAGGAATGGCTTGTCGTAGAATGTGCCAAGGCTGGGGCGGGCAGCGCCGCGGACCCGGATGATTTCACCGCCCTCGGCGGACAGCGTTGGGGCGGCCGGCGCACCCGCCTCACCATGGGGGTCCCCGCCTTTGCCTGGCTGGCCCGGTTCGCCGGCCTTGCCGGGCCCCGCCTGCACAAGCAACCGCTCGTCGCGGTCAATGGTGTGGTACCGCACCTCGACGGCACCGCCCTTTCCACCCGATCCGCCCCGGCCCCCTCGTCCACCCCGACCACCCTGGCGCTTTCTGGCGGCGCTTGGATCGTCGGTGGCGGCTGCGGGGCCTCCGGCCTGGCCATCGCATCCCGGAAACCCTTGGCTGCCGTCGGCGGCCAGGAGGAGCTCCTGCTCCAGAATGATTGAATCGCAGATGAGGGTGATTGTTCCGCCCGGGCGACCTGCGCACCCGTAGAGCTGTTCCGGCGTTGGCGCGGGGATGCTGGCGCAGTCAACCGCGCCGCTGCGGTTGTCCTGGGCAATCAGGTCACCATCACGGCCCGCGGTTGGGGGAGAGGTGATGACGGCGACCGGCAGCGGCGTGAAGCGGTGGGGCGGATCATAGGCGCGGTCCCGGACCTCGGAGAGGTCAATCCGGGTCCGGGCGGGCTCGCCATCTGGGCGCTTGCGCAGCGCCACCCGCAGCGTCTTGCAGCAGATGCGAAGGTCGCCGCCCGGGATGTGGAGGTCGGTGGCGAGCGTGACATTGACGGCGTTGATCGTGAGGTTCTTGGCCGTCGAGATATCCTCAAGCAGGGCAGCGGCGCCGTCGAGCCGCCCGATGGTGAGCGTGTCGACGGTGGAGAAGATCATCGTGCGTGTCGGGTATCTGCCCCCAGGCTCGGTCACGTCGGTGCGGTAGTAGTCGGGATTGACGTTGGTCAGCGTGATGGGCGTGGTCATCGGGGCCTACGAATCGATCGGCTAGGGTGAGGCGCGCGCAAAGGCAGACGTCAACATTCGAGCCGCGCGCACCCCAGTCTCCCGAACGGTCTGCTGTGCAGGCCCACACCCGCCGAGCAGCGCGCCGAGCGACACCATCCGGACCTCAGCACGCCGCAAGTCCGGCGCCGGTACTGCATGCCGGACACAAGTTCAATCGCCTATCACCTCGACCAACGAAAATGCGGCAGGTGGTGTCCAGAAGTTTGTGTCTGAGCCGCCTCCGGCGAATGGTCAATGAAGCAGTCCCCGGGCAGCGGCTGCGGTGGTGTTGAGAGTCTGCGGCGCCGCCGCTTAGTGTAAGCGCCCACACGCCCAGGCTGCCATGCCCAATTTGGACCTCCCGGCAAAACGCAGGTCATGCTGAAGGCGGTTGCACGCCAGTCCCAACGTGGCAGATTGCAGCCGTTCATCCATGCCCCGGGAGCATCCCTTGAACCAGAAGTACGTCTACGCATTTGGCAACGGTCAGGCGGACGGCCGCGCAAGCATGAAGGAGCTGCTGGGCGGCAAGGGCGCCAACCTGGCGGAGATGAGCCAGATTGGGCTGCCGGTGCCGGCGGGTTTCACCATCAGCACAGAGGCCTGCAACTACGTCACGCAACACCAGGGCGAGTTCCCTCCGGAACTTGCCGCGCAGGTGGACGCCGCCATCGCCGCCGTTGAGAAGTCCATGGGGCAGACGTTTGGCGGGACGGACAATCCACTGTTGCTCTCCGTGCGCTCGGGCGCCGCGGTCTCCATGCCGGGGATGATGGACACGGTGCTCAACCTGGGCATCTCTGATGACGTGGTGGGCGCGCTGGAACGCCGCAGTGGCAACGCGCGTTTTGCGTGGGACACCTACCGCCGCTTCATGGACATGTTCTCTGACGTGGTGATGGGCGTTTCCCATGATCACTTTGAGGAGGCCATGCAGACGCTCAAGCAGGAAGTGGGCGCCAAGGAAGACACGGACCTCACCGCAGAGCACCTCAAGGAACTGGTGCGCCGCTACAAAGCCGTCTTTGAGAAACACGCCGGCCAGCCTTTTCCGCTGGCGCCGCGGGACCAGCTGGACCGCGCCATTCGCGCAGTGTTCTCGTCCTGGGACAGCGAACGCGCAGTGAAATACCGGGAGATCAACAAGATCCGCGGACTGCTGGGCACCGCCGTCACCGTGCAGAGCATGGTGTTTGGCAACATGGGGGAGACCTCCGGCACCGGTGTGTGCTTCACGCGCAATCCCGCGGTTGGCACATCAGAACTCTACGGCGAATACCTCACGAATGCGCAGGGTGAGGACGTTGTGGCGGGGATCCGTACGCCGTATCCCATATCGAACATGAAAGAGCGGCTGCCCAAGGCGTTTGATGAGCTGGTGATCAACACGCGCCGGCTGGAGCAGCACTACCGCAACATGCAGGACATTGAGTTCACGGTGCAGGAAGGGCGCCTCTTCATGCTGCAGACGCGCAGCGGCAAACGCACGGGAACTGCCGCGGTGAAGATTGCGGTGGACCTGGTGCGTGAGGGCCTGGTGACGGAAGAAGAGGCGGTGCTCAACCTGGTGGAGCCGCGGCACATTGACCAGCTCCTCCACCCGCGCTTCCAGCATGAAGAGCAGTACCGCGCTGAGGGCAAGGTCATTGGCAAGGGGCTTCCGGCGTCACCGGGAGCGGCGGTGGGCCGCGTGGTGTTCAATGCGGCGGACGCAGAAGCGTGGAAGCAGCGCGGTGAGAAGACCATCCTGGTGCGTGTGGAAACCAGTCCGGAAGATGTGGGCGGCATGCACGCAGCGGAGGGCATCCTCACCAGCCGCGGCGGCATGACCAGCCACGCTGCGGTGGTGGCGCGCGGTTGGGGACGGCCGTGTGTTGCCGGATGCAGCGGCGTGATTGTGGACTACCGGACCAAGAGCTTCCGGGCGGGCAATGCCGTGGTCAAAGAGGGGGATTGGATCAGCCTCAACGGCGCCACGGGTGAGGTCATTTTGGGGCAGGCGCCGCTGGTGAGCCACGCCACCAGTGAAGACTACCGGACGTTCATGGGCTGGGCAGATTCACGCCGGCGCCTCAAGGTGCGGACCAACGCGGACACACCCAAGGACGCACGCGCGGCCCGCGAATTTGGTGCGGAAGGTATTGGCCTCTGCCGCACGGAGCATATGTTCTTTGAAGGTGAGCGCATCAAGGCCATGCGTGAGATGATCCTGGCTGACGACGAGCCGGGCCGCCGCCGCGCGCTTGCCAAGCTGCTCCCCTACCAACGGGAAGATTTTGTAGGACTCTTTGAAGCCATGGAGGGCCTGCCGGTGACCATCCGGCTGCTGGATCCGCCGCTGCATGAGTTTCTCCCGCATGAGGCGCACCAGCAAAAGGAGCTGGCCAGGGAGATGCACGTTGAGGAAGAGCTGGTCCGCATGCGCGTGCTGGCGCTGCATGAGCAGAACCCCATGCTGGGCCACCGTGGCTGCCGTCTGGGAATCTCCTACCCGGAAATCACGGAGACGCAGACCCGCGCCATCTTTGAAGCCGCCGTGCAGGTGAAGAAGGCGGGAAAAAATGTATTACCGGAAGTGATGGTGCCGTTGGTGGGCACCATTGAGGAGTTCCGTCATCAGCGCGCTGTGATTGACCGGATGGCGCAGCAGGTGATGAAGGAGTTGGGCGTGACGGTGCCCTACCTGGTGGGGACAATGATTGAAGTTCCCCGCGCGGCGTTGGTGGCGGATACCATTGCTGCGGAAGCGGAGTTCTTCAGCTTTGGCACCAATGATCTCACGCAAATGACGCTGGGCTACTCGCGGGATGATGCGGGGACGTTCCTGCCGGACTACCTGCGGTTGAAGATCCTGACGGATGACCCGTTCCAGACGCTGGACGTGGCGGGTGTTGGCCAGTTGGTGAAGCTGGCGTGTGAGCGCGGCAGGGCAGGGCGGCCCGGGATCAAGCTGGGTATCTGTGGTGAGCATGGCGGCGATGCCACGTCAGTGGAGTTCTTCCACCGGGTGGGATTGGACTATGTGAGTTGTTCGCCGTTCCGCGTGCCGGTGGCAAGGTTGGCCGCGGCGCAGGCAAGTCTGCGGGAGCGCAAGGTGAGCACGCACAAAGCCGAGTGAGTTGCGCCGTCACCGCGGCGCGGCCGGCGTGCTGCGCATCAACCACTCCACCCATTGCACGTAGAACGCGCGGTGATCCCACGTCCCGGGAATCCGCTCCGCGCGTACGGGGTGCCCAATCAGCCGGTAGTGGTTGGCGGGCAGGCAACCCATGAAGCGCCCCCACCGCGCGCTGGGCACCTGCACTGCACCGTCATTGGCAATGGCGTGTGAGAGGTCCGGTCCGCTGAGGAACATGGCGGGGCCTATGAGGTCTGGCGGCGGCAGATCAACTTCTGAAGGATTGGGAAGCTCTGCGTCCCCACAGTAGCCGGCACCGTCATGACCCAGCGTACGTCCGGCAAAACTGTAATACGCAACCTGTGGATGATCCGGATTGCGGGTGTTGAACCCCACGGCCTCTTCCGTCCCCAGGCTGAGCAGCGCGGCTGCAGGATCATTTTCCTCAGGTGGGCTGCGCACCGTCCAGGCATGGAGGTTGGCGGCCGCGCTGCGCGCGGGGTCCAGCCAGGGCATCCGCCACTGGTACCACTGGTCCGCCACCGGCGAGCCGCGGTGTGGAGTGCCCATGGTGGTCAACGTGGCCACAGACGCACCCAGGTCATCATGGATGGCCTGACGCGCGTCCAGGCCGCCCATGCTGTGCGCAATGAGATGCACCCTGCGCGCGCCGGTCTGCGTGAGGATGGCCCGCACCTGGCCGGCAAGATGGCGTGAACGAACGGCAACCGGCGCCCACGGCGGCGTGCTGGTGACGTGCACATTGTAACCTTGTTCACGCAGCACGGCGGGGACCTGGAAAAAGTAATCCATGCCCGCCACCGAGGAGAAACCGGAGATTCCGTGGACCAGGACCACCGGGAGGCGCTCGGTTGGGTGACGTTTCGCGCGCTGTCCCCCGGCGCAACCCGCGGTCACCACCAAGATTCCCACCATCATCAGGCGCGCGCACATACCGCTTTCACACAGCAAGAGAGGGGCCACCGTCAAACGTGGGCTGCTGCCCCGGGTTCCGTCCACGCCCGCAGTGCTGTGTGTGGTGACGGTGTGGCGGATCTATGACGACGGAGGGATCCGTTCAGAGGACAAGCGGAGCCACCCACGTGGCAGCCAGCCAGAGCGCGGCGGCCAGCAGTTCACCCGCCAGCACACAGCGCTCAAAATTGAGGGCGCGGCTGCCGGCGCGCAGCGTGCCTTCCACGCCGTGGCACCACGCGTTCACGCTCACCAGTCCGCACTGTGGGCAGGCAAAGCGCGCGCGCCAGCGGTTGCTGATCATCACAAACATCAGCACGCCCGCCGTGGCGCAGGCTGCGGACAACCAGAGTGCGCCCAGGTTGCCTACCAGCACGGACCCGGGCGCCCAGCCGCAACTTGCGTAGAGCATCATCATCCCCGCCGCGCCGCCGGCAATAAACGCGGGTGACGTAGCAACGCGCGGCGGCGGGCAGATTCCGTCCTGCTGCATGCGCGCACGGATGTCCGCAAACGTTGCCCAGGACACGGCAAAGAGCACCGCCATGCTGGTGGCAAAGACGTAGAGGAGCTGGGGAAACTGCAGGCGCCCAAAGAGCACCAGTGCCAGCATTGGGACCAGGAAGAGCGTGTAGATGCGCTGCAGGTCATTGGCATCCACATCTCCACCCTGATCCAGATGCGTGACCTGAGGCTGCGGTAGTGACGTCAGCGGAACGCCCAGGTTGAACGTTGCGTAATACACCAACAGCGGAGCCAGCCACGCCCACCCACCCAGCGCCACCGCCATGTAGGCCATCAGGAAGGTTGCAAAGCCAGCGGCAAGGGTCAGGCGGCGTGCCCGGAACGACGCCAGCACCATGGCCAGCAGGACCACCATGAACACCACGCGCGGCCACAGCGCGGCGGCGTCCATGGGCAGGGTACGCTCCAGCGCAAGGAGCACCACCAGTGGAATCACCAGGTTGTCCCAGCCGCCCACGCTGATGGCCTCAAACGCGGTGACCAGCACGGCAATGAGCAGGGCAATGAGGAGGCTCTCCAGCCGCCCCACCTGGGAAGACAGCAGCAGAGGAATGTGTACCACCAAAAATGTGTTCAGCAGGAAGACAATGGATCCTTCCACAGACCGCGTCTGATTGAGGATGCGGTAGTGGATACGCCCGTAGGACTTGCCCACCACCGCGGCAAGCGCATCCGAGCTTGCCAGCACCAGAATGGAAATCTGGAAAACAATGGTATGACCGCCGGACAAGAGCAGCACCATGACAATGCTCAAGGGATAGATGAACGCGCCGCTGGATTTCCGTTCCACGCCGTGCACCGAGGGCAGCAGGCCCAGCTTCTTGCTCAGCCCCATCAGGCCAAAGAACGTCACTGCCAGGAGGAGCGCGGTGGTGGTGTAGTGAAAGACGTACGGAATGGTAAGCACCAGGCAGCCGGAGCCCAGGTGCACCGTCTTGCGGGTGTGTTCCACGTCCGCCTTGACCACGCGGTAGAGGAACTCAGCGAGACCAAAGAGCAGCAGCAACGCCACACAGAACACTGCCACGCCGCCTGCGTCCTTCATCAAGCCCGCCAGCAGGTTTTCCGGAATCAGCTCCATGCGTGGTGTCATGGTGCAACTCTGTGCATCACGCGTGCCGCAGCGCCTGCGCAATGGGCATCCGGGTGGCCCGGAAGACCGGGAGCACACAACCGGCCACCGCCGTCAGTGTGCAGAGCATCACCACGTGCACGGCGTCTGCCGCGGTCAGCTCAATGAGAATGCGGAAGCTGCGGGAAATGCCCGGAGCTGGAGGCATGGGGACACCGGTGGACAGCACGGAGATGGTCAACAGCCAACCCAGCAGAATTCCCAGCAGACCGCCCAGGAGCCCCAGCGTGAACGCCTCCATGATCTGGCCCAGCGCAACGTCCAAGCGGGAGTCTCCGTTGGCGCGGAGGATGCCAATCTCACCGGTGCGCTCCACAACGGCCATGGAGATGAGGTTGAAGATGCCCAGGAACACCACCAGCAGGATGATGAAGCGGATGATGTCAAACTGCGCGTTCAGGAAGTCCACGCCGTGTTTGTAATACACTTCATCCAGCACATCAAACGGAACTGCTTCCAGTTCTGGAAGCTTCAGCGCGGCGGCCTGGGCAAAGGCGGGCCAGCCCTCATCATTGGTCAGCGCCACGGCAAACCGTTCCACGGCCCTGGTGTCCACCACTTCCTGCGCCACGGCCAGCGGACACCGGAACGCGCCGTCATCAAAGGCGGGAATCCCCGTGTAGAAAATGCCGGTGACCGTGACTTCTTTGAGATTCATTTCACTTCTGCTGTTGCGCGCGTAGATGCTGACGGTGTCACCCACCTTGGCACCCAGGCCCAGTGCCAGACCTTTGCCAAGCACAATGGTGTCTGGCCGGTCCTTGAAGTCTCCGCCCGCCACGTAGTTGAGCTGATCAAAAAACGCGGCCTCCGCCACGCCGTCAATGCCCTCACCCACGGCCACCAGCATGGTCTCTTCATGGATGAGCATGGAGCCAAAGGTCAGACGCGGGAAGACGGCACGCACGCCGGGAATGGCCTTGAGCCGCTCCGCCACGCCCCTGGCATCCGTCACCCAGAGCTCCCAGGGCCGCGCGTGGGCGGCGCCTCGGTAACCCTTGGTGGAGAGCTCTCCGTGCCCATAGCGCGCTCGGATGGTGTTGGCGCGGTACTGGTTCATCAGTCCGCCGTTAAATCCCATGAACAGGAACAGGCCCACCGCGCCTATGGAAATGGTCAGCAACGCAAAGACAGACCGCCGCCGGCTGCGGAAGACGTGGCGGAGGGCCATCTGCAGCATGAGGAACAGGCGCATCAGACAGTCCTCCCGTCTTCCATGTGGATCACCCGGTCCGCGGCGGCCAGAACTTTGGCGTCATGGGTGGAGAAGATGAACGTGACGCCCCGCTCCTGGTTCATCCGCTTCATCAAGTGTATGACGGATTGACCGTTCTGGTGATCAAGTGACGCCGTGGGCTCATCCGCCAGCACCACAGCGGGATCCTTCACCAATGCCCGCGCCACCGCGGCACGCTGACGCTGGCCGCCGGACATCTCCATGGGACGCTGCCCGGCCTGGTCCGCCAGCCCCACCGCGTCCAGCGCTTCCATCACGCGCTTCCTGACGTTGCTGCGTGAGCCGGGAAGACGCAAAAGGAAATACTCTACATTCTCAAACGCGGTGAGCACCGGAATGAGGTTGAGGGTCTGGAAGATGAAGCCCATCTGGGTGCGCCGCACGTGGTCCTGATCCCGTTGGGACATGGCGCCGGTATCCACACCCTGAAGGTGGACACTTCCACTCCGGGGAGAATCCAGGAGGCCCAGCACATTGAGCAGCGTGGTCTTGCCGGAACCCGAGGGACCCGCCAGGGCAAGGAATTCACCTTTGTGGATTTCCAGCGTGACGTTGTTGAGTGAGTGAACCTGCTGCCTGCCGGCGGTGTACGTGTGGCAGACGTCCGTCAGCGTGTAGAGCGTTGGCTGGGTCATGGCTGCTTCTCCGTTACGGTGTGAACCACGCGCGCCCAGCCTTCAGCGCCATCCATCTGCACGGTGTCACCGGTGTGGATGAGCTGGGTGACGCCGGGGATACCCACCACACACGGAATGCCCAGCTCACGCGCCACAATGGCGCTGTGGGAAAGAAGTGAGCCGCGCTCCACCAGGATTCCACCCGCGCTGGGAAAGAGTGGCGTCCAACCTGGATCCGTCCGCTGGGCTACCAGGATGTCTCCGCCCAGACGCATGTCATCACGTGGATTGTGTATGACCTTTGCCTTGGTCTTGAGTTGGCCCGGGCAACACGCCACACCGCGCAGCATCCCGTCCGCTGACGCTGCCGTGGCCGCTTTGGTCTTCAACGTCTGACCCAGGTACACCGCGCCGCGGGTGACAAAACGGTCATCCGGGTCCCGGGTGAGAAAGGCGGCGTGTTCGTCCTTGCGGATGTTCACCAGGGCGGCCAGGTTCTGTGTGACCAGGGAGCCATCCACCAGGCCGTGCAGCTCATCCACGTGCAGAAAGTAGACATCCCGCGCGGACTTCAACACGCCCCGGCGGCAGAGATCTTCTCCCGCAGCGTCAAGGATGCGCCGCGCCAGACCAAACACCTTGGTGCGCGCAAAGCGCAGGTTCTCCCGGTTCTTCACGGTTTTGCGCGCGTGTTTGAGGACCCAGCGGAACGCCACCAGGCGCCAACCGCTCAGCTTGGCGGCAACCAGTGTCTCGGCGCGGGTGCGGATGGACTGCTCACGTTCCCGGAGCTGCGGAACCGTGCGCGGCGTGTGCTCCAGGTAGTTCTTGAGCGCGGTGAAGATGAACTGCGGATTGCTGTGGAGGTCCGGCTCCTCCAGCTTCAGCTCATTCATGCACCGGAACCCAAACCGGTCCAGGTACGCGCTGATGTGCGTCCGGATCTCTGCAAACTCTGAGGACGTGCGGAGCTTCTCCTGCAACGCGGCGGCGTCATCAGAGAGAAACGCGGTCTTCCACGCGGGCCGCGTTCCAATCAGCGTGGCCAGCTCAATGAGCTGCTCCGTTGGGACCGCGCTCTCCACGCCGCCTTCACCACAGAGCAGGTCATTCTGCAGCGCGCCCGTGGTGTCCAACCCAAAGGACTGCGTGAGCTTCCGGAGCAGGCCAAAGAAGATCATGGCAAAGAAGTCATTGATGATGGGCGCACGCCAGCGCGTGAGGAACACACTTTCCATTTCATGGTAGATGATCAGCAGCTCCTCCACGGACTTGCCGTTGAACTGGGTGGTCCGGTAGCGCTCGTAGTTGGTGTGAAAGTAGCGTTGGAACTCCGCCACCGTGGCGTCCAGCCTGAAGAAGCGGACCGCCATCTTCACGCCCAGCCAACGTTGAGCAAGGCGCTCCCGGAACGTTGCCACAGGTGGAAGACGGAGCAGCGCCTGCGCGTCCGCGGGAAGGGATTCACGGACGCCCATCATACCTTCCATGTAGGACTTGTTGTTCTTGAAGCCGGGGAAGAGCCCAATAAGATAATACCAATTGAGAAGGTTGTAGTAGATGCGCCCGTCCAGGTAGCCCAGCATGTTGCGCAGCACAGGGTCAGAAGCTTCAACCACCTTCTGGGGCACACCCATCACCTCGCAGAATTGCACGTAGACGTGGTGGTAGGCATTGCGCGCAAACGTGAACGTCATGGGGCTGGTGACGCCGGAATAGCTCTCAATGATGTTGGAATTGTCCCAGATCTGCACCGGCTGACGAGGACGCCTGGTGGTCACGGGACGGGTCTGAAGGATGAAGAGTTTCCCGTCCGCAAATGCCCATTCAATGTCCTGCGCGGTTTTGTAGCCCGCTTCAATGTTTTTGGCGGCCCTGGCTAGCTCCAACACCTGCGCGTCCGACAATGCCGGCACCTCCTGCAGCGGCAGCGGCACAGGTTGCTCCGTGACACCGCCATCTGGCGCCCGCAGCAACTGGGTCTCCTTCTTCACCAGGTCCCGGCGCAGCACCGTCAGCGTGACGCCGTCCACCGTGAAATTGTCCGAGTCCAGCAGTCCGGAAACCAATCCTTCACCAAGACCGCGCACCGCGCTGATGACCACGTGCGCCGGGTTGCCGGTCACCGGATCAACCGTGAACGCCACGCCGGAAATGGTGGCGTCCACCATCTCCTGAATCACCACTGCCACGCGCATGGCGGCCACGGGGAGTCCGTGCTGACGCATGTATGCAACGGCGTGCGGCGTGAATGCAGATGCCCAGCACTTCCTCACGGATTGCACCACCGCATCCGCGCCTGTCACGTAAAGGAATGACTGAAGCTGCCCAGCAAAAGAATGGCTGGCGCCGTCCTCTGCCAACGCGCTGGATCGCACCGCCACTGCGCCCATCCCGCGCAGCGAGTTCGCAATGTCCGCAGTCAGCGCCGCGGACATCCTTCCGTTGAGAATGCGCTCCTGGGCGTGCTCATCAAGCACGGTTTCATTCTCAGCAACAAACGCCTCAAACGCGTCCAGGCCAACAATCACAAAGGGTGGCACGCGGGCGCCTCGGCTGCTGAGCAACCACAGGTTGAAGCCCTTTCCACCCGCCAGCCTTGCCACCACATCACGCGGGCTTTCCGGTCCCAACATCATGATGACCTCACCAGCCCCGCAGCAAGAACGCCGTGGAGGCCAAGCAACGCAATGGAGACCGCCAGGTTTACCCATCTTGCGTGTTGTCTGGTGGGCCTGGCGCCAAACAGGACAAAGGGTCCTGCCAGCAGGCAGCCCACCAGTGCACCCCAACCCACCAGGAAAGATTCTGCGACGACGGCGGCGCACAGCAGCAACCCGCCAACCAGCGCAGCCACGCGTGGTCCATGCGCTGTGGTGTAAGTGTAATCATGTTCCAGTTCATCCGCTGGGGCGCGCAGCTTTCTTGCCACTTCAAAGCTGAACATCCCTCCCAAGGCCGCCAATTGATGCGGGATCAACGCTGGCCAGAGAACCTGATGGAGTGCGAGACCCTGCGCGGCATAGATGAACGCGCTGATGAAGAGCATGACGGGCTGATGGGTTGCGGCGTATGTGAAGGGCCGCTTCTCAAGCCAGCCGCCTATGAAGAATTCCAGGCGCATCAGCACACTGAACCCCAGGACAAGAACCCAGCAGACCAGCGCAGACCATCCCAGCGCCGCGGAAAGTGCCGCTTCCACAACAAGCGCCAACGCGCCCCAACGTTTGAGATCCTTCAGCGTCACCACGCCGCGCTGAACCAGGCGCTCCGGATGGTTCAGGCAATCCCGAGCGTAGTCCTTGAATTCATCAAAGATGCGCAGGTGGAAGAATACGAGCAGCACCACCAAGGCTGCTGCTGCAATGCGCAGCGGATTGGCCGGCATACCAGACACGTCAAGCGCCACCGATGCGCCGCCAGCAACGTAAAGTCCGGTCAGGAGCGCGTACGTTGGCAGCGGGAAGCGCTCTTGCAGATACGGCCACACCTGGATTGGGCGCGAGGCACTCATGACAGACCCGGCCCCGCCGCCCGCAACTGACGTTGCAGTGCTGCGTCATCAATCTTGGAGCGGTGGCGGCGGTCCCGTGGAATCTCCTTGAGAAAGACCACGCTGCCGGCTTCTGGCAACTCCCGTTGGAGCTGGGCGGCCCACGCGTTGAAGCTTCCTGGCGCCCAGGCCTTGGGAACAATGACCATCACCACGGATCCCCGCTGACCGGTGCGCTCCGTTGCAGCTGCGCGGTCCACAAAGCTGAGACGTTCTGCGCGTTGCTCAAGGATCATGGGGAAGACCGGCCCGGTGGGCGTCTGAATCAACGTGTGACGTCGTCCGGTCAGCCACAGCCGTCCCTCTGCATCTTGCGTGGCCAGGTCTCCCATGCGGTGCCAGGTGTGCCCGTTCTCGTCTTGAAATTTGGTCTTGGCGGTGGCTTCCGGATTGTTCAGGTAGGCCGGGCTCACGTGCGGGCCACGCACTGCAATCTCACCAAAGTCCATCAACCGGACCGCTATCTGTGGCACCGGACGGCCCACGCACACGCCGTCACCGGACAGGGTTTTGAGCTCGCTCCAGGCAATGTGCGAGACGGGCTCTACTTCACTGGAGCCGTAGAGCACTTCTGGGTCCGCGTTCACAAACACGCGCGTTGCGGCTTCCAGGAGCGCGCGCGGTACCACGCCTCCGCCGGTGGCAAGGCGCTTGACCGTGGGCAGGATAATGCCGTGGCGGGACGCAGAATCCACCATCCGCTGCAGGGACGCTGGTGGGCACACCACGGACGTCACCGCGTTGGTGGCAATCTGCGTCATCAACGCGCGGGGATTGAAGCTGGTTGGTGCTGAGGCTTGGATGTTGGGGATCACGCTGGCTGCGCCCAGCGCCAGGTTGTTGAGAATGAAGTTGGCAAAGACGTGAAGGCAGACGTCTGAAGGTGTGAGCTTCAATGACGCCGTGAGCATGTCATGCTGCGTCTGCAGCAGGCCGTGCGTGCGCACCACACTTTTAGGCGCTCCAGAGGAACCGGTGGTGAAGGTCAGGACTGCAACATCGTCGTCAGAGGCGGCCATGGTGGGCAATGGCGCGCCAGTGTCAGGCGGCGCTCTCCAGCCCAGCACACGCAACACGCCGCCCCACCGGGTGGACAAACGCAGCGGAATCTTCCGGAATGCGGGAATGCGCTGCGCCAGGAGCACACCCGCGGGGCTGGCCAGCAACGCTGCTGGCGCTGCGCTTTCACACACGCCGGCAATCAACGGGAGCGGCATCCACGGCTCCACAAACATCACCGTGGCGTCAATCCTCAGCAGCGCAATGAGCCACGTGTAGAGCTCCACGGACATGGGCACCAGCACCACCACGCGGTCTCCGCGCCGGACACCGGCCTTGCAGAGGCGTGCGGCGTAGACGTCAGCAGCGGCGCCCAGTGCGTCAAACGTCACCGGCCCGCGCTGATCAATGAGCGCCACCGCGCCAGGTGTGCGGCGGCGTGCTTCAAGGAAGAGAGAGAGGCAGCCCACGGCTACAACGCCCTTTCAAAAAGGTGATACTCGCGGATGACCTGATGCAGTGCGCGGCCCGCAGAGAAGGAACGGTTGTCCGCCGCCATCAGCGTGCGAATGCCAACGGGGTACCCATGAGCATGCGACTGCGTGGCCTGGGCATGGAAGATCATGCTGGCCAGCCCTTTGCCCTGGTGAGCGGGCACAATGCCCATGGTCTTGAGAAGAGTCTGGCGGGGTCTGGCGCCGGTGAGCCAGCGGATTCTGGCCAGCAGGGAGTCCTCGCCGCGCATGCGTGCTGCCCGCGCTGCGTAGTCCGGGACGCCAAAGCCAAATCCCACAATCTCTGAACCAGGCGCCCGCAACCACTGCACCAGCGACGGGTCCGCAAGACGTTCAATTCCGTCATACAGCGCGGAAAATTCCTCCCACGTGGTGTCCGAGTAATACGCATTGCCCGCAAACACCACCCGGGACAGCTCAAAGACCCGCTCCAGGACAGCGCGGAGGTTGGAAAGGTCCGCGCGCTCCACGTGGTACCCCAAGGCGGCACCAGCACGGTTCTGGGCATCCAGCGCACGGACCACCCCGGCGTTGTCCTGGCGTGAAGAGTAATACTCAGGCTCCGCCGCGTTCCATCCATGGGCCGCCCAGAGCTGGGGGTAGCGCAGAGGGTTGTTGGGCTCCAGGAGGAGCGGGTCCGCGTCATGCCAGTGGGTGACAAAGCGGTAGCTGTGCCAGGTGGAGCCGTTCATGGGTCCAAGGGCGTGCCGGCAGCCGCGTTCGGTCAGCCAGCGGCACGCGGCATCCAGCACCAGTTTTCCGGCGTCATCATCCAGACATTCAAAGAAGCCCACCTGGCCCCAGGGCGTCCCGTTGGGGGCCTTGAGCCTTGGGTTCACCATGGCAGTGCAGCGCGCGCGCCCCTCAAGAAGAAACAACCGGCGGGACACGTGGCGCCACAGCGGATGGTTGGCGGCAAACTGGGCGCGCAGACTTTTCCGTTGCGGAGCAATCCAGCGGGAATCTTGCGCACGTGCGGCGTAGGCAAGCTGAATCCACGCGTCCAAGCGCGCTTCATCAGACTCAAATCCAACCACCTCCGCCACTGAGCTGCCCACGGACGCCTCCGGGCAGCTCAGGTTGCAAGCCATGGTCCATGACGCGGCCAACGTGATCCACCGGCCGCCAAACACGCTTGCCACACCGCGGGCCAACCTGAAGTCATGCACTACGGGGGGCGGTGTGTGTGGGCCCCGCCGTCGAGCGCGCGGGTTGCGGGTGGTACGGGCTTCGCAACGGACAGGCTCATGAACGCACCGCTCCGGTCCCCGGTGGCAGACCCGTTTCTGCAGCGGCTCTCCTATGCACAGTGCTGGGAGGACGCGTCCATCCTGCAGCAGGCGTTGAAGGTGGGCCCGGATGATGACGTGCTGTCCATTGCATCCGGCGGTGACAATTCTTTTGCGTTGGCCATTGCCGGTGCGCGCAGCGTCACGGCCATTGACCTGTCCATTCCGCAGCTTGCAGTCACGGAGCTGAAGCTGGTGGCAACGGACCTGGACCATGCGGAGTATCTCTGCCTGCTTGGCATTGGCGGTCCCGGTGACCGGCGCGCGCTGTACCGGCGGATTGAGCCGGCATTGAGCGAACGTGCACGCTCCTATTGGCGTCACCACCTTGAGCTGATTGATCAGGGCTTGCTGGCGTCAGGAACATTTGAACGCTACCTGGAGACGTTCCGGACGCGCGTGCTGCCGCTGGTGCACGGAAGAGAGACCGTTGACGCCCTGTGCAGCCTGACCAACCTTGAGGAGCAGCGCCAGTTCCACCGGCAGCGTTGGAACACGTGGCGCTGGCGCGGCCTCTTCCGGCTGTTCTTCTCACGCGCAGTCATGTCCCGCTCCGGAAGGACGCAGGCCCACTTTGCCCACGTCACGGGAAGTGTGTCTGACCAGTTTCTGGCCCGTGCGGATCACGTGGTGAGGGATATCCCCATCCGTTCCAATCCCTACGTGCAATGGATGTTGCGCGGCCGTTTTCCTGACGTGGAGCAGGCCCATCTGTACCTGACGCGCGCCGGTTTTGAGAAACTGCGTCAAGTGCGGCCCAACATCCGCATCCTCATGGCGCAGCTTGAAGAGCATCTGCCCTCCGTGCCGGCTGGCGCCTATTCCGCATTCAATTATTCGGATTTGTTTGAATACGTTTCTGCGGAGCAGCATGAAGCGCTGTTGGGACTCACGGTGAAGGCGGCGCGGCCTGGAGCCCGTATTGCGTATTGGAACCTGCTGGTGCCGCGGCACCGTCCTGAATCACTTGCCAACACACTTGAGCGGCATGAGGCCGAAGCGGCCCAGTGGCTCCAGCAGGACCGCGCGTTTGTCTACGGTGGATTCAACCTTGAAGTGGTGAAATGAGTCCGTTGCGCGTGCGTGCTCAGAGCGGCGTCAGGATGGCAGAACATCTGGGTGGGGTGCCTCCATCTGGCCCATTCAGGGTGTCCTCACAGTCAAGGCGGAGCACGCCGTCCACGCGCGTGGCAGCACACTCACGGAAGATCCGCTCGTCCAGGCCAGACCCTGAGGACGAGGCTGTTGCCCCACCGTCACCAGCCTCAATGCCTCCGGTCAGACTCCAGCCGCCGCTGTTGAGATCCACATTGTCCGTCCCGGTGTAGTGGGCTGGGAGATGAAGCGCCTGGGCTCCTTCCACGGTGGCTTCACAGACGTTGGTCTCACGGAAGATACGCAGCGGTCCCGTGGGCCCACAGCCTCCCTCTGCCGTCCATGTGAAATCAAACGCGGTGGTGCTGCAGGTCCGCGGTGTTGCCACCAGTGACCAGCCCGTCAATGCCAACAACCCCAACACGCCCAACGCTTCAAGCCGCTTCATGGCGGAACTCCTCAGAACGGTTCAGACGACGGCAGCCAAAAAAGTAAGCGGCAGCCACCATTGGCAACGCAAGCAAGTCCGTAGGGTCCGCGGCAATGCGGTACCCCGTCAGGCCAATCAGCGCCCCAATGGGCGCCAGGAATGCGCAGAGAGTGTCCGCCGCAAACCGGGAGACACTCACCGGGATGAAGATGGCGCACGTGATTCCCACGCCGGCCAGCAGGCGCAGGCGCGCGCGGGACGGCGTCACGGCGCTCAACAGTGCTGAGACGTACAGCGGGAGGAAGAAACATCCCGCCAGGTCAGAGAGTTTGCCGGTCACCGTGTTGTGGAACGTGGCCTTGAGCAGATGGTCATTGAGCAGCAGCACGCCCACGGCAATCAAGGGGAGGGGCGCAATGAACTCCCTGAAGCGCTGCGGTGGCGTACACTGGGGCATTCCCGCGTTGTGCCATGGGCGCCGCCCCGCCGCCATCCAATGGATCGTGGGTCCCAACATAAGTCATACTTAAAACAAGACGAAGGCCAGATAGCTTGCGCGGTTGGCTGGGATCTTGCCTTTGCTCAGTGCTGGGTTCCGCCCTACTTGCACGCATCAGACTGCTGCACGGGCTTTGGGTCTGGCGCTTCAATGACCCAGACGTCCTTGGTGTCTGAGGGCGTGACATGGCTGGGCGTTGATGTTGCTACGGCGGTGAACGTGTCTTTTGATGCCGCCATGCTGAAACGGTAATACCTGGCGCCGTCCAGGATACGGGGCTCCATGCCTCCATAGGACGTGAGGTCGGTCAGGCTCAGATAGGTCCCGTACTCACCGCGGTAGGCCTGCTGGGTGATGTGGATGATTTTCAGGATGGTTTTGGCCTCAGCCGCCCGGGAGCGGCAGCCAAATTTGAGGAAGGTGGGGAGCGCAACGACTGTTGCGGCGGTGATCAGCAGTCCCACCGAAGCCACCACCCCGGTGATGACTCTGGTGGGTGGACGGCGCGCGCCGCTGTTGCGCGCTGCTTCTTGACGCCTGACTTCACGGACAATCTGTTTGGACAGCAGAAAAGCAGTGGCCATGCCCGCAGCAACGGAAAACGCTATGCGCAGGCTCCCATCAGCCCCTGCCAGTTGAAGTACCTGGGCCGCCACGGCTGCGGTCGCAAACGCCACAATCAACACACCGGCCGCAATGAATGGAACACTGACGTAGAACAGAATGCGCATCGGCCCCTCAGGTGTCATTTGCGTGCTGCCACGTCCCTGCCGTGTCTGGCCCACCGCCGCCTGCACCGGCGCCCAACCTATCCAGATAGCCGTACCCCGCGTGTGGCGCGCACACCAGATACGGCCAACCGCCCCAGCCCGGCATGCCCTCCCCTTC
>Ga0163144_10011101_pt1 | contig 19099 bp, 17 predicted proteins | sample OliLak19BULKMAT1_FD_123175 | JGI IMG/M metagenome (GOLD analysis project Ga0163144, IMG submission 123175) | Freshwater microbial mat bacterial communities from Lake Vanda, McMurdo Dry Valleys, Antarctica - Oligotrophic Lake LV.19.BULKMAT1 | ecosystem: Environmental > Aquatic > Freshwater >... | reverse complement strand
CGATCGACCCGCGCGGCGCCCTCGTCACGCAGCCATTCAACGAAAAAGTTTTCGCCGAAGTCCGCGCCGAGCTCGCCGCGCTGCCGAAAGACGCGCCCTACGCCGAATGGGGCCGCTGGATTCTGGCCGACCGCGCGACGCGGCCGATCGGGCCGGGGTTTACGGTCACGGCGGCGGAGGTGGAGAAGCGGGCGAAGGAGAGGGCGGGGGCGGCGGCGACGCCATGAGGCGAACGCTCAACGTTCACCGCTGAACGTTTAACGCTCAAGTGAAGCAGCCGGTCGTTCCGCCCCTTGAGCGTATCCCGGCTATGTCGGTATTGACATAACTCGCTTTTGGGCTACCGAGGACGGCGATGGCTTCACCCGACAAGCCGCTGGTCTGGCTGCACGGCGAGATCAAGACTCCGCCGTTCTCACCTGAAACCAGAATCGAGGCCGGCGTGTTGCTGCGTCGGCTGCAGCAGGGCGAGTCGTTGGGCCTGCCGCACTCCCGGCCGATGCCGGGTATCGGCCGCCGTTGCCATGAACTCAGAATTCCCGATGAAACCAAAACCTGGCGCATCTTTACGGGATCGATGACGACGCGATCGTGATTCTGGAGGTCTGCGAGAAGAAGACCCAGCGCACGCCGGGCGCCGTAATCGCCACTTGTCAGGGACGCCTCAAGCGGTATCGCGCCATCACTCAACCCAAGAAAAAATCATGAAGACGACGAAACAAAAAAAACTGGCGCGCGCCGGCTGGCGCACGGGCACGGCGGAAGAATTCCTCGGCCTCAAGGCAGAGGAGGCAGCACTGGTGAACATGCGCGTCTCGCTCGCCGAAAAACTGCGCAGTCGTCGGATGCGACTTGGCCTCTCGCAAACGGAGCTGGCGCGGCGCCTCGGCTCCAGCCAGTCGCGCGTCGCCAAAATGGAGGCGGGCGAGACGGATGTGTCGCTCGACTTGCTCGTGCGCGGGATGCTGGCAACCGGCGCGAAGCCCGGCGAAGTCGGAAGCGCCATCGCCGCGGCGTAGGGCCGCTGTTCCTTTCCGGCCGCGCTACGCGCCCGAATCGCCCCGGGCTCTCGCTCACGCCGAAGTGGAGAAGCTGGTGCAGGAAGGGCGGGGGCGCCGTGTGGCGTGTTCGCCGACAATACAGTCGCTCCGCGGCTGCGCGAATCCCCTGGTGAATATCAATCATTGCGTCAGTTCGTGCATCTTCAGCCATTGAGATAGGCCAGAACCGAACCTTGAAACACGGAGCTCGCGGAGAACGCGGAGGAGCGGTGCAGCTTGGCTTGCGTCTCCACGCCCTCCGCGACCTCTGCGTTTAACTCTGTTCCGTGGGTCGATCTCGGAGAAAGTTACGGTTTCTTGACCTGATGGGCCATGCCTGACACTTGTCAGACATGACAACGACCACCGCCCGGGAATTTACCCGCAAGTTTCGCGAGATCCGGGCGATTGCGGCCCGCGGCAAGACGGTGCGCGTGACGGCTCCGGAGGGCGTTTACGTCTTCGCCCGGGAAAAAACCCACAAAACCTGTGGCTCGGTGCTTGAAGGCTTGGTCCGATATCGCGCCAAGGGTTTTCTCACCGAGGAAGGTGCGACCGCGCTGGTGGCCGGCAAACGCAGGCGCGTGGTGGCCAAGTCGCCCTGGGATGCGGCATGATTTTCGACTCCACGTTTTTCGTGGCCCTGCACCGCGAACTGCAGCGCGGTGAGATCGGGCCGGCGCACCGCCTGTTGTCGACTCATGCCCAGGAAGTGCCAGGCATGAGCGAAATCACGCGCGGGGAACTGGCGCGGGGTTTCGCGTCACGCGCGGCGTGGACTGATTTCTGCGACCGCTTTGTCGCCTTTCCCTTCAACGACGCCGTCGCTTGGCGGGCGGCGGTCATCTTCAATGATCTTCGTCGTCGCGGCGTGCCGACCGGCGAAAACGATCTCTGGATCGCGGCGACAGCGGTGGAAGCGGGCGAGACCCTCGTGACCCGAAACGCGAAACATTTCCGCGAGATCAAGGGACTGCGGATTTTGACGCATTGAGGCACCGGCGAGCGCCCATTGTGGGCAATCGTTTCACTCCCCTTCGACCGCACGCGCACCACGGCCCGCGCCATCGCGACGACGTCCTACGAGCAACTGGCGATCGTCGATGTCCCCCTGCAGGAGATCGGGCTGCTCCTCCACTCCGGGCGAGCGCCCCGGTAAGAGTAACTTTGGTTGCGTGGCCGGTCACTTGACAGTCTTTGCGGGCCGAACGATTCTCGCCTGCCGCGCTGACCGGGAGTGGGCGCGACACCGTTCGCTGGATCCAAGCTTCTTGCGCCGCACTATCCAACCGCGAAGTGCGCCCGTATCCGCGCCACGAGCGCCGCGGCCGCGCGCGCTCGCGCGATAAATTCCGGCGACACGCGCGCGTCTGCGATCACGCGTTGCCAGAAATCCTCAGCCCACCCGGCCGCTTCGCTCCATTCCGCCATCCCTGCGGGCAGCGGCGGGCGCGGCGCAAAGGGCCGCTCGACGATCTCGCCCTGCACCGACGGCGCCCACGCCAACGGCAGCAAGTCGTAGGCCGGCGCCGGCCGGAACGGCAGCGTGTCATCGAGCCAGAATGAGACGTTGGCGAAGTGCATATCCACATTTCCGATCAATTCGCCGAACGCACGCAGCCTTCGACTGGCCGTCGCGGAAGGCCTGCGCACGAGACTCGATCGCGAGCGCGTCGACCAGCTTCTGGCCGACGCTGTTCAGCCCGACGGATTTTTGAAACGTCGCAGTCGTATTTCGCACCCGTGTGGATGAACGACACGCAGTTTCCCCCCACCCCGTCAGTTTCCATCCAATGTCACGTATTACGTGACATGTGGAATCCTTTTTCACTCTTACGCTCCCAGGCCAATGTCACCTATTACGTGACATTGGGTCGGGGCGCTCGCGCTGAGGACGTGGTTGCAGCGGGGAGTTCGCCCTTGCGCGCGGAACGCGGTCAAGGGGGCGGCGCGGCGGGGCTCGGGGGGGCCGTTTGCTCCGCCTTCCCTGCCTGCGTGATCACCACCTGCAGCGGCTGCGTCGTCGCGAGATGCACGTCGCGCTGCGGGAAGGCCATGACGATTTTTTCCTCCGCAAAGACTTCGGCAATCCGATGCCGCAGCTCGTTCTCAGCGTCGCTCCGGCCGGCAATGCTCACCCAAAAATAGATTTCAAAAACGAGCGAGCTGTCGCCGAAATCGGCGAACTTCACGAGCGGCGCCGGCTCTTTGCGCACCGCTTCGACTCCGGCCAACACGCCCCGGAGCAGCTCCGCGACCTTGCGCGTCGGCGAATCGTAGGCGACGCCCACGCGAAGGAGCTGGCGCACCACGTCGTCCGATAGCGTCCAGTTGAGCACCGGCTGTTCGAGGAGCCGGCTGTTCGGCACGATGAGGTGGGTGTTGTCCAAGGTGCGCACGATCGTGCTGCGGGCCCCGAGTTGCTCGACGGTCACCTGCCTCCCGTCGATCTCGATCACGTCGCCCTGGTTCACCGGCCGCTCGATCAGCAGGATGATGCCGCTGATGAAATTGCCGATCAGGTTCTGGCTGCCAAAACCGATACCGACCGCGAGCGCGCCGCTCACCACCGAGAATTGCGTGAGCGAAATGTGGAAGAGGTCGAACGCCACCACGAGCACCCCGATGAACAGCGCGTAGAACCACAGCGTCTGCCACGCCGCCCGCCGGCCGATGTCGAGGTGCATCCGCCGAAACATCACGCGCGAAAGCAGCCCGCTCAGCCAGCGCGACCCATGGTAGCCGAGCACCACCAGCAGCAACACGCTGAGAATCGACTTCACCCGCACGGGTTCGTCCTTCACCGAAAACACTTCGTAATTCCACGCGCCCGCCCCGGCGTCCCGCAGCCGCGCGGTCGCATCACGCCACGAGAACAGGCTCACGCGCTCGCCAATCTCTTCCTTCAACCGGCCGCGCTCGAGGCCGAGCCGATCGAGTTCGGCGACTTCGCGCTGGCTCAAATCGATCCAGGCCGCCAGCCGCTTCACCCGGTTCACGCCCCAGGCCGCCACCTTTTCGTCGGCCGCCGCGCTCTGCGCCAGCCGCATTTGCCAGTCCTGCATCTCGCGTCGGCTCCGGTATAACTCCGTCCCCTGGCGGCGTCGCTCCCGCGCCACTTTATCCAAGGCGGCCTGGTTCACCTCCGCCACGGCGCGCAACTCCCGGGCCGGCAGGCCACCCGACAACACCCGGCGTCGCAGCTCCGCCACCTCGGCCTGCTCCGCCAGCCGCTCGCGCTGCGCCGTCAACACGCTGAGCGTGAGGTTGGCCGACTGCCGGCTCGCCCGACTCGATGCCAGCTCCTCGGCGATCTTCTCGACCGTCGCGCGACGTTCCGTCGCGATGACGCCCTGCGTCGCCACCTCGGCATCCTCCCGCGCGGCCGCGATGGCGCGCTCGAGCTCGACGACGCGGTTCTCGTTTTTCAACCGCAACGCCGCAGATCCGTCCGCGCCCAGGGAGAGATTCGCGCGGAGCCACTCGATGCGGGGGCTCAACAACTCCCGCTTCGGCTCGAGCAGCGATTGCTGGAGCTTCAGCGTTTTCAACGCGTGCTCGCGCAACCGCAGCGTCGCCTGCGCGAGCCGGCTCTCGAGTTCCGCCAGCCGCAGGTTTCCTTGCACCTTTGCGCCGTCCACCGCCGCCGCCGTGGCCGCCCGGACCGACCGGCGCTCGCGATCCTTTTCCTCCAGCGTGTCGCGCGCCTCCTCCAAGTTGGCCTCGGCGTCGACGAGGTCGCGCTTGAGCGACACGCCGGCCTACCCGAGATAATCTCGCTCCGCGTAGAGTTGATCCAGCAGCGCGATGTCGTAGGGCGGCTGCAACGTCGCCTCGGGCGGACGGCGATTGCGCGTGCGCTCATCGACATCGGCCGCCTCCTTGGCGAGATCGGTGGCGTGCTGCCAGGTGCGCTGCTGCTCGGCATAAACGGCATCGAGGCGCTCGAGCAGCGCAGTCTCCTGCGTCAGCCACCGCGCGGAATCCACCGAGGTGCCGTCGGCCAGCTTCATCACCTCGCCGCGCGTCGCGGTGATTTCCTTTTGCAGTGCTTCCCGCCGCACCGCGACCGACTCCGCGGTGAACTCATCTTTTTTCGCCGGCGGCGCGACCCGCGCCGTTTCAGACGCGCCGGGCAACGGGAGCGGAACCGCGCCGGAAATGTCGGCGGGGAACAGCGCCACGGCGAGCGCGAGCACCGCCGCACAGAGGCGCGCTGGAGGGAGGATGAGCATACTGGAAGGTTGCGCGAGCGGCCCGCGGCCCGCATCGATCGCCCAAATAAAAAGAGGCCGTCGGTAGACGGCCTCTTTTTTGGGTCACGGCGCCGGGGCCGTTACGTCTTCATGATTTTCAGGCCGGCCGGCCGCTTCTTGATCGGACCCTTGCCGCCGGCTGAAGTTGCGGCGCGTTTCTTGGCTGCCGTCATGCGGCCGCCTCTGCTTTTCTTTGCCATAGGTTGAATCCTCTTTGTTGATACTGGTCGTGGAACTGCATCCTCATGGTGCCACTTTCGGTCATCGCCGTCTATACGGTGAAACCCTGCCGCGAGCCTGCGAAGCCCTACCCGGGACCGGAGATTCGCAAATCTCAAACCGCCACCAGGTCTTTTTCGATCCTCAGATTCCCAATGATGAAGTCCTGCCGTTCCGGCGTGTTCTTGCCCATGAAGAACCCGAGCAGCTCGTCGCTGTTGTGCAGGTGGGCCAGCGAGACGGGCTCCAGCCGGATGTTTTCGCCGATGAAGTCCTTGAACTCGCCCGCGGAGATTTCGCCGAGGCCCTTGAAGCGCGTGATCTCGTGGCTCGCGCCGAGCTCCTTGATCGCGGCCTGCTTCTCCTGCTCGTTGTAGCAATACATCGTCTTCTTCTTGTTGCGCACACGGAAGAGCGGCGTCTCCAGAATGTGGAGATGGCCGTTGCGGATCAGGTCGGGAAAAAACTGCAGGAAAAAGGAAATCAGCAGCAGCCGGATGTGCATGCCGTCCACGTCCGCATCGGTCGCGATCACGATCTTGTTGTAACGGAGGCCGTCGAAGCCGTCCTCGATGTTGAGCGCCGATTGAAGCAGGTGGAACTCCTCGTTCTCGTAGATCACCTTCTTCGAGAGCCCGTAGGTGTTCAACGGCTTTCCTTTCAGCGCAAAGACCGCCTGCGTCTGGACGTCGCGCGTCGCGGTGAGCGAGCCGGCGGCGGAATCGCCCTCGACAATGAAGAGCGTGCTTTCCTCCGCACGCTCGTTGCGATCGCCGAGGTGGAGCCGGCAGTCGCGAAGCTTCTTGTTGTGGAGTGACGCCTTCTTCGCGCGCTCGCGGGCGAGGTTGCGGATGCCCGCGAGTTCCTTCCGCTCCGTCTCGTTCTGTTCGATCTTCCGCTTGATCGCTTCGGCGGTCTCCTTGTTTTTGTGCAGATAGACGTCGAACGACTGCTGCATGAATTTGCCGACAAACTCCTTCAACGTCGGGCCGTCGGGGCCGACCGCGGCGGACCCGAGTTTCGTCTTCGTCTGCGACTCGAACACCGGCTCCATCACGCGCACCGACACGGCCGCGTCGATCGACTGGCGGATGTCGGCCGCGTCGTAATCCTTCTTGAAGAAATTCCGGATCGTATCGGTCAGCGCCTCGCGAAACGCCGTGAGGTGCGTGCCGCCCATCGTCGTGTGCTGCCCGTTGACGAACGACCAATACTCCTCGCCGTAGTGGCTGCCGTGGGTGAAGGCCACCTCGATGTCGTCGCCCTCGAGGTGGATAATGGGATACAGCGGCTCGCCGCTGAGATTCTTCTGCAGGAGATCGCGCAGGCCGTGCTCCGACTTGAAGGATTTGCCGTTGAACGCGAGCGTGAGCCCCCGGTTCAGGAAGGCGTAGTTCCATAACATGTCCTCGATGAATTCCGGGCGGAACTTGAAGTCCTTGCCGAAGAGTTGCTCGTCGGGCGTGAACTCCACCAGCGTGCCGTTGCGCTCGTCGCTCTTCGTGATCTTGTAGTCCCTTTTCAGTTTTCCCTTCTCGAACTCCACGAGCTTCGACTGGCCGTCGCGGAAGGCTTGCGCGCGATACGCGAGCGCGAGGGCGTTGACGGCCTTCTGGCCGACGCCGTTCAGGCCGACGGATTTTTGGAATGTTTCGCTGTCGTATTTCGCGCCGGTGTTGATGATCGAGACGCAGTCGACGAGCTTCCCGAGCGGGATGCCGCGCCCGTAGTCACGCACCTTGAGCGAGCGCTCGTTCAGCTCGATCTCGATCTTCTTGCCGTGGCCCATCGTGAATTCGTCGATCGAGTTATCAATCGTCTCCTTCAGCAAAACGTAGATGCCGTCCTCGGCGTGCGTGCCGTTGCCGAGCCGCCCGATATACATGCCCGGGCGCAGCCGGATGTGCTCGAGCGAGGAGAGGGTCTTGATGCTGGCTTCGGTGTAGGCTTGGGCCATGGGAAAAGAAATTCGGTTGAAGGCAGGGGCGCCGTCTTGCGCCCCTCCACCGTCCGGGTGCGAGCGGAACTGACAAGCGAAATTCCGACGAAGCACGGGCACCCTGCCCGTGGATCGAATGCCCAAACACGGGCGAAGTGCCCTTGCTACGGGTGCATCTGCCGGTTGGCGGCGGTCGGCACCGCGGCGGCGAAGGGACTCGCCGCCCTACCGATCCCAGCGCGACCTTTGAAAAGGTAGGGCGCGGACTCCGCTCCGCGCCGGGGCTGGAACCGCCAACCGGCAAATGCGCCCCCTTGCGACCTCGAACCACCTCCTGCCTTGCGGGTCCGAACACCCGGCGACATTCTCGCAACCCCCCTCCGCTCCATGAAAAAAATCCTCGGTTACTCCACCGTTATTGTCCTCGTGCTCGCCGTCGGCCTCTACGTCACGATGCAGTATTTCCTCGGCTCGATCGTGAAGGCGGGCGTGAACAAATTCGGACCCGGCATCACGCAGACGAGAGTGATGCTCGCCGGCGCCAACGTCTCGCCGCTTTCCGGCGAGGGCACGTTGACGGGCCTCGCGGTCGGCAACCCGGCGGGTTGGTCTCCAGCCGACGCGCTGCGGCTCGGCGAGGTCCACATCAACCTCGAACCCATGTCCGTCTTCAAGGACATCATCGTCATCAACCAACTCACGATCGAGAAGCCCGAGTTCGTTTACGAAACCAAGATCGTCGCGAGCAACATCGCCGATCTCTTGAAAAACATCGAGCAGTCGATGGGCGGCAAAAACGCGGACCCGAAAACGAACGATGGCAAACCGATCAAGCTCATCGTGAAGAAACTCGTGTTGAAGGAAGGCCGCGTGACGCTCGGCGTCGCCGGCACCGCGATGACGATGCCGATGCCCGCAATCGACATGGTCGATATCGGCGTGAAGGAAGGCGGCGTGACGCCGGCGCAACTCGCCTACGCGATCATGCGCCACGTCGTGCCCGGCGTGGTCTCGGCCTCCACCGGCGCACTCGCGAAGCTCGGCGGCACCACCGGCGCCGCGACGCTCGAAGGCGCCAAGCAGGTCGGCGAGGCGATCATGGGAATTTTCGGCGGACAGAAGAAAACGACGGAGCCGGCGCCCACCACGCCGCCCGCGAAGAAGTAGGGGTTCCTTTGCTCGGGTGACGGCTCGCGGGGTCTTATCCACGTTCTCGTTCCTCGCAATCGTTCTCGTTCTCGCGACCCACCCCACCTGTTTGTCACGTAATACGTGACAACCTATCGTTCTGGCCCAGCGGGGGCGGGCTCGTTTGTCACTTAATAAGTGACAAACCGTCGCGGCCGGACGGTGCGGCGGTGGCCGGGGGCACTGTCTTCATTTTCGATTACACCCGCTGTGACCGCATGCGCGCTTCATCCGTTGACGCGCCCCGCGCGCCCCGCTCCGCTGACCGCGCATGAAAATCACCTACTTCCTCGAGGTCACGTCGTCGTGGTGTTACTGGGCGGAGCCGATGTGGGCGGCGCTGAAGCAGCGCTACACCGGCCGGGCGGAATTCGGCTGGAAGATCGCGCAGATGAACGCGAGCGACTACCCGACTTCGCGCGCACAGTGCGATTGGTTCTACCGGCGCAGCGGCCTGATCATGCGTTCGCCGTTCATGCTGAGTTCGGGTTGGTTCGAACCGGAGTTCATCAAGGAGGGCGTGCTCGTGGCCCCGAACCTCGTCGCCGAGGCCGCGCGCGACTTCGGCTTCAACGGTGACGAAATCCGCCTCGCCCTCTCTCATGCCGGCGAGCGCGAAGGTCAGAAGACGCTGCGCATGGACGTCGCCGTCGCGGTCGCCGCGAAAGCCGGCGGCAGGAAGCTCAACGCGAAAAAACTCCGCGCCCGCGCCGAGTCGGCCGAGGTCCGCACGCGCGTGCAGGCGAGCACCCGGGAATTCTTCGCGCACCAAGTCACACAGCGTCCGACCTTCGTCATCGAGGACGCCATCGGCGACAAGGCCGTCTTCTCCGGCCTCGCCAAGATCGAGCCGCTCGCCGCCACGATCGATGCGATGCTCAGCGACGTCGCGGGCTACGCCGCCCACGCCGCGCACATCGGCGCGCCGCCGAAGAGCTGAGCGAACTCCTTGCAAACGCGCGTCGCCACCGCTCCCGCATGCGCATGCTGGTAGCGGCACCGCTTCCGGCGCCGTCGGAACGGGAAGCCGTTCCGCTACGACTCGAACCGATATCTGCCTGCAAGGTGCGCCGCGCGCTCTGCGCTCCGCTGACTTGAACTTGCTTTCGCTCGGACCTTCACCTCGCCCCTCGCCTCTCGCCTGGAAAATTCACACCTGAATCAAACCAAGGCATGAGCCACAGAGGACACGGAGCCCAGCCACAGAGGACACAGAGCAAGACAGCGTGATTGGCTCTGTGAACTCCGAGTCCGAACTCCGTGCGCTCTGTGACAAAAAAAATCTTCAGGAAAAGTGTGATTGATGCGGGCTTGCCCCTCGCCCCACGCCTCTCGCCTCACGCCCCTCGCCCCTCGCCTCTCGCCTCACGGCTCACGTCCCGCTGCTCTGCCCTGACATCCCCGTCTGCCGCTCCTGGTCGTGCGCGAGCGAGTCGGAAGGCTGTTCGCGCGGCTCCGGCCGCGGCTCTTCGTAGCCGCGTTTGGTCGCGCGCGGTTTGCCCTTCGTGTCGGCCGGCTTGGCGCGTGACCGGGGTGCCGCTGCGGCGCCCTCTTTCCCCGCGCGCGCGCCAAGCCCTGGCCGCGCTTCGTGGGTCAGCCCGACCGCCCCGTTCTTCGTGGCCGCGCGCGCTGCGCGATCGCACTCCTTCTGCGCTTCAATGCGGCGTTCGTGCCAGTCGCGGGTATCCGGTGGTTTCTTGTTCATCGTGGTGAGAATCGAGGTTTTGGCGACGCGGGCTTCCCGCTCAGACCGGCGCGGCGCCAGCCGGTTCACCCGGGAGAGCCGCGGCTTGCACCCGGCCGCCGCCTCGGGCGATCTTAGACCTTGCCCCACCCCATGCTGACCAAGCGCCACCTTGCCCACGCCCAAGGCTATCTCGAGCTCGGCATGCTCGCGGAAGCCAAGGCCGAGCTGGCGCGTATCTCCGCTCCGGATGCGATGAACCGCGACGTCTGCGCCGTCCGGCTCGCGCTGCTGCACGAGCAGCAGGACTGGTCCGGCGCCCGCGACCTCGCCCAGACGCTCGTGGCCCGCACTCCCGACGACGCCGGCATCTGGGTCACCTGGGCCTACGCCACGCGCCGGGCCGAATCGCTCGAGGCCGCCGAACAAATCCTGCGCGAGGCCGAGCGGCACCACCCCTCCGAGGCCACCATCCAGTTCAATCTCGGCTGCTACGCCTGCCAGCGCGGCGATCTCAAACTGGCCCGCCGCCGTGTGAACCAGGCCATCGCGCTCGACTCGAAGTTTGCCGCCCTCGCCGCCACCGATCCCGATCTCGCGCCATTGCGCCTCCACGACGCCGCGACGGACTGTCAGCCCGGAGCCTGATTTGACTCGCCCCGCCGCCCCCGGCGCCATCGATCCTTCCGTCACCCCTCAATGCCCGCCGCCCCCGTCCTCGAACTTCGTGCGCTCGCCAAGTCCTTCGGCGGCGCGCGCGCGCTGCGCGGGGTGGATTTCGACCTGCGCCCGGGCGAGGTTCACGCGCTGCTGGGCGAAAACGGCGCCGGCAAGAGCACGTTGATCAAAATCGTGACCGGCGCGCACCAGCCGGACAGCGGCAGCATCACCGTCGGCGGCGAACGCGTTTCGGACCTCACGCCCGCCAGTGCGCACAAGCTCGGCATCGCCTGCATCTATCAACAACCCGCTCTCTTCCCGGACCTCACCGTCGCGGAAAACATCGGGCTGCGGCTCGAGACCGGCGCGGCCCTGCGCAAGATCGCCTGGACCTCGCGCCAGTCGCGCGCCCGCGAGCTCCTGCAGCGCATCGGCGCCGCCATCACGCCCGAGGCCGAGGTCCGCACCCTTTCGATGCCGGAGCAGCAACTCGTCGAAATCGCCTGCGCGCTCGGCGCCGGTGCGCGCATCGTCATCATGGACGAGCCGACCGCGTCGCTCACCCAGAAGGAAACGCACCTGCTCTTCGCCGTCGTCCGCGACCTTCGGAAACAAGGCGTCGGGGTGATCTACATTTCCCACCGGCTCGAGGAAATCTTCGCGCTCGCCGATCGCGTGACGGTGCTGCGCGACGGTGAGAGTGTCGGCACGAACGCGGTGGGCGACATGACCGAGGCCAGCCTGATCCGCCAGATGGTCGGCCGTGAGATGACCCAAATCTACCCGCCGAGTGAAGCGACCCCGCGCGAAGTCGTGCTCGCGCTGCGCGATGTCGGCTGCGCGGCCTCCGGCGTGCGCGGCGTGAACTTCGAGGTTCGCGCGGGCGAGATCCTCGGGCTCGCCGGTCTCGTCGGCGCCGGCCGCACCGAGCTCGCGCGCATCCTGTTTGGCATTACGCCCGTCGACACGGGCACCATCACGCTCGGCGGCGAGTCCCTCGCGCCCCAATCGCCCGGCGAGGCCGTGGCCCGCGGCATCGCTTATGTGCCCGAAGATCGCCGGCGGCACGGCGTGGTGCTCGAGCTGCCGATCGAGCAGAACATGACGATGGCGATCCATCGCCGACAGTTTCCGGGCACCTGGCTGCGCTTCGGCGCCGAGCGCTCGCTCGCGCTCGAGTTCATCCGCGGTCTCGCGATCAAGTGCGCCGGCCCGACGGCGCCCGGCGGCAGCCTCTCCGGCGGCAACCAGCAAAAAGTCTCCCTCGCCCGCTGGCTCGCGACGAAGCCGAAGCTGCTCATCCTCGACGAACCGACGCAGGGCGTCGACGTCGGCGCCAAGAGCGAGATCCACAAGATCGTCCGCCGCCTCGCCAGGGACGGACTCGCCGTCATCCTCATCTCGAGCGATCTGCCGGAAGTGCTGGGCATGAGCGACCGGATCGGCGTGATGCGCGGCGGCACGCTGACGGCGGTGCTGCCGGGTGGCAGCGATGCGCACACGGTGATGGCGGCGGCGCTGGGACAGGCGGCGTAAGGCGGAAATCACAAACGCCAAAACTCCAAACGCCAAAGAACCGATGTCCAAATCTCAACCCGATCCTCCGCCCGTCGGAATTTCTGATGCTTGGACTTGGGGATTTCTTTGGCGTTTGTGGTTTGGCGTTTGGAATTTCCCCTCATGAGCCGCTACTTTCGCGAGCTCTCCGTCGCCGGCGCCCTCCTGCTCGTGCTCCTGGGACTCGCGATCTTCGCGCCCGGATTCTACCAGCCGCAGCCGTTGCTCTCGCTCGCGACACGCGAAGCGCCCACGCTGATCGTCGCGTGCGGCATGGCGCTCGTGATCATCTGCCGCCAGATCGACATCTCCGTGGGCTCGCAGTTTTCCGTCGTGGGGGTTTGCGCCGGCCTGCTCGCCGCTCGCGGCTGGCCGCTCCCCGCCGTCCTGCTCGCCGCGATCCTGCTCGGCGCCGTGCTCGGCGCGCTCAACGGCGCGCTCGTCGCCGCCCTTCGGCTGCCGTCGATCGTCGTCACGCTCGCGACGCTCGTCACGCTGCGGCAGGGCCTGAACATGGTGCGGCAGGGCGAGTTCGTGAATCTCCCCGACGGCGTGCAGTGGTTCGGCCTCAGCCAGGCCGCCGGCCAGTGGACGCTCGTGCTGCTGTCGCTCGCGTTTTTCGTTTTGCTCGGGCTGGCGCTGCGGCATGTCGCCGCCGGGCGGTTCGTCTACGCTGTCGGCACGGATGCGGAAGCCTCGCGGCTGGCGGGCATCCGACCGCAACGCGTGACCTTTGGCGTCTTCGTGTTCATGGGCGCGCTGACCGGACTCGCGGCGATGATGAATCTCGTGCAGTCGCCGCAGGTGCAGCCGCTCTCGGGCAACGGCCTCGAGCTCAAAGTCATCGCCGCCGTCGTGGTCGGCGGCGTCGCGATCTCCGGCGGCCGTGGCAATCTCTGGGGCGCCTTCGCCGGTCTGCTGCTCCTCGCCTGCGTCTCGCCCGCGCTCACCCACCTGCACATCGAGGCGTATTGGGAAAAAGCGATCCAGGGCGCCATCATCCTCCTCGCCGTCGTGGCCGACGGCGTGCGGAGCAGAAAGAGCAACCCTTGAAGATGAAACCGCTAATGAACGCTAATAGTCGCTAATCGATGAACCAAAAAATCTCTGCTCTGAAACATTAGCGCCTATCAGCGCCCATTAGCGGTTTCTCATGTCTTCTTCCGCCAACGCCCGCAACTGGAAATCCCGGCTTCTCTCCCACGAGATGCTGCTGCTCTATGTGCTGATCGCCGAGTGGCTGTTCTTCTATTTCGCGGGCACGACGACCAACCGCCGCGGCGTGGTCGTCGGTTTCGGCACCCTCGATCGGCAGTTCGACATCCTGCGCCACTCCTGCGAAATCGGCCTCCTCGCGCTCGCGCTCACGCCCATCATCATCACCGCCGGCATCGATCTCTCGGTCGGTTCGCTCCTCGGTCTCTGCGCGATCCTCTTCGGCAAACTCTGGCACGACGCCGGCCTCTCCCTCCCGCTCGCCGCCGCGATCACCCTCGTGCTCGGTGGCATCGGCGGCGGACTCAACGCCTCGCTCATCACCACGCTGCGCCTGCCGCCACTCATCGTGACACTTGGCACGTATTCGCTTTTCCGGGGCCTCGCTGAAGCGATCACGCGCGGCGCGATCACCTATACAGACTTTCCAGCGAGCTTCCTTTTTCTCGGACAAGAACGCTGGCTGGGACTCCCGACGCAGGCGTGGCTGCTCCTCGTCGTTGCCGTCGTGATCGCGTTGCTCGTGCATCGCACGACCTTCGGCCGCTCGTGGCGCGCGATCGGCTTTTCGCCGGAAGGTGCGCGCTATGCCGGTCTGCCGGTCAACCGCCGGCTCGCCCTCGCCTACACGATCGCCGGCGTCATCGCGGCGCTCGCCGCCATCATCTACACCGCGCGGCTCGGCCAGGCCAAGGCCGACGCCGGCACCGGCTACGAGCTCTTCGCCATCACCGCTGTCGTCCTCGGCGGCACCAGCATCTTCGGCGGCACCGGCAGCGTGTATGGCACCCTGCTCGGCGTCGCCGCGATCGCCGTCCTGAAGAACGGCCTCGCCTGCCTCCCCTCCGTCATGCGGATGAACGCCGCGGAGGAAATGTCCGGCCTGCTCACCGGCGCGCTGCTCCTGCTCGCCCTCACCGCCAGCGTTTTGCCCAAACTTCTTTCGACCGTCCGAACGCGAAAGAGTTGAAGCCGGAAACCGGACGGGGTGAATGTGGAAAGCAGGAAACATACCTCAAAAAAACCCGCGAGCCGCCCGTCTTTTCCCGCTTTCCTGCTTTCCCCATTCCCCTCTTCTTCCCCCCTTTCCCCCTCATGAAACTCCTCCTCCGTCTCGGCCTCATCACCGCGCTCCTGTTCGCCACCGCGACCGGCGCCTCCGCCGCCGCGTCGTCGAAGCTCATCGTCGCGTTCCTGCCCAAGTCCAAGGGCAACGCCTACTTCATCTCCTGCAAGGGCGGCGCCGAAAAGGCCGCCAAGGAACTCGGCGTCGAACTCCTCTTCGACGGCCCGACCGACTCCAACGCCGCCAAGCAAAACGAAATCGTCGAGAACTGGATTACCCTCGGCGTCGATGTCATCGCCGTCGCCGCGGAAAACAAGGAGGGCATCTCCACCGCGCTCCGCAAAGCCCAGAAGCAGGGCATCAAGGTCGTGACCTACGACGCCGACTCGATGCCCGACGCCCGCTCGTTTTTCGTGAATCAGGCCACGCCCGAGGGCATCGGCCACGCGCTGATGGATGACGCCGCGCGCCTCATGAACACCGAGGGCGAGTTCGCCATGATCACCGCGTCGCTCACCGCCGCGAATCAGCGCGAGTGGCAGAAGCACATCGAGGCCCGCCTCAAGGCGAAGTATCCGAAGATGAAGCTCGTCGCCGTCCGCCCCTGCGACGACCTCAAGGACAAAGCCCAGTCCGAAGCCACCGCGCTCATGAGCGCCAATCCGAATCTGAAACTCATCATGTCGATTTGCTCGCCCGGCGTCCCCGGCGCCGCGGAAGCGATCAAGCAAGCCGGCAAAACCGGCAAAGTGAAAAACATCGGCCTCGGCCTGCCCAACGAGAACCGCCGCTACGTGCATGAAGGCGTCACCGATACCGTCATCCTCTGGAACACGACCGACCTCGGCTACCTCACGATCTACGCCGGCGTCGCGCTGGCGAAGGACCAGCTCAAGAAAGGCCAGAAGGAATTCAAAGCCGGTTCGCTCGGCACCTTCCAGATTCAGGGCGACAACATCCTCCTCGGAAAGCCCTTCGCCTTCAACAAGGCGAACATCGATCAGTTCAATTTCTGATTCCGATACTTCCCTCCCGGTTCAACGCGCCGCGCCTCCTCCTCACCCCGGCGCTCGCGAACGCCGTGTGCGCCCTCGCCCACACGGCCCACCCGGCAATCGAACCCGCGCCGCGCGACGCCAACTGGGTCAAGCGCCACGAGGGCTTCGTCGAAATCGCCAAGCAGGGCGGCGTCAATCTGCTTTCCCTTGGCGACTCGATCACCGATTTCTGGCGCCGGCCCGAGCCGCACACCGGTGCTGCGCTCCAAGATTGCGTTAACCAAACGTGCCGAAGCGCGGGCCAAGTCCTCGCCCCGCCCCGCCTTGGCCCGCTAACTGGCCACCGCTGTCGTCGCCGGTCCCGCGCCGAAATCCAACTTCAGTTTTCCCGTCTTCTCCTCGAGCACGATCTTCGCTGCGTAGGTTTTCCCTGATTTCGCCGACACCAACCCGCCCACGGTGATCGGCGCGCCGTCTTTCCAGCCCTGCAAGACCGCCACGTAATCCTCCGCCGTAAACGTTTTCCCAAACGCGTTCTTCCACAGCCGCACGCCCGGCCAGCCTGGCGCCTCGAAGTAGCCGCCGCAGTCCACCATCAGCTTCCCCGACTTCGGGCACTTCACTCCCTTCACCTTCTTCGGCTCCGGCGTGAAGATCACGAGCTTCTTCGCCGCCTCGTCGATCGTGAGGTCCGCCTCGTAGGCGCGCTGCCCCGTCGCTGATTTCAGTCCGATCGCGTGAAACGGTTTCTGCGCGAGCACGCTCTCCAGCAGCGCCACGAAATCCTCGGCCGTCCACGCGCGCCCGAACGCGCTCTTCCACAACCGCACGCCCGGCCAGCCCGCCGCTTCGAAAAACGGCCCGCGATCCAGCAGCGCCTCCTTCGACTTCGGGCAGATCGCGCCCTCGACCGGCGTGCCGGCCGTCACCGGAATCACCGGTTCGTTGAGGCCCGCGCGCGCGCTGCCCTGGATGAAGCCGTCCTTCATGCTCACGACGTTCGCAAGCAGCGCATCGAGAAACTCCACGCGCGTCATCGGCGTCGCGTTGCGCTCCATCTTTTTCAGGATCAGCTCCCACTCGCCCGTGAGCTTCGCCGAAAGCATGTTCGGCGCGCGCGACGCCAGCTCGCGGCACAACAGCCGCCCGTTCTCCGTCGACAGCAGCCGCGATTTCTCCCGCAACACGAACCCGCGCTGCACGATCTTCTCGATGATGTTGGCCCGCGTCGCCGCCGTGCCGATGCCTTTGTCTTTCATCACCTCGACCATCGCCTCACGCTGCTCCTCCGGCGTGTCGTCGTCGAACGTCTCGCCCGCGTAGCGCATCGCGTCGAGCAGCGTCGCGTCGGTGAAATGCTCCGGCGGCTTCGTCGTCAGCTCCTTCAACGTCACCGCCTCCAAAATCTGGCTCTCGTCGATCGGCGGCAGCTCCACCACCGCCTTCACTTCGCGCTTCACCCAGCGATTGAAGCCCGGAAATTCAACCTGTTCGCGCATCGCCTTGAACACCGCCGGCGCATACGCCCCTGTGCCGCCATCCTGCGTGTAGCGCCGCGTCACGCCGCGGTATTTCGCCGCCTCGTCGAGCGCCATCAGCGTCGTCTGCACCACGGTGAGAAACGCGAAGAGGTCGTTGCCCGTGAGCGTCGCGATGCCGTTCGTCTCGCCCGTCGGCACGAGGCCGTAGTGACCCTCCACCTGCTTGTCGTCGAAGGCCCGCGACGCCACCGCGACTTTCTTCGGCATCAATTCCTGCTGCGAGAGATGCAGCGTTGGCCGCATCTCCCTGAGGTGCGCGTGCATGTCGACCAGCGACGCGTAGAGCTTCTCCTTCATGTCTTCGCGCAGATGACGGCAGTCGGTGCGCGGATAACTGATCAGCTTCGCGTCGTAGAGCTTTTGCAGGATCGCGAGCGTATCCGTCGCGGTGAGACCGAACTTCTTCGACATCAGCTTCTGCATTTCCTGCAGGTCGAAGGGCAACGGCGGCTTCTCCGTGCGCGTCGTCTTCTTCTCCGTCGCGCGATACGTCGGCGGCGCTTTCGCGCCCGCGCCGAACGCCTCGCCCTTCGCCTTGTCCCAAAACACCTTCTTGTCGCGCTCGCTGCTCACCGCGGGCGCGCCGAGCAGTTTCACGCGATCCGTCGACGCCGCGTAGGCATCGAGCTCCGCCTTCGCCTCGATCCCGCCGAACGTGCCGTGCGCCTCCCAGAATTTCTGCGGCACGAAATTCCCGATCAACAGATCGCGCGCGACGATCAACGCGAGCGTCGGCGTCTGCACCCGCCCCACCGACCACACCTTCCAATCTCCGCGGCCGCGCGGCAGCGTCTTCGTCGCGAGCACGGTGACGTTCATGCCCACGAGCCAGTCTGCCTGATCGCGCGTGAAGCCCGCCTGCGCGAGCCCGTTGTAATCCTTCAGCGGGACGCGCGCCGCAAACGCCTCCTGCAGGCCCGCCACCGTCATCGTCTGCGCCCACATGCGCGAGTAGGTCGTGCCCGTCGGCGCGTTCACGCCGCGCAACGCCTTTCGGAAAATCACCTCGCCCTCCCGCTCCGCGTCGCAGCCGTTGACGATTTCGGCGCCCGCGTGCGCCGCCGCCTCCGCCCGCAATATCTCCAACAAACTCCCGGCATCCGCCCGCGGCTCTTCGACGAAGTCCCAGCGTTTCGTCGGCACGATGGGCAGATCGTGCACGTTCCAATTTCCAAATTTCGGGTCGTAGGTCTCCGGTTTCGCGAGTTCGAACAGATGCCCGCGCGCCGACACCACCGTCAGCTCGGTGCCATCCGCCATCGTCCCGCGATGCGGCCCCTGCCCGGAAAAATGCCCGCCCGTCAGCGCCGCCGCGAAATCGCGGGCGGCGGCGGGCTTTTCGGCCACGAGGAGAATCTTGGGCATCGCACGGTTTTATCCGTTTCGCCGATTGGCCGACAAGCACCGCCACGGTCCGCGTCGAAAAAAGATTCCGTCGAACCGCCCCGACCGCCGAGGGGCAACGCGACCTCCGGGCGGATTTTCCGGCGACAAGTGCCCGACGGCGCCCGGAGGCCGCCGCGCCACCGTCTACCGCCAAAACCTCATCTCACGACTTCCCTTTCGGCGCACGTTTGCTGATCACTTGGACGCAGCCGGACGGGGTCATGTCGGAATGGCGCTAAGTTAAGCTCAGAGGAGGAATGAAACCGGAGATCACGGCAGTGACAGGTCGCCGCCGGAATTTACCTATGAGTCGCACGAAATTCGAGGGGTAACTACTCAGGTGACTACTT
>Ga0163144_10011098_pt1 | contig 19101 bp, 16 predicted proteins | sample OliLak19BULKMAT1_FD_123175 | JGI IMG/M metagenome (GOLD analysis project Ga0163144, IMG submission 123175) | Freshwater microbial mat bacterial communities from Lake Vanda, McMurdo Dry Valleys, Antarctica - Oligotrophic Lake LV.19.BULKMAT1 | ecosystem: Environmental > Aquatic > Freshwater >... | reverse complement strand
TGGGTGCTGGATCGATTTGAGAGCGGTGCAGTCGCCTTGGCGGCGCGGGTGGGGAGGCGTTCCGTGGGGGCGGTTGGGCTGGCGCTGGCGGGCGTGCTGGCGCTGGCGGGCGTGCTGGTTGGAATGTCGGCGGGCTGTGCCGGGGCTGGAGCAGCGCCGGAGCAGGTGACCGCGGGCGCGGGCGAGGCAGGGTTCGACCTTGAAACGTGGTTCGTGGCGGATGCCGGCCCCGGAACGGTGGATACGGGTTTGGTTTCACTGGCGCAGGCGCTCGCACCATTTTCCGGTATGCGGGTTCCGTTGGTGAGCGGGTCGGCGCGGGTAGCGGGCGCGAACGGGGTAAAGATTGTGGCGGTCCCGACCGCGTTTCTTGCGGACCTGCGCGGGCGGGTCGCCTTGGCGGGACCGATCACGCGGCGCGGATTCGGAGAGTTGCCGGCGTGGACGCCGTTGATCGCGGGGCCGCCGTTTGACGGGCCGGTCCGGCTGGGGCTGGACAGCGGTCTGCTGCGTTTGCCAGAATCGGGCAGGATGCGGCTGCTGGGGCGGGGCTGGCTGGCACCGCTGCCGCCGGGATTTGATGAGCCGGCTGCGGCCCCGGTCGGGGAGGCCGGAGCGGCGGACGTGGCCGCATCGGAAGCGGTGGTGCCCGAGGGCGCGGGAAACGGTGTGGACGCGACCGCCTTGGGCCAGCGACCGTTGGGCCCGGCCGAGGCGGCGATGTATTTTGAACTGGTGCCGCAGTTCGTGCCCGGGCGCGGGCGCGGCAGGAACGATGAGGCGTTGGATGCGCCGCCGGAACTCGACACGTTGACGGCGGTAGAAGAGGGCACGCCCTTCCCGCGACTGCGGATCGCGATGATGCTGCGTCCGGGCGAGACGATCGTGGTGATGCTGGAACATCGCAGCGCGGGCTCGGTTGAGGATGTGGGGGCGAGTGATGAACCGGGGTTGAACCAGGAGCCGCTGGGGCCTGCTCTGGCGCGGGAGCCGACCATCGGCGAAGTGATTTTTTCGGATGCGCTGGTGTTGCCCGCGCGGGGAATTCGGACGGCGCTGATCGTGACGGCCCGCGGGCCGCGCGAGTTTCGGTTGAACGCACGGCAGCCGTAGGCACTTGGTCGCCGCCGCGTTCACTTCACTGTTACGCCCGAAAAGACAGTCACCGCAGAGGGGCCGAGGGCGACACATCGACACCGTCGCCGGTATTACCACCCGACGAAGACGCCCATGACGTTTGAATAGTCGTCGGTCCAGAGGGGGTAGCGGGAGTCGGGCGGGAGGCGTTTCCAATCGGGGCCGTCGGAGAGCGGCGCGAAGTCTTGGGGGGTGCGTGCAAGGGTGACCCACGTGGAGGGGTTTTTGGCTTCGCGGGCCTGCTGGGGCGTGATGAGCGCGTCGTACCGCTGGTAGACGTTCAGGTGCAGTTCATCACCCAGGCGGGCGAGGACCGGGGCGAGATCAAAGTGACGGTTGGAGACGTGGAAGGTGATGAGGCCGTTGGGCTTGAGACGGTCGAGGTAGATTTGCACGGCTTCGAGGGTGATGAGATGGACGGGGATGGCGTCGGAACTGAAGGCGTCGATGACGACGAGGTCGAAGCGTTGGTCGGTGACAGACTCCATTCCGAGGCGACCGTCGCCGCCGTAGACGGCGCAGTTGGCTTCCGAATCGTGGAAGAATGAGAAGAGGGCGGGGTTGTTGGCGATTCGGGCGACGGCGGGGTCGATCTCGAAGAAGGTGAAGGTGCCGCCGGGTCGGCCGTAGGAGGCGAGCGAGCCGGTTCCCAAGCCGATGACGGCGACGTCCTGAAGGCGGCCTTGAGCGGCACAGAGCTGCATGACCTCGCCGATGGGGCCGGAAGGGTGGAAATAGGTGACCGGCAGCAGGTAGTAGAGTTCGGTGCGTTGGTTGGGGGTGAAGGCGTCGGGTGGGCCCCAGAAGAGAGCGTCGCGGAGGGCGATCGGCGGGGCGGGCGCGTCGGCGGGTCGGAGCGATTGGGTGCGGAGTTGGACGCCGTGGAGCGTCGTGCCGTGGTGGAGTTTGTTCCAGGCGCGGGCGGCGTTTGAGGTGACGCGGTGGACGCCGAAGAAGGTTCGTTCGCGGTAGAGGACATCGCCCCCGAGGCCGACGAATTGGGCCCCGACCGCGAGGATGAGGGTGGCGAGCGCGAAGCGGAGGGCTCCGGCCCGCCACAGAACGAGCGCGGCGATTGGAACGGTGAGGGCGGCGCGGAGAAGCCCGGGAAGGAGGGGGTTGGGGGTGGCCGAGGCCGAGGCGAGCGATTTGGCCCAGTTGGCGGTGAAACTTTTCTCGGCGAGGAGGAGGGCCGCGAGGCAGGCGACGGCGACGAGCGCTAGGAAGGCGAGAGAACGGAGGCAGCGCTTCGGGCTTGCGAACGCGCCGGGGAGGGCTGCCGCGAACTGCGGGGTGATGGTGCACGCGAGCCCCAGGACGATGGGATATTCGAGGACGGTGGGGAAGACAATGGGGGCGAGGAGGGCGTTAAAGATGCCGCCCAGGACGCCGCCGACGGACATGAGGAGGTAGAACTCGGTAAGGTGTTCGACACCGGGGCGGTCGTCGGCGAGGCGGCGGTGCGCGAGTGTCGCGACGAGGGCGAAGACCACGAGGTGGATGCTGACCGTGATCAGGACGTGGGTGAGCAGGCCCGAAACGAGGACGAGCAGGAGCGCGAGCATCGCGAACGGGAGCCCGCGACCGAGCGCGGCGGCGAGTGTGGGGAAGCGTGGCGAGAAGGCGATGATGAAACTGGCGAGGTAGATGAGGAGCGGGACAATCCAGAGGAGAGGGATGGCGGCGATATCGGTGGAGATGTGCTGCGTGACGCCGAGCATGAGGCTGGAGGGGATGAAGGCATAGAAGACCCAGAGGGCCCGGCGCTTCCACGTGAGGGGGACGGTCTTGGGGGCTTCGGGGAGAGCGGCGGTTTCGTCCGAACGTGTCGCAGCGCGGGAGGCTTTGAGCGTGAGGGCGGCGCAGACCACGAGCGCGATGCCCAGGAGCGCGTAGCCGAGGGTCCACACGGTGCTCTGGCCCTCACGCGTCAAGAGCGGCTCGAGAACGATCGGGTAGGCGAGGAGGCCGATGACGCTGCCCAGGTTGCTGGCGGCGTAGAGGAAGTAGGGGTCTTTGGCCGCGGCGTGCTGGGTGCGGGAGAACCAGCGCTGGATGAGCGGGCCGGTGGTGGCGACGACGAAAAAGGGAAGGCCGACCGTGAGCGCCAGGGTTTGGAGGAGCCAGCGGGTGGGCGACTCTGGCGCAGCGGGGGCGAGCTCGGCGGATATCGGGAGGGAGATCGCGGCGATGCCCAGGACGGCGACATGAACGATGGCCTGGGCGGCGGGCTTCAGGTGCTTGGTGATGAGGTGGGAGTAGAGGTAGCCCAAAAGAAGGACGGCTTGAAAGAACACCATGCAGGTGTTCCAGACGGACGGGCTGCCGCCGAGCAGTGGGAGCAGCAGTTTGCCCGTGAGGGGCTGGACGAGGAAGAGGAGCGCGGCGGAGATGAAGATGGCGAAAGCGAAAGGGGGCATGGGGCTAGAGGGTACTGGGTGTGGGGGCGCCCAAGGGCGAAATAGCAAATAGCAAATGGCAAATGGCAAAGTACGAACGGCAGCGCGCGAAGGAGCGGGTCGGTGTTAGACCTTGGATGCCGCCAGTTGCGCTGTGGGAGTGGCGATTTTGCTCTTACCCCAACTGCTGGCCGCTGAGTTTCATGAGAGGGATCATGATGGAGAGCAGGAGGGTGCCGATCATGAGGAACATCATTACGATAAGGAGAGGTTCGAGCGCGGCGAGGAGGCGGCTGCTGCGGCGGTCGAGTTCGTCGGCCATGTCCTGGGCGAGGGTCTCGAAGGCGGATTCAAGGTCGCCGGCGCGCTCGGCAGCGATCAGGAGGCGGCGGGTGGGGACGGGGAGGGCATCGACGCGGTCGATGAGATTTCGGAGGACGCCGCCCTCGACGAGTTTGGTGCGGAGGGAGGAGAGCTGCTTCTTGAGCGCCGGGTGGCCGATGGCGGCGACGGCTGTTCCGAGGGCCTCGGCCAGGGTGATGCCGCTCCGCGTCATGGCGGCCATGACGGTGAAAAAGCGAGCCGCTTCCTGCGCCATCACGACGTCTTTCAGGATGGGGATGGAGCGCGAGGCGCGGCCCACAAAGCGGGCGATGCCTTCTCGCGCGAAGACGGCGGCGGTGACGCAGGCGAGGACCGTGAGCGTCGCGATGAGCCAGTTGTCTTTGAGGAAGATACCCGCGACGACCATCATGCGGGTGAACCACGGGAGTTCAACGCCGGCGCCCTCGAGGGCTTTGCCGATTCGGGGCACGATCATGGTGAGCATGCCGGTGGTGACGATGACGCTGATGCTGAGGACGATGGCGGGGTAGATCATCAGCGTGCCGACCTTGCCGCTGATGGCGAGTTGCCGGCGGGTAGTCAACGAAAGTTGCTTGGCGGCCCCTGCCAGGTCGCCGGTGCGTTCGGCCGCCCGATACACCGAGATCGTAACACGGTCGAAGATGGCGACCTGCTCGCACGCATCGGAAAAACTCGAGCCCGCGGCGACCAAGTCTCGCATGCGTTCGACGCGGGGTTTGGTTCGGGCCGCGACGGCGGTGGAGGTGACGTCGAGCGCTTCCACCAAGGGAACGCCGCGGACCAGGAGTTGTGAGAGTTGCAGGTGGAGTTCGGCCTGATCTTTCAGGCGGACTTTATTGTCGGTGCCCGCCCAACTTGGGAGAGACCAGGTTTTAATCGCGACCAGACGGCCCTTGCGGAGATCTTCGCCGAGTTGGCGGCGGTCGCGGGCACGGTGCATTCCTAGCCGCCGGCCGCCGCTGGGCGTGGCGGCGAACACCAGGAAAGAGCCGCTGGTATCGGGTTTGGGGCCGGTGTGGGAGCGTGCGAGTGCGCGTGACATTTGGAAGACAACTCTATCGGCCGAAACGGGCGGGTGAATCGTGAACGCGGGGGAACGGGGGCACCCTGCGGGTGGTATGCCGCCAACCGGGGTGTGTTCGGGTGAACCGGCCGCTTTGGGCGGGCTAGGACGGCAGCGTGTACGCTCGGGGGATGGAGGGCCGGAGCGTGGCGATCGCGGCGGTGGTGTCGATGGTCGTCGGTGCGATGGCCTCCGTGGGTCTGGCGTGGGGACTCGCGTGGGCGGATCGCGGGCAATCGGCCTGGATCGAACGGACGTTTACGGGCGGGGCAGTGGAGCGTAACGGAGTGTGGTTCGGATACCGCGGTTCATCGGCGTGGGGACGTGAGCGGTTCAAGGCGATGGAGTTAGACTGGACCGCATCGCCGAGTCAACCTGAGCCTTCTTCAACCGCGCCGCCTCTCCCCGGTTGGGCAGAGGCGCGGCGGGGTGAAGCGGTCAACTCGTTCGGATACGGATGGCCGGTGCCGTGCGCGGCGGCCCGTGAGGTGGGCAGTTCTTTTCCGCGCCTGTTGGAGGGTTGGTGGCAGATTCACCGCTTGCCGAGCGGGTTTGTCCATCGTCGGGTGCCGGTCAGGTTGCTCGGGGGAGGGGTCGTCGTCAACACGCTGACTTTGGCGGCGCCGGTCTTCATCGCAATGGTGGGGGCCGGATGGGTTGTGCAGTTGAGTCGGCGGAAACGCGGGCAGTGCGAACAGTGCGGGTACGAACGCGGGGGAATCCGTGGCGTGTGCCCCGAATGTGGATCCGAACCATCACGGGGCGGCCAGTGAGCGCTCCGGGTTAGCGTACACGCTGGGCTTGCCGTTCGAGTTATCGGCGCGGACGTCGGCCAACGTGTTGGCACCGCCCGCCCCTCGGGGGAACTCGGTTCCTTTGATGGGGCGGACGTGGGCGTCGGCGAAGGCCGCGTTGGCGGTGTCGGAGGTGCCGTGGCGGTAGCCGATTCGGCCATTCGGGGCGTTCAGGCGGTTGTCGCGGTGGCGACCCGTGTAGAGGCCGTCAGCAATGGTGATGAGTTCGTGCGGTCGGACGAAGGCGGCGATGGTGGTGTAGTCAAGGGTGACCCCGTCACTGCTCGGCCCGTGGCCGACGGACGATGTATAGAACGTGTTTTGAGGGTTGGAGACCGTGCCGCCGATGGGGTTGTCGGCGTTGATCCAATATGCAACGCGGATGATGTCGTTAAAGCCGCGTTCCGGGATTTCTGTCGGGGTGTGGGCGACTCCGTTGCTGCGGAAATTGGGCCAATCCATCCATCCGCGGGAATTGAGCGGGTTAGTCCCGGTCTGGCCGGCGGCCATCCCTTCCACGTCGGCGGTGTTGGGGCAGGTGTACACACTGGTCTTGATGCTACGGGTGCCGAGTAGGTATTCGTCTCGATGGAAGATCGGACCCCAGCCTTCTAGCGGCAGGTTGGTGTCGATTCCGGTCATCGTGTACGAGGGAACGACGCGCTCCTTGTGATCGTTGGCGTAGAGCGTGAAACACTTGGCGATGTTCGAGAGGTTGGAGGCGCACTTAATGTCGCGGGCGGCGTCGCGGGACTTGGCTAGGGTTGGCAGGAGGATGCCGATGAGAACGGAGATGATGGCGATGACGACCAGCAACTCGATCAACGTGAAACTTCGCGCGGAGCGGGAACGGTGCATCGCACAATCCTAACCGCCGGGGAAGAGGGATGCAAGGGTTTCTGACGTCGGTTACGCTTGGACCCATGAGTGAGCTTCGAAAGCCTTTGCCCGAGAGCCCCCGCCGCGTTTGGGCGACCCTCCATCTCTGGCAGATTCAGTTTGTGCGGGATGCGATTCTGATCGCGCTGTTGGTTGGCTTGGTCATGTTGGGGTACACCCTCCGCACCGTGACGGTGCCCATGCTCCTCGCCATCGCGCTCGCGTACTTGTTCGAGCCGGTGGTGAGGAGGGTGACCCGGGACGGTCGGATATCACGGCCGGTCGCGGCGGCCACGATCATCTTGCTGGCGATCGTCCTTGTGATCTTGCCGGTGACCCTGGCCGCGGGGTTCGGGCTGGTGCAAGGGGCGAAGTACGCCCAAATGTTGTCAACGAACATCCAGAACACCATCGCCTCGGTCCAAGACCCGACCAGTGAGGAGGCACGGCTGGCGCTCCCGCGTCGCGGCTGGCTCCCGATCCGCAATTACATTGTCGAGCAGCGTACCAAGAGCCTCGGGCCTGGCAAGAAAGGTGCGCTTCGGGCGCCCGATCCGACGGAGCTCCCTCTCGCGGCCAATCCTTCGGATACGTTGCTCGGGAAAACGGAGCCCGACGCCGAACCTGCGACCGAGCCGAACGCAGGAACCGAGCCCAGCGGTGAGACCGCGCCACCATCGCCGGAGGCTGCGGGGACCGGGGTGTTTGCGGAACGGGGAGAGACGGCCACCATTGGCGGGTCGGGAGTGGCGGGGGAGAGTGCCCAAGCCCAGACGTCCGAGCCGGGCGTTTCAAGCGACGGATCGTCCGATCTCTACCAGTTGGTGCTGCTGGTCGGAAACTGGCTGGAAGCCAATTCCGCCGCGATCGGGAGACGGGCTCTTTCCGCCGGCGGCGGGGCCGTGGACGCGGCCGTGACGACTCTCGGATCGATCTTCAAGTTTGCATTCGCGGCCTTCCTCACGGCGTTCTTCTTCTTTTTCTTCTGCAATCGCTTTGCAAGGATGATGGCCTTCTGGAACAGCCTGATCCCTCACAAGAAGCGAAGTCGAGTCGTAGACTTGCTGGGGCAAATGGACGAAGTCGTCGCCGGGTTCGTGCGAGGTCGCCTCACGATCTGCGCGATGCTGATTGCTTATTACTGCGTCGCGTATTGGATGATCGGGGTTCCCGCCGCATTGCTGATCGGATTGGGCGTGGGGCTGCTGACACTGGTCCCATACGCCGCCGGTGCCGCGATTCCCGTGGTCATGGTGCTGATGTGGCTGGATGCTTCGACCGGAACCTTCCGCGATGCCTGGTGGTGGGTGATCGGTGCGCCGTGCGCGGTGCTCGCCATCCAGCAGTTTCTCGATGATTATGTGATGACGCCGCGGATCCAAGGCAAGACCACGAACATGGATACGCCGACGATCCTGTTTGCCTCGATTGCGGGCGGCGTCCTCGCGGGCTTTTACGGGTTGCTGCTGGCGATCCCGGTGGCGGCGTGCATTAAGATTCTGCTGAAGGAGGTATTCTGGCCCCGGGTTCGGGAATGGATTCAGGGTCGGGTGGAAGACCCGTTGCCGATTGCGTCCGGGCCCCCCAAGGCGTAGACATCCGCCCGCTGTGCAACACGGGGCTCCGCAAAAGCGTCCGAGAAGGGATTGACGCCCCGCGGTTTGGTTGTATGCTGGACGAAAAGGGGGTGGGGCTTGGGGCAACGCGTCCCGGCCCACCTTCTGGGGTTCGCTTGTTTCGCCGGTCGCTGGGCTGCCGGTGTCATGAGACTTTGTGCTTGAGGGGTTCGCGCAACGGAGTTCACCATGAACATGCGTCTGTTTCGTACCGTGCTGTCGTGCGGGGTTCTGGCGATTTCGTCGGCCGCGATCGGGCAACTGGCGGTGGTTTCGAGCGTGCCGGGGTTGAACGCCATCAACGTGCCGCGGACGGGCGAGGTGACGGTGACGTTCGATCGGGCGGTTAATCCGGGGACGTTTGTGCCCGCGAACTTCCGGATGTTCGGCAAGGTGACGGGGCCGGTGGCGGGGGTGGTAACGTTCTCGAACGGCGACCGAACGGTGACCTTCACGCCGGGTGTGCTGCTGCAGGCGGGCGAAGTGATGGAACTTACCATGTCGCGGGACCTGCGAGGGGCCGACAACGTCGCGTTGCGGTCGTCGGGGTATGTGATCCAGTTCACGACGGTGGCGACTCGGTCGTCGCGGATTTTTTCGCAGATCGCGAGCATCTCGAACCGGGACGCGACCGGGGCCCAGACGCGGATCTACGGTGGCGTGGCGTGCGACCTGAATCGGGACGGGTACGCGGACATCACGACCGTCAACGAGGTATCGTCAGACTTGCGGGTGTTTCTCAACCGAGCGGACCACAGCGGGCTGTATCAGGCAATGCTCTTCCCGTATACGACGATCCCGATCGAGAGCAGCCCGAACGAGGTCGCGGACTTTGATGCCGACGGCTTTATCGACATCGTGGTGGGGAGTTACTACTCGAACGAGATCGCGGTGTGTTTTGGAAACGGCGACGGCACGTTCGACACGCCTCAGGTGATGCTCGGCTTTGCCCGGGCCCGGGGCTTCGGGCTGGTGGACGGCGACGGCGACGGCGACACGGATATCACCGTGGCGTGCTCGAACTCGGACAACATCGCGTATGTGCGAAACGACGGGAACCGGTCGTTCGCAGCGCCCACGTACTTTGAGGGGGGCGTGGGCGACGAGTACGGGCTGACGGCTGCGGACATGAACAACGACGGCCTGCTCGACCTGGTGACGGCGGGCGAGAGCAGTCGGACGGTGTGCGTGGTGCGGGCGAACGGCAACGGGACGTTCACGCCCCAAGCGGCGCGGCAGGTTGGCGGGTTCAACTGGGTGGTGATGTGCGGCGACCTGAATGGGGACGGGCGCATGGACGTTTCGGCGGCTAATAGCGGATCATCGACCGGCGGGATTTTGATGGGCAACGGTAACGGGACGCTGGGGGCGGTGACGGTCTTCCCCGTCGGAGGGAGCGCCACCTCAACGGACCTGGCCGACCTTGACGGTGACGGCGACATCGACTGGATTCTGTCGTCGTTCGGCGGCGGTAACTGGTATGTCTTCGAGAACGACGGGGCGGGCGTGTTTACGCCGGACCTCACGTATCCCGCTCCCGCCAATCCTTCGTGCGCCGTTCCCACCGACTTTGACAACGACGGAGACATCGACCTGGTGCTGACCGACGAAATCGCGGACGTGATGCTGCTTCTCCGCAACGGGTGCCTCGCGGACACCGACTTTGACGGCGACGCCGATTCGGACGATGTGACGGCGTTCTTCGGCGCGTGGGAAGGCGGTATGGACTTGGGCGACGTCGATGAGGATGGAGACACGGACTCGGACGACGTGGTCATCTTCTTCACGACGTGGGACGGGGGCTGCTGAACGCGGAGCGGATGGGCTTATGGTGGGCGGTGTCGTAGCTCACCAACGATCGGGGCGTCCCTTCTGCGCCGAGAAATTTGCTCGGTTTCGCGCAATCTTGACACAATCTCAGCGCGGGGTAAGCGTTCACAGCGCGAGCCTGGCTCTATTGTGACCCAACCGCCGGTGGGGGCGGACATAAGAACAAGGGAGCGGACATGAAGAACGTTGCGCGTGCGTTGTGTGTTGCGGGGCTTGGATGTGTGCCGACGGGCGCCTTTGCGGCCCCCGAAGAAGTGATGATCATGCACTTTCAGTTCATGCCGGAGGACATCACGGTGGAGGTGGGAACCACGGTTCGGTGGACGAACCTGGATGCCATCGAGCACAGCGTGACCAGCCAAACGGGTCCGGGAACGCTTGTTCCCGACGGAGTCTTCGACCGCTACTTAAACGAGGGCGAAACGTTCGCGTACACCTTCGACGTAGTGGGGGTGTACGACTATTTCTGCGTTCCGCACGGCAGCAGTATGCAGGGCGTCGTGAGGGTGGTGGCTGGCCAAGTGTGCGTGAGCGACTTTGACGGTGATAGCGATACCGATTCCGACGATGTGATCGGTTTTTTCGTCGCCTGGGAGCAAGGTGACGAGATGGCCGACGTCGACGCCGATGGGGATACGGATTCCGACGACGTGATCGTGTTCTTTACGGCATGGGACGGCGGCTGCTGAGGACGGGATTGTCCAACGTGGGGATGGAGAAAAAGGGCGGGTAACAGCCAGCAAATCGGTCGCGGGGGTGAGCCTCTGCCCCTGCAATAATTCCCGCGCTCGGGCGTTTCCGTTTCGCGGCCGCTCGGTTGGCCGGGAGATCTTCCATGCGTGCATCAAATCGTCTTGGGATGTTGTTGACGCGGTCGGCGATGGTCGCGGGGGGGGCTTTGTGCGGCAGCGCGGCCGCCCAGTGCATCAACTTCGAAGAGGTCACGACACTGGCGGAAGGGGCGCTGGTGGGGGACGGGATCGATTCGCCGGTGCCCGGCTTCGAGTTGCTGTTCATGGTGGACGGCGAGGTGGTGTATCAGCGGGCGTTTGGAACATGGCACGTGGGTCGAGTGGGGAATACCGACTCTGCCACCAAGACGCTTGCGGGTGCGCTGATTGTGAGCCTGACGGCAGAAAGCCCGCAGCCGTTTTCGTTGGACACCCGATTGAGCGAGTACATCCCGCAGTTCAGCGGAAACAAGAGCGGGATCACGATCCGACAGTGCTTCGCCCACTGTTCGGGATTGCGGGCCAACAACGCGAACGCCAGCACGACCTTGACGCTCCAGCAGGCGGCGCTCTCGATCGCGGCGTTGCCGCTTTTGTACACGCCCGACTCGGCGTTCTCCTATGGCGGTACGTCGATGCACGCCGCGGGCGCCGTGGCGGAACTGGCGTCCGGGCAGTCGTGGAACGCGGCGTTCGCAGCGCGGATACTGAACCCGCTGGGGCTGACGCGGACGCGCTTCGTGCTCAGCAGCCCGACGAACCCGCGGATTGCGGGCGGGTGCGAGTCGAACGCGCTCGAGTTTGGAACGGTGATGGAGATGTTGCGGAAGGGCGGGGTGCACGATGGGGTGAGGGTGATGCCTGCGGAGGCGGTCGAGGACATGTTCACTCGCCAGTCGCCGGTGGGTGTGCCGGTCATCAACAGCCCGATTTTGGGCGAAGGCTCGGATTACGGCGTCGGTGTGTGGCTGGACGATCGCGACTCGGACGGGGAATTGACCGGGGCCATCGCGGCGGGGGCCCGCGGATTTGCTTCGTGGATTGACTTTGACGACGGCATGGTCGGCGTGTTCGCGACCGATCTGTCGGCCTCGGGGAACGTGCAGCCGCTGCTCTACGCGCTGCGGGCCGCGGCGGAGAGGGCGTTGCGGGCTCGCTGCAATGGGGACGCCGATTGCGACCTCGACACCGATTCTGACGACGTCGCTGCGTTCTTTGCGCAGTTCGAGGCGGGCGATGGCGACGTGGATCGGGATGGCGATACCGATTCGGACGATGTCGCGGTCTTTTTCGGGGCTTGGGAAGGCGGGTGCTGAAGCCAATCGGCTTCACGAGTGACTCAGCCGCGTCCGGCGCGGGGTGATGTGCGATATCCGCCCGTCAACGACCACGTGGGCGCGTATTTTGGTGGCGATCTACAGTTAGAGGGCGCTGGTCGGCGAAAACGTCAACCGTCGCCTGCCCATTTCCCATGAACCCCGCCCTCGTCCGATCCCTCGTCACGATCCTTGAGCACAAGGACATCTCCACTGCGGCCCATACCTGGCGCGTCGTGCTGTACACCCGCGCGCTGGCCGAGCAGTTCACGCACGACCACGATTTCCTCCGCCGCCTGACCTTTGCCGCGGCCCTGCACGACGTCGGCAAGATTGAAATCCCGGACATCGTGCTTCTCAAACCCGGCCCCCTCACGGACGACGAGTTCGCGGTCATCAGGCAGCATCCCGTTTTGGGATGGGAACGCCTCCGCCGTTTCGAGGAGGCCGACCCGTTGGTGCTCAATTTGGTGCGGCATCATCACGAGCGCTGGGACGGGGGGGGCTACCCCGACCGACTCGCCGGAGACGACATCCCCGTGGCCGCCCGCTACTTCGCGGTGGTCGACGCCTTTGACGCCATGACGAGTCTGCGGCCGTACCGCTCTGAGGTCGGGGAGGACGCTGCCGAGAAAGCCGTCGGCGAACTTGTCAAAGGGTCCGGCACCCGGTATCACCCCGACGCGGTCGCCGAGTTTGTTAGCCTTTACAGGAAGGGCCAACTGGGTTGGATTCTCGAGTACTTTAACGATCGCTGCCCCATGCCGGATTACGACACGTTGGGCAACCCTCCGACCTCGATGCCCAAAGCGTGATGCACCAGGCTCGATGCTCGATGCCCCCATGCTGTCGGCCCGTGATAACCTACCCGCATGGCCCGCCGAGCGTTTGCCCATGAAACCCGACGCTCCCTCCTCTATTTCGGCCTCCCCGTCCTTTCCGGCATCCTCATCGGCTGGGCCCTGTTCCAGGACGCCTTCGTTATCCGGGGATGGATGATCGCCTCGCTCGCGGCCGGCGCGCTGTCTGCATTTGTTCTCCTTCTCCGCTCGAACCGCAGCACCCGGGGCCCGGGCCTGCTCCTGCACGCGGGCGTCTTCTGCACCTTCGCCGCCATCGGCCCGATGCTGATGATGGCGGCCCAGGACACCCCAACTTTGTCGCTGGCCTCGTCGCCGCGGCGATTTCCGGGCTCATCGCCGTGCGATGGGAATACTCCTTCTCGTCCCGCCGTTTCTATCTCATTCCGCTGGTCATCGTCGCGCAGATCGTCGTGCCCCGCCCGGTCTTTTCGAGCCTCGCCGGGTTCGGCCTTTTCCAACCTTTCTCGGAAAGCACGCGCGAGGCCCGCATCGCGCTCCTGGGCATCGAGACCATCGCCTGTGTCACTTTGGGGTTCATCCTTATCTTCCGCTAACTGCGGGGCGTCCAGGACGACGCCGCGACGGCCCGGGCCGAGCTCGACCTGGCCGCCCAGATTCACCGCTCTCTCGTTCCCGCGCTCGACCTCGCCCACGCCGGCTATACGGTTCACGGCCGCAGCCTCCCCTCGAGCACCATGGGCGGCGACATCATCGACGCCGTCTGCGGCGATCACACGGTCGATGTGTACCTTGCCGACGTCTCCGGCCACGGGGTCGGGGCCGGCATCGTCATGAGCATGGTCAAGGGTGCGATCCGAATGCGCCTCCGGGCCGGTGGGTCGCTGCCAGCCCTCGCGGCCGACCTTAATGCCGTGCTCACCGAACTCACGCGCGACGACATGTTCGCTACCTTCGCTGCGGTACGAGCCTCACCGCAGGGCCGCTGAGAGATTCTTCTCGCCGGCCACCTCCCCGTGCTGCTCCGTCGGTCGGGAAGCACCACGGTCGAGGAAATCACGAACGATCATCTCCCGCTCGGGATCGACGCCGGGGAGCAATTCACCTCCGCGGAGGCGGCTCTACACCCCGGCGACACGCTCCTCATCCTCACCGACGGTCTTCTGGAAGTGCAGTCCGCCGCGGGCGTTCAGCTGGGTTTCGAAGCCCTCAAGCGCACCTTCGCGGCGACGCAGGAATCGTCATTGGAAGTCATCGGGCGCGCCCTGCTCAGCACCGCCCGGACCCACGGCACGCCGCTCGACGACCAATCAATCCTGCTACTTCGCCGCAGCCCGCTTCCGTAGCCGCTTCACCCTTTAACGCCGGCCGTTCAACCGCTTCCCGCATTTCTACACAATCCGGAGAGCCCTGGCGCCGCGGTACTGGCCCAGTGAAGCCCGGAATTTGTCCTCGCCTTCGACGCAGACGACCACGCTCTCGCGGGCCGGCTTTTCCGTCACGATGACGTCGCCGACCGCCAGGTGAAGCAGGTCCTTGAGGGTCATCGTGGTTTCGGCGAGAATGCCCGCGATCTCGAGGGCCGCGGTCCCGAGCGTGCCCGCGATCTGCTGCTCGCTGGCCTTGCTCTTGAGTTGTTTGGCCGCCGCGAACCAACTCTGCGATGAGAGTTGTTCCATCACGGGCTCGATGACGTTGTAGGGGATGCAGAGGTTCATCGTGCCGGCGCGGTTGCTCATCTTGAGTTCAAACCCGATGACCACGACGACCTCATTGGGCGGTACGATCTGCACCAGTTGCGGGTTGCTCTCGGTTGCGGAGACATGGAACGCGAGCGCCCGAACCCCCGCCCAGGCCTCGGAGAGCGCCGCCAAGCCGCGGGTGGTGACGTTGCCGATAAGACGCGTTTCGATGAGGGTCATCGGGCGTTGCGGGATGAACAGGTCCTGGGAATTCCCGCCGAGCAGCCGGTCGATGATCGGGTAGATGATGAGGGGCGATACTTCGAGGCACATCTGGCCTTCCAGCCCGTCGGCCTCCACCAGGTTGAAGCTTGTGGGGTTGGGGAGACCGCTGGTGAATTCGGAATAGGTCATCTGTTCGCAGGTCGCGACTTTGACCTCAACAATCGTGCGGAGAAAGCTCGAGAGCGACGCCCCGAAGTTGCGGGCGAACGCCTCGTGCAGGGTCTGCAGCGCCCGCATCTGGTCCTTGCTGACCCGCTCCGGGCGCTTGAAGTCGTACTGCTTGACCTCGACGGGTTCGGTGCTGACGCGTTTACGTCCGAAGACGGGCGCATCGCTGCCGGCGTCCTTCTCGCCGCCCGCCTGCACGGCTGCCAACAAGGCTTCAATTTCAGATTGATCAAGAACGTCGGACATGGAACGACCTGTGGCTCCGCCGGAAGGGTTCGCAAGTGACCGCGCCAGACCGGTGCGCTGTCGCGCAGTATCGGTCGGGCGGCGAGGGCCTCTTGACACTTATCGCGAAGAACAGTTATTTTCGGTCCGAAGCGAGTTCGGCGGCCCGGGCCGCGGCCGCGGCGATGGCCCGTCGGATCGCCGACCCCACGCTGTCACGTTCCATCGCTTCAATCGCCGCCTGGGTGGTGCCGCCTTTGCTCGTCACGCTCGACCGCAGACTCGCCGGGGAAGACTCGGAATCCGCGAGCAGGGCCGCGGCACCCGAGATCGTGGCGCGGACGACGCGGTCGGCCATGGAGGGCGGCAAACCCAGATCGGTGGCCGATGCGATCATCGCTTCGGCGAGGAAAAAGACGTAGGCCGGACCCGAACCCGCGACCGCGGTAAACGCATTCAGCAAGGACTCATCGATCCGCTCCACGCACGGACCCAGACACCCCATCAGCCGCTCCGCTGCGCGGAGTGCGGGTTCGCCGGCGCCCGTGTTGTCGGCGATCGCCGCGACGCCCTGCCCGGTGGTGGCGCCCAAGTTGGGCATCGTGCGCACCACACCCCCGCGGGATGCACAGCCCAACTCTTCGGCCACGGTTTGAGCGGTCAACCCGGCCATGATCGAGATGATGATCCGTCCGTCGGGGGAGAAACCGCCGGCTCGCAGTTCCGTCGCCAGCCCCTTGAAACTCTGCGGCTTGACGGCCAGGAGCCAGACCGCTCTTCCCAGGCTTTCGGCAGCGGCCGCCGCCTCGGTCGCGGTTGCAAACGGGCGCACGCCGAAGTCGTGAAACTCGGCGTGCTTGGCCAGCCCCGTCTCGGCCACGAAAGTACAAGCCGCTTCGATGACGCCGCGATCAACACAGCGAGCCACGATCGCGCGGCCCATGGTGCCCCCACCGAACACCGCCAGCGGCCCGATCGGCATTGTGTCTGGGTCTGCCATTCGGGAAGCGTAATCGGCACAACGGCTCGGGTCCGGGGTCGCCAGTCCGCGGATTGGGCACCGGGAGCGAAGGGGTGCGATGCCCGCGAAGGGGGACCCCAAAGTCCGGCGATTCCTACACTCTCACCCATGTCTGTCTATTACCAACTTGACTTTGAAAAGCCGGTTCAGGAAGTCCAGGCGCAGATCGATGCGATCGAAGGCAGGGTTCGTCAGGTGATTCCGGGGGGGATCGACCCGGACGCAGCGGTCGCACCGGACGTGGCGTCCATGCTTTCGGAACTCGAGGCTCTTCGCGTCCGGCGGGCCGCGCTCCTCACTGATATCTATTCGAGACTGACCCCTTGGCAGACGGTGCGAGTGGCCCGCCACCCCGGACGTCCGCAGACCCGCGATTACATCGCGATGATCTGCCGGGATTTTGACGAACTCCATGGTGATCGGCGATTCGGCGACGACGCCGCGATGGTCACGGGTTTCGCGCGAATCGGCCCGCTGAAGGTCATGGTCGTGGGCCATCAGAAGGGGAAGGAAACGAGCGAGAAAATCGCTTGTCACTTCGGCTGTGCGCACCCCGAGGGCTATCGCAAGGCGCTGCTCAAGATGAAGATGGCCGAAAAGTTCGGACTCCCGATCGTCACCTTCGTCGATACCCCGGGTGCCTACCCCGGCTTGGGCGCCGAGCAACGCGGCCAGGCCGAGGCCATCGCCGTGAACATGCTTGAGATGTCGCGGCTCCGAACGCCGATTGTCAGCATTATCATCGGAGAAGGTGGTTCGGGGGGCGCACTGGGCATCGCCGTCGCCGACCGGGTCGCGATGCTGCAGAACTCCTGGTATTCGGTGATCAGCCCCGAGGGCTGCGCGGCGATTCTGTGGAAGGAAGCCAACGAACAGACCAACACCGCCGCCGCCAAGAGCCTGAAACTCACTGCCAAGGACAACATCGCGCTGGGCATTGTGGATGACGTCATCCCCGAACCGATCGGGGGTGCTCATCGGGATACGAAATTGACCGGGGCGTCGGTCCAGGCATGGATTGTCTCCGCGCTCACCGACCTCCGGCAGACCCCGCTGGACGCGCTCATGGACGCCCGGTACGAGCGGTACCGACGGATGGGCTCTTATCTCGAGGACCCGGCCCCGTTAGCTCGATAAAGCCCGAACCGGTCCCTAGCAACGCTTTGACTCCATGCCCGCACGGGCATACGTTCCCCGCCCCTCGGCGAGATGGGGTCGGAGCCATGGTTGCTTCGCACGCCCTTGTCTGCAAGGCCCGTCTCACGCGAAAAGGGGGAGTTCAGTGCCCAAAAAGACCGCGCCCAAGGCGAAACCCAAGTCCGTGGCCGCGGCGGCCAAGAAGCCTTTGACGAAGCCGGTCGCGAAGCCGACCGTCAAATCAGCTGCCAAGCCGGTCGCGAAGGCCGCGGCAAAGTCGGCGGGGAGGCCAGCGCCGAGGGGCGTCGTGGCACCCGCCCCGAGCAAACCCGCGATCGCGGCGGTGACGACGCCCGCTGCGAAAGCAGCTCCGAAAATGGCTCCGAAAGGCTCGACCTTAAGTGTCGCTTCTCAGCCTTCCAAGGCACCCTCGCCGCCGTCCGGGAAGACAACCTCCAAACCCGTTCCGCCGGAAGCGAAGTCGGACGCCAAGTCCAAGGGGCCAGCGCTCAAGCCATCGTCGGTTGCGAAGCCTGCGGCGGTGGAAGATGCTCCGGAAAGCGTTGCCGACGGGATCGACCCGAAGACCGGGCGCAAGGGCATCACCGTCGTCCCGTCCAAAGCGGCGAAGAAACCAATCGTCAAGGTGCCCGCGCACTCGCTGATCCCCGTCAGTGTCGGACGGTTGCTCGATCCGAAGAATCCGATCCGCCGCCCCCTGATTCCGTCGGGTCCGAAGGCGGCGAACGTGCGGCCGCTGGGTTCACAATCAGGACGCGAGGCCGGCCCAGAGCTTCCAAAGCCCAAGTCGCCGTTCAACAAGAAGGAACTCGAACATTACCGCGTGAAGCTCGTGAAGAAGCGGGCCGAACTGGTCGGCGACGTCGCCACCATGGAATCCGAGGCTCTGCGCGGCCAATCGGGCGCTCTCTCCGACCTCCCGCAGCACATGGCCGATCAGGGTTCGGAGGCATACGACCAAAGCCTCTCGCTCGACCTGGCGGCCGCCGACCGGAAGTTGATCAAGGAGATCGACGACGCCCTGAACCGCATCGCGGACGGTTCATTCGGCATGTGTGTGTTGACGGGCAGGCCGATCGGCATCGAACGGCTGGAGGAATTGCCGTGGGCCGCGCTTTCCATCGAGGCGGCGCGTTCGCTTGAGCGGCCGATGGGCCGGATCTGACGCCGTTGCCACCGACTTCTTCACCGGTCGTCGGTGCCCACGCGGGGCCTCCGGGCCCGTCGCGCGATCCGCGCTCGTGGGCCACCCTGCTGATCACCGCCGCCGCGGGCTGCGGGCTGGACCTTGTTTCCAAGTCCCTCGCGTTCGCGCGCATCGCGGATGTTCCGGTGGTGATCGAGCGGGCGGATGTGGTCCGGGTTGGCCCGGGCCGCCTGGGTGCGCTGATCCCGAGGCATCAGCCCGTTGTTGTCCTCGACGGAATATTGGAGTTCACACTCGTCCTGAACCCGGGCGCGGTCTTCGGCATCGGGGCCGGCAAGCGTTGGTTTTTCATCATCTTCACCGGCGCGGCGATCGTCTTTGCGCTGGCGCTTTTCATCAAGTGGACGACGGCCCGGCAGCGGTGGACCCACTTTGCCATCGGGCTGGTGCTCGCGGGCGGACT
>Ga0163144_10011096_pt1 | contig 19102 bp, 17 predicted proteins | sample OliLak19BULKMAT1_FD_123175 | JGI IMG/M metagenome (GOLD analysis project Ga0163144, IMG submission 123175) | Freshwater microbial mat bacterial communities from Lake Vanda, McMurdo Dry Valleys, Antarctica - Oligotrophic Lake LV.19.BULKMAT1 | ecosystem: Environmental > Aquatic > Freshwater >... | reverse complement strand
GGCGATCCCTGATCCCCAGGCTGTGCCGGCGGACATCCTGGAGCGGCAGAGCGCCGCCGATCCGGAGCGCCTGCTCGCCGCGAACCTGTGGCGAACCGTCGCCAGGAAGGGTCGGTCGGGCCGCGCGGCCGGGTTGGCCGCCGTCAGCGAGGAGCTGGCTCGCCTCCACTCCTGATCCGATTGTCAGGGAGCGGGTCGCCTACCGAGCAGTCGGCGCCCCACCCGTTTGGCTCTCGTCGGCAGACGCCTCGCCAGCGCCCGCGTGGCGGCGACCAGGTAATGGCGGACGCTCGACACGACACCGACATGGGCGCCGCCGTCGAGGAAAGTGCGCCCGTCCCAACCGGTCCGCGTCGTCCCGATGGTCGTTGCCGGACCGTCCGGACCGTCGAGAAACGCGACGACCGTCCCGCGCCCACGAACTGGGCCGAGCATGTTGCGGAATCGAAGTCGTACCATCAGGCGATCGCGGCTGGAGACGAGCCGGGCGGGGATGCCTCGGGTCTCCCCTCCAACCATGAACGCAGCCCGCACGGGCCGGTCCTCCGCCGGATCCGAGGCGACCTGCAGCGCCACCTCGAGTGTGCGCCCACCGCTTGGTGTGACCTGCAACGAGCCGGGGGTGACGAGCTCCGACAGCGACCCGCGTTCGATGACGAGGCGCAGACCGTCTGTCGGGTCCAGGATGGGTCGAACGACCCGCGCGGGATGACCCAGCCACGCCGGCAGGATGACGTCCGGGACCGAGTCCGCGACGCTGGCCAGGGACACGCGTCGATCGATTCCCAGGATCGCGACCCGAACGCGCACCTCCCAGGTCCCATCACTCAGTGGCCGGTCCACTGCGACGTGCAGCGGGTCGATCGAGGCCGTCACGTGCACGACAGGTCGCACCCAGGTCGTGCCGTCCGGCCCATCACCCTCGTCGATGAACTCCACGTGGTGCTTCTCACTGACCCGCCACTCCACGCGGCCCACAAGCTGACGAACGGACAACTCGATGCGGAACGCCTTCAGGTCGTGGGTCACCTCGAACGGGGTGTCCAGGATTCCGTGGGTCATCGCCGGGTCAAGGAAGTACTGTTCCCCGCGCCGAAGGAGGCGTAGCCAGGATGCGTCCAGATCGTCGCGACATGCGGCGGTGAACCCGACCGTCAACCGGCCACGCAACCACGCGATTCGTTCCAACACCGTCACGGCCTGCATCCGTTCGGCCCGGTTCGCGAGCACGACCAGGTCGTCCGGCCGATCGGCCCGGAGGAACGTCGAACGCAGACGCATGAGCGGGGTCAGGCCCTCGTGGACAGCGTCGTTCATGTGATCCGCGGCGAGACCCCTGATCGCGTGGAACAGGACGTCCCGAAATGCGGGTTCCTGTCGGGGGTACCACGGCTCGCCAAGGCGGCCGAGCATCTCGACCCGATACGACCGCCGCAACAGTCGTTCGCGGAACTCGCCGGGCTCGGTATTCGCCAGGACGACTCCGACGACATCCCGCAGGTTTCGATAGTAGGTTGGCGGATCCATGCGTCGCGACGCGGTGTTCGTGCCCTCGGTCCGGACGTTGTAGAAGTAGCAGGGGTAGCTCGCCAAGATCGACACGGCTGTCGTGCGGAAGTACGAGCGGACCATGAATAGCTGGTCTTCGAGGATGTACGGCCCTTCCGGGAATCGGATCCCGTGGTCAAGCAAGAACTCACGGCGGAACATCTTGTGCGGCGTCAAGCTGTCGATCAGTGGAGCGTCGTGGATCGTGCAAGCGTCGCGGTCCCGACGGAACAGTCCGTGTGGCACCCCCCGGAAGTCGCTGGTCACCTTGCCGATGACGATGTCCGAGTGGTTCCGAACGCCCATCTCGTAAAGTCTCTCGAGTGCCTCCGGACCTAGATGGTCATCTTGGTCGACGAACTGCACGTAAGCCCCGACCGCCTGCTCGATGCCGATGTTGCGCGGCTTGCCTGGCCACCCCGAGTTCGCGATATGAATGACTCGGATGTGCGGGTGCTGCCCCGCTAGGGCGTCAAGGCGAGCCGGCGTCTCGTCCGTTGACCCGTCATCGATGAAGATCGCCTCGTAACGATCCGAGGTCAGGGATTGTCGCAGGAGCGAGTCGATGCACCGGTCGATATCCCGACCCGGGTTGTAGACCGGGATAACGACACTGACCGCCAGCGGCGCCCTGGGTCCAGGAAGTTCGCTCACCCGGTCATGCTACCGCCCTGCCGTGCCCGGACATAAAGCCGAGGCGGCTCCCGAAGGAGCCGCCTCGATGCTGTCCCGGTGAAGGAGTCCGCCGAAACGAACACTTCTGCCGCGCGCCAAAGGCATCTATCACGTCGGCTGCACCGACTACCCTGACCCTACCTACCCATGACCTTGACGCTGGGGCAGCTGACTGCCTGAGCAGCTTTCCAATCATACATGCTCAGGGGCCGCTTTTCCAATGGTTTTGGCACGACACTCTGTGTAAATTCCTTAACCTTCGCCTTGCGCCCACGCGACGGAATCGCGGCGCTCAGTCCTCGTGGATCGTCACGGCGGTCATCGCCACGGGCTCATGGGGAAGGTCCCGGCCGTCGCGCGGCGCGGACACGATCCGATCGACGATGTCCAGGCCCTTCGTGACCTGCCCGAACAGGGTGTAGTTCTTGGGCAGCTTGCCGGTCAGATCGTCCGTACAGATGAAGAACTGCGAGCCGTTCGTGTTGGGGCCGGCGTTGGCCATCGCCAGCGTTCCGCGCAGGTAGTCGCCCTTGATCGGCTCGTCCGCGAACTTGTACCCGGGGCCGCCCGTACCGACCCGGCTCTCCTGCAGGTCCGCCTTCTTGCCGTACTGGCCGTCGCCGGCCTGGATGACGAAGCCCGGGATGACGCGGTGGAAGATGACGTCGTCGTAGAAGCCCTTCCTGGCGAGATCGATGAAGTTCTGGGCTGCCTTGGGGGCGGCCTGATCGAACAGGTCGACCTCGATGTCGCCGATCTCTGTCGCGATGGTGGCGCGGGTCATGGGCGGTCTCCTTGCGCTGGTCGGGGCTGGCGGTCGGTGCTCAGTGCGTGGTGGCGTGGACTACGGGGTGGCCACGCTCACGTCGGTCATGACGACGGGTTTGCTCGGGATGTCGGCATCGGCCGCGGCGGCGATGGCATCCACGACGTCCATGCCACTCGTGGCGGCCCCGATGATCTGGTAGGTATTGGCGGATTCCAGGGATCCGCGTGCGCTGTCGTCGAGGACGATGAAGAACTGCGACCCGACCGAATCCGGCTGCTGGGTCCGGGCCATCGCCACAACGCCGCGGGCATACGGCGTCGTCACCGGCTCATCCTTGATCGTGTACCCAGGGCCGCCGGTCCCGACAAGCGCCGGACTGATGTCGGGACTCCGTCCATTCTCTCCGTCGCCGCCCTGGATCACGAACCCCTGGACGACCCGGTGGAAGACGACCGAGTCGTACCAGCCGCACTCGGCCAGCGCGACGAAGTTGCCGGCGGCGATCGGCGAGAGGTCCGCCTCCACCTTGATGGCGATCGCGCCAAGCGCCGTCTGGATGGTCACGGTCCTCGTCTCGCCGGCAGCCAGAGCGGCCGGCTGGGCTTTCGGACACGCCCCCGCGTCGTACCCCTCGACCAAGCTCGAAGGACTAGCCGCCGAGGACGTCACTCCGGGTGCGTTGCAGGCAATGGCGAGAAGGGCGATCGCGGCGAGCGCGGCCAGTGAGCGCAGGGGGCGGTGAGTCATGCGGCGGCCTCCAGGGCTGCGGGAAGATCGATGGCACCGGAGAGGATGGCCTCCCCGATGATGACGCCGGTCGCGCCGGTATCGCGCAGGCGACGCAGACCGTCGAGATCGCGGACCCCGCCGGCCACCAGGACCTCCGCATCGTACGTCCGAACCAGCGAACGCACCCGCGCAAGGTCCGGATCCGACCCGCCGTGAGCCACGACGAGCCGAGTCACGCCGGCCCCGATCAGTTCGGCCACCAGGACATCCAGCGTTGGGGCGGCTGGCCGGCGCCATGGGAAGGCCGCAAGGCGCTCCGGCCGCGGGTCCAACCCCACGGCCAGCCAGTCACCGGCGATGGCGAGGCAGGCCCGAAGGTCGTCTGCCCGATCGGCGATGGCCGTGGTCAACACGACCCGCGTCGCCCCGGCCGCGAACGCCAGCTGGATGGCCTCTGGCGATTCCATTCCACCGGCCAGCTGGAGCGGCACCCCGGAGCGCGAGGCGATCTCCCCCACGACGGACAGGCTGGCCGGCGCCCCGGCCCGTGCCCCCTCGAAATCGACCAGGTGGATGAGCCTGGCGCCCTGGGCAACAAGTCGTTCCACGATCCGGTCCGGCCGGTCGGTCGGCGCGCCGATCCCGGCCGCGGCGCCCGGCCAGTACACGATGCGCGACCGACCGCCCTGGATGTCGATGGCCGGGATGACCAGCATCGGTTCAGCGGCCCTCGCCGGCCAGCAGGCGGCGGTGAAAGCTGATCGGCAGCGAACCGTTCCGCATCAACGTGTCGTGGAAGGCCTTGAGCGAGAACGCATCCCCAAGGCGCTGCTGCTCGTCGGCGCGGAGCTGGAGCAACAGGGTGCGTCCCAGCAGATACGACAATGGGTAGCTGGGACGATACGTGTACCAGGTCACCTCCGCGGCCGCGTTGGCACGCTCGAAACCGGTGTGCTCGACCATGAAGTCGATCGCTTCGTCGACCCTGATCTCGCCGCGGTGGAGGCGGACGTCCAGGATGATCCGGCACGCACGCCAGATGGCGTCGGTGTGCATGACGACCCGGAACCGGGCGTCGTCGTCGAAGCCGTGCTCGCGCATCAGCAGTTCCGAGTACATCCCCCAGCCCTCGACGAACTCCGGCGCGTCGGCCAGCATCCGGGTCAGCGACGGATGACGACGGGCTACGTCCAGCTGGAGGTGATGACCGGGATAGGCCTCGTGGATGCTCGTGTTGCTGATCGACGCCAGGTTGTGCTCACGCATGGCGTTCGGGTCGCCCCCGACCGACGGGGTCACGACGTAGATGCCCTTCGCGTCGCGGTCGAACGGGGCCGGCGAGAAGTACGCGGCGAACGGCAAGACGTTGCGCAGGTACTCAGGCGTGGTCCGCACGTCGATGCGCTCGTCGTCGGGGATGCTGATGAGGTCGTGTTCCAGGAGGTGGGCGCGAGAGCGGTGCATCGCGTCGCGGTACGCGATCAGGGCCGCCTCGAAGTCGACGGGCTGGTCCGATTTGATCCGGTCGACGACCTGCGCCTCCGTCGCATCCGGATCGGCCTCGCGCGCGGCCGCGACGCGTGCCGCCTTCTCGCGGGCAAGCTGCTCCCAGCCGAGTTCCAGGATCGCGTCGGCATCCAGGCCCTCGAAGGCGCGCCGATCGATCAGGGCATCGTGGCGCTCCCGGCCGATCGGCCAGTCGTCTGTGCCGCCGGCGAGCGTTCCTTCGAGCCAGGTCGCGTACAGCTCCACCGCGACGTTGGCCGCATCGATCGCCCGGCCCAGGCGACGTCGCTCCGCCTTGGGGATGGAATCATCGGCAGCCGCGGCGATCTCATCGAAGAAGTGGGGGAGCTCCGCAGCGGTCTCGATCTCGATGCCCTGCCACAGGCGGACCTGCGGGACGGTCGCCCTGGTCTTCGCCGCCTCCAGGTGCTCCGGGACGGCCTCCAGGCGACCGGTGATGGCGGCCAGGCGCTCGACGAGCGGGGCGTGATCGCGGGCGAACAGCAGGAACAGCCCATCGCCGATCGTGTCGAGGGCCAGCGAGCGGCGCTCCCAGATCCGCAGGACGTCCGTGTCGAAGATGGTGCGGCGGACGTTGTGCAGCTCCAGGTCACGCTCGAATCGGGCTGCGGCGGAGAGTCCCGCTGGGTCGATGCCTTCGATCGCGGTCAGGTGTACGCGGTCTGCCGCCAGCTCCGAGAGGACGGCCTCGCGGCCGCCGTCACCCAGCTCGTCATCATGGTCGTGGAGGCCGAGCGCGGTGCCAAAAACCGGGTTGTCGCGGACCAGCCGCCGGACGCGGCCCTCGACGAGGTCGTAGAAGGCGGTGTCCATCGGACCGGATGAAGCGTCGGCACCGTCGGCGACGGCAGGGCGTGGCAGGGGATACGAGTCGAGTGGCTCGGTCAAGGGTGTGCTCCTGGCAAGGGGTGCGTACGGCCGGCGTTGCGGTTTGCCGGCGCCACGGGTCGGACGATCAGGCGGTCGCGCCGACCGCCGACCGGGTATCGGCAAGCGCCTCGCCGGTGACCCGGATGACCGTGTCGATGTCGGCGGCGGACACGCCGTGGTGGGTGACCGCGCGAACCTGCCCGTGCGGATAGTCGGTCATCATCACGTTCCGCGCCCGGAGCGCCGACAGGAACGCGGCCCGGTCGCGATCCACCTTGAACAGGACGAAGTTGGTGGCCACGCGCCCAGGGTCCAGGCGCTCGCCGTGGGGCTGGGCGATGCCGCCCGGGCTCCTGACGCCGTCCATGTCCGCGAGGGCCTCTGCCAGACGCCGGGCGTTGGCGTGATCGTCGGCGAGGCGGTCGATCATCCCCAGCGGACCATCCTGGAGCGCGACCAGACCGGCGGCGGCCACGATCCCGACCTGACGCATCCCGCCACCGACGAGCTTGCGGGCTCGGCGGGCACGCCAGATGACGTCCCTGGGCCCGACCACGATGGACCCCACCGGGCAACCCAGGCCCTTGCTCAGGCAGAACGTCACGGTATCCGCGGGGGCGGCAAGATCGCGGGCCGTGACGCCGTCGCCACGCTGGGCCACGACGGCGTTCCAGAAGCGCGCGCCATCGATATGAAGCGGCACGCCGTGGCGGCTCGCGATCGCAGCCACGTCGCGGGTGTAGGCCGGCGTCAGCGGTTGGCCCATCGAATGGGCGTGCGTGTTTTCCAGGGTGATCATGCCCGTGATCGGCTCATGCGCGTCCATCGGGTCCCGGAAGGCGTCTTCGATGGCGGCGAGATCCAGGGTGCCGTCCGGCTGGTCCTCCAGCGAGCGGATGCTCGTGCCCACGATGACCGCGTGACCGGCCGCCTCGTCGAGGGTCATGTGGTGCTCTCGGCCGGCGATGGTCTCCTGGCCGCGGCCCAGGTGGGCCAGTTGTGCCACAAGGTTGCCCATCGTGCCCGTGGCGACGAACACGGCTGCCTCCTTGCCCAGGAGGGCCGCCGCGCGTTCTTCCAGGGCGCGGACGGTCGGGTCGTCGCCGAAGACGTCGTCGCCCACCTCGGCCTCGGCCATCGCGCGGCGCATCGCGTCGGTCGGCCTGGAAACGGTGTCGCTGCGGAGATCGATGATGCGGTCGGCCATGGGTGGCGAGTATAGGTCGGGAGGCCGGACAGGCCCCGTTGGCCCACCCGGACAGGGCCGGCGGCGAACGACGGCGGAGGCATTCAGCAAGGCATTCGACGACATGCGACAAGGTTTGACGCCTCTGCTATAGTCCGGCCTCGCCACAATTGGACCCGTGGTGTAGCGGCCCAACATGCCAGCCTGTCACGCTGGAGATCGCCGGTTCGAATCCGGTCGGGTCCGCCAAATCCCGCATTTCCCTACGCCCCGTCCGCCCGCCCGGACGGGGCGTTCTTCATGCCCGCATGAGAGTGAGTGACGTGTTCTGGATGCAGGCCGGATGGATCGACTGAACCCGTTCGAGATCGGCTACGGCCGCCATGTTGCGGCGGTCGTGTTTCTCATCCTCGTGCTCGCGGGCTGCTCGAACCTTCCGCCGACGGTCGATGATCCGGGCGAAGCGGTCGGTGATACACCGGCGGTCGCTGCCGACATGGTCCGGACGTGGTTCGATCGGGCGAGTAACGGCACTGATGACCTTGGCTGGGGACTTATCTATCCGAACACCCGCACCGACCTCTTCAAGTCGGAGGACGTGTATCGCGCTGCCGTCCTGGGCGCCGACTGGTCGTCCTTCAGCTACGAGATAGTCGAGGTCGTGACCGAGGACGGCGAGTACCGGGTCCTCTTAAGTCTCGCAGGAGCGCCCGGGTTCACCGACGACTGGGGCTTGATCCAGTTCCCGTCGGACCACGGGGATCCACCACCGCGGTCGCTCGATGGAGCGACGGTCCTCGCCAACGAGGGCATGATTGGTGTTCGCATCGCACCGAGCAGTGGGCCGCGGGGGATCCAGGCCGTAGGCTAATTTGGCGATGCGTAGTCGTCGGGTGCCTCGGCGGTCGGCCTTGGCGATGACTTTGGTCGGCCATTCTCTGTGTCTGGCACAATCCCGCCCGTGAAACGACTCCCTACCGCCATCTTGGGCGGCCTCCTCGTTCTCGTCGTGGCGATCCCGGTCGCCGCTGCCCTGACGGATCCTGACGGTACGACGCCCGGCCCGAGCCTTCAGGCGCTCGCGCCGTCAATCCGGCCGACCGCGTCCGCCCCGTCGGCGCCGGTCACCGCCACCGCTACCCCGCGCGCCACCGCGCCCCCAGTCGCGCTCGCCGACGTCCCGATCGTGCCCGTGACCCAATTCCGGGCGACCCGGACCACCACCGGAAACAAGGAAGTCGGCGATGTCCTGGCCGGGCGAAGCGCCCGCTACGAGGCGCTGGAGTTGGTCGCGTCGGACGCGGACGCGGTGCTGACCGCCCTTGGGCTGACGCGCCCGACCGACTCCAGGCGCCTCATCCTGGCTGAGTCGGCCGAGGCGCTGACGGCAGATCTCGCCAGGCACCGCAAGCGGCTCGCCTTCCTGCGCGCCGCAGACGTGACGCCCGCGGTGCGTGCCCTCGCGTGGGGGTCGCGCTCCCTGTTCGGGGTGGATCGCGTCACGGACCCCGGGGGATGGCAGCTCACGGCGTCGTTGCCGTCCACGTCGGCGGGTGACGCATTCGATCCTGGTGCGACGTGGACCCTGTTCGCGGGCGGGGACATCCTGCTGGACCGCGGCGTCTACGAAACGGTCAGGGTCAAGGGCAAGGGCGTCGACTTTCCGTTCGACGGCGGGACCGCGGAGATCACCGGGCGCTATTGCTGTTCGTCGTTCGGGTGGGACCTGCCGCGGACCAGGCGGACGGGGAACGTCGGGGCCGTGCGTGACCTCATCAAGGGCGCCGATCTGGCCATCGCCAACTTCGAGAACCCGGCCCCGAACCGCTTCCGCTGGCACACGAAGGGCACGGTCTTCTCCGCCGACCCGGGCATCATCGACGGCCTCGTGAACGCCGGCATCGACTACGTGAGCCTCGCCAACAACCATATCGGCGATGCGGGCCAGGCCGGGATCCTCCAGACGATCCGGAACGTGGAGAAACGCGGCCTGTCGTACTCGGGAGCCGGCAAGAACGCCGCCGACGCCCGACGCCCGGCCATGCTCGAAGTGAACGGCACCACGGTCGCGATCCTCGCCTACGACGCGATCGCCAGGTATTACTTCGCCGACGCGGACTCGCCGGGCAGTTCGCCCCTCTCCGCCAAGCGGGTGGCCGCGGACATCAAGGGCGCGCGCGCGGCCGGGGCGGACATCGTCATCGTCTTCCCCCATTGGGGTACCGAGTACAAGAAGGATCCATTCTCGGCGCAGCAGGCACTCGCCCACCAGATCATCGACGCGGGCGCGGACATGATCATCGGCAACCACGCCCACTGGGCCGCCGCCATGGAGGTCTACGAGGGCAAGCCGATCTGGTACGCCCTTGGCAACTTCGTGTTCGATCAGACCTGGTCGGAGCCGACCATGGAGGGCATCACCCTGGAGCTCTCGTTCCAGGGCTCGGAGCTGGCCCAGGTCCGCATCCGGCCGCACATCATCCTGGACAAAGCCCAGCCGAATTTCCTGGACCCCGCCGGCGATGGCCGGGTCGTCATGAACCAGGTCTTCGGCGGGCCCAGGGGCATGCTCCCCTGGTGATGGCGGGCTGCGGTCCGGCGACGAGTCCTGGAGTGTCGGTCGCGACGGCGGGTCGCGACGGCGGGTCGGGCCGCCGCCCCATCTCCGCCAAGCGCCGCCCCATCTCCGCCAAGCGCCGCCCCATCTCCGCCAAGCGCCGCCCCATCTCCGCCAAATGCCCGCCACTGGAGCGTTAGGCGTACCGATCAGCTTGCGCGGCGTCCTCGCGGCCTGCGGCGAGGACGATTCGTGCGGGGGAGCCACGTCGTCAAGGCGTGAACGGTCCATCGAGAGCGCCCAACGCTCCCCGGGCGGGCATTTGGCGGAGTTCCGCTTGCGGAGTTCGCCGCCCGACGCCGCCACACGCACCGGATAGTGGCCGGATCCCATCCGAAGACGCCGCAGCCCTCGTCGGACCCGGGACGTCGGGCAGGGAAAGGGACGGGATGAGCGGGGTCGAGATCAGGGTGGCGCTGGATAGGGCGTGCAGTTCGTTGCCCGTCGCGTCGTGGAACCTAGACGAGGCCCGCGAACAGGTCCGACTCGGGTCGCTCCGTCGCGACCGTCGACTCGCGAAGGATGAACGCCTCCCGGGACCAGCCCGCCCGCCAGCCCTCCAGGCCAAAGAGCATGAATGGGTTGTCGTCGGCGATCTGGGTCGCGTGCTCGCGGATGGCGTACCACTTCCTGTCGACGGCGTCGCCGGCGATATCGATCCAGGTCGTCACCGACTCATCGGGCACCAGCATCTTCGCCTGAAACGCCTCGAACTCGGCGAGCTGCTCCTGCGTCGCCCCCTCCGGCGGTGACCAGAAACTGGGCTTGCCGAGTTCCTGCATCCGATCCAGCATCGCGCTCCGGACGGACGCCGGGATGGCCTGCTCGTAGAGCTTGGACGGGGTCCATGGAGCGAGGCCGCCCCCGCCCTCCGCCGGACCCGTGCCGCCATGTTCCGGCGCCAGCTGCTCCGGGTACCAGGCCGGGTCGCCGGCGCGCGGGAAGGCTCGGACCGTGACGTCGTGGACGCGGATGTGGTCGGGATGGCCGTACCCGCCAACGTCGTTGTAGGTCGTGATCACGTCCGGCTGATAGCGGCGGATCATCCACACCAGCCGACGCGCCGCCTCATCGGGGTCGGCTTGCCAGAAGGATCGCGGGTCGCCGTTGCCGGCCCGGCCCATCATGTCCGAGTCGTGGTAGCCGAGGTTGTCCCACTCGGTGACGCCCAGCACGCCCATCGCCCGTTCCAGCTCGCCGGCCCGGATCTCCCCGAGTCGTCGATGGTTGTCGGGCGTGTCCATATCGGGCACGACGATCTCGCCCATCTCGCCGCGGGTGCAGGTGATCAGGACGACCCGCCGGCCCTCCGCGACGACCTTTGCCATCGTGCCGCCGGTCCCGATCGTCTCGTCGTCGGGGTGCGCGTGAACGGTCATCAGGGTCGGCACGTGGGCGGGAGCGTGGCGCGGGGTCGGGGTTCGTGGGTCGGTCATCGCGGGATGCTACCGCGGGCGGCGTTTGCAGGTGCCGGACGGATCGCCGCGACCCGAAACACCGCCGATCGGGCTACGCACGGGCAGGACGTGCATTCGCGCACCGGTGCCCTGGGTCAACGGTCCTGCGCGACCGGTACCTCCGGGTGGACCCGCCGGCAGGCGTCCCGGAGCAGGATGTGCGCGTGATCCACAGTCTCGGTCGCCGGCTCCGCGTCGCGTTCGGCGTGGTGTCCGCCCAGGACGACCCGCCCGTGGGCCCGAGCGACGGCCCCGGAAGGCACCTGCTGCCGATCGTCGAATTCGTGGCGTACGGCGAGGACTGCCTGCTGTCCGGTCAGATCCGCCTCGCCGCCGAGCGGTTGAGCGACATGCTCAACGACCACGATGAGTACGAGCTCGTCGACGTCATGGTCGAGCGCCTTGACGGGAAAGGGTCATCGGAAGCACAGCAGGTCCTCGTTCATCGCGACGAGATCCTCATCGTCCATGCGACAGGGCCGAGAGGCAGCCAGGCAAGGCGCCAGCGCACACGTCCGCACCCGGTGGCCATGCAGATGGGCCCGTACCACGTCCGCGGCTACCTTCACGCGCTGCCCGGCAGCGATCCACTCCTGGCCATCCGCCGGCGCAAGGCGATGGTGCCCCTGACCGATGCCTGGATCGAGTTCTCCATCGGGGGCGTTCGCCAGCGTCGACAGGCGGCCGCACTCGTCGTCAACCGGGAACAGATCGACTGGATCAGCGCCGCCGACGACGACGACATCGTGCTCACGGAATTGCCGACGATGCCGGTCGCAGCGGGCCAGGGCCCCCTGGTCAAGGACTTTACGGGCCAGATCCTGACTATCGAAGCCGGCGACGGCGCCACCAGCTGATCGCGTCGACGGGGCACGGCTCGTTCCAGCTCCAGGGACACGGCGCTACCATCGGCCGCGATGCCCGAACGTCCGCCGATCTCGACAGACCCCGTTCCGCCCGCGGATCCCCCGACCGGGCCGCTCGCCGGTCTGCGTATCGTGGATGCGTCCACCGTTCTGGCCGGACCTTACGCCACGATGATCCTGGCGGACCTCGGCGCGGATGTCGTCAAGGTGGAGCCGCCGGAGGGGGACGCGACCCGATCATGGGGCCCGCCGTGGGTCGGGGACGACGCGGCCGGGACGCGGACGGCGGCCTACTTCCTGGCCATCAACCGCAACAAACGCTCGATCCGGCTCGACCTCAAGTCGCCTGGTGGCGCGGCGGTGCTGCGCCGTCTGCTCGGAGATGCCGACGTCTTCATCGAGAACTTCCGGCCGGGTGGGCTGGCCCGACTCGGGTTCGGTGACGAGAAACTCCGAGCGCTGGCACCGCGGCTCATCCACCTGTCGGTATCCGGCTATGGGACGAGCGGGCCAGCCGCCGATCGGCCGGGTTACGACGCCGTCATCCAGGCCGTCGGCGGTGTCATGTCCATCACCGGCGATGCCGGGGAGGTCGGCGGACATCCGACCAAGGTCGGCGTCGCGATCAGCGATGTCGTCACCGGCCTGTACGCCGTGATCGGCATCCTGGCGGCGCTCGTGTCGCGTGACCGGGGCGCCGAGAGGTCGAGCGGTCAACGGGTGGACGTGTCGCTCCTGGCATCGACATTGGCGGCCCTCGTCAATCAGGCGCAGAACGCCTTCGTGACCGGCGAGTCGCCGAGCCGGCACGGCAACGCCCATCCGAACCTCGTCCCATACGAGACGTTCGCCACCGCCGACGGCGAGCTGGTCGTGGCGGTCGGTTCGGAGCGGCAGTGGCCGCGCGTGTGTGCCGCGCTGGGCCTGCCCGACCTCGCCGCAGACCCCCGGTTCGCCACCAACGGTGATCGGGTGGAGCGGCGGGCCGTCCTGCGTCCTCTCCTCGCCGCGCGCTTCCTCGAGCAGCCATCGGCGACCTGGGTGGGGGTCCTGGAGGCCGCGGACGTGCCCTGCGGGATGATCATGGACATCGCTGCCGCGTTCGATTCGCCGGAGGCTGCCGCGCTGGACATGCTCGTCGAGGTGGAGCATCCGGCCCTGGGAGTGCTGCGACAGGCCGGTATCCCGACGCGCTTCGAGCGGACGCCGGGCTCCATCCGGACCCCGCCACCGCTCCTTGGCGAGCACACCGACGAGATCCTTCGCGAGCTCGGATACGGCCCCACGGAGATCGATGGACTACGCTCGCAGGGGATCGTCTGACGGCCGACGCTGCCGCTGCGCACCCGTGCACACGACCGGGTCAGCCCACGGTGGGCCGCTGCTAGACTCGGGCGGAGTCACTGCCCGGTTCACCCGGCCCATACCACTGGAGGCCCGCCCGAGATGACCGACGACCGCGAGCGCTGGGCGCTGATCCTTGGGGCGTCGTCCGGGATGGGCGAAGCGACCGCCATCACGCTCGCCAAGGCTGGCTACAAGATCGCCGGCATCCACCTCGACTTCCGCGCCGCGCTGGCCCATGTCGATGAGGTCAAGGCGGCCATCGTGGCGGCCGGGTCCGAGGCCATCTACACCAACATGAACGCGGCGGACGACGAAAAGCGGGCAGCCGCGCTCGCGACCCTCAAGGAGCGATTCGACCGCTCGCGCGCGGAAGGTCGGCATCCGTACGTTCGGGTCGTGATGCACTCGCTCGCCTTCGGCTCGCTGGTCCCGTTCCTGACCGAGGATCCCAAGGCTGGAGCCGACCGCAAGAAGATGGAGATGACCCAGGACGTGATGGCCAACAGCCTCGTCTACTGGGTCCAGGACCTGTGGCGCGGCGGCTTCCTGGAGCGAGGCTCCAAGATCTACGCCCTGACCTCCGAAGGGTCCACGAGGGTCGTTCCCTCGTACGGCGTGGTGTCGTCGGCCAAGGCCGCCCTGGAATCGCACATCCGCCAGCTGGCCATGGAACTGGCTCGACACGGAACGGGTGCGACGGCGAACTGCATCCGGGCGGGCGTGACGGTGACCCCCGCGTTGCTCAAGATCCCCGAGTCGCAGACCATGATCGACATCACGATGAAGCGCAATCCGATGGGTCGCATGACGACGACGCAGGACGTCGCCAACGCGATCCTGACCCTGTCCGGTGAGGGCACCGAGTTCATCAATGGCGACATCATCAGCGTCGACGGCGGCGAGTTCATCACGGGCTCGTGACCGGTCGCGTCATCGTTGTCGGGTCGGTCAACATCGACCTTGTGGTTACGTCCGCCCGGCTTCCGGACCCCGGCGAGACGGTCATCGGCGGCACCTACTCGCAGCACCATGGCGGCAAGGGCGGCAACCAGGCCGTGGCGGCCGCCAGGTCGGGCGGGCGGGTCGCGTTCATCGGGGCGGTCGGCGACGACGCCTTTGGGCGTGATGCGCGCGGCGCCCTCGAGGCGGAGGGCGTGGACACGTCAGAACTGCTGACGCTCCCCGGCGTCGCGACCGGCGTGGCTCTCATCCAGGTGGATGCCGTTGGCGAGAACACCGTCAATGTCGCGGGTGGCGCCAATCGGTCCCTGACGGTCGATCTGGTGCGCGGCGCCCTGGAGCGCCTGCAACCACGACCCGGCGACGTCGTGCTCGTCGGCCACGAGATCCCCACCGCGGTGGCCACGGCCGCGCTCGCATGGGGACGGGAGGCCGGAGCCACGACCATCCTCAACCCGGCGCCCGCCCACGGTCTGGATGCGACCACGGTGGCGATGGCGGAACTGGTCACCCCGAACGAGGGCGAGCTCGCCGTCCTGCAGGCGTCGGGTGTGCAGCCCCAGGCGTGCCTGGTCAGTCTGGGCGCAGCCGGAGCACGGCTGACGACCCCGCAGGGCGACTCCCTCATCGCCGCGCCCCGGGTGGTGGCGGTCGATACGGTCGGGGCCGGCGACACGCTCAACGGCGCCCTCGCCGCCGGGATCGCCGCCGGCCTGCCCTTGCCCGAAGCCGCGCGCCGGGCGGTCTGGGCGGCATCGCTGGCGGTCACCCGAGCGGGCGCTCGCGAGGGGATGCCCACGCGCGCAGAGGTGGACGCGGCGCTGACCGCTTGACCGACTCGACCGGACTCAGCCCGCCGCCAAGATGTCCGGTCGGCGACGGGCCGTCAGACCGGTGCGCGGGCCCAGGACCAGCACGGCCAGGAAGATCGCGGTCTGGACCAGCACGATCGTCGCACCGCTCGCGACGTCCAGCCGGTACGAGAGATAGAAACTGAGTCTCAGTAACGGTGCCTGCGGTCAGCGCGAACCCAACCCAACGTTTCCTGTCGGGGACGGTCCTGGCCTGCCGAGGGTGTGCCGCGCGAGCCCGTAGAATGGTCGGTGTCATGGACGATGCCCACCGATCGACCTCGCCTCGACTCGCGGCCCAGCCATGACTCATCAGCCGCACGACGAACACGAGCATGCCCATGATCGATTCTGTGGACACCCGGCGGTCGAGCACGACGATCACCTCGACTTCCTGCACGATGGCCACGTCCACCACACGCATGACGATCACGTGGACGACATCGCCGAGGCCGGTGAGCACGAGCACGTGCCTCACGGCGGGCACATGCACGTGCATACCGACGATTGCGGGCACCCGACGGTGACCCACGACGATCACGTCGACTTCGTCCACGGAGCGCATCGTCACGTCGGTCACGCCACGCACTACGACGAGCACTGATCCACGTCGCCGGTCGCACGTGCGGCCCGGCCCGTCGTCAGTCGGGCGATCCACGCTCGAAATCGACGACCTGCGGGGCCCCATGCGCCCGTTCGGCCACCACGAACCGGCCGGCGTGATGGGCGTGCGGATCGCGCAGCACGATGCCGAACGTGTCGAGTAGCTGGTCGGCGGTGAGTACCTCCGCCCCGGACCCCAGCGCCACGACCCGGCGCGCGATCAGCAGCACCTGGTCGTACTCGACGGCCTCCGCGATGTCGTGGGTCGCGGTCACGATGGCCGCCCCACGGGCGAGTTCAGCCGCAAACGCCTCCAGGTAGCGCTCCCGCCCACCCGCGTCCAGGCCCGCCGTGGGCTCGTCGAGGACGATGAGATCGGCCCTGCGAGCCAGCACCTGGGCGAGATAGACGTGCTGCTGCTGGCCACCGGACAGGCTGCGCAGCGGCAGGCGCGCGAGGTAGGCGACGCCCATCGTCTCGAGCGCCCAGGCGACGAGGTCGTGGTCCTCTGTGCGCATCCGGCCGAACAGCCCCAGGTTCGGGTAGCGGCCCATGCGCACCACCTCGATCGCGCGCAGCGGCAGGATGAACCCGGACGCGTGGAACTGGGCGAGATAGGCCAAGCGCTGAGGCGCCGCACCCGGGCGCTCGCCCAGCACGCGTAGCTCACCGGATACCGGTGCCAGCAGCCCCACCAGGGTCCGCAACAGGGTTGACTTGCCGGACCCGTTGGTCCCGACCAGGGCCAGCGACGAGCGCGCCCGGACCGTGAGGTCGATGTCAGCGACGACCGGTATGCCGCGGTGCCCGACGGCCAGCCCGTGCGCGACGATCGCGTCGGTGGTCCTGGACTCGGTCATGGCCGGACGTCCGTGCCCGCGCCCGGGGAGAGGCCAGCCGGGACCTGGCTGCGAGCGCTGGTCAGGGCGAGGACGATGAAGAAGATGGCTGTTGCGACGAGGACGATCGTCGCGGCAGCCGCGACATCGAAATGGTAGCTGAGCAACAGTCCGAGATACGTCGAGATCGCGCCGAACCCGGCGGCCCACGCCATCATCCGCTCGATCCGGTGGGCAAGGAGTGCCCCCGCGCCGGCCGGCGCCAGGAGCATCCCGAACACGAGCAGGGTCCCCACGGTCTGGAAGGACACGATCACGGTCAGGGCGATGAGCAGCAGCATGATCGCGTGGTAGCGGCGCGACGGGAAACCGGCAACGTCGGCCTGCTCCGGGTCGAAGCTGAGGAGCAGGAACGGGCGCGCACAGATGACCGCGATGACGGCGATGATCATCACAGCGACGGCTTGGATCAGGATGTCCTCTGGGCTGGTCCCAAGGATCTGGCCGAAGAGGATCCCGACGAGATCGCCCGCGAACGATGACGAGCCGGACACGATGACGACGCCAAGGGCGAGCATGGACACGAACAGGAGACCGATCGCCGTGTCCGACGACAGTCGCGTCAGGCGCGTGACGAGGTTCACCCCGGCGATCATCGCCAGCGCCCCGACCGCCGCCCCGGCGATCCCGGGCAGCCCGAGCAGCACGGCCCCGGCGATCCCGGGCAGGACGCCATGGGCGAGGGCATCGCCGATGAAGGCAAGGCCCCGCAGCACGACGAACGTGCCGACGATCGCGCAGGAGAAGGACACAATGATCCCGGCGAGCAGCGCCCGGAGCATGAACTGGTTGTCCAGGAAGGGGTCGAGGAACGGGCCCATCACGCCTCGTGATGCGGTGTCGGATGACTCCGGCAGACCGCGCCGAGGGTAGCACCGTGCTCGCCGCCGGCGCGGCGTCTGTCCGCGCGACGTGCAGCGTCCCTGACGTCCAAACTCAGCCGAGCGCGCCCGCGATCGCGGACGAGATGGCACGGATGAAGCTGAAGTAGGAGCCGTCCTCGGGGAGGTTGTGACTCGGTAGCTCCACGACGTTCACGCCGGTCTCCTGGCCGATCGCCTCGACCACCGCAGCCGGTGTGCCGACCTCCGTGAAGATCGCCGGGACGCCTTCCTCGATGATCTCGGCCTTGAGCGCTGCGAGATCACCGGCAGAGACCTCCCCTTGCGAGGACAGGCCCGGGACGACCGCGCCGATGAGGGTGAAGTCGTACCGATCGGCAAAGTAGCCCATCGACTCGTGGCCCGTGACGAGCTTGCGGCCGTCGGCCGGGATGACGTCCAGGGTCGTGCGGGTCTCCGCATCGAGCTCCGTCAGGCGAGTCTCGAGATCCGTGGTCCGGTCGGCGACATCCACCCCGACGTCAGCGAGGGCGAGCGCGAGCGCGGTCACGACGTCGCGCATCGAGATCGGGTCGACCCAGAAGTGCGGATCGCCACCCTCGTCGCCGTGCTCGTCCTCGTCGCCGTGCTCGTCGCCGTGCTCGTCGCCGTGCTCGTCCTCACCAAGCTCGCGGACCGTGATGTGGTCGGTCGCATGAAAGACCGGGACGCCGTCGACTTCGGCCTGCTCAAGGACGTCGATGAGTCCCTCCTCCAGGTCGAGCCCGTTGGCGACCACGAGATCGGCGTTCATGACCGTCTCGATGTCCCTGGCGGACGGCGCCCAGTCGTGCGGATCCACGCCGTCGCCCATCAGGACGGTCACGTTCGCCCGCTCGCCGACAAGATCAGTGACGACCGCCCCCAGGACGGAGTAGGTGACGACCACGCTCGGTGCATCCGGGTCAGGCGTCGTGGACGCCCCGGAGCCCGAACACGCGACCAGCGCGAGTGATCCCGCAGCCAGGACGGTAGCGAGACGGAGTCGCAGACTCAGTCTCAATGTGGGTCGTGCGTCGCTCATTGATGGGATCCTCCGGGTGAGTCGAGGGAGTGGCTGGTCAGGCCTGGGATGTCGCCCGCTGGCAGGCCGGGCACAACCCGAACAGTTCCAGACGATGCTCGTCGATGCGATAGCCGGTCCGTTGCGCGACCTCGCGAGCGACCGCGCTCATGCCGCAGTCCTCGACCTTCGTGGTCCGGGCACAGCGGGAGCAGATGACGTGGTGATGGTGGGCCGGCTCACAGCCGACATACGCGTGTTCGCCATTCGGCAGGTCGATGCGTTCGACGATCCCGAGCTCGGACATCACGTCC
>Ga0163144_10011095_pt1 | contig 19103 bp, 15 predicted proteins | sample OliLak19BULKMAT1_FD_123175 | JGI IMG/M metagenome (GOLD analysis project Ga0163144, IMG submission 123175) | Freshwater microbial mat bacterial communities from Lake Vanda, McMurdo Dry Valleys, Antarctica - Oligotrophic Lake LV.19.BULKMAT1 | ecosystem: Environmental > Aquatic > Freshwater >... | reverse complement strand
TCGTGAACACACACTTGTCGCACGACCATCTGCTGGGCGGTCTGGCCGCCCGGCTGGTTTCGCGACGTGTCGTGGTCATTCGCACCGATCACTATCGCGATTCATTTGCGCTCGGATTTCTGAATCGAATGCTGCTTTCCCGGCTAACGGATGGCGTCATCACTTTCTCCGAAAAAGCGCGGGCAAAGCTGATCAATAATTTTCACCTCGCCCCTGAGCGAGTCGCGAGAATCAATCCAGCTTTGGCGGCAACGGCATTTGCGCCGCTGGCTGGCAAAGTTTTGTTGCGCCAGGAATTGGGTTTTGGCGAGCAAGATGTTGTGCTGGGCGTGGTGGCGCGGTTTCAGAAATATCGGAAGATGGATATGTTTTTTGAAGCGCTGGCGAAAGCAGTCAAGATCGCGCCGCAACTCAAGGCTTTGCTGGTGGGTCGCAGCAGCCAGTTTCAGGAAACGATTCTGGATCCCATCCGCGAACTGGGATTGGAGCAGCACGCGAAAGCCGTCGGTTACCTGACCGATCGTTATCGGGAGGGACTGGCGAGCATGGATGGTTTGGTTTTCATGATCGCGGGTTCCGACGGAACGGGACGCGCCATGCTGGAAGCGATGGCAATGGGTAAACCGGTGATCGCAAATAATGTTGGCATGTTGCCGGAATTGAATGAGGCCGGAAAAACCGGTTTGATCTTCAATGACAATGCGGACGATTTGGCGAATTGCATGGTGCGCCTGGCCGCGGATGAAACCTTGCGACGGACTCTGGGGAGCGGTGCCGCTGAAAAAGCGCGCACGGAATTTTCACTCGAAAAGCAAGCGCTGGCCATCGAGCTGTTTTACGAGGAACGGTTGCGCGCGGATTGACACATTTCTTTTATCGTGGCTTCATGCGCGCCGCTTCGTCAATGTGAGCGTGCGACGAGGGCGATGAGAAACTGTAAAAACCCATGAGCGAAAGCAAAGAGACTCTAAGATTTGACGACCTGAAGCCCTACCTGCTGCTTAAGAATGGAAACTACCTTTACAAAATTCCGTTTCGTGGCGGCTGGGCGGTGTTGAAAATTTATTATGGCAGTCGCAGTTGGTTTTCGTGTGTGGTCAAGAGTTTCGAAAATGTTTTGCTCGCCGGGCAGACTTCCTACATGCCGAAGATACGCCTGCGCACCGAGGCCGAGTGCATGGCCATCTGGCAGAAACACGGCTTCCGCGTTTTTAAAACATATCCCGAAGTTCGTGTCGAAGCTCCCGAGTGTCCGCCCGGCGGTTACATGCTTTTCGAATATGTTGATGCGCCCAAGATCGGTGACATTATGCGCGACCAAAGCAGGCCGGTCGCTGAGCGTTGGGAACTTTATCGGCGTTGGCTGCCGGAATGGAGTCGCCGGCACGACATCGCGATTCGTGAGCGGGAGCCGAAACTCGTCCACGAAAACGGCGACAGCAAGCACGTGATGATTCTGGACCAGGAATTTTTGTGGTTCGATTTCGAAATGGCTTTTCGCAATAGGAACAAGGTTGCCGAGTGCATCTCCCACGAGATCATCCAATACCTCTGGAATTTTCGAAAAAGCACCCCTCCCGAAATCAGCGAAAAGCTGATTGAGGAAACCGTGCGGCATTATCCGGATAAGGAACGCCTTCTCCGCGCCCACGATTATTTTTGGAAACATCCCAATCTAATTCACCGTTTTGGCCGGGCGTGTGACCGGATATTCAAGGCCAAGTCGCGCAAGCCTTCCAGCAAGTACAACGTGGCCCGGTTGCTTCGCGAAGCATTCATTCGGGCGAACGTCTAACAGGTGCGTATCTTGACATTGTTACGAAAAACACGGAGCGCCGGTTTGCAACCGGCTTTGAATTTCCGCCAGCCGAGTGGCGCCCGGGTGTCCAAAGCCGGTTGCAAACCGGCGCTCCGGCAGCAGTGTCAAGATGCGCAGATCTAACACCCGCCACCATGCGCCGCCCGCCACCAATACCACCGCCAGGCGCGGAAATTATTCAAGCGGGTGGGCGCGGCGGCACCGGCAATTATATTTTCCTTTTCCGCAATGAAACGCCGCCGTTGCTGCTCAAAATATATCGCTATCGGCGTTCCCGACTCGGCGAATTCTTGAAACATTTTTCAGAACGCTGTCTTGAAGGGAAGCGTGGTGCGACGGCAAATACTCGTTATGCCGTTGAGAAGTTGAATCTCGATCTTTGGGCGCACGAAGGATTTGACGTTGTTCAGCGGGTCGAACGTCCTGCCCCGACCGCCGTGACTGACCCTGCGTTATGGATTACCTATTACGAGGCAAGAAATCTGGGCGAAATGCTGGCCGATCCAAACCTCGGTGTGGAATCAAAACTTCCGTTGTGCGAAAAATTGGGAACGTCATTGAGCCAGCGTCACACTCGCGCAATTGAATTGCAGGAGCCGTTGTTGATCCACGAACACGGCAACGTGAAACATTTTCTCGGCGCCGGAAATCGTCTCATCGCCTTCGATCTGGAACACGCCTACAAACCTGGATTTCCAATGATCGAAGCCATCACGCGCGAATTGTCAGGCGTGGCCCAGTCGATGGCGCGAACCGATCTCGCTGCCTCCGATCAATTTCTCTCGGCTTTCATTGTGGGCTACACAAATAAACGTCTTCTAAAGCAAGCCATTCAACATGGTGCCAACGGGGGCGGAGTCGTTGGAAAAATCCGGCGTTGGCGCGAACGCCGTCGTGATTCATATTACGGCAAGGCGCGCGTCATGGAACGGCTCGGAAAATTGTCGGGCGCATGACGCGTAAAAAGCCGTTACCAAAAAGAGCGACTTCGTTTACTATCTTATCGTTCTTCATTTCTGATTTTTATGATTCAACAATCCGGACCTTTGCAAAAACAACTGGCAGAAGATGGGAATTGGTTATTCCGGTGGCGGAGTTTTTTGCCTCTTATTTTTTTAGCGCTGTTGCTGCCTTCCTTCCGGGATTTCCGTTTTTTGGGCGACAGCCATTTGCTTGACGAAATCTGGGAATGGCTTTGTTTGGCTGTCAGCCTTTTCGGCTTGGCAATTCGAGTTTACACAATTGGCCACGTTCCCCGTCGCACTTCTGGCCGAAACACCAAAGCCCAGGTGGCGAACCATTTGAACACCACCGGCATTTATTCCATCGTGCGCAATCCTCTGTATCTTGGAAATTTCTGGATTTGGTTTGGCATTAGTCTTTACATGCACCAGTGGTTGCTCACCTGTTTGGTCACATTGATTTTTGTGCTCTACCATGAACGCATCATTCTCGCCGAAGAAGCTTTTCTCGAAGCAAAATTTGGGGATGAATTTCGCGCTTGGGCGGCTAAGACACCGGTTTTCATTCCGAATTTTCGCAACAGCGTTCCCAACTCCATGCCGTTCTCCTGGAGAAATGCGGTGAAACGCGAATACCTTGGGTTCTTTGCCATTATCACCATTTTTACAATCCTGGAAATCGTCGCACATTTTGTTGTTGATCGTAAATTCTTCGCCGATGCGCCGTGGCTCTTTTTGTTTTTGATCTCATCTATTTTATGCCTTTTGGTTCGCATCTTAAAAAAGAAAACGCGACTTCTGAAAGTTGACGGAAGATAAAAACCGACGGGAGCGTTATGGGGTCGTCTGGTGGGCAGATTTGCCTCTGAACAAATCCAAAAAGCATTATGGCTCTGACAATAGGTCACAACCGGCGTTCGCCTGCGGCGGCATTGTTGGAAAAATCCGGCGCTGGCGCGAACGAGGCAGTGATGCAAAATATGGAAGGACGCGCGTTATGGAGCAGCTCAGAGAATTGCTTGGACCGTGACGGAATCACCGCAGGTCAACGCGCGGAGACGTGCCAGATTTCACCCGGCGAAAGCAGCCGAGCCTCTGTCGAATCACCTCGGACGCCCGTCCAGCGAATACGCATTTTCCTGGGACGATCCGAAGTGTTGGAGACCGTGACGCCGGGCTTGGCCACCGCTGTTCCATCGCTTGTCGTCAGGACGAGTTCCCGCTCGCAGCCCTGCACCAGACGCACCCCGTCCAGTTGCACCGCGATGGGGCCAATGCGTGTTGCCATGTGATCGGTCCACTCCAGGCGAGGATGATTGCTGACGATCCGCACCTCTTCCTTTCGCGCCGTGAGCCAATGATATAATTCGATGGGCGGAGGGGAGTTTGTGCCGAGGGCTTTCTGCAACGCGGGGAAATCTGTGACGGCCACAAATGCCGATGCCGAGCCACGCAGCAACTCGGCCGCCACGGCTGGGGAAACTGAGGGCCGCAGGGTGTTCATCCAGATTTGAATCTGGAACGGGTCGTCCGTGTGCGTCAGTGGAAATTGTTCACCCACTTTTTCCCGGATCGTGTCGGCAATGGCTTTTTGCGCCAGCGTTTCTTTCACGAAGCGGCCGCGGCCGGAAAGCACGACATGGTAAACCGCCAGAAAACCCAGCGCGATCACGCAAATGGCGGAAGCGGTTCGCACGACCGTGACGGCTCTAAACCCGGAAAGCCAACGGGACAACTCCCGTCCAGCCAATAAAGCGGTGATTGGAATCAGAGGATAAATCAATCGTCCGCTTTGGTGAGACGCGATGCCAAACAACAACAGGCCGAGGAAAAACCAGCAGACGAGAAAGCGCTCGAATCGGCGGGTTTCAGCGTCCGGCACCGGATTCCGGATTACGCGCCACAAACTGATGGCCGCGAAAATACTCCATGGGAAAAAATGCACGACGACATTCCAGGGCGGCTCAAATAGTCCGGCACCGGGGGAGTGTTTTGAACCTTGCTCAATAATATGGCCGGCCAATTCGCGCCCAAGCATTGTGTCTATCAGCGGTTGTCCCATTTCCTGATACGCCAGGAAAAACCACCCGCCCGTTATCAGTAAATACAGCGCCAATCCCGGCCAGTGCGAGCCTCGCAGTGGAAGCCGTTCTCCCGAGCGCCGCTCCCAGAAAACCGCTAACAAACCGCTCGCGGCCAGAACCAGTCCCAAAGGGCCTTTTACCATTGTGGCCAGGGCCGACCAAAACCAGAACCAGATCCAGCCTTTGCCGGAAGTCCAGGAGCGATATGCTGCCAACGCTCCAAGCAGGACCGGCAGCGCCAGCAAGCCATCGTAGCGCGCCGTGACGATTTGTTTGTCCCCCATCGGCGACAGCAGATAAGCCAGCGCACCGAGCAAACCCGCCATCCATCCGAAGTGTTTCCGTCCCGCCGCGAGAATGGTCCAGGCCACACCCAGCGTCGCCAACGCAGAAGGCAAATAAATTGAAAAACGATTGATTCGTCCAAACGCCAGAGTGGATAGCGACGCAATCCAGGTGAGCAACGGCGGTTTCGAACAGATTTCGCCAGTGGAATCATACTGGCAAATCCATCGGCCATTCTGAACCGCATCCAGAATATACGCTCCGACGCGGTGCTCATTATTTTGGACCAGGTTGGGTTTGCCTAAGAGGGCAGCAGCCCACATCGTCGCCCAGACCAGACCCACACCGAGGAAAAGTCGAGATGGCCGGGGACTGAAAAGATTGTTGTCTTTGGCGATGGTCACAAGTGTGCGGACGCGGAATTGAGATCGGCGTTTTCATTGGACGTCCGGATGTGGAAAAACAAGTGCACTGAAGTGTTGCTCACCGACGTTGCGGAGCGGCCAGACGGCGTTCAATCGTATTTATGCCGGTGACGACAAAAGCGTTGAGGTCGTGTTCCATGGCGGCGGTTCTTTTTGGATCCGCCGCGCTCAAGTCGTCGGACGCGCTCGGAGGAAACCCGAGGTCGAGCGTGTGGCGGCGCGGCGGAGTTCCGGGATTGCCGATGAATATCTCATTGCCCTCGATCCAGCCGAGCATCGGTTCGCCCACACGCTTCACATAAGTGTGACCGGGTTCATTGGGATCAAGGCGAAATAAATCGCGCCCGAAAGCTTGGTGCGGCGTGCTGAATCCGGCCAACCCGACGATGCTCGGCAAAATATCCATTTGTCCGACGGTCTGGTGACGAACTTCGTGTTTTCCAGCGAACAAAGCTGGCGCGTAAAACAACAAAGGCACGTGCATGTGCATGTGCAGTAAACTCACTTCGGTAATATTCGGTGGAATGCCAAAGCCGTGATCGCCGACGAAAACAAAAAGGGTGTCGTCAAACCATTCCTGTTTGCGGGCGGACGCCATGAATTGTCCGACCGCCCAATCGGCATAATGAACCCCGTTGATCCGTTTGTTTTGCTCGCCGCCAGTGGTGATGGGTTCGAGACCTTCGACTTTGGGCAGATCAAACGGCGCGTGATTGGATAACGTCAATACGATGCCGAAAAACTTTTTCTTTTTTGCCGACAGATCGGAAAATTCCTCGATGGCGCGGTTGAAAACATCGAAATCGCACGGCCCCCAATCTTTATCCACGTGGGTTGGATTCTTAAAATCAAACTGGCCAATGAATCGCTGCACACCCTGGTGTCGGTAGAAGCCCTCCTTGTTGTCCCAAGAAAAAAGACCATTGTAGAGAAAGAGTGTTTCAAATCCGTTTTCTTTGAAGATCTGCGGCAACGTAAGGAACGGCTGTTCCCCGACCGGCCCCTTTGCCAGCCGCTCATAATCCGGCAGATTTGGGAACGAACACAATGTCCCGAATACCCCCTGCGCCGTGTGTGTGCTGGATGAAAATGCGCGATCAAACAATATCCCTTCTTTCGCCAGGGCATCGTAATAGGGCGTGGCGGCGAACTGCGCGCCGATGGAACCGTTAAACCGCGCTGTAAAACTTTCCATGAGCACGAGCACAACGTTGCTCGGGCTTTTTGCCAACATGCCGTTCGGTGGGGAGACGCGAAGAAGCGGATATTTTTCCGGATCGACCAGTTTTTCACCCGGCAGCATTACGATTTCACGGACACGCTTGATTGCTTCATCCAGCGGCATTTTGCGTTTCCACTGTTTGGCCAGACCGTGACCTGCCGCCGAATGGCGTCCTGCATCCATCAAACTCCAGAGGCCATTCCCCGTCATCTGATTCGCGTAGGTGCTGGGCGAAAAATAGGCGTTGCCCCACCGCAATGGGGTGTGCTGGAATCCGCCCCGAACCGCGATGACGGTCAATCCCACCAAAAGAAGCGTTGCGGTGACACGCCCCGCCAAGCCGATCTGACTTGTTCTCGGTTGAAATTGTTTGCGCAGCACCCAAACGAACGCGGCCCAAAGCGCCAGGCATAAAAGGGTCCATCGCACCACGGGATATCCGTGCCAAATCATCCCGAAGACGATGGTATTATGCTCCGCTTTGGTACTGAAATATTCATAGGCCAGTGGACCCAGACGCATCTGAAATTCTTTGTAAAACTCCACTTCCGCGATCAGCGCAAACAGCAGCGGTAGCGCCATCACCGCGAAAGCTGCAAAGACGAACCGCCGTTCCTTCTTTCCGGCTGGTTTGCGCCAAATCCACCAGAGCGCAAAGGGCAGGACGAGCCAGATTCCGATGGATAAATCATACCGTATCCCGCGCAACAACGACTGCCAGATTAACGGCATCGTGGCGTCTCCACGATGCGACCAGGAGGCGACGATCAAAATCACTCGCATCAATTCAAATAACACGAGCCAGCCCAGCAACAGCCCAACAGCGGGAAGCAGCGTTCGGCAGGCGGTTCCGAAAATTGAGCGGTTCCCGGCGGATCCGGATTTTTTCTCCGTGGCTGATGGATCGTTCTCGATATTCACTGTGTCGCCGCTGTTTTCTTTCTTTTGGTTCATACTGGATTTTGTTTTGTTTCGGACGAACGACGACAACTTATTCAACAGGACATTTATCCGCGATGAAACTCTGATGACAATATTGTCATTTATCAGTGAAGATTCCCTGATGCAATCCGGCAGCGTTGCCGCCTGCCTCTAAAATTACATTTCTCGCGCACATTGTGGCTTGCGCCTGATGTCCGAAGCGCGAGGATTGAGACAGCCGTTTCAACAGTTTGTTCAAACCCGCGCCGACGCCATTGAAGCGGGTGAATCTATTTTGGAGACGATTTTGACCGGGTTATAGGCGTGATTTTTATGTGAGAGGGATGCGTCAACCCAGTGCAACTGTCCTTCGGAGATGACAACCCCCAATGTCATCACTACACTCCGTGCGCATTGAAAACTGGTTCCACTCTCGGCTTGCTGATTCGTGCCAACCTCGCGTTCCTTCTTTCTCCGAAAACGCGGGGCACGTGGAGTCATGAACCGCATCCGCCCGTCTCGATTCCTCCAGAAGGTTTCGGCATTTGCGTGGCCAGTTCGGAAGATCCTGCCTGTGATGATTACATCGTGGCTCGGTTGCGCGAGTCGAACGTCCGCTGCGTGCGCGTGGATTACGGTTACGATTCGACCGGCAATTTCGGAGAGCGGTTCGTCAAACGGTTGGTGCAGGAAGGCTTTCAAGTCGCGCTGCATCTCGTCGGAACGCGATTAGAGATGGAGTCCATTTTGCAAGCAAAAGGCGCGGAAAGCTGGCGTCGGTTTCTCTGCCATGCGTTCGATCAATTTGGGGCCAGCGTGGAATTCTTTGAGATCGGCTCCACCGTAAATCGCCGCCGCTGGTCGGGTTTTACCGTCTCGCTGTTTTTGCGCGCCTGGGAAATCGCGTGGAACGAAGCGCAGGCGCGCCGCGTCATTCTCGCAGGGCCGAATGTGACGGACTTCGAGCCGTTTTACAATATTCCCATCCTGCACGCGCTTCGACGCAGCGGACATCTGCCTGCCATCCATACCGACAATTTATTTGTCGAACGGGCGACCGAACCGGAGTCTTTTGATCACAAACTCCTGGGCCATACGTTTGCCCCGCTGCTGAAGTTCAACACGAATCGAAAAGCAGCGTTACTCGGAGCGATTGGCCGGTGGGCGGGTGTGGCGCGGACTTTCAGCACGCACGTCTCGTGGAGTTTGCGCCGCATTCGCCGCGCCCTGGAGGATGTCGAGGAGCAACAGGCGGATTACGTGGCGCGCTACTGCTGTCTCGCGGCCATCTCTGGCGGGCTGGATCGCATCTATTGGGGACCACTTATCGGCCAACGCGAAGGATTGATTGACGACGGCACGGAGTTTTTCCCCGAAGTATTTCATGTGACATTTTATGGGCGTGCCAACGGACAGGTCGCTGATTATCGCGTGCGTCCCGCATTCCGTGCTTTTGCCACCGTGAACAAATTTCTTTCCGGCACGACGTTCACACAGCGCATCCCAACAACCGGCCCGCTGGAAATCCTGGAGTTCCAATCCGCCACCCACACCTTGCATGTCGTCTGGTGTCGAAACGGTTTCGGCGCGGACGCGGCAAAATGTTATTCGCCCGACGCACTCGTCGAAGCGGAGGCACACGATCGCGACGGCAACAAACTTTTCGTGGCGCCGGGACTGTTCACGCAGCGTCCGATCTATCTTCGCTGGCCGAAGGATTTCGCCGTGCGGTTGCTGTCCTCGCCCGCCATCCTGCCCGAGGTGCGGATTTCGTCGGGTTCGACGCACGAATACGCGCCTGTCGGAACTGCGGATTGGACCGGGCTGGCGTTGAAACGGATCGGTTCATCGGCGGTGGACTCGATCGCATTGTTGCCCCATCGGTTTCCCGCGTTGAACGCCGTTGATGCCGTGACGTTGCGGAACAAGCGCAACCGAGTGTGGGCGGTGGCCTCACCGTGGGAAAAGGAACGTAAAATTGTGGTGAAACATTTTCGGCCATCGCGCGGCGTGCGCGGCTGGCTGCAGCGGTTCAAGCCCGGAAAGGCACTTCGCAGTTGGAACGGTGCGCATGAATTGTTGCGACGCGGAATTCCTACGCCGCAACCCCTCGCATTTCTCGAGCATCCGCGCCGGCCGCGCGCGTCCGAGAGCTATTACCTCTGCGAAGCGTTCGAGGGCGGCTCATCGGCGCGAAAAGCGTTTTATGCTTTGAACAGTGGCGCGGCAGATTTTCTGGGCATCTCCGCGCCCGAACTTTATCGAGGCATTGCGGAGGTTGTCGCGAAAATGCATCAGCGCGGAGTCTTCTTCCGCGATCTCTCCGCGGGCAATTTGCTGTTGCGGCGCAACGCAGGCGGCGGCGCGGAATTCAGTTTTATTGACACTGGCCGCGCCGTTGCCGGGAGAATCAATCTTCCGGTGAGACAGCGGCTGGCCGATCTTATGCGGCTTTGTCATCCACTCAACTGGTGCGAGCGCGAACGATTTCTCCCCGCTTATTTCAAAGCTGCGGGAATTCGTTTCGCTCCGTGGATGAGGCTGGCGTTTCACTATTATGATTGGAAGCATCGCATGAAGAAAAAACTGCGTCCGTGGCGGTGAACCTGTTTGCGATCTGTTCGTCTTGATTATCTCCCGCGTAATTTATCGAGCACTTGACGCCAAAAACGCGCAGGCGCAGTCTCTCGCATGAAAATGGACGGGAACATTGTTTTGAAAATCGCTCAGTGAAAAAACGGCAAACCACTACCGGTGCGCTGGCGTTGGCCCTTGCCCCGGTGCGAACCGCATATCTGCTCTACCGCTGGCGACAGCGGCGGAAGGTGGGACGTGCCAATCGCGTGCGGGTGGCGTGTCCGGTCGCTTACTTAAAAGCCCTCGATCGGGCCGGTGTAAAGTACGCTGTGCTGCGCTGGTGGGACGAAGTTCCAGAAGATACTGCTTCGTGCGCGGCATTCACGGGCGACGTTGATGTGCTGGTTGAAGACCACGCGCATTTCGCCGCCGCGCGTGCGGCAGCGGTGATGCCGGGCAACGTCGCAATCGAGTTTCGGTCGGTGACCGGAGAGATGGGAGCTTATGCCGGCTGGCCCTATCTTCCACCCGCTTTCGCGGCGGAGATTTTGGAACGGAGGATTCTTAACAATCGAGGTTTTCACGTGCCAGCGCCCGAGCACCGTCTTGCGGTCGTTCTGTTTCACATTTGTTACCACAAGGCGGAAGGATCAGGAATTCCGCCCGGTTGCGTTTTATCAGGGAAGAAATCGGAAAAGCCGCCAAAGTCGGACTACGCAGCAAAACTCCGAGATCTGGCTGCCGCCGAGGGAGAGAGACTGTCAGAGCCGCTCACCCTGACCGCAATTCACAACGATCTGAAGCGTCGCGGATTCGACATGCAACTCGATCTGCTTGTAAGGTGGCCGCTTCAATCTCCGTGGATCAAGCATCTCACTGCTGCCGCGAGGGCAAAGTACGCGGCAGCGGCGGAGAAGCTCCCCGGAATGGCCGTGTTCTTCCTGCGCTCAGACCTTGATCCCAAGCGCAGGCCGGGCGTCGTCGCCCGTCTCAGGGAATCGTTCGACGTGATCGAACAAGGCATCCTCGACCGCGCCCAAATTTTGCGGTGCCGCCGCCATCTTCGAGGAGGAAACTGGTATGAACGCCGAGGGCGCAGCCTGGCGGAGCCAGCTTACTACATCATTTGTCACGACCGCGACGCAATCGCCGACCCGAAGCGGGCGACGGAACATCTGCTCCGTGTGAAGCGTCGCTTGCGAGAACAGATTCGCGAAGAGACTGCCGCTGCGGGGACTCCTTGCCGTCACGCGATCCACAGCGCGGATGATCCGGAGGAGGCGCAGCACATGATCGACGTGCTTTTTGGGGAAGAGGTGCAGGCGGCCCGAGCCCGTCTTTCGGAAGCAATCTCAAAGACTGCCTCAACTACCGCGATGCCGGAACCAAGTTCTCAGATAGACGCGGACTTGCAGCCGTGAAAAAAGCACCTCAGAAAATAATTTACTCGAAACTTCGAGTAGATCAGGCGCAACTCAACCTTGCCGAAGGCGTCTCTGAAGAGTGGGCGCGAACTCTTGTCGCGTTATTAGTCAAAAGAGAACCAATGGGGGTGATGCGTTACATGGCACCTCCCGGTTGGACGGGTGAGACGGCAGTGAAGGTCTACACCCCACGACCCAAGCATGGAATTTTGCGGCGTCTTCGCACGGGACGGGCTGCGAAGGAAGGAGCAGGATACATGGCTTTCACCGAGCGAGGACTGTCCGTTCCGACACTCCTTCTTTGGGGAGAATCAAGGCGTTGGGGACTTCTTAAATTTGGAATCGTCGTGACGTTGTGGGTGGATGCGCCTTCTGTGGCGGAGGCTTATACATCGTCGCAGCAGGAAGAATTACTATTTTCCACCGCCGAGGAATTGGCCCAAATTCACCGGGCTGGCCTCGCTCATGGAGATCCTTACACCCGGAATTTTCTGGCAACTCATCCTCGTCCGATGCCATTAGATCTCACCTCCTGGAGTCGGTTTGGAAAAGCATCTCAGCTTACGGACCTAATACGATTCGCTGGTTCAGTCATAAAATTGACCGACGATCCGAATCAGGCGAAAGCAATGCTTTTGCACTACGAACGGTTCGGTCCGCAACTGCCGGTTTCAATAGATGATTTGATGAACAGAGCGGTCGCTTGCGCCCAGGTGAAAAACAGGCCGTAAGATTAATCTTCGTCTGAATTTTTCGCGAGCGAGTTGCCACGGATAAAAAACGCATTATCGGCATCGGCGGACTCCTCCACTTTCTCCATTTCAAAAAAATAATTTTTTGGCGAAGAGAACGCGGGGATGCAGATTCAGCCAAAAAACTTCACGCAGGATTTTCCGTGTCCGGACCGGATCATTTTCGCTTCGGCGCTGGCGCGAACGCGCGTAAGCCCAAAGGTTGAACAAAAAAAGAACCGGATAAAATATTCCGAGCAACAGCGAGAATTTACTAAATTTGTTGGGATGAATTTCTGCGATGCGGAAACCCGCCGTCCGTCCGAGAATTCTCAGTTTCTGCGCGCCGATGAAAAATATATGGCCAAAGTAATAACGGTTTTCTTTCTTGTCCAAAAACCGGATGGCGCTGGTTTCGTTGATGGGTAATCGGCTGACGAGATAACTTTCCAGAAATAAATGGGAAAGCCGCGCGCGCAAACAGGACGGGTTAGGCGTGGTAAGAACGAGGCGTCCTCCTTTCTTGAGAATGCGATTGAACTCGCGCAGTGGTCGCAGTTGATCGGGCAGATGTTCCATGCCTTCCTGAAACAACACGTAGTCGGCGTGATTATCGGGAATAGGAAGCTTCGTTTCCAAATCAGCGAAACGACAAGTCAGTCCCTCGACTTTGAAAAACTCCGGGTAAAGATCGTAAGGCTCGACGGCGGCTCCAAGATCGCGCAGCACGCGGCTCATTTTGCCGGAACCAGCGGGAATATCCACGACGACTTTGCCAGCCAGGTTTTTGCGCGAGTTGAAAAAATCCTTTACGTACGGCGCAATTCCACCGCTCCTGAATAAACTCATGTGTGTTGAGTAAGCGACATACTCCAATGATGCCAAGAAAATTTACGGGGCAGCGCGTTCTGATTTCAGTTTGCGGATGACTTCCAGTGTCTCCTCCACGTTTCGGTTGAAAGGCAGCGACTCCGCAGTCCGGCGCGCAGCGACTGAAGCCGCCGCGTAAGTTTTCGCATCGAGAAACGGCTCAACGGCCGACGCCAGCGCCGCGATGTCGCCGGGGTCTTCGACCACGGCCCCGTTCTGGCCGGACACGATAACTTCGGAAGCGCCGTTGATGCGCGAGGAGACGACGGGCAGTCCGCAGGCCATGGCTTCGAGACAGGCATTGCTGAATGGCTCGTAAATGGCCGGATGCACCAGCAGATCGGCATCCGCATAAACCGCTTCGATGCGGGCGTTCGTTCCCAGGAATTCGAGGCGTTCCGCTACTCCCAGTTTTCGCGCGAGCCGCAAGTACGGACCGCGCCGGCCTTTGCCGGCAATGCTCAGTTGCACGCGGGCCGGCAAGCGAGCCAATGCGCGAATGGCAAACTCCACTCCCTTTCGCTCGAAGCCCGATCCGACGAGTAACATCACAAAGGCATCGCGGCTTGGTCGAAGCGATGGTTTGAACCGTTCGTAATCCGCGCCATTATGCACGACAAAAATTCGCTCCGCCGGAAATCCGTAGTGGCGAATGATCTCTTCCTTCCCGCGGTGAGAGTTGGCGATGATGAATCGGGTGTTCTGCGGCGAGTAGGTTTTTTGCTCCAATCGAATTAACACAGCGTGGAGCGGATTTATTCGTAACAGGATTCGTTTCCAAAATGGCGCATAGCGATAGCGTTGCTCCATCCATTCGCGATGACAGCCGCCGCCCGCGCGGGCGATGTCCTGACGGAGGCTGCGTTCCAGACTGAAGACCAGATCGCAGGGCGCACGCTCGATGGCGCGCTGGCAACCTCGGGCGAACGACCATTGGCGTGTGAAAGAAAATCCCCCGACGACGCGAACAGGGTGGAGAATCACGCCTTGCTCTTCCGCGGATGAATCCCATTGGGCAGTGAAGACGTGCAACTCGTGGCCCATTTTTTTCAAGGCCGCCACCAGTCCGGTGGTATAGCGCTCGGAGCCGCCACTCAAGCGCACAAATCGTTGTTTGATAATGCCGATTTTCATTCTGGCAGAAATCCACGCGTCCATTGATTCGCCGCACAAAATGGACTGTCGCCGCGAAAAACATTCACCGCTTTTCCATGCGCGCCCACAGTGTGTGGGCATAGCGGTTCAAATATCGTTCCATGGCGGGATACCGTAGTCTGCGCGCGCCTCGCACGAGAGCAGGACGCGGTTTCTCGGTGGCAAAAAGTTCGTGGCAGATCAACGGATATTTTTTGGTTTGCGCCTGAAAATAATCCGCGGCTTCCGAAAGGCTGAAGAACCATTTGTGGCGATCCAGCGGTTTTTCCGCAGGGAGTCCGTATTTTCCAAACGAGCCGTAGCCCCGGGCAATCGGCACACGGGCATTGGTCCAGTTGTTGGGCAGGGAAATAATCAAATGTTGTCGGCTCACGCGGGCCAGTTCGCCAAATATCTGGTGCAGGTTCTCCAAGTGTTCCAACACGTCGGTGCAGACCACACAATCGAAAGCGCCGTCGGGAAACGGCAACCGCCCTGCCTCTTCCAGATTTATCTGAATGTCCGGTTCTCCGCCGATGTCCACGCCGGTGTATTCTGCGCTGGGCAGCAACTTTTTCAACACGGCCATGTCGCAGCCCACGTCGAGAACCTTGCCTTTCAAAAACTTTTGAAAACGTCGCGCAATGAACTCGGAACGGGATGCCCGGTTTTTGAATTCAACATGTTCGACTTTCATAATTTGTGAGAGGCCATCTTTGCCTGAAAAAGCTACTGACCGTCTGACGAAAGTTCAAGCAGAGTTCTGTCTGAATGCTTTGCGCGCCCAACAGATTTGCGTGACCCGTGCTTCCGAACCACCCATAATACGGCTCGCTAGGAATGAGCAACCACACTCAAATTGATGCCAATTCGTGCATGGCAATTCAGCGTCGGCGCGTCGGGAAATTCAACTGGTTGATCGGCGATCAGTTTTTGAACGCTACGTTGCTGGATCGGCTTGAGGAGCCGGAAAAGTTGCTCCAGCCACCCGCTGAACCTTTGAAGAACGCTGGTCCGGGCCGGGAAGTGGTGCGCCTTCAATTTGATAACATAGCGATGGATGTCGTGGTAAAGCGCTTCACGCCGCGCGGCCTCGTGCAGAATCTCAAGTGGATCTGGCGCACGTCGCCCGCATACCGGGCTTTTCATCTTGCCGGGAAAATTGCCTCTCTCGGTTTCTTTACCGCCGCACCGATCGCCGCGGGAGAACGGCGTACGTGGGGATTACTGCGCGAATCTTTTCTGCTCACCGAATTTATTTCCGCTGCAACTCCCTTGCATCTTTTCAACGCGCACTGCGGTGATCGGCAGCGGCGGATCCGAGTCGTCCGCGCGCTGGCGAAGCTTTACGCCGCGATGCACGACAAAGGGCTTTTTCACTGCGATCCCAGCCAGGCGAATTTCCTCGTCGTGACCCAACCGGACGGCGGCGACGCCATTGCTCTGATTGATCTGGATGGCTTGCGTTGGCGCCACGAAATCAACCTGAAAGCAGCGGTTGATGATCTGCGCCGCCTCTTGCTGCGTTGCCAGATTCCCCGCCGTGAACGGGCGTGGTTCGTCATCTTTTATGCGCGGTCACGAGCAAGCCGCATTGACGCTTGGCAATGCGTCGAGATGATCGGCCCCTTGCCGCCGCGAGCCACTTTTCCGCACTGCGCGTTGAATGAAAACAGTTCGCCGGAAACGATCTCTTCGTTGTCCCGCTGACTTCATGAATTTGACGTCGATGAATCAAAACTTGGAATCCAACTGCCGTATCGCCTCTCGGAACGGCGGCGGCTTGCGGTGGCTCGTTCGTGTCGGCGAGCAGGATGAAATGTTAAACGCGGTCTTGGAAAACCCGGATTCGTTTTTAGCCGACCCCGCGCGGCATTTTAAGAGCACTCGTAATGTGACGGTCGGTCGCATTCCACGCGTTGGGCAGACGGGATGGGTTTTGCGTCGATTGAATTACGGCAAGCCGTCGCATCGCCTGCGCGATTTCTTCCGTCCTTCACGGGCGCGTCGCGCTTTTTGGAACGGCCTGCGTTTGGAAAGAGCGGGCGTGGCCACAGCCCGAGTTCTTGCCGTTTGCGAGATCCGCAGATTCGGCTGGCCGATTCGGGCTTATCTACTGATGGAGGAAATTCCCGGCGCGCTCACATTGGAAACGTTGGTGAAAGAAAATCTGCTCTCTCGGATGGCCATCTCGGATTTGGCGGACGTGCTAGCGCGCTTGCACGATAACGGTTTTTCCCATCGCGATCTCAAAGCGAGCAACGTGCTTTTTGACGAGCAGACGAACCCGCACCTGATTGACTTGGATGGAGTGCGGTATCAAGGTCGCTTGAATCAAAGTCGCGTGGTGGCTGATCTGACCTGTTTGGCGCGGAATTTTTCCGCTCGTCCCCAACTTCTGAAATGGCGCGGCGGACGTTTTCTCCGGCGTTATTGTCGGCAGCGAGGACAGGCAGAAAGCTGGCGGCGATTGAATTCACGCCTTAGCGCGGCGCTCATGGGAAGCACGGAGCGGTAGCAGACGATTTTATCATCATCGATGGAAGCCCACATGTTTGAGTTCTTCCTTCGAGGGGTTCTCGGCAAAGTAGTAGTTGAATTTTTGGATCAGCCCGCTTCTGGTGGCGCTACCGATGCCGACATCGTCGAAGATTTTCGTTAGCCATCGAGAGCGTAGTTCCCCGCTGACCCACGGCTGGCACGTCTTCGCGAGTCGTCCTGCCTCCGCCATCAGGATGTCGGCGTTTGGCCGGTCGTGGAATTTCGCGTTCTGCAAGTCCACCAAAAATGGGGGGCTGTCCGCCTGATCGCGTCCGAGCAGAATATTTGCGCCGTTGACGTCGATGTGATTGCAGCCCGCGCGGTAAAGCTCGGCGAATACAGGCACGGTTCGGAGCAAAGTGCGGGAGAGTTGCGCAACGTCGCTGGCGCACTGTTTCAAGGCTTCATCCACTTTGATTCGGTCAGTCAGGTATTCCGTGAGCACAACCGTGGCCTCTTCAAGTCCAGATTGAGAATAGATATGTCCAAACCCATACACCTCGGGCACGTGGATGCCGCGATCCTTCGCAACCAGGAGGTTTGCTGCCTCATCCAATGCAAATCGGTAGTAGTTCAGATAGTACTTCAACTTGCGCCGCAGCGAGCCGACAACAAAAACTTTTGCGATGCAGGTTCCGGGCGTGCCGGGTTTGACGGGACAGAAGACTAATTTTTTCGCGTTGCGCTTAAAGAACAGGGCCTCGGGTGATGATGTTGTGGAAAGCCGTGCCATCTCGGACAGGACTGTTTCCACAAGCGAGACACGGCTGTCGTCGCGAAGATTCCAAAGGCTTTTTTTGCCCTCGCGGTGCAGAACGGGCAACCCTTCTTCGACAATCCGACGTTGGTTCATTGTTTCCGATATATCCCTCGCACGTTGATCATGCTTTGGAGAAAAGTATCAGACACTGTTGCTCAAAGAGATTCACGCGCGGAATTCGAACCTCGGGAACCAGCCCTGCCTGCCGCGCCAAAGCCACCATATTTGCATACGTGGTGTATTGCCCGTTAATTGCCTTTCCGAGGAGCTGGCGGCGGCGATAGCGGACGCAGTTTTTGTTATAGAAACTGAGGGCGACGAAGCGCTTCGAGACACGCGTCAACTCCTTCAACGCCGCCAGGCGCTTGGTGTCCGTGTCCATATGGTGAAACAGCCGCATGCAAAAGCAAAGATCCGCCGTCCCGCTCGGCACAGAGATTGAGAAAATATCGCCGATATCGATGCGCGTGTTTTTGCGCTCTCCGATCCAATGCCGGGCGGCTTGGATCATGTTTTCCGAAATATCCAGCATCGTCACTTGTTTGGCCGCCCCAAATACTTCGAAGAACCGGCCGTTGCCGCAGGGGATATCCACCACATGACTGTCGGCTCCGACGCGCGCGAAGACACGCCGGGCAAATTCCTCCTCAATCTCATGGCGCCGCGCCGTCTTGCGGTTCACAGCCTCCTTCCTGTAGTGGAGCGCGGATTCAGGCGTGATCCGGGCGTAATCGATCACGAACGTCCCCTGACCTTCGGCGCGTGGCTCTTTGTTGGGTTCGTGTGCGTTATCCTGATTCGAGTCCATGACGTTTCTTGCTTGCTGATAGGGATTGCTTTTGGCGCTCCGTGGTTCAAGGCAAACTGCTTTTTCGGAAGCTCATCTGCGACAAACTTCGGCCTGCGGAAGCGAGTGTCAAGCGTGGATATCGAATAACCGCCTGGCCGCGCTGTTTTCCGGACTCCTTCGAACGAACGCTTCCGTTTTTAACACGTTTCTGACTTTGCTTCGCCGATTTGCTTTTGGTTTTTGTACGCCAGTTTTTTGCAGAAAGAAAATCAAAAATATCTCATTCGCACTCGCACTTTTCGAACCGTTACTCCGCAAAAAATGGTCAAGCCGGTGAATTTCGATTGCATCGTCCCGGAAGCGCAGGCGGTTTCACTGATCGGTGATTTCAACGATTGGCATCCGAACGCGCACTCGATGAAATGCCGGACGGCGCATGGCTCATTCAGGTGCAGTTGTATCACGGGCATCATCACGTCAATTTTGTGTTGATGGCAAGCCGACGCTTGACCCGCGCACCCAGGGAGTTGCGCCCGACCAGAAGAACGAAAAAGTCTC
>Ga0163144_10011093_pt1 | contig 19107 bp, 8 predicted proteins | sample OliLak19BULKMAT1_FD_123175 | JGI IMG/M metagenome (GOLD analysis project Ga0163144, IMG submission 123175) | Freshwater microbial mat bacterial communities from Lake Vanda, McMurdo Dry Valleys, Antarctica - Oligotrophic Lake LV.19.BULKMAT1 | ecosystem: Environmental > Aquatic > Freshwater > Lake... | reverse complement strand
GCAGCTTTTGCGTCTGCGGTCCGCCGCGAGCAAGCTCGAGTCGGCGTTCGACGTTTTCCATCTTGCGAGCGACCGCGCCCAAATCCTTGTCCTTCCAGGTCTGCATATCCAGAAGCATCAAGGCGCTGACCGTCTTGTAACGTTCAGCCGCTCCGGAGACGTCGTCCAGAAGGCGAACGATCGTGCTGGTCGCTTCCTTTTTCATGACCATCGCATGTTCGGAGATGGCGCGATGGAACAGGAAGGAGGCCGGATCGACCACGTCTTCCACTTTGAACTGCGTGAGGGCGCCGCGAGCTTCCTCGAAGACGCGCCGGCCGTTAAGGCTGCGGGCATACGCCAAAGCCAAATTCGACCGGAAGAACAGCGATTGCTTGTCGTCCTTGATGACGGCCGGCAACGCTGTCGGGGCCTCCGCCATCGGATTGCGCGCCTCGGCGAGCGCCAAAATAGACTGCTCATTGCCTAGGGCAAAGGTGTCGACCACGCGGTCCAGGACTGTGCGATCTTCCTGCTTCCAGATGGTCTGGAAGCGTTCCAGCGTGGCCGCGTCGGTCTTGCCGACTTCCTTCAGCCAGGCTTGCGCCTGTCCGCGGGCCGCCTCGACGCTCATCGGTTCCAGGGAACCGAAGGCGGCGATCTTACGAGCCTGCGCCGAAACCTCCGGAGACGCTAGGCAAATCAGGGTCAGGAGAGAGAGAAAATGCCAGTGACGATTCATGAATGAACTCCCTTCAAACAGCCGCCCGTGGCCACAATTAAGCCACGAGCGGCATGTCGAAGTTACTTTTTGGAGGCCGCTTCCGCAATCCTACGATAGTAACTTTCGATCGCAATGCGGTGACGGGGAGAAAAGCTCGGCGAGATCCGTTGGATCCGCTGCTCCTGGTCCCGTTGCATCGCGCTGCCAAAACCATCCACGTTTCGTTTGACGTCCTTTTTGTACGCGTCGCCCGTGGTCTTACCAGCTTGGGCCGCGCTGCTGTCACTTGCTGGAGCCGTGGGCTTGAGTCCACCTGCAGACCCCGGCGAACCGCCGGGGCATCCACCTTCGTTCGGTCAGGACCCGCCTCCGCCACCTCCACCGCCGCCCTGTTTCTGCTTGTTTTCGAGCTCCTTGATAAGTTCATCGAGACGGGCGACGATTTCCTTTTGCAGCTTTTGCGTCTGCGGTCCGCCGCGAGCAAGCTCAAGACGGCGTTCGACGTTCTCCATCTTGCGGGCGACCGCGCCCAAATCCTTGTCCTTCCAGGTCTGCATATCCAGAAGCATCAAGGCGCTGACCGTCTTGTAACGTTCGGCCGCACCGGATACGTCGTCCAGAAGACGAACGATCGTGCTGGTCGCTTCCTTTTTCATGACCATCGCGTGTTCGGAGATGGCACGATGGAACAGGAAGGAAGCGGGATCAACTACGTCTTCCACTTTGAACTGCGTGAGGGCGCCGCGCGCTTCCTCGAAGACGCGTCGGCCGTTGAGGCTGCGGGCGTATGCCAGAGCCAAATTCGACCGGAAGAAAAGGGACTGTTTATCGTCCTTTAAGACGGCCGGCACGCCCGTGGGGGCTTCCGCCATCGGGTTGCGGGCCTCAGCGAGTGCCAAGACGGCTTGTTCATTTCCCAGGGCAAAAGTGTCGACCACGCGGTCCAGGACCGTGCGATCTTCCTGCTTCCAGATGGTCTGGAAGCGTTCCAGCGTGGCGGCGTCGGTCTTGCCGACTTCCTTGAGCCAGGCTTGCGCCTGACCGCAGGCCGCTTCAACGCTCATCGGTTCCAGAGAACCGAAGGCGGCGATCCGCTTGCTTTGCCCTGACGATTCCTGACCGCCCAACGCGAGGGCGGTCAGGGTCAGGATTAGGGTCCAGAGCCGTTTCATCGATTATCCCCCTTGGCAATGCGGCCAGTGACTTCGGTGATGCGTTCTTGACGTTCGGAAAGATTTCGCAACTCCCGACGGATGTTGGGGTCGCGGGCTTGTTCGCCTTCGCGGTCCACGTACAACCGGCCATAGGTCGTCGTACGATTGTTGACGCGAATCTGCATGGAGCGGATCATCTTGAGCTCGGCAATCTGGTCGAGAAGCTTCTGGTCTTGCGGACCGCTCTTGCTTTCGCCCGGCTTGCTGTCGCTCTTCTTGTCCTTGTTTTCCTGACGGGCCTTCTTGAGGGCGTCGACCATCTCACGCAGAGTGGCGATGATGTCCTCTTCGATGGCCTGGGTGACGGTGCCGACATCGGTCACTTCCAACCGGCGTTGCACGATCTTCATGTCCTCGCGGACCTGCTGGAACACTTCAGGAAACGCGACGGCGGTGCCTTCCGCTTCCAACATTTGGATGGCCTTGGTCGCCTCCAGCACGATGTCTTGCTCTTCCTTGGCTTGCTTGAGGGAGCGAATCTTGTCCTCGCGGTCGGGTTGCTTGTCGGCATGGGTCAGGAGAACCTTGCTGATGTCAACCGTTTCGTTACGGACGCGAATCTGCATCGCGAGCATTTTCTCGCAGCGAGCTTGCAAAGCGGCCAGCAGCCGTTCGAGTTCTTCCTCGCGCACCTGGCGAAGGAGGTCTTCGAGCTTCTTCTTGGCTTCTTCGAGGCTCTTGATCGCATTGCCCTGATCGTCGGAAGCGTCCGCGTTCTTTTTCTTGGTGATGTTCTCTTCGGCGGACTTCTCATAGCCCTGGGCGTCCTCGACCTGTTTCTTGCCGATTTGGGGCTGATCCTTCTTATCGCCGGCGGGAGGGCTCTTGGAGCTGCTCTTGCTTTCGGAGCCTTCGCCGCCCTTTTTGGATTCGCCCTTGCCGCCGCTGGACTCGCCACCCTTGGAGCCGCCCTTGCTTTCAGCGCCCTTGCTGCCTTCCTTGGGGCTGCCTTTGCTCTCGGCGCCTTTGCTTTCCTTGGCCTCGCCGCCCTTACCTTCGCCGCCCTTGGCCTCGCCGGACTTGGCTTCCTTGTCCGACTTGTCGCCAGGCTTGGCTTCACCGGCGGGTTGTTTTTCCTTCACAGCGCCCTTTTCGCCGCCGTCCTTCGCGGAGCCTTCCTTCTTATCGCCTTCCTTGCCCGCGCCGCCTTTGGAGCCGCCCTTACCTTCGCCGCCCTTGGCGTCTTTGGCGCCGCCCTTGGCACCCTCGGCGCCTTCGCCGGATTTGCTTTTGCCTTCTTTGCCTTCGGCACCCTTGCCTTCGCCGCCCTTGGCGTCGCCCTTCTTGCCGTCGCCTTCTTTACCTTCTTTGCCTTCGCCGCCTTTACCTTCTTTACCCTTGGCTTCGCCGGCTTTGCCTTCTTTGCCGCCGGCCTTGCTCTCGCCGCTCTTGCCTTCTCCCTTGGCCTCGCCCGGTTTGGACTCGCCCTTGGTGTTCTTGGCTTCGCCGCCCTCGCCGCTCTTGGACTCGATGGCCTTGGCGATGTCTTCGGTCAGCTTCGTTACTTTTTCTTGAGCGTACTTGAGCTCCTTCTGGTCCGCCTTGCCAAGGTCGGTGCGGATCTGCACGTCGCGCTGATCCCTAATTGCCTTTTCGAGTTGCTTGAGCAGCTTCTCGTAAAAAGCCCTTTCCTCGCGGGCCCGATTGTAGTTCGGATCCTCACGCATCAGGGCGAGCAACTCTTGGAGGTCGAGGGCAAGCTTGTCGGTCTTTTCGAGCAGCAGCTTGATCTCGCCGATATTCGTGAACTTCTGGTCCTTGATGGCCGAGTTGATCTGTTCGAACTGGATAATGATCGATTCGTCGCGCGCTTTTTCGATGACCTTTTCCAGAAGGTCGGCCTTGGCGCGGTCGTCGGGATCCTTGCTCGTGCTCAGACGCCGTTTCAGGCGGTGGAGTTGATCCTCGAATTCCTTGAACTGGTTCAGGAGTCTTTGCTCCTGGATTTTCAAGTCATCCCGCACCTTGACGGTTTCGGGATTACCTTTTTCGGTCTGTGCGGAAGTCAGGCCCACGCCTAGGGCAAGCATTCCGCCCACGACGAGGGAAGTTAAAACGGCTCGGACTCTCATTGACCAAGTCCTCCCAGTTCCAGGGGCTTTTCGTGCCCCTCTAGGGTTAATGGTATTCGTGTCCTGCCCGGGGACGCAAGGCCGCCCTCTCAGCCACGTTCCCCTAAACCGGGGGCAAACACGAAAATATGACGAAGGTCGATTCCCATACCAACTGTTTTTTGCAATTTAAGGGCATAAGCACCTCGAACGCAATCAAATTCGCCCTTATTTCAGATCATTGAGCAACTTGAACAGCTTATCTTGCTCAACCACATAGAACACCCGCAACTGTTGCACCAAGTCACGTTGCACCCTTTCGATAGTGATCAACCGTTCAAGGCTGCGTGCCCAAGTGATGTCCGCTTCCATCTGCGCCAGGATGCGGTTGAGCTTGTCCGCCAGCAGTTCGATCTTATCCGCCGTGTCTTTCGCCAGGGCGGCATGTTCCGGGCCATGCGGCGCTTTGCGCTTCTTGTCGTCCTCCATGCGGGCGATCAAATCCGTGAAGGACTTTTCGATCTCGCTCAACTCGCCGCCGGGCAGGACGATGCTCTGGAGCGGGTCGAGGATATTGTCTAAAAGCTGTCCCTGGCGGTCTTTGCGGATGTTGTTGTAGCGCATTTCCAGGGCGATGCGGCCATAGGCGTTGCCCGCCTCGCGGATGCTCGACGCGGCTTTGGAGATCAAGCTGTTGGCGTCTTCGCTGCGGATCAGCATGCCTTCGAATTGCACCGGATCGCGGCCCTCGAACCGCCTCATCACATCGAGAACGATCGTCTCGGCGTCCTTGATCTTCTCCTCCGCGCTTTCCAGCGAATCGCGGAGCGATTCCTCCTCCAAGGCGATTTGCGCCAGCAACTCGTTCTCGGAGACGACAAGGAACGTAAGCAGATTCTTGCTCTTACCGACGCCCGGCCCGGTCTCGATATTCGTATCCACCGCTTCGAGCGATAGTTTCAGTTGATAATGCAGCTGACCCGTTCGCCGCGGATCCTCCGACTTGAGCTTCTTCAGATACAGGTTCAAGTAGAAGTGATCGAAATCGGTCAGCTGATGGTCGCGCACCATTTCCGTGCTGGGCGTTGGTATCCCCAACTTGGTCTTCAGATCCGCCATCACAGGATCATGCAGGGTCAGGTCGCCCATCCGCTTGGCGAAGGACGGCAAGGGAATCTTGCCTTCCTCCGGCCCATTTTTCAGGTCGAAATCCAGCAATTGCTGCAAGCCCGCGATGTAGGGCGCGCCAGCCCAAGGCGCGGCGTGTCCCGGCAAGAATTGTAGACCTGTCGCCACCAAAGCGGTCCGTCGCGGCGTCGCCGATCCTCCCAGCACCATCGGCGCCTTGGGTTGCTCTCCCGCGTTGCCGGACAACTCGAACTCGACGGGCTGCACCTCGTAATTCCAATACGCCGAAGTCAGGCCATAGTCATCCTTCAAGCTCGCCTTGAAGGGCAACTCGGCGTCCGGCGTGATCAGAAAGGCGTCGATGGGCAGATCGACCAACACGCTGCCGCCTTCCTTGTTGTCGCGTTTGATGCGAGGCTTACGCAGAAAGACCTTCATCTCGACATCGAAAACTTCCGGCGCCATATCCACCTTCGGCCGAATCAGAATCCGACGTCGGCCCTTGACGTTGTCCTCGTCGTTGAATTCCAACATGAATTCATAGGGACGCGTGACATGCGGAAACGTCATCGAGAAGCTTTTGCCGCCCTCGGCGACTACCGGTGCGGACTTGGGTAATTCGGCCGCCTTGTCCTCCGCTTTCTGCGGCGAGGTCAGCAGCACCTTGCCCTTAATGGGGCGATCCGTCTCGGCGATGAGTTTCAGGTCCGAACCGTACTTCACCAGAATCGTGCTTGTGTCGCCCGTCACGGTCGCGGTCTGGTCGGCCATCCTTTGCATTTTCCCGCGCAGGAGGAAGGGATCCCCTTGAATGCGATGATGCACGTACGCGGGTTCTTCCAGTTGCAGCGTGAGTTTCTTGATGCTCGTGGGCGGCACCAGCGTCACGTTGCGGGTCGCGGTTGAAAAATCTCCCGCCTGCACATGGAACGTCACCGATTCCTTAAGCTCGCCCAAAGGCAACAGATACTTGCGTTGGTAAAGACCCTTTTCCTTTACCTGCTCATGTTCGTTCTCCGGCGGGTTGGCCGTCGTCTCGCCGCGGTAGTAGAAACGCACGCTCTCGGGGACTTCCAGGAGCCGAATTTGGCCGCGGTTGTCGCCGGCGTTTACCTTTTCCTCCAGAGCGACCAATACCTTCAGCAGGGCCGCCAGCGACGAGCCATGTTCCTTGCCCAGCGCATCGGTCAATTCCTTACGCTGCAAGTGCATATCGATGCGATCAACGGTCCAGGCTTGCCAGTTGAACAGTTTGGCGGCGGCGCTCTTGTATTCCTGTTGATCCAGGGCGAAGAAGCGCTCCAGCGTTGCGGAGTCTTTGCCTTCCTTGCGGCCCAGGATCTCGCCGAAGGTCTTGCCCTGCCACTCCGCGGGCACCAAGTTCTTGGGCACGACGGCATCCAGGTCGTCCACCTCGACGGTCCAGCCGTGCCAGTCGGTCGGGATCTTGTTCGCTTCGGCGAGCGTCGCCGCGTCGACGACGCCGTCCAAGTCCGCCCACTGGAGCGGCCTCCAACCGAAGTGATTGCGGACGAGCCGCGTGCGCTCCACGCCGGTCTTGGGATCGGCGAACGTGCGAGACTCGCGCGCCGGCCTGTCGTCAACGCGCACCCAATGGAAGGCTTTGACGTTGAGATCGGGCTTCACATCGTCGCGCCCCAAGCGCATATCGCCGGGGTGCTTTGGGGTGTCGTGAAAGCGGATGAGTTCGACGTAAGCGTCGCGCAGCCAATAATCGTCTTGCAACAACACCTCGCGCTGGAACCAGTCGCCGACGACGCCGTTGAATCGGCCGAACCAGGCGCCGACGGAAGCCGGTTGGGGAGCGCGGCCGATCTTGCCTTCCGCGTCGAGGTTCGTCGTCGAACTGGCCGCGATGACCACCATGCCGACGATCATCATCACGATGTACATGCCCACGGTGGCCAGGCCAGCGGCGGCGCCCAGCTTATAAAGCCGGCCCCAATTGAAAACCTTGCTCACGGGCACCTGCTCGACGCGGTCCGCGGCTTCGACGATCGTCTTTTGGATCATGTCCGCCGAAAAGCCATACCGCTCGGAGGAACGCGGATCCGCGAGTTCCACCGCTGTGATGAGGCGGTCGCCCAATTGCCTGGGAAAACGCTTCTCAAGAAGCAGCGCCACGGATTGATCGCTGAATTCCCGAAATAGTCGGAAGAAGACTTTGCGAACGATCAGCGTGGCCAACCCGACGCCGTAGATGGTGAGCACGATGGCCCGGAACCAAACGTCGGCCGCGTTGCCGGTGATCTGCTGCAACTCCAAAAGCCAATCGAAGCGGAAAAGGTAGAACAGGCCGAAGTCCAGGGCCAGGCCGACCCAAAAACCGGCCGCCAAATAGAGCACGCTCAGGAAGAAACCCTCCATGAGGAGGTAGCTGCGGATGGTGCCCCGGATCGATTGCAGCGGATGACGGACGCGCCGCTGCATCTCGGCGGAGTTGAAAGGACGGGGACGGCTTGCGGTGGCCATGGCGAAATCCGGTTCGTTATCCAATGCGCGGGGAGTGTGTGCGCCCCGCCGCGAGATTGTTAAGTTACGCGAGTTTAAGCAATTTTCTCGTGAGCCATTCGACTGCAAGGAGAGTCACGATGCCCACCAACACAAAAGAGAAATTCAAATCGAGGTCCGGCCAATCCTGGCCTCCGAACAACCAGACCGCGCCGAGAATCAGGGAGAGCACGGCGAAGGAAACGAAGAACAACGAGCCGCTCAGATACTGTCCCAAGAACATGAGGATCGCGAGCCCGAGCAACCCGACGAGGATCGGAATGCCGACCGCGAGCCAGGCGGAATTGAGGCTCCAACCTGTCTTCACGCCATTATCCCACAGATCCTCGAGCGCCCCCTTTACCGTGTTGGGTTTGGGCGGCACGGCGCGGATGACGCTGGGAAGAATGTCCGCCTGTTTGATGGGCAGGAACAACCGTTCCGTCGCGGAAACGACGACCTTGGACACGCCCCCGCCGGAGGGCACGCTGAGCCGTTCCTTCAGATCCTTGATGGCATCGCCTTCGAGCTTGTTGATGAGCGGAGACGCCTCGGTCGACATCGCGTACAGCGCGGGGAAATTGATGCGCACGTTGTCCACTTCGAGATTGCGGCGTTTCACCTTCACGACGTGCGTGGGGAGAAACTCCGAGGTCCCCGGGACCGGGATCTTGATCTGGTAGTCGCCCTCGTCGCGCAGTTCGACCGTTCCCTCGAACCAACCGCCCCATTCGCCGGTGAGCACCTTGGGTTTCAAGTCATATTTCACGGGCCGGCTTTCGCCGAACTTGTCGATCTTGCGCACTTCCACGATGGGACGCGCCGACTTGGGCAGAGGCAGCATGTCCTCGCCTTTGATCTGGGCTTCAACCGTCACTTTGCCGGCGATGGCTTTCGTCGCCATCAATATTCGGCCATAGCGTTTCTGTTGGGTGACGCCGGAGGAAACGAAGCGCGCCAACTTGACCCAAAAGCGGTCGTGGAAGACTTCCTTGGCCTGGCGGAGACGCCAGGTCTCGGCGGCGCCGATGTAGGCCGTCTTGCCGTTGCCGTAGGGCATCGTGACGATGAATGGCTGATCGCTGTCTTTTTCATTGATCTTGATGCGGGCTTCGGGCGGCCCGTTGAAGGTGGCGAGCACGGTCGAAGTAGGCTTGATGTTCTCCACGGGGTAGTACCAGAAGAAGCCGCGCTGCGGTTGATCCTTGAGCGGATCGGCCTTGGCGCTGGAACCCCAGAAGAAGCGGTCCCAGCCGGCGAGCGGGCCTTCCTCAACATCGTCGAGCTTCAAGAAATCGAAATCCTTGCTGTTCTTGACGACCGGCTCGAAACTGAGCAAGTAAGGCCGGCTCATGTCGTGTCCCCCCTCCAATGCGTGCAGGCGGCTGTCCTTGACGAAAACCGGGAAGATGGTCTTCAGTGACAAGAGTCCCAGGGCGTCGGCATTGTCGCTGCGGGCCAATTGGTAGGTGTTGATCGGTCCCGCGACGAAGATGATGCCGCCGGATTCGTTGCCGACCCATTTCTTGAGCAGCTTGAGTTGGCTGGGTTGGAATAAGGACCAATCGGGATCGAAGGCGATGATGACGTCGAAGGCGCTCAAGGTGCCGTAAGGATCCTCCTTGGTCGGGGCGCCCAGGCGATCAGGGAATTTCTGCAGGAAGCGATCGCCTTCCACGTCCTGATCGACGTTGTCCACGCCCTGGGCGGACTGCAAATAGACGCAAAACTCCAGGCGCTTCTCCAAGGATTCACGATAGAAGAGAGTCCGCACGAACTGATAGTCGCGCATCGGCCCGCTCGACACCAGCAATACCCGCAGCTTCTTGCCCACGGCGACGAACTCGGTCGTCTCGACATGGAATTCGTCTTTGAACCGCTCCTTGGCATGGCGCGGCGCGCGGGTCGTGATCTTCCAGGTGCCTTCGAGCGCCTCCAGAGAGGCATCGTCGGATTTCTTGATTCCGGAAAGTTCCTTGAGATCAACCGCATACTCGAATTGCTCGCGGGGGAAATCGCCGCCGCCCTGGAATTTGCCGACCTTGGGGCCCAAGGCGTAAACTTTGTCCGTGACGGGCTGGCCTTCCTTGTTCTTGATGCGCGTGAGCTCGACGGTAATTTCCGCCTTCTCGTCCACCAATCCTTCGCCGGTCAGGATTACCCGGATGGGGAACTTGTCGTCGGGTCGAATCTCGGCCGGCGCCCGAAGATCCTGGATCTCGACCTTGACCTTTTGCCGGGTCTCGCCGACGCCGACGGTGATGACGTTGATGGGCGGATTCGGCTTCTCCATGCGGGCGAAGAACTCGCGGAGGCTGTCTTCGCTGCCGGAGTTGGAATTCCCGTCGGAAAACAGAACGATGGACTGAAGGAAATTGGAACCTTCCAGCTTGCTGACTTTGTCGAGGGCGCCGTAAAGATTGGTGCCTTCGACCAGGTTCAGCAATTCGTTGCGACGGACCGCGACTGCTTCCTGCGCCTTTTTGAGCGCCTTTTCCTTGGCCTCATCCGTCATGCCGGCCTTTTCCTCGATCTTGGCGTCGGCGATCTTGAGCGGATCGGGATTGAGCCAATCGTCCCAATCGAAATTGACCGCGTCTTCATATTTCTTGAAGGTATGGACCGACTTCTCGTCGAGCCGGCCGCCGCAGCGATAAATGGTGAGCCAACTCTTTTCCAGGACAAGCTGCAGCATGTTCGCGTCGGGCTTGTCCGCCACGCCCATGGGCTTTTTGAGAAGTTGCATCACTTCCTGCTTGCGGGTGGCGTTGTCCCCCGCCTTTTTGCCGGGTTCGGACTCGCGGTCCTGGGTATCCATGCTTTTGGAAACGTCGAACACGAACACCACTTTGGAGGGCGTGTACGTCGTATCGTGGCTTTGACAGCCGGGCAGGAAAAACACCACCGTGAGGATGCCGTACACGCAGCAACGCAGGAGCCCGAGGAAGGTCGCCCAGTACATATTGCTGCCGCGCGCGTCCTTGACATACATCAGCGACACATAGAGTAGCGCCGCCGCCAGGATCGGAACGACGACCACCAGCCAGGAGAACGCCTCACGCAACAAGAACGCGAGCGGCAGATAGATGGCCGTGAACGCGGCCAACACCAACCCGGACCAGAGTAAAAACGACACCCGCTTCTCTCGGTTCGCGAAGATGAGCAGCAACACGACGACGAGCAAGGCAAAACCGAGCGGAACGAAGATCATCCAATCGTCCATCGGCTCCGAGAAGCGGCGCCACAAGAAGCGCGGATCCTTGCTGACCTCGATATTGTCCATGATCTAAACCTTCTGGTGTTCAACCGGCATGGCAGCCGGGTTGGCATGCATCGAATCAAAAACCAAACAAGCCGTTGTTTCGTTACGCGGCCGCCGGCGCGACTCGGCCGGCGGTCGGCATGGGCAGATCGTTCCCCTTGAGATGGAAACTCAAGTGGACCGCGAGGGCCTGCTCCGCGATCAAAACGCAGATAATCAAGAAGAAGAAAAACGGCGTTTCCGAAAATACGCTCTGTTGCGGTACGCGATCTCCCGTCCCGCTCTTGGGCGTGACCAGCGTGAACGAATTCGGCCGCGATTCGGTATAAACCGTTTCAAGAGACGTCGTGCGTTGGAGCGGGCCTTCGCTCAACGCGTCGACATTGAACACATGGGCGACGCTGGTGACGACCTCGCCCGCGGGATCAATCAACTCGGTCACGGACAGACCGGGATAGGCCGTGCCGTTAAGAGCGAAGTCCACCACGCCGTTCTTTTCCTTTCCGGCGACGTCTTCCTTAAAAAGCAGTTCGGCCGCCTTGCCGTCCACGGGCCGCAGAAACGAGCGCTTTACCTGGAAAAGCGGGATGTTTCGCTGTTTGAAGACCTCGGCATCCAGCGGCAAGGTCGCCGACGCGCCGACCGTATACGCCGACTGCGATCCCTGGCTGGCGAGGTACTTTTGCAACTCTTCCAAAAAGATGGGGAAGGCGGAGGGTTCGTCGCTGGAGCCGCCGGACCAGCCGGACCAGCGTTTGCCCGCCGTGGTCAGGCAAACGACGACCCGGCCTGCCCCGAAGTTGGACGAGAGCACGAACGGATCGCCGTACGCGAATTCCTCATACAGGTTGAGGATGCGATCGCGAAGCCGTTGGGCGTCGATGTCGGAGTTGGCCCACAACTCAGAAAGGCCGGGCGCCTTGGGATCGGGAATGAGCTTGCCGTCTTTCTCGATCTTGGCGCCCGGGTCGCTGAGAAGCTCATTGAGCGGGCGGGCCAGGTGATAGACCTTCTTGCCAAGGTTCGCCGTCATGATCGAGCGCACATGATCGCGATAGGCCTTGAGGCGATCGTGATATTTGGCGAACTTGGGGTCGGCCAGCACCTTGTTCCAGGGATCGTTTTCCTTGCCCGCGTCGGGAAAAAACACCGCGCCGATCTTGGCGGTAACGTCGGCCTGAATGACGCGTTCGCTGGGCAACGTCGCCAGTTCTTGAATCTTGGTGGTGCGGATGGTTTTGTCCATGAGCAAGTCGTCGATCGTCTTACGAAGTTCCGCTTTGCCCTTTTCATCGAGGACGGTTTTCCATTGTGCTTCCAAATCGCGTAAGCGTTCTTCTTTGGCTAGTTTGTCTTTATCCACGTCGGCGCGTTCCGGGCGTTTGACGCGGTAGTATTTGCTGATGTTAATGTTCTCGAAGTTGCGGCGGTTCATGCCGTCGCGGAGCATTTTACCGAAGATGGGATAGCTATCCAAATCGGTGAAGAGGCGTTCGCGGAGAATCAGATCCTGCGATTGCTTGTCCTCGGCGCGAATGTCGAGGCCGTCGAGATTGGCGCTGACGACTTCCGTTAGTTCGACGGGGAAGAGTCCCTTGCCGCCTTTGTAGAGGTTGCGGTTGTAGAAGTCCTTGGAGACTTCCGGACCCATGAAGAAGGCCACGCCGCCGCCGGCCGCGACATAGGCCTCGAGATTGGCGATCTGGCGGGCGTTGAGATCGGTGACGTTTAGGAGATACACTGCGGAGAACTTCGCCAAGATGTCGGAACGTTCCAAGGCGCGGGCCGGAACGCCGCCGCCCAGATCCTCGCCGAACTGCACTTCGTAGGAAGCGCTTGGCGCCGAGGTGAGGCCAACGTCGAGATAAAACCAGTCCTGGCTGACGGGATCCTTGGTCGACTTGCCGCGGCCGTCGATGAGCAGGACGGGCACGCCGTCGCGCACTTCAACGGAGGTGTAACGCTTGTTGTCGGCGGGCAAGCCATCGCCGGCGAGCGGATTATATTTGTTGTTGGGGTCGGTCAACTTGGCGGAGATGAACAGGTGGCCCGCCTTGTAGGGCAGTTCCTTGCGGACTTCCATGGGAGGCAGGTCGAAGGTCACGGTAATGTCGTCGCGCTTGGCGGGAATCTTCACGGGCAACGGCACGCGGAAATTCACGTCGAGCCGTTCCTCGCCCGTGATCTCATCGAATACCTGGATATTCACGTCTTGATCCTGCGAGCTGAAATTCGCGAGTTTCATCACGAACTCCATCCGCATCGTTTTGGACACCACACGCGTCGCGGGTTTCAGGTCGACGATGGCGACGTTGTCCGGCGACTCGGGGACATTTTCTTTGGTGCGGATCGGGTCGAGGACGTCCGCGATCTTGCCGTAGAAGTCCTTGTGTTTCAGCGTCAAGGCGGCAAAGTCCTTTTGCACCGAATTGAAGCTTTGGTCCCAATCTTTTTCCCGCACGTCGCCGACGATGTGGAGAAATACCTGATTGCCCTCCCTGGCTTCGAGCAACGAAGTGATCTTGCCCATCGCGGCGGAAAGGGGAACGTGTTGCATGCTCGGCTCGATCTTCTTGATCTCGTCTTGCAGTTCCTTTTGCTTGCCTTCGTCGTTTAGGTATTTGTGATACGTGAGCGTGAAATCAGGATCGTTGACAAAGCGCGACAAGGGCAGAATGACCAGTTCATCGGCCGCGCCGGACTTCTTCATTTCGTCGCCGATCTTGGCGACCTCGCCCAAGGCGACCTGAAACGCGCTCTTCTTGCCCTTCTCCTTGTCGTCGTCGTCCCATTCTTGCTGCATGCTGAGCGTGTCATCCAATAGCACCACGTTGAGCGCGGGTTTGGAGCCGAACGCGGCGAAGGCGGGGCTGATGAAGCGCGCCACCAACAGGCCGATGAGCGCGATCAACAGGCAGCGCAACATCAAAAGCAACAACTGCTCGATGATGAGACGTTTGCGCTTGCGTTTCTGCGCCTTGAGCAAGAACTCCATCGCGGCCCAGCGGATGCGTTTGAAACGCATGCGGTTGATCAGGTGGATGATGATCGGCACGCTGACCAATGCGCCGGCGACAGCGAGGAATCCGGAATTAAGGAAAAGGCTTTCCATTAGAGGTCAATCTCGGTTAGCGGAATTTCGTGGCGTCGGATCCCGGGTTTGCGAAAGCGGTTGCCGCTTCTCCCCCTCACCCTGCCCTCTCCCCCGGAGTACCGGGGGAGAGGGTGTGCATTAGCCGTTGGCCCTGGCCTTGAAAAGGGCCATGCGTTGGTGGAGGAATTTGGAGAGAACGGCGTCGAGATATTCCTCGGTATGCACCAGCATATAGTCGATGCCCTTGCGAGCGCAGCCGCGGCGCACCTCGGTCAGGTATTCCTCAAGCGCTTCCATGTATCCTTCGCGCAGGGCGCGGGGATCGCACAGCACTTGATCCAGATCTTCCATTCCCTCGAAGCGCGTCGTGCCGGTGAAGGGGAAGTTGAGTTCTTCGTGATCCATGACGTGGAAGACCATCACGTCGTGGCGATTGTGCCGCAGCATCTCCAAGCCGCGGAACAGCGGCTCGCGCGGCGCCAGCAGGTCCGAGATGATCACGATCAGCCCGCGGCTGGGAGCGCTCTCCGCGACCCGCGTCAGCACCTTTTCAATGTCCGTCTTGTCCCTCGGCTTGGAAACGTGCATCGCCCGCACAATCGCATCGATGTGGTTGTGGTGGCTTCGCGCGGGAATCACCTGGCGGATTTCCTCGTCGAACGTCATGCAGCCGCACGCGTCTTGCTGCCTCAGAAGCAAATACGCAAGACAGGCCGCGACGGTGCAGCCGTATTCGTATTTGTTGAGCGCGCCGTTGCCGTAGTGCATCGACGCGCTGACGTCGACGACCAGATGGCAGCGGAGGTTCGTTTCTTCCTCATACTGCTTGATGTAGTACTTGTCGGTCTTGGACCAGACCTTCCAGTCCAAATGGCGGATGTCGTCGCCCGCCGTGTAGTCGCGGTGTTGCACGAACTCCACGCTGTGGCCGAAGAACGGGCTGCGGTGCATACCCGAGATGAAGCCTTCGACGACCTGGCGGGCGCGAAGCTCAAGCCGGGATATTTTCGCGACCGTCTTAGGATCGAGGAAGCGGCGCGGATCTTCGAGGTTGCGTTTCATGGTGTCTATCGGGGGTGAACGCCGCGGCGGCGGGAAAACCCAATCCCGCCCGGCCGCGAACGGCAATACTTCTTATCACATCGTTACGAATGGAAGATCACCTTGAAACGTTCGTCCTTGGTGAGCTCGCCCTCGCGGGTAGGCGTTTCCTTGACTAGCTTTTGGATGACAGTGTCCGTGGTGACGCCTTCCGAGGCGGCCGTGAAGTTCGTCAAGATACGGTGACGCAACACGGGCAACGCCAGGGCCTGGATGTCCTCGCACTGTACGTGCGTGCGGCCATGCAAGAGCGCCCGCGCTTTGCCGCCCAGAATGAGGTACTGCACCGCGCGGGGACCGGCGCCCCAGGAGAGCCAATCGCGGACCCACTTGGGAATGCCCGGTTCGCTGACGCGCGTCTGGCGCACCAATGCGAGGGTGTATTGGATCACATGATCCGTCACGGGCACCCGGCGAACCAAGCGCTGCAGATCGAGGATCTGCTCACCCGTCAACACCGGCGTAATATCTTCCTGGATGAGAGCGGTGGTGCGGCGGGCGATCTCGAATTCTTCATTGAAGGTCGGATACTTGACGAACACCTTGAACATGAAACGGTCTTGTTGTGCTTCGGGCAGCGGGTAGGTGCCTTCCTGTTCGATGGGATTCTGCGTGGCCAGCACGAAGAACGGATCGGAAAGGCGATGGCGAACCCGGCCCACGGTGACTTGCCGTTCCTGCATGGCTTCCAGGAGGGCGGCCTGCGTCTTGGGGGGAGTACGGTTGATTTCGTCCGCGAGCACGATGTTCGAAAACAATGGGCCTTCCAGAAACTTGAATTCGCGATGTCCCGTCGTGCGATTTTCCTCGATGATCTCGGTGCCGGTGATGTCCGAGGGCATCAAGTCGGGCGTGAACTGAATGCGGCTAAACGCGAGCGAGAGACAGCGCGACAACGTGCTGATCATCAAGGTTTTCGCGAGGCCGGGCACGCCTTCCAGAATGCAGTGGCCTCGGCTGAAAAGGGCGATGAGGAGTTCCTCGATCACCTTGTCTTGGCCGACGATCACGCGGGCAAGCTGGCCCTGGATATTGGAGAATGCCTCTTTAAGCCGGCGCACGGCGTCGAGGTCGTTGGGGGCGAGATCAGCGGTAGAAGCTCTTTCGTCCATCAGGGTTACTCTCGGTTAAGAAAACAAAACCAGGGGCGCCGTCGCCATTTGGGGGCTTCAGCTTAGTGCTGGTCCACGGAATTCGTGGCGCAAAAAAACCTACCTGGGCAGGAATCGGTCGGATCTGAGCTGGGGCGGATTAAGGGCATGTCTTTGGGCGAAATCGAGTCCTCGCCGGCTGGGAACCGGCGCGGCCCGTGTGATCCTTCGTTACTTGGCGTAGAACGGGACGGCGCCCCGGTCCAACTGCATCATGGTGGTGTAAATCGCCGTCGAGTAGACTGGCCCAACGCTAAAGCCGCCGCCGCCGGGCCAACTGCCGTCGGCATTTTGCGTCGACGTCAAGTGCTCGAACATGTCGTGGCGATACGTCGACCAAGTGACGCGCGCATCCTTGGGCGTGGCGCCGAACATTTTCTCCCAGCCGTCGTCGCCGAGCACATACACCGCTTGTGCATAGTAGTAGTGCGTGTATTCATCGTGCCCGAAACGCTTGCCCGTTCCGATTGGAATGGCGTCCTTGCAGTATTTGAACCAATCCTTGACGTATTTGTTGTTGTATTCGCCGGCGCTGAACATGCAGGCAATCGCCGCCGCGGTCAAAGCGGGACGCTCGCCGCCGGCCGGTGCGCCGCCGCCCCCACGACCCAGGCTATACACGATTCCGCCGCGAGCCGTGGTCGACTTGCGGAGGTAATCGGCGCCCTTGGTCACGAATTGCTTGGGGACAGGGATGCCCGCATTGCGACAGGCGCGCAGGGCCTGCATCTGCGTTACGGTCACGGAGCCTTCGTCTTGATCGTGCCCATCCTTGGAGGATGTGTAAAACCAGCCGCCCTGGGTGGATTGGGCGTTGCCGATATAGCGGACCGCGCGGGTGAGCACGTCCTTCATGCGTTCGCGGCGTTCCTTGTCGTCCTCATCCCCATAAGCCAAGGCAAGGAACATGGTGGCGAAGCCGTGGCCGTACATGTAACGACCCGTTTCGGTGGGATGATCGGGATTGCCGACCAGTCCGTCGCGGGCGCCGCCCTTTTGGCTGCGGTCGAGCAGCCAATCGACGGCCTTGCGGATTTGCGGGGCGTGCTTGCCGACTCGAACCGTACTGCCGTCCATCAAGAGGGCGACACCGGCCAAAGCGGTCATCGACACCGGATAGGTGTCTCCGTTCGCCCCCCAATGCCCGTCCTTGAATTGCTTGTCGACCAGATATTTCAATCCCTTATTGATGTGAGGGATGTATTTGGGCGAAATCTCGTCTGCCCGGACCCTTGATTGCGATGGGGCGCTCAAAAACCCCAGAACCGCGATCAGGGCGGGGAGGAAGCCTTTCATGCTCATTTGTCCCTCGCGAACCATAAGACCTGTTTGGTGGAACCGTTACGCCATACATGCCAGGCCGGAGAGCTTCCTGAACATAAGACGCCATAAAGTTTTGACGAATTACCCAATCAATCCTGACAACAAAATCCTCATTCTCGGTTCATCGGGATCACTTCGATCCGCAACGGCGAGCGAATCACCGGTCGTGGGCGAATCGCTCCGGGCGGCAAAAAACCGGGCGGGCGCACTCCGGGAGCGACTCCAGGGGCAGGAGCCGTGCCGGAACGGGCGTCGGCGCCCGGAGGCATGCCCGGCGGTGCCTTGCGGCCATCATCCACGTAATGCTGCAACGTGGATGTCAGTCCCATCATGGTCACAACTCCCGCGCGCGGGTCAAGGGTGAAGCCATAATACTGAGCCGAGCTGTTGGAGGGCCGAGCGCCCGGATCCCAAATCATCTTGCCCGTGCGCTTGTCGACGCTTTGAGTGAGCGCAACCCAACGATTGCCGCCCGCGCCAAGCATTTCGTTGTGCCGATTCGTGAACAGCAAGACGGGAAGGTTCTCGAACTGCTCCAGAACGATCATCTGGTTGGTGACCGGCTTGAAGGTATGCCAAAGGAATTCGCCGTTCTTGCGTTTGCGAACCTTGTCGCCGATTTTCTCCTCGCCGTCGCCGCGTTTGAGGGCGAGGAACCAACCGTTGACCTGGGTGCAGCGGAGGCCGTTGCCGAAGTTGTTGCCGATGACTCCGCCCGCGACCTTGTTGACGTCGATCGCTTTGTTGAGGGCAATGTAATAGCGATCCGCGTCGGCCAACAGCAGCGGCCTTTGCATGACCTTGAGGTCGTCCGGCAGGATCTGCGATCGCAGAATGTTCGACTTCGCCAATTCGGCGCCGGTGTTGGCATTGAGGATGATCGCATTGCCTTCGCCGTCGATCAAACCGGTGAGCCCGGGCGCTTCCGATTGAAGAATCGTCGCCTTGCCCTCGAACGTCTTGCTCCAAAGATCCTTGCCGGTTGGGATGTCGTACAGCTTGATGATGAGCCCGTTTCGCGTCGGGTAGGACGCCAAAATGCGCCGGCCGTCGACACGCAAGCGGTTCTGATAAACCAGCCCGAAGTCCGGCGCCGCGTCGAACGGAGAACCGTCGCTGGCGTTCAAGACGCGGCCCATGCCGGTCGATTCCGCCTCGGCGTTTTCGACGAGGAAGAGGAAATTCTCGTCGCCGAATACGCGGGTCGTCGCCGTGACGTCGGTCTTCTTCCAAAGGAGTGTGCCGCGGATCGGATCGACGACATTGAGTCCCTTCTGCGTGACAAGCGCGACGTAATTCGCCTGGACCGCGCCGACATGGCCGATGGGGATGCGCGTCTTTTGATTGTTGAACTGATTCCAGATCACCATGTCGAGATAGCCGTCCTCGTCCGGGATTACCTGATGCATGACCAGCCCCGGCGTGCCCGGCGCGATGCTCACGTCGGAAAGCGCCTGCGTCCAGAGTACGTCGCCGGTGTCGGCATGCAGACAAACCGCATGCGTGCCGATCTGGAAGACCATCAAATGCCCCTTCACCTGGAAGAAACGGAACCGGGCGTCGGGATGG
>Ga0163144_10011091_pt1 | contig 19109 bp, 16 predicted proteins | sample OliLak19BULKMAT1_FD_123175 | JGI IMG/M metagenome (GOLD analysis project Ga0163144, IMG submission 123175) | Freshwater microbial mat bacterial communities from Lake Vanda, McMurdo Dry Valleys, Antarctica - Oligotrophic Lake LV.19.BULKMAT1 | ecosystem: Environmental > Aquatic > Freshwater >... | reverse complement strand
TCGCGCCCCGTTCCCGAGTCAACCGGCTTGCCATTCTGAGAAGGTTTTAGTTCGAGGTCGTGGTCGAGTGAAATGATCAATGCCAGGGGAAGGTTGGGTTCGAGATAGGCCCGCATTTGTCTGGCGTCGTCGAAAAAGACCGCTTCATATTGATGAAAGCGGTCGCGTAAACAATCGCGCATGGCCGCCTGCCGGTCTTTGTTGTCTTCAAGAATGAGGATTTTCATCATGACTTCTCCACGGAATCGATCGCTTATTCCAGTATAACGGGCCGTGAGCCATCCGAGGGAAAGAACCGGTTTTACCCGAACCAAGGTCGGGATAGTAATTTGTCTCGCTCGGATCATATTAGGTTCCCCGCCGCGGCAAGTTGCCGGCGATGTCGGACCAAGTATCGCAGGGGACGATTTCATTCGGCGAATCGAGCCCGGGTCTTTCGGAAAGATCAGCGGTTTTCCACTTCGATAACGATACATGATACGTCGCCGCGACAGCCAGAATCGCATGCCTGGTTACAAAGTGCATTGGCACAGCTTTGAACTTCGCGATTTTCTCGGCGAATCGCTAGTATTTCTTCTTCCGGTATGAATTTATGCAGTCCATCCGTACAGAGCAGGAAACTATCAAGCGTGTCATCCACGGTCAGCAGCTTCAGCCGATCACATCGGATGAGATACGCTCGGCAATCGCCTACGGCGGCCACAAAAACATCAGATGAGCGAGGCCATACGGCAAGAACAATGGATGCGCCAACGCCGCTTTTCTGACGTAGATTAAAGTCCGCGAACTCGACATTGAATCCTTCTCCTCTGCGAACAACAGCACCACGGAACGAGCCTCGACGCGATAGGAGTCGTCGGAAACGATCGGCGCCGATTGCCAGGGCACGATGTCATTGGGCGAGTCGAGCCCCGTGTCGATCCAGCGCCGCCACCTATTGGATTCCAGCTTGGGCAGTTCGAAGTTTAGCGGCTCCCAATAGGCGTTAAGAATCCAGTGAAACTGCAAGCCTTCCTTTTTCAACTCCACGCTAATTGCCACGGCATGCGAGCCGTCTCCCCAGTCGGGTTCGTTCAGCTTCACGCCGTGCCAGGCTTTCTTCGCCCTTTCGATCAACGTTGTCAGGCTCACGCGCTCTTGTTCGTATTCGACCGAGCGTAGGAGCCGGCGCTCGATCAGCAGCTTCACGAAGCGATGCACGTCGGCATGTTTCTGGACGCGCGTCCAGTCGAACCAGCTAAGGTCGTTGTCCTGGCAATAAGTGTTGTTGTTGCCCCCTTGGGTGTGGCGCACTTCGTCGCCCATCAGAATCATGGGTATGCCGAGCGACATCATGGTCGTGGTTAGAAAATTCTTGACCTGGCGGTTGCGCAGTTTCTCGACCGCGGGGTCATCGGTCGGTCCTTCGACGCCGCAGTTCCAGCTCGCGTTGTCGTTGGCGCCGTCGCAGTTGTCTTCGCCGTTGGCCTCGTTGTGCTTGCCGTTGTAGGAAAGGAGGTCGTTGAGCGTGAAGCCGTCGTGACAGGTGACGAAATTGACGCTCTGCTCGGCCTCGCGTTGCTTGTGTCCGTAGACTTCCGGGCTGCCGAGCATGCGGTCGGCAATGCGGCGCACCGACCCCGGCTCGCCGCGAAAGAAGTTGCGGACGTCGTCCCGGTAGCGGCCGTTCCACTCCTTCCAGGCATCGCCGACGAAGCGGCCAACCTGATAAAGTCCGGCCGCGTCCCAGGCCTCGGCCAACAGCTTTGTGTCCGCGAGAACCGGGTCCGATTCGATATCCCAAATCACCGGCGGATGCGGCAGTGGGTGGCCCGACGCATCGCGCGTGAGAATGGACGCGAGATCGAAGCGGAAGCCGTCCACATGCATTTCCCGCACCCAATAGCGCAGGCTGTCCACGATCATGCGGCGCACAATGGGGTGGTTGGCGTTGAGCGTGTTGCCGCATCCGGTGTAGTTGGCATAGCGTGCGCCGCCGTCTTCGAGGATGTAGTAAGTCGGATTGTCGATGCCTTTGAAGCTGAGCGTCGGCCCGCGCTCGTCGCCCTCGGCCGTGTGGTTGTATACGACGTCGAGAATGACCTCGATGCCGGCGCGATGCAACGCCTTGACCATATCGCGGAATTCGTCCACCGGGCCGAGGGGATCCTGGCGCGCGCTGTACACCTGATGCGGAGCGAAGTAGGAGATCGGCGCATAGCCCCAATAGTTGACCTTGCCCGGCGGACAATCCTGGGCATCGAACTGATGCACCGGCAAGAGTTCCACGGCGGTGATGCCGAGATTCTTGAGATACGGGATCTTTTCGATAAGTCCGGCATAGGTGCCGCGCTTCTTTTCGTCGACGCCGGAACTGGGATGGCGCGTGAAGCCGCGGACGTGCATCTCGTAGACGATCGTGCGTGCCGAAGGGAGTCGTAACGGCACGTCTCCTTCCCAGTCGTACGCCGCCGGATCGACGACGACACTCTTCATGGCCGTCGCCGCATTGTCGCCGGGTTGGCCCGCGGCGATGCGGTCGTACCCTTTGGGCACGACGACGCCCCGACCATACGGATCGAGCAAGACCTTGGCGGGGTCGAAACGCAGGCCGCGCTCCGGAGCGGTCTTTCCTTCAACCCGGTAACCGTAGAGTTGACCCGGCTTTACTCCTGGCACAAACACATGCCAATAGTGGTAGGTGCGGTTGGTGACGGGATCCAGCCGAATGGAGCGACTGGGCGAGGCGTCGTCTTCTCGGTCGAAGAGCAGCAAGTCGACCCCCGAAGCAATGCGCGAGAAAAGACTGAAGTTGGCGCCGCCCTCAACGACGGTTGCTCCCAGGGGGGAGGTTCGTCCGAAGTTCCTTTCGCTTGCCATTGGTGCCTCACACTTTGACGAAATCGGAAACGTCGCTTTTTAGTTTCGGGCCCGGACGAACGCCAGGGCAGACTCGTAGGTCGGGTGAACCCGTTCCGGGTGGGCTCGCAACCACCGGATTATTTGAGCATGCTCCAACGGATCGAAGTCCCAGGTCGTTTCGCTGGGATGCAATCCGGCCAGCATTCGCACGGCCGCGACATCAAGCGTCGGCGCCCCCGAAAGGTCACACACGACGAGCCGAAGCTCCGCCAGAGATTGAATCCGATCCCATACCACCTAACGCACGTAATCGACATTGAAATATAGGAGTGCGGACTCGACCCGGAAAATCAACATGCCGGGCAACGCTTATCGCTTGCGGCTTAGCGCTCGCAAGACGCCGCGCGAACGCTAAGCCGCAAGCGGCGACATGCTACACGTTATCGCCTTCCGTAGACGTGCCGCGCGTCTTGACCGGCTCCTTCACGCCCCACTTCCAGCCTGCGATCTCGGGCATGTCGTCGCCCCACTTCTCGATGTACTCCTTGTGTTCGATCAGCTTTTCGTGGATGGCTTGCTTGAAGTACGCGGCTTTGGCGTCAAGCTGCGGCAGGCGATCGACCACATCTTCGCAAAGATGGAAGCGGTCGAGGTCGTTCATCACAACCATGTCGAACGGCGTCGTCGTCGTGCCTTCCTCCTTGTAGCCGCGCACATGAAGGTTCTTGTGGTTGGTGCGCCGGTAGGTCAGGCGATGGATCAACCACGGGTAGCCGTGGAATGCGAAGATGATTGGTTTATCCTTCGTGAACAAGGCGTCGAAATCGTGATCCGACAGCCCGTGCGGATGCTCGGATTGCGGCTGCAGCGTCATCAGGTCCACGATGTTGACCACGCGCACCTTCAACTCCGGCACATGCTTGCGGATCAATTCGACGGCGGCCAACGTTTCCAGGGTCGGCACGTCGCCGCAGCAGGCCATGACCACGTCCGGCTCGCCGCCCTTGTCATTGGAGGCAAATTCCCAGATGCCCAGACCGGCGGTGCAGTGCTTGATGGCCTGGTCCATGGTGAGACATTGCGGGGCCGGTTGCTTGCCCGCGATCACGACATTGACATAGTTGCGGCTGCGCAAGCAGTGATCGGTCACCGACAGAAGTTCGTAGCACGAAAAGAAGCCGTGCCGGCCCGTCAGAAGATACGCTTCCAGCCAACCTTGGCACTGGTGTTCGCTCAAGACTTCCATCACGCGGCCATCCGGGCTGAGCTTGTCGTCTTCCGGATAGATGTCGGCCATATAACAGCGCGTGGTCACGTCGAGCACGTCTTGCCAGCGGTTCGAGTTGTTCTCGTCCGGGCTGAACAGGCGGAAGTTCTTCGCGTCCATATTCAGCTTCATGACGTCGCGCAGGAACTTACCCATTTCCCGCGCGGATTCCGTGATGGTCGCGCCGGGGCTTGGCACCTTGACGGCGTAATCGCGGAAGTCCGGCATCTTCAGATCGCGCAAAAGCAAGCCGCCGTTGGCATGCGGATTGTCGCTCATGCGGCGCTGCCCTGCGGGCGCCAACTCAGCGATTTCGCTCTTGAGCTTGCCCGCTTCGTCGAACAACTCTTCGGGCTTGTAAGCCTTCATCCATTGTTCGAGGATCTTGATGTGTTCGACTTTGTCCATGTCCCCCATGGGAACCTGATGCGAACGCCAGTAGTCTTCGCACTTCTTGCCGTCGATCTCGGGCGGACAGGTCCAGCCTTTGGGCGTACGAAACACGATTAGCGGCCAGGCGGGGCGTTTGACTTCGGCGCCCTTGGCACGGGCGTCGGCCCAAATCTGTTTGATCTCCGCCACGCAAGTGTCAAGCACTTCCGACAACTGCTGGTGGACCAAATGCGGTTCGTGTCCCACGACGAAGTACGGCTTGTAGCCCATGCCTTCGAAGTACTTTTGCAATTCTTCTTCAGGGATGCGCGCCAAGAAGCAGGGATTGGCGATCTTGTAGCCGTTCAGATGGAGAATGGGGAGAACGCAGCCGTCGCGCGCCGGGTTGAGGAATTTATTGCCGTGCCAGCCGGTGGCAAGCGCGCCGGTTTCCGCTTCGCCGTCGCCGACGACGCAGGCGACAATCAGGTCCGGATTGTCGAAGGCGGCGCCGTAGGCATGACTCAGCGCGTAGCCCAGTTCACCGCCTTCGTGGATCGAGCCCGGCGTCTCCGGCGCGACGTGGCTGGGAATGCCGCCGGGGAAGCTGAATTGCTTGAACAGCTTCTGCATGCCCTCGGCATCTTGACTGATGTTCGGATAGAACTCGCTGTACGTCCCTTCGAGATAGGCGTGCGCGACCAGCGAGGAGCCGTGGGCCATGATCGACAGGAGGGCACGCAACGGCGGACAGGCGTCCTCGATGGAACCGTCTTCGAATGCCTGCTGGGCCACGCGCTCCTGTGCCTACGTGATGTTGTGTACGCCGTCGGCGAACGCGTCCAAATCCTGAGTCTCCGGGCGTAGGTAGGCATCGTCGAAGACCCGGTCGGGATAATCGAAGACGCGCCCGAAGAAAGTGCGGACGAATTTCGCGGTGATGCGGTATCCAAGTCGACTCGCCGGCACGTTGCGGCCCTGATGCTCGAAGTCGTGAACCGGCTCCAGATGGCCTTCGCGAATGAGGAAGGCCGGGTCGCGTTCCTTTGCCGAGAGTCGGCACCAGATTTCAGGGACAAGCAAGCTGATGTCGTGATCGACGCGTTTGTCGGGACCGACATACCCCGCGGCCGTGGAAAAACCCGCCAGCCCGGTCAGGACATAAGACACCAGGGCCGCGTTGAGATCGACGATCGTTCGCAGTGCGTTGAAGGAGCCCTTGGTCAGCGCCCCCTCAGAGCCTGCCCCCGTGGTCGACGGGCTCTTGCCCGTCAGCGAGCAGATGACATCCATGAAGAACTCGGGCAGTTCCTGGTAATGGATCGGGTTGTAGACTGCCAGCGGTCGAATCCCCGCCGCGCGGTCGGGCGGATTATTGCGCCGGCCGATCAGTACGGCGCCGACGGGCACCGGCAATGGGTCGCGGCTGCCGATGCCGCGTGCCAGGCGCATGCCTCGTTCGGCGATGTAGCCGACTTCCGGAGCCTGCAGGTCTGGACGGATTTGCAGATAGCGTGGGTTTTTGCTCGGTTTGCCATCCATCAGGCGCGGGTAGGCGGAGCAGACAACGGTCCCCGAGCCGGCCGACGCACTGAGCAGCTCGCGCATGGGCGGGGAGAACTCATCGAACTCCGTGACCCGCTCGACGATGGTTTGGACCTGCGCGGCCGTCAGCGGCTCGAAGTTGGAGAGAAAATTATCCGGCCGGGACATATCCAGTTCCGTCTGCCGATCGAGGCCGCGATGGACGGCATCGTCCGGGCGCTGGAAAAGGCGGTATTCGCAATTGACGGAAAACTTGCAACTGGCGGCCTGCAAGCCGGCTGGAAGATGTTGGATTTGGCCGACAGGGACGACCGCGGATGCGGTGATGTCGTCCTCCATTTGCACCTTTACGGCCGGGGCGAAGTCCTGGCGAAGTTTGAAGGTTCGCCAACCTTTTGTGGGCAGCAGGCCAACGCGCAAGTAACTGCCGATGAGCCGCCGCCCCAACCCCTTCAATTCGTGTCCCGGTCGGCCGTTAATCGAATCCACGCCGAAGAAGTCGCGCCAGTTCCCTTGAGCTTGCACCGGGACATAACGCTTGATGAGATAGACCAGCGGGAAGATGTTATCTGGGAATGACGCCAGCCAGGCGTTGTACTCGGGCGTGTAGTCATCCGAGGGCGTCAGCAACTGGATCACGCTTCCCAGCGACCGCAATGGACTCAGCAGCGTCCGGCTGGGACGCTGTGCATCATCTCTTCGGCGGCCCGATTTCCACCGGTCGGAATAATCCCGGTCGAAAAACTGTTGCACCAGATCGAAGTCCTCTTCAAGATTCGCCACGAAGACGGGGCCATACTGGATGTAATCGCCCAGGCTCTTGGAAATCTCGCTTTTCCCGCCTCCGGAGACCGTGCATGGTTTATGGCAGAATAGCCCCTCGGCCACTGTGCCGATCAGCCTCCATGTGCCGGTCGAAGGATGTTTCTCCAGTTGCACCTTGTAGCCGGAGGGGGTCATGTAGGTCTTGCCGGGCCGCAGGGGGATCGCCGTCTCCCGCCCGTCCCGCGTCCGCAGGGACATAGACAAGGTTGGGGGAGTGTCGATCGACGCCGTAACCTTCGGGCAATAGCTCGATCGCGTCGGGATCCGCGCGGGCCAGTTCGGCGAGGGTGCGGTCGTTTGTCCGATAGTCCCCGGCATTGAAGTGGCCGCCCAGGTTGTAACGTGGGAAGGCCAGCGCTCCGCCGGAGTGTTCCTCCTCGGCGTTGCCGAACAGATTGGCGGCGTAAGAAATCTGGGTTTTGACCTCTTTTTTGCAGTAGCCGAAATAGTTGTCCGCAATCAGCGTCACGATGACCCCGGAGGAGTCGCGACAGGTGACCTTGAACGCCTGGCCGTCGTTGTACCGCTCGTCCGCGCTGCGCCAGCACATCCCGTCCCGGCGCTGCCGCTCGGTCGCGTTGTCCCAGTCCGGTAGCCCTAGCTGCTTCTTCGTTAGCTGGGTCAGGTGCGGGGCAAGGAGGACGCAGCCGCTGTGCCCCGTCCAGTGTTCGGCGTCCAAGCCGGCATCGTTTTCCGGCAGGTGCGGATTGCCGGCGTTGCCGAAGATCGATTCGACGAAGTCGAGATTGCTCACCACTCCCGCGGGAGCGAAGAAGCGGACCTCCATGCTTTTCGCGGGCTGCACCCCCGGCACCTCCGGACTCACAATGGGTCGGAGCAATAGGGAGACGAAAGCCCGAACCGGTTCGGCCTGTTTGGATGTCCGCGGCACCACGAGAAGCTCAATTGGCGGACAAAGAGCCTGACGAAACAGTGCCACGAACACAGGGCGCGGTACGGACTTCTTGTCGCCGGGGATGGGGAGTCCACCCTCGCAGACGTGGAAAGTGCCTTTAGTAGTGCGGCGGTCGCTGCGGGGATTGTGCAGCACGCCATTGCGGACCCGGTAAGAGGTCACATGTTCGTTGCGGTAACTGTCCCCGTTTGCGGGCAGAGAAAACTCCCGTGCAATCCCATGACGGGGAAGGGCCAACGAATCAGGCAGCCGTAGCGGGGATTCCTCTGTAAGGTCGGCGAAATGGGCGTTCAGAAAGGTTTCGATACGGCGGTCGGCGGGACAGAGACCAGTTTCTAAATGCCCCGGACGCGCGCGTCCGACGATGCTCTCGGCCAACGCACGCACTTCCGCCAAGTCTTGCGGAGACATTCCACGACTGCCATCGATGCCAACCGCCGTTGCCAGGTTCATCGAACCGATCTCCATGCCCGCGGGATTCTGTTAGCGTGTTCTACTTCATCTCTCCCAACTCGTCGAGCGCTTGCCGGATTACGCGGGCGCTGTCACGCAGGCGGGTCGTTTCCTCTGCGTTGATTGGCTGGGGAAATGTCTCCAGCGTCCCTTGTCCGCCCACCAGACGCGGCAAGGCGACCGTGACGTTCCGCACGCCTGCCACATCGGGCGCCGGCCCGCACACCGTCAGAATGGCGCGCTGATCATGAAGAATGACGTCAACTATCCGGGCCAGCGCGCTGCCAATCCCGTAGTAGGTGGCTCCCTTGCCGCCGATGATCGTGTAAGCCGCGCCGCGCACCTTGGCGTCGATGTCGTTGCGGACTTGTTCGGACAGGTCGATGCCGCGCAGGCGCGCGAATTCGTTCAGCGGCATGCCGCCGATCGTGGCCAGCGACCAGGTGAGAACCTCCGAATCGCCATGTTCCCCGATCACGTAGGCGTGAACGTGATGCGCATCCACGCCGCAGTGCCCGCCCAGCACGCTGCGAAAGCGGGCAGTGTCGAGCGTGGTGCCGGACCCGAGGACGCGTCCTGCGGGCACGCCGCATTCGCTGGCGAACCGGGACGCCAAGTGCGTCATCACGTCGAGTTGAAGCGGTGTCTGCCGTTTTGGGACGTGTTTGGCCGGCCGCGCTGGATTCGCTTGCCAATCGCGGCAGATTTGACCAGCATAAGGAAAAGCTGCCCCGCAAGCAAAGGTGTATTAACGCGAAGCCATTCGCCGAGCATGTGAAATCAAAACCGCATCCAAAACCTTGCTGTCGATCATTATGGTGGGCGCGGGCACGATGCACTTCGTGAATCCGCAATTCTACTTGAAGATCATGCCACCCTATTTGCCGTTCCACTTGGAACTGGTTTACCTGAGCGGCTTTTTGGAAATCGCCTTGGGCGTGCTGTTGCTCGTGCCGCGGCTTTCTCGCTGGGCGGCCTGGGGGATCTTCGCACTTCTCATCGCCGTCTTTCCGGCGAACATCCATGTGTACCTAAACCAGGAAGTGCTGCCGGCGCCGCCGCTGGTGCATTTATTGCGGTTGCCCCTTCAAGGAGTGTTGCTGTTGTGGGCGTATTGGCACACGAAGTCTTACCCGGACCGGCAAAAAATGTCATGACACAAGAACGCCCCCACACTGCGAATTCCGCGCCGCACCATCGGCGTCGAGGATCTCTGAGAGTTTGCATTCGATTCGGAGTGGACGGTAACGCGGCGAAAAGAACAATGGTAATTTGCCTCAACAGGAAGAATCATCTGATCGAAAGTCATCGGAGCCGGAAGCGTCGCGACTTGTTGCCAAGCGGAGGGTAACAATGCTCCCGTGTCCCAAACGACTTTCAAAAGTCAGTTCTCCCCGGAAGGCGCTCGCAAGCCGTTTCGCAATCGATAGGCCAAGTCCAAGTCCGACGATGCCGCGACCACGCGCTTCTTCGGAACGGAAGAAGGGTGTGAAAAGATGGGCTTGGTCCTCGTCCGCGATCCCAAATCCTTGATCCCGCACCGATAGCCGCACGAAATCATCAAGGCGACTCAGCCGAATGGTGATCGGTGTTCCTGCTGGGCTGTACTTGCATGCGTTGTCGAGGAGGATATTCAACATCTCGCCCAAAAGAACAGGCGGGGCATCGACCCGAACTGCGTCACGTTTTTCCGCATCGACGATAATATCGCCAAACCTTGGATTTTCCGCCCAGGTTTGGAGATGATCCGGAAGCCAGTTTTTAAGGTCAATAGATTCCCTCTCGGGCGCTGGGGCTTCGGAATTCGCGCGAGCCAGGAACAACAGCGACTCGACAATGCGATGCAAATGTTCGGCTTTCTTTTGCACCGTTTTTAAGATTCGCTGATATTCCTCAGCGGGCCGATCTCTCCGCAGGGCAACTTCGATCTGACCAAGGATGGCCGCCAGCGGCGTACGAAGTTGGTGCGACGCATCGCCGGTGAATTGGCGTTGCCGCTCGAAGGCTTCCTGCAACCGATCCAAAAGATTGTTGAAAGCTCCTCCGAGTTCGCCGAGTTCATCTGCCGTCCGACTTGCGGGCAACCGCTCGCTTAGGTCGGCGGCATCCATGCGCCGAGCGGCAGCCGCCATCGCGGTCACCGGTAGCAAAGCCCGCCGGCAAACGATCCGGCCTACAAACAAGGCGGCCAACCAGATTGCCGCCGATAGGCCAATCAAGGTTCCCGCCAGTTGACGCAAGATCGTCCGATTGGGCGAGAGCGAAATTCCTGCCGTAATCGACAGGGCGGCGTATTTCGTCTCGTCCTTTTTCGGAAGGGACTTCACAACGCCGGGCGGGGCGAATTCGTCCGCCGTGGGGTGAATCCAACGTTGCCGGAATTGCCAGCGTTCGCCCTGCCATTCAATTGGTTTGCTGGATCCCCAATTGGTGCGTAATTGCTCGGACGCCTCCGCCAAGAAATCCTCGGCGTTGGTCCGCGCGGGGCGGTCCACGATGCGGCCCTGATCGTCGCTGACAACCCACAAGATCGCATCGCCGAAGGTAGCGGGCCCAAGGTTCAGGTGCCGTTCCGCGGGTTCCCATTCAAGGCCGTCCGGCCTGAACTCGACGGCGGCAACGAGTGTATTTAGCGCCGCCTCCAGACGCTCTTCCGATTGCCGATCCAAGTACGACCTGGCGAGGAAATACAGCGTGGCCGAGAATCCGAACAGCACCAGCGCCAAGGTCGCCAGGAAAAACAGAGATAGGCGATTCGTCAACGTCATGCCGTCATCTCGGTTCGTCGCCAAAGACATATCCCCGATTGCGCAGCGTGTGGATCAGCCGAGGGCCGTGCGCCTCCAGCTTCCTCCGTAGTTCCATGACGTGCACTTCCAGGGTATTGGAGAGCCCGTCGTAGCGCTCGTCCCAAACGTGTTCGTAGATGCGAGTGCGGTTCAGAATTTCGCCGGGATGACGCAGAAAGAAAACAAGCAGCGCGTGTTCCTTGGCGGTCAAGTCGAGGCGATTGCCGCCGCGCGCTCAACCGTAAAGCCTTCCTCACGCAAGCCACGCACGAGATAGTCCGCGATTTCGTTTTCATCCTCAACGATCAAGACGCGGATTCCCATGTGAAAAGTCCGTCCCAAACGCCTCTTGGTTCGATTGCCGAAGTTGCCTTTGCTCGCAAGGGCGAATGGCGCGCGGAGCCATCCGCCCCTGGGACCATGTTATCAACCTTTTCCATTTCCGGACGATACCGACCGGCCGTTACACGATTCCGCGCGACCGGTAGCCGGCCGGCTGCAAACTCAAATGCGGGTAGCAATTTGCCGTGGACAGGCCGGCACGCTTGGAATGGGAAAGATCGGTCCTTTGCCTGCCGGTTTCCTTCGACTCATCCTTTTTGTCGCCTTCCTTCCCAAGCGGAGAAATGATCTTGCCGCCGGAGTCGACCTTCACTTCCACGGTTTTTTTCTCGATTCCAAGCAAGACTTCATAGAACTCCAGGGTTTCCTTGCCGTCTTTGACTGTAATGAATTCTTCAACCCTCTTGAAGACTGCCTTCGGGTAGCTCTTTTTCAGCGTTTTCGTCACCGCCTTGGGCAAATCCTTGGCGCTGATTTCCTTTTCCATTTGCAAGATCATTCCTTCGGGCGTGAGCGTCACGTCGATCTTTTGACCTTCGTTCTTGAGGATCACCTCGTACTCCGTCTTCTTGCCGTCGGTTTCCTTGGCGGCTGCAATCCATTCGGCCTTCGGGAACCGCTTCTTCACCGCCGCCGCCACCGACTTCGGCAGCTTGTCCAGGGGTATTGTCTCTTCATCCGCCTGCACACTGCCGCGTGTGAGGACAAGGCCCGCTACCGCCGTCAACGCCAGCCAACACCAGATTGCTCGCATACCAACTCCTTCGGTTCAACTTGATTTCGGAAGCGTGCCACGACCACCGGGCAACGCTGCTTCCATATCGGAGGGAGCATATCGCCGTCGCCTAAAGCCACGATGAGCCGAAGATAAACAATTTTTTATCCGGGGTTCACTCTCATCTCAGACGTCTCTGTTATTCAAGAGACGATATTGAGAAATGCAATTTCAACCGCTCGAAGAGGAACAGACCATGGAAGGGCGACATTCGTATTGCCACGCCGTCGGCGACTTCATTCACAAGCACTTTTTGGTCTTGTTGCTGACCGCCTACGCCGTTGCCGCCGTATTCCCAACATTCGGCCTATGGCTGAGAAACGTCTCGCTCGGTGAATACGATCTTTTGCAAGAAGACACCAAGATCACCTTGCCCATGCTGATGCTTGCACTCCTGCTCTTGAACGCGGGACTTGGGGTGAGAATTTCCGAACTCCGCAATCTCGTCCGCAGCCCGGCGCCTTTGATCGCCGGCCTTCTAGTCAACATGCTGATGCCGATTGCATTCATCTTCGTCGTCACGCAGGGGATGCATTTTTGGCACAATTTCGACGAAGTGCAAAACATCCTCGTCGGCCTTGCGTTAATCGCTTCGATGCCCATTGCCGGTTCCTCAACCGCTTGGGCTCAAAACAGCAACGGCGATCTCACGTTAAGCCTGGGACTCGTGCTTTTGTCAACCCTGTTTAGCCCAGTCATCACGCCCGTTTCCCTTCACTCGATCGGCCTGATGGCTCAAGGCGAATACGCAACGGAATTGCACGCCCTCGCGGGCTATGGCACCGGCGTTTTTCTCCTCCTGTGCGTATTGGTCCCTTCTTTGCTTGGAATTTTCGTGCATTGGACCTTCGGCGCGGACCGGATCGCTTCGGCCAGGCCGCGATTGAAGCTGTTCAACTCCGTCAACCTGTTGCTCCTCAGCTACTCCAACGCATCCGTCTCGCTGCCGCAGACGATTGCCAACCCCGATTGGGATTTTCTGGCCGTAACGCTCATTATCGTCGTGAGTCTGTGCGTACTGGCTTTCGCGTCGGGCTGGTTGATTTCTCGACTGCCGAACACGAATTCATCGCAGCGCGCGTCGTTGATGTTCGGGCTGGGCATGAACAACAACGGCACGGGACTGGTGCTGGCGTCGATGACCCTGGCCGCTCATCCCACCGTGATGGTTCCGATCATCTTCTACAACCTTGTTCAACATCTGGTTGCCGGGGGCGTGGATCTTACATTGAGCAGGACTGCGTCAACCATCGAATCATGACCTGACCACCATTGATCTACCCTTTCGGCAGGAGGACCGTAAGCAGCATCGAACTATCTTCGAGTGCGATCAACGAGTGTGGTTCACCCGTGGGAAGGTAGAACAGCTTTCCGGACTCAAGGTTTTGTGTTTTTCCACAGGCGGAGAACGCGATTTTCCCCTCCAGGCATTGCACGGTGATGTCGCCCTTCGCCTTGTGCGTGGGAATTTCCTTGCCAACGGGAATGACCATGCGAATCACTTTGAAGGCATCGGTCTTCACGAGGGTCGTAGTTTGAGTCGCCGCCAGGTCGTTTCCCAGCGGCCCCACATTGACAACCTCCGCAGGTTGTGCGTGTAAAAGTGCCATTAGTCGTACCTCCTACGTTAAAGGACGGGCGAGAGATCGGAGTCAGGAAACAAGTAACCCAAAAAACTCCGAATTACGAAGCGGGTTCCGATTCGTTCAGCGCGGACGCGTGATTTTCGCCGCCCTTCAGCGAGTGCCCGGTTTTCAACCCGGCGATGAACCACACGAGCGCCACCGCTCCTAGCGCGAAGATCGTGTCGCCCGGCACGCGCAGCCAGCGCAGGGTCTGCATGATGTCGGTGTGCATGAATTCGGGGCTGCGGGCGTACCAGTAACCTTTGTCCACGGATGCCCAGGTCTGCATCAAGCCGACGGGCAACAGGCTGATGACGCACATCGCCATCAGGCCGATGTTCATGGCCCAGAAAGAGAACTTGATCATTCCCTCCTTCCACACCAGGCCGGGAAGGAGCGCCCGCAGGCACATGAGCATCAGTCCGATGCCGAGCATGCCATAGACGCCGAAGAGGGCGGAGTGGGCGTGAACCGAAGTCGTGTTGAGGCCCTGCATGTAGTAAAGCGCGATCGGCGGGTTGATCATGAACCCGAACAGGCCGGCGCCGATCATATTCCAGAAGGCCACGGCGACGAAGAAATAAATGGGCCATTTATATTTTTTGACCCAGGGCGTCGCCTTCGACATGCGCAAATCTTCCAGGGCGGGATAGGCGACGAGAATCAGCGGCACCACTTCCAAGGCGCTGAAGACGGATCCCCAGGCCAGCGCCACGGTGGGGGTTCCCGAGAAATACAGGTGATGCAGCGTGCCGATGATGCCGCCCGAGAGGAAGATGGTGGCCGAGAGCAGAGACGCTTCGGCGGCCAACCGAGGCGTCACCAGGTTCAGCCGGAAAAAGAAGAAAGCGATGACAGTGGTCGCGAAGACCTCGAAGAACCCTTCGACCCACAGATGAATGACCCACCAGCGCCAGTATTCGACGATCGTCAGATTGGTGTGCTGGCCCCAGGTGAAGCCGGCGCCGTAGAAGAGGCCGATGGCGGTCGAGGCCATCAGGAAGATCAGCAGCAAATGCCGCTGTTCGCCGGGTTGCTTCAAGGCGGGCAGGACGACGCGCACGACCAAGCCCAACCAGAGCAACAGGCCAACGAAAAGCCCGATCTGCCAAACGCGGCCCAGGTCGATGTACTCGTACCCTTGATGGCCGAAAAGAAAGGAATCGTCAAGCGAAAGATGGTTTTGAACGCTCAACCACTGCCCGGCCATCGACCCGACAACGACAACAAGTAAGGCGACAAAGAGGAGATTGACGCCGAGGCGTTGGCCCTTGGGTTCCTTGCCGCTGACGAGCGGACCGATGAAGAGGCCGGCGGCGAGCCAGGCGGTCGCGATCCAAAGGATGCCGAGTTGGAGATGCCAAGTGCGCGTGACGCTGTAAGGCAACCATTCCGAGAGCGGGATGCCGTAGAAGCCGTCGCCCTCGACGCCGTAATGAGCGGTGATGACGCCCAGCAGCATTTGCACGAGGATCATCGCCGCCACCAGCCAAAAGTATTTGACGGTCGCCATTTGGGACGGCGTCGCTTGCCAACCGAGAATCGGGTCGGTCGCGGGGACGGGCGAATCGGGGTGGACTTTCGTTTGCGACGCATACCACCAAACCAATGCCGCGATCCCGGCGAGGAGCATAATGACGCTCACGCCGGTCCAGACGACCGCCTCCCCAGTGGGCCGATTGGCGACGAGCGGTTCATGAGGCCAATTGCTTGTGTAGGTGAGTTCGGCGCCCGGACGATTGGTGGAGGCGGCCCAGGACGTCCAAAAGAAGAAGGCGGCCAACTGGCGGAGTTTCGTGTCGTTGCTCTGCGCCCCTTTGGGAATGGCATATTTGGCGTTGCCGTTGCCAAAGACGTCGGCATAGTGTTCGAGATTCGCCTCGAACGCCCTGCCGCGCACCGGGTCGACTTTGATGGTCTGGGTGGCCGGATCGAACGTGTTCGTCCGCATCAAGATTTCCAGGCGCTTTTGCAGCTGGGCTTGCTTCTCGGGTGGGATCCGGTCGTAGATTTCCTTGAACTCCGCCTTGGCCCAATCGTTCAAGATGAAGACGCATTCTCGATGGAGCCAATCCGCCGACCAGTCGGGCGCCACATAGCTGCCGTGGCCCCAGATAGAGCCAACCTCCATGCCTCCCATCGCCTGCCAAACGTTTTGTCCCTTGCCGATGTCGCCGCTGGCAATGACCACCTTGCCGTCGCTGGCGACAACCTGATCGGGGATGGGCGGCGCCTCCTGGTAGATTCGGGTGCCGACCCAGCCCAGGACCGCGAAGGAAGCCACGATGACGAACCCGAAGGCCAGCCAGAATCGTTTCATGAAAACCTCATTGGGAATCCCAGCGACTTAGCCCGTCGACGTTTTCTTTGCGTCGTGGACAAGCGGGCAGTCGTGGGGAGAGTCTTTCGTCTTGCATTGCGTCACGATGCCATGGAGCGAGCGTTTCATCTTCTGAAGGTTGCGGATCTTGGTCTCGATGTCGGCAATCTTGGCCTCGGCACGCTGCCGGATATGGTCACAGCCCGCATGGGCGGCGAACGACAATTCCAACAGTTCCCGAATTTCCGCCAGAGTGAAACCAAGCTCCTTCGCCAGGCTGACGTATTCCAGACGTTTTATGGTGGTCTCGTCGTATTGGCGATAACCCGACGGTCGGCGCTGCGGTTCCTGGAGCAATCCCTCCCGTTCGTAGAATCGAATGGTGTCAATGCCGACGCCGGTGCGTTGGGCGACCTCGCCGATTTTCATGGCGTTCATCGGACGCAACCTCGCTACAAGGATAATGAGATTATACAGTCTGGAGTATACTCCAGAGTCAAGTGGGATGGCAAAGATTTTGGGCGGGAGCCGCGAATGGCCCGTTTTTTTCGAGATTCATTCTGCCCGCCGCAGGAACACAAGCGGGCGATCGAATTCAAAAGACGAAGGCGGGCAGGTTGCCCACACGGAGTGCCCTAATCGATGTTCACCGGTTCGCCGCCCGCCTTGCTGATGAGCGCGGCAACAACTCCGGGCGAAGTCGTTTCCGTGAGAAAAGTGACGGACGCGTCGCCCCGGAGGATGTTGACGCCGGCGGAATGGAAGCCGTAGATTTCGTCATCGTTGTTGCAGTTGATGACGCAGCAGCCGCCCTCCCGGGTGACGCCGTCCGTGCTGAAACCGTGCACGGTGATCTTCGTGTTATAATCGCCCCAGCCTGCGTTAAGGATATATCCGCCGACGTCGCGGCCCTTGATGAAGTACTTCTGCCGCCCCGCGGCTTCGACCATGAGGATGCAATTGGAGGAACCGTCCGCAATCGTGTGCAAGGGGATGCGCGGGGAAAGGCCGGCGCTGCTCCAAGTGCCGAACGTGCCCATGACGGCGATGTTGCCGGCAGTCGGCGTGCCGGTGGCGCAGTTGTTGCGAAAGTTGCCGCTGATGCCCGCGACGGGGGCGTAGTCCGTGATTCCCACGACGGCGGTAGTGCCTGCGGGCAAGCCGCCGGCGACAAGATACGGGCCATAGTCGGCGGTACGCACCGGCGCGGAAGGGCACTGGAAAATGGCGATTTGCGTTCCGACAAACGCGTTCGTTCCGGCCGACGGCGGCAGATTGGTGGGATCGATGACGGAACGATCCGCGCGAATCGCCTTGGCAAGATTCTCTTGTTCGATGTATGGCAGGATGAGCGAAAGCGCGGAATGGCCCTGGCGCTGTGCTCCGAAGGGATTTCCGGCCGGAGCGACGGCGAAATCGAAGCCATAAGGCGGCAGCGATTTCTTGACGTCGTGATAGCTGTGCAGCGCGATGCCGATTTGCCGAATGTTATTGCTGCACTGAAGGCGTGCCGCCGATTCGCGCACTTTCTGGACCGCCGGCACCAGAAGCGCGATCAAGATGGCGATGATGGCGATCACCACGAGTAGCTCAATCAAAGTAAAGGCGGATCGTCGGCAGCGGCACATGGAAAGTTCTCGTTTTTAGCATAGGGAACGTCTACGAAGTTCGACGCGCAACTCTAGCTCCATAAGCGCTTGCAGATTCCGTAGTTGTTCGCGATTTTTTTCATTGCCAAGGAAGCGCCGGCACGGATGATTGTCACGCACGGAGAGGATCTTCAGATTCTTCGCCGCCTCATCGAGCGTCCAACCGTTCAGCAACGAGCGCCACGATTCGCGCGCGAGCGCGACTGCATATCCCTCGGCGGAAAACGGCGCCCCATGCGGCGTCGGCGACGCCTCGTATTCCGTGAGGGGGCGATAGTGCGGCTCCTCATGGTGCTTCCAAAAGAGCTTCAGTTCGGGAGTAAAGCCCACGCCCGTGACTTCGATGCGGAGCGGCTGAGCATGATGCGCCACGTCGAGTTCGATCGCGCGGTCGAATTCGCTCAGCGCCCATTCATCCACGAGCGGATTGTTGTTCCACCACAGGGAGACACTCCCGCGCGCTTGCACGAGAAGATGATGCTTGCCGGGACGAAGCGGCTTCACCCAGGCGGACCAGCGCTGCGTCGTGTTGTGAGGTTGCGTGACAAGAGGCGGCGCCGGTCGCTCGGGTGGAAGCAGAACCTGAACATCCAGCGCTTTTTCACGCGATTTGACCGGGAAGATCTCGCGAAGAAACCCGCCCTTGCCCGGCGCGGCCGGCGTGGGCGGATCGCGCAGCGGCAGTTTCATGCTCAAGTTGAGCGGCCCAAACGCCTTCTCCAATCGGTCCAGATGCCAAATGCGCACGCCGCGCTCGTTTTGCAGAAGCACGGCCAGGCGTCGTTTGTCCGGTGTGAGGGCGAGACGTTTTACGGATCCGCCCATGCGCAGGGTGATCAATTCCGTGAGATCGTCGCCCACAAGCTGGAAAATCTTGACGTCGCCGACGCTATCCCCGGTGATGAGAAACTGCTCGTCGAGGAAAACGATGCCCTCGATGGTATCGGCATGGACCTTGCGCGTGATGCGCGTCGTTCCGGAGGGAACGTCGATGATCCGCAGCGTGCCGAACGAATCCCCCGCCGCGGCAACCGTCTCGCTCGGCGCCAGCGCCACGCTGTCCAGCGGCAAATCCGTCAAAGCCTGATAGCTTTTTTCGGAAACGTCCTTGGGATCGAGAACCGCGAAGTGCCCGCTTCGACAACCCACGACGACATAGTTTTCGCCCACCGCCAACGAACGGACATTGTTTTGGCCCTCTTGTTGCGGCGGCGGATGGTTCGCCCACTTGCCGGCGTATTCGTTCGTGGCGCCTTTGAGAAGAAATACGAACTCGTGATGCGCCCCCCAGTAGCGGCCTTTGCCATCCAACAGGGCCTTCCAGATGGGAACGCTCAAGTCGTTTTCTTTGGACTTAAAGCCGTCGGTGGTTTGAAGCTCTCGATCATTC
>Ga0163144_10011089_pt1 | contig 19111 bp, 14 predicted proteins | sample OliLak19BULKMAT1_FD_123175 | JGI IMG/M metagenome (GOLD analysis project Ga0163144, IMG submission 123175) | Freshwater microbial mat bacterial communities from Lake Vanda, McMurdo Dry Valleys, Antarctica - Oligotrophic Lake LV.19.BULKMAT1 | ecosystem: Environmental > Aquatic > Freshwater >... | reverse complement strand
TTTTTTAACGGAGAAACCCCGCCAACCTTTTGGGCCTGGCGGGGTTTTTTCGTTAGTTCGGTGGGGATTTCAGGATGGGAAAATCACCGTGCCTATTTTGGTTTTCGTCCCAAAAATCCTGACCTGTTTTACTCGTCCACGAAGGTTGAGTCGCCGAATTAACCTTCCTTTTTTCAAAAACATGACTCGTTTCCGTCACCTTCTGCTGGGTTTGGGGCTGGCATTTTCCCTGACCGCCCTGGCCCAGGACAACAATTACGACGCCCTGGCGCGTACCTTTTCACAAACCGGTCCGGTGGGTTCAGCCCGTTTTCAGGCCCTCGGCGGGCCACACGCCGCCCTCGGAGCCGACGCTTCCACGCTGCTGGGCAACCCGGCCGGGCTGGGCTTCTACACCCGCTCAGAGTTTAACCTAACGCCGGGAATCGCCCTGCAAAATAACAAATCGGATTATCTGGGCACCTCGCGGAGCGACGACAAAACCAGTTTCAACCTGGCCAACCTGGGCGTGATTATCGCTGGCAACCGCAACAATCCCATCGGGAATAGCCGCTGGCGGGGGGGGGCCATTGGCTTGGGCTTCACGCGCAGCTACGGACTGAATAATTCCATTGCGTTTGGGGGAAGGAATAACCAAAGTTCGATGGTGGATTTTTTTGCCGAAGAAGCCACCCGTGAATCGCAGAATTTCAGCACGACCGTGCAGGATTTTCGCGATGACCTGAACTCCAACGGGAATACGTTCGACTTTCCGACCTCGATGTATTACTACGGCTACCTCATTGACCCCAACTCGGCAGGTGGGCCGCCTTACTCGGGGGCCGAGCAGGGAAAATCCACCAACCAGACCTTCAACTTCAATTCTGACGGTTCTACTAGCCAGTGGACAGCCGCATACGGGGCCAACTACGACGATAAACTTTACCTCGGCGCGAGCATTGGCTTAGCCCGGATGAATTACACGACCACGAAAACCATGCAGGAGGCGTTTATAAACCCAGCGCAGATTGCCGGTTTTTCCTACGAACAAACGCTGAACACGCGCGGTAACGGCTTTAACCTCTCGCTGGGGGCCATTTACCGACCTACGGATTTCCTGCGTCTGGGGGTTTCCTTCAACACCCCCACCTGGTTTAACGTCAGCGAAACCACCGAATCGAGCCTGCGGGTAGACCTGTCCCGGCCCATCGACGTGGCGGGGGCAGGAACGGCTGACCCTGGGCTAACCAATCTGCTCAACGCGCTGCGCGGGGCGGGCTACGGGATCCAGACCCAGAACAATCGCATCGTAATTAACTCGATTCCGGCTCTGGCCGTAAAGCCCTTCGATTCCAACTACCAGTTACGAACGCCGTTTAAAGCCAACGGGGGGGTGGCCTTCTTTTTTGGCAAAATCGCTTTTGTTTCGGGCAACGTAGAATACGTGGCCTACGAAGGAATGCGGTTGTCATCGAACGACGATAACGCCGACGGCGGCCTGAGGAATGGCACTTACACCAATGACGTGAAGCGGGCGTACCGAAACGTGGTCAATTTAAAGGTCGGCGGTGAATACCGCATCCAAAACATCTCGTTGCGGGCCGGATTCAGTTATTATCCTGACCAATACAAGCAAACCTTCGACAACCTCGACCGCAGCCGCAGCATTTACTCCGGCGGGCTAGGCTACCGCAACGATAAGTTTTACGTTGACGTGGCCGCGCTGTACGGCAAGAGCGCCAGCGCATATTCACCTTACGTGCTCAACAACACGGCGGACTACGCGTCGGCCAAAATCAACAACGCCACCACGCAGGTGATTTTGTCAGTGGGGACGCATTTTTAGGAAAATGGGTAATTGAGGAAATTGCGAACACGACCATAGCGTCTCCAATCTTCCTCAATTACCCATTTACCCTACTTACCCAAGTTACTTTTACTCAAAATACCTCAACGCCTCCACCAACTGCTCCACGGTAGTTTCGCCCGACACGATGAGATCGGCCTGGCGGTAGATGGGCAGGCGGTTAGCGTAGGTGGTTTCGAGGGTAGCCGTGAGTTCGGCGGGGTCTTTCTGGCGGTACAGCGGGCGGTCGTCTTTGCGGGTACGTAGCAGTCGATCCACGAGTACAGGCAGCGGAACATCAAGGAAAACGCTGAGGCCATTGGCTTTGATGAAATCCAGGTTGTCGAAAAAACACGGCGCCCCGCTGCCGGTCGAAACCACCTGGAGTTCGGTGGTGGGCAGGCTTTTCAACACGGCACTTTCTATTTTTCGGAAATAACCTTCTCCGCGCAACGCGAACAGTTCGGGAATGCTGAGGCCTTCGCGGGTTTCGATGCGCTTGTCCATGTCGACAAACGGGCATTCCAGCACCCGCGCCAGACCCCGGCCCAACGTACTTTTCCCCGAAGAAGGCATTCCCAGCAAGTAAATCGGTTTCATAAGCCAACTCCGGAAACGGGTAGGATTTGGGAAGAAAAACGCAGCGTGGTTTGCCCGTTTGCCAGAATCAAAACGCCCACCCGGTACGTACCGGGGCGGAGGGTACCACTCAGGGCCGTGCCGTGGAAACCGCGCCCGTAGTACCTGCCCGTGCGAAGCACGTTCTGCCAGGTGTTGCGGCCCTGCCAGGTGCCCACCAAATACGTGTTTCGGTCAGATTTCAGCACGACAAATTGATTGCCCTCGCCTTCCTCGCTCGTAAAATCGAATTGCTCAAACCGGCGGATGGCATTGGGTTCGGGAACAACCAGCGTGTTGGTGGCTACGCCGACGCGTAAGGTCGAGTCCACGCGGATGACGGAACCAAGCAAAGCCGGTTCCGCCACCGACAGGGGCGTTTGCGGCAATGGGCAAATCCCCCGCCGAATGCCCGCCGCGTAAGTCGGGCGGATTTCGACGTTGAACGGGGCCGGGTGCTGCACGAAGCTTTCGTTGTACCGCCAGTTGAAGGCATCGGCCCACTGGCTATTGCGCCGGTAGGCGAGCGGAGCGTTGGCTCCGAACTGGGCCATCATCCAAAACGCTCCGCCGAACAGCAGTACCCCCGCCAATAACCAGCCCCGCCTCCGCTTCGGTACGACGTACAGTAGCGTCAGGTAAAACAAAATGAACGCGAACGCCGACATGTGAATGTATCGCACCTGAACCAGTCCCTGTATTCCACTCCAGGATCGAAAAAGACTAGTAATCAAAGCCGTGGCGAGCAAAACAGCTGCGCAACCCATCAGAAAAAACCGGTCAGTTTTCAGGTAGCGTTGCCAAATTGATTTCGAGGAAACACTAGCTAGAAAAACCCAGATGGCTTTCAGATTGACGAAGGCGAGAACGCCCGTCACCACGAGGCCCAGCGAAATGGGCCACGTCAGGTTTCCGGGCTTGAAGGCATCGGCAAACGCCCCGACAAAGGCAAAAATCCCCCCCAGAAAACGCAGTGGATCGGACAGGCTGCCCGCCGGATCGCCGTTTTGGCCTTTGGTGTAGCCGTAGCCGAAGAAGAAAAACGCCACAATTGCCAGCGCTGCCAACCAGGCTATCAGCGGGTACCAGCGGCGTTGCAACGCCAGCACGACCGCGCCCCAGGCGAAGCCGAGAATCCCGTTGCCGTGGGTAAACACTGCGACCACGGCCACGACCATCGCCCCGATGAACGCCGCCGGACTGGGCCGGGCGATGAGTACCGCCCCCAGAAACAGCCAGAAAAACACGCAGTACTGTTGGAGGATGCTGATCGTCCAGGTGAGGCTGTCGTACGATTGGGGCTGGAATAAAAACAGGGCGACGGGCAGGAAAAAAACGAGCGGGAGTCGTTGCTCCGGGAGTCGCTGCTCAGCTGAACCAATTTTCCGAAGCGCCCGGTAGAACAACGCTACAAACCCAAGCACGGTCAAATCGCCGAGCCAGGTCAGCGTGAGCCAGTTGATGCGGCCTTCAAGTTTATAATCCAGCCAGGTGTACAGGCGGGGGAAAATGATGCGGTGTTCGTTGTGCTGCACGGCCATGTCGCGCAGCATCTGGCCGAATGAAAGGCCGCGTTCCTCCGCCCAGACCACGTTTTTCAAGAGATGAAAATCGTCGGCGAAGGGCAAATCCACGGCGTAGGTGGCAATTTGCCAGAAGTGCAGTCCCGCCAGGGCCAGCATGACCAGCGCCGCCAAGCCGTTGACGAATGCCGAACGTAGCAGTTTTTCCATCAGCGGGCAACGTTGGTCAACACCTCCTCTTTCGTAGGCACGTCGAGGTAGCTCCATTTGCCTTTCACCACCCCTTCGTGTAGCAGCCAGAGACCGGGGTTGCTGCGGCTGATGGTTTTAGCCACCTTGAAATCGACGAAAAAGTAGGGCAAAGCCAGTTGGTGTTCGTGGCGAAAGGCCTCGAATTCGGCCTGGGGCGAGGAAGTCAACAGCAAAGGCGTGACGGCACTACCTTCAAGACTGCGGACTAGGGTTTTGATTTCGTCGAGGGTGCTCTGGTTGGCTTTCTGCACGTCCTGAACGAGGATGAACAGTTTGTTTCCCCGAAAACTTTCTTCGGTAAAATCGGTCGAATCGTTCCAGACCCGGTAGTCGGTAATCTTGGGTTTGGCTCCTTCGTTGAGCAATACCATTTCCTTGAATTTGTACGTCGTGTCGGTCGGGTACTGGTCGAACTCTTTGGTTTCCTCGCCTTTGGTCATGATGTACCGGAAGCGCAGCGGCTCCGAAGGCTTCATGTTGCGCGGAATGCTCTGCCCCACGGCGTAGGCCAGGCCGTCGTAGGGCGGCAGGTGCCGGATGGCGTACACGCCCAGGCCCAAACAGCCCAGCGCCGCCAATCCGACGAGCCAACCCGTGCGGGGCCGGGCGAAATCGTTCCGCCGCCAGAGGATGACGAGGATGAGGACGAGCAAAATCAGGTCTTTCCAAAACGAAGTCCAGGGTTTGAGCTTGATCATTTCCCCGAAACACCCGCAGTCGGTGACGGCGTTGTAAAAGGCCGAGTAGAAGGTCAGGAAGGCGAAAAACAGACACAGAGCGAGCAGAAACCAGGACGTGCGGCGCAGGTTCCATTGCACGAGCAGGGCCACGCCCGCCAGCACTTCCAGCGAGCAGAGCAGCACCGAAAACCAGAGCGCCCCCGGTACGAGTGCTTCCCAGAACGGGGCGCTCCAGGTCCAGTCCTGGGCGAATACTTCAAAATATTCTTCGAGTTTAATCTGGGTACCGACCGGGTCGTTGAGCTTGATGAGACCCGAAAAAACAAACACCGCCCCGACGACGACGCGGCAAACCTGAGCAAGGAATTTCATGGGGCAAAAGTAGAAAAAAGGTAGCTCCGACCAGAGGACTACGCGTCTGCGGTCGGAGCCACCTGTTTTAATTTTATCAAACAAAACACCGCGTAGTTGATGATGTCGCGGTAGTTGGCGTCCACGCCTTCCGACACGATTGTCAGGCCGGCGTTGTCTTCGATTTGCTTGGTGCGCAGGAGTTTCATCAGAATCAAATCGGTCATCGAACTCACCCGCATGTCGCGCCAGGCTTCTCCGTAATCGTGGTTTTTTGCCAAGAGCAACGCGATGGTTTCGTCCACCTGAGCGTCGTAGCGGGCGGCGAGTTCATCGGCGGGCAGGTCGAGTCGGGGGTCGGCGGCGAGGTCAAGTTGGATGAGCGCCATCAGGCTGTAATTGACCAGCCCGACGAATTCGGGCACTACGCCTTCGGCTACTTTCTGCACGCCCGTTTCCTGAATCTGCCGGATGCGCTGGGCTTTGATAAACAACTGATCGGTGAGGCTGGGCAGCCGCAGGATGCGCCAGGCCGTGCCGTAATCCTCGTTCTTTTTCAAAAAAAGGTCCTTGCATCGCGCCACGACTTGACGATATTCGGCTTCGGTTTGAGACATGGGTGAGTTTTCGGTTTTCAGTTTTCGGTTTTCAGTTTCGTTGCTGAAAACAACTGAAAACCGAAAACCGAAAACTGAAAACTACTTTGACCCCCGAAATTACCGCCTTTCGCCCAAAAACCACGCTCAACGTGCGCGGAACGCTCGTTGATCTGCGAACACCCGCCGTGATGGGTATTCTCAACGCCACACCCGACTCATTTTACGCCGAAAGCCGCGCCCAGGCCGAAGACGATTTGCTGGAAAAAGCAACCCGGATGCTCGCCGAAGGCGCGACCTTCCTCGATGTGGGCGGCTACTCCACCCGCCCCGGCGCGCCCGATGTGAGCGAAGCTGAAGAAATCGATCGGGTGCTGGCGGCGCTTGAGGCGCTGCATCGGCAGTTTCCCGACGCACTGCTTTCGGTGGATACGTTTCGGGCGAGTGTGGCGGAAAAAGCGGTGGGGGCAGGGGCTGGGCTGGTCAACGACGTGGCAGGCGGTAGCCTCGATCCGGCGATGTTTCCGACTATAGCCCGGCTGGTCGTGCCCTACGTGCTGATGCACCTGCGCGGCACGCCGCAGACTATGACTTCGCTGGCAAACTACCAGAACGTGACGCTCGACGTCATCGCCGAGTTGAGCGAGAAAGTGGCCCAACTCCGTGCTTTAGGCGTAAAAGACCTGATTCTCGACCCTGGTTTTGGTTTCGCCAAAACGCCCGCGCACAACGACCAGTTGCTGCGCGAACTCCCGGCCTTCCGGCTTTTTGAATTACCTTTGCTCGTCGGCCTTTCCCGCAAATCGAGCATCTGGCGGCGGCTGGGCATCAAGCCCGCCGAGGCGCTCAACGGCAGCACCGTTCTCCACACGGCGGCGCTGCTCGGTGGGGCAAGTATCCTTCGGGTACATGACGTGAAGGAGGCGCTGGAGGCGGTGAAATTGGTTTCCTTCCTGTCATCCTGAAAAGAAAATACGATGGACTACTACTTCCTAAACAACCAAATCCTCCCCGCCGACGAGGCCCGGCTGCACGTCAGCGACCTGGGGCTGCTGCGGGCCTATGGTATTTTCGATTACTTCCGGGCCATCGAGGGGCAGCCGGTTTTTCTGGAAGACCACCTCGACCGCTTCGAACGCTCAGCCCAACTGCTGGGACTGACCATTCCACTAAGTCGGGACGAATTGCGCAACCTGGTCGACGAACTGGCCCGACTCAACCCACACCCGCTGCTGGGTTTTAAGTTTGTGCTCACCGGAGGCTATTCGCCCGACGGCTTCGGTCCCGCATCCGAGCCGAATCTGGTAGTGATTCCGAAGCCATTTCAGTTTAAAGAAGCCCCTGGCGGCCTGCATTTTATGACCGTGGCGCACCAGCGACAACTTTTTGAAGTAAAAAGCCTGGATTATTTGATGCCGATTTTTACGCTCCGAAAACAAGCCGAAATCGGGGCCGACGACGTGCTTTACCACCACAATGGCCTGATTACCGAATCGTCGAGGAGCAATGTTTTTATCGTCAAAGACGGCGTCGTCATCACTCCCGCCGACGGAATGCTGCGCGGCATCACGCGGCAGCACGTACTGCGCCTGGCGTTGGAAGCGTTTCCGACCGAAGTACGCGCCGTGACTTTGGTCGAAACCCTTGCCGCCGATGAGGTATTCACCACCGGCAGCACTAAACGAATCTTGCCCGTGACCCGGATCGACGGCCAACCGGTGGGTGAGGGAAAACCCGGTTCGATTACGCAAAAACTGACGGCATTGTTTCTCGAATACGAACGGGAAAGTCTGGCGGCGGTCGCGTTGAGCCGCTAAGTGGATGATAGGATGTACCCCGAACTTTCTTACCTGTTGAAACGACTTTTTTTTGCTACCTGCGCCCTGTTGGCGGCGCTGGCGCACCAGGCCTGTAGCCAGAGTGAAGCCCCCGCGAGTTCCACGCCGACCCAATTTACCTGGCCCGACCGAGGCTGCGATTCCACTCAGCGGGTGAGCAGCATCACCGCCTTCGATCTGGTGCTGCCTTTTTACCCCGACGACACCCTCGCCGCCGGGCTAGCTGAGGAAGACGTGCCCCTGCCGATCCGGGTCTTCGCGGTCGTGATCGATAGCCTCGGAAAAACCTACTGGGCCAGCCTCGGGGCGGATTCGCTACTGCGACCCAGGCTGCTAAACACCGATAGCTTGGTGGCGGATTGGGAGCCGCTGCGACTGAGCCTGCCCGAACAAACCTACCTTCGGGCGATGGTCGATCAGCCCAAATACCTGTTCCGGCGTTGGGAACCGCTGCTCACTGGAGCACGGAGCCAGTGGCTTGCCAAACGGGATTCGCTGCTTGATTCGCTCAAAAAAGTGTATCCCACGTACACCCTGCGCATTCTCAACGACCTCCGCACGGCGGGGATGCAGGCTAAATTTCTAAAACGGGGTAGTTCCAACGCGCCCCTCTCGCAGCACCAATTCGGGCTGGCCGTCGACGTGGGCATCATCAGCAAGGGCAAACTCCTCAAAGGCTACAACACGTACGCGGCCATCGGGCGGCTTGCCCCGCACTACGGCCTTACCTGGGGCGGTACGTTCGTGGGTTTTGTCGATCCCAACCACTTTCAAGCAGTGAAAAACTCGGCGGCGATGGTGCGGCAATTCCCCGAACTGCGGTTCGAGTTCGAGCCGTACCGCCGTCACTACCTGCGCCGCGTAACCCAAAAAGTGGCCGAAGGCAAGGAAGACGAAGTACAGGACACCGAAGAATTATTGGAAGTGATGAACCAACTCCGTCATCAGCAGCCCTGCCCCTGCGATTCGGAGGCCGTGGCGGCTCCTTCCGTGCTGGAAACCGTCCAGACGCAGTTGCAGGCGGTGGGCTACCTGCCCGCCCGCGACGTGTTGCTGCTCGGCCACCTGCCCAGCCAAACCCTCACCGCTACACGGGGCAGCACCCGACTGACCTACCGGCTGGGTCGCTGGCGCTGAGGAATGGTATTTTGGATAACATTGCGCCGGGTTCGGGGCCGGGCGTTCCGAAAACTCCGAATTTGAAGGCTAAACCAATTTTCGAACCCCCAAACCAATTCAGTACCATGGGACTTATCTCGTTCATTCAAGGCGTCGGCGGAAAACTCTTTGGCAACAAAGAGGAAGAGCAAAAAGCCGCCGCTGCCGCACCCGCCGAAGCCGAACCCCTCCGCGCCAGCGCGCTCCTTCAGAAAGTAAAATCGCTGGGGCTGGCCTACAAAAACCTCACCATTCGCACGAAAGGCGACACGGTCACGATTCAGGGCGAAGTGGCCAAGCAGGAGGATGCCGAAAAAATCGCCCTCGCCGTGGGTAACATCGAAGGAGTCCACATGGTCGACAACCAGATGACCGCCGACGAACCCCAGGATGAGTCGCAGTACCACACCGTGGAAAGCGGCGATAGCCTCTCGAAAATGGCCCAGCGCTACTACGGCGACATGATGAAATACTCCTCGATTTTTGAAGCCAACAAGCCCATGCTCAGCGATCCCGACAAGATTTATCCGGGACAGGTGCTGCGGATTCCGAAACTGGACTAAGCGTTTCCTTGTCAAATAAAAGACCCCGCCCGACTTAGTCGGGCGGGGTCTTTTATTTGACAAGGAAACGCTGTCCGGGTTGCTACTTCGCGTACGCCACCGAGCGCATCTCCCGGATCACCGTCACCTTGATCTGACCGGGGTACTGCATTTCTTTTTCGATTTTCTGCGAAATGTCGTAGCTCAGTTGCCCGGCGCGTTCGTCGGTCACGCGGTCGGAGTCGACGATGATACGTAACTCGCGGCCCGCCTGGATGGCGTAACACTTGTCCACGCCCTGGAAACCCAGCGCCAGCGACTCCAGATCGCGCAGGCGCTGCATATAACTTTCCATCATTTCGCGGCGGGCACCGGGCCGCGAGCCGCTGATGGCGTCGCAGACCTGGACGATGGGCGAAATCAGGCTCGTCATCTCAATTTCGTCGTGGTGGGCACCGATGGCATTACACACCTCCGGATTTTCCTTGTATTTCTGGGCCAGTTCCATGCCCAGAATGGCGTGGGGCAGTTCGGGTTCTTCGTGCCACACCTTGCCGATGTCGTGGAGCAGTCCGGCGCGTTTGGATAGTTTGGCGTTGAGGCCCAGTTCGGCGGCCATCGTGGCGCAGAGTTTGGCCACTTCGCGAGAGTGCTGGAGTAGGTTCTGGCCGTAGGAGGAGCGGAAGCGCATTCGGCCCACCATCCGAATCAATTCAGGGTGGAGACCGTGGATGCCGAGGTCGATGGCCGTGCGCTCACCGATTTCCACGATTTCATCTTCGATGTTCTTCCGGGTTTTAGCCACCACTTCCTCGATTCGGGCGGGGTGAATTCGCCCGTCCTGCACGAGGCGGTGCAGCGAAAGCCGGGCGATCTCGCGGCGTACCGGGTCAAAACCGGAAATGATGATGGCATCGGGGGTGTCGTCGACGATCACCTCCACGCCCACCGCCGCTTCGAGCGTGCGGATGTTGCGGCCTTCGCGCCCGATGATTTTCCCCTTCACGTCGTCCGATTCAATGTTGAACACCGACACGCAGTTTTCAATGGCCTGCTCGGCAGCGGTGCGCTGAATGGTCTCAATTACCACCTTTTTGGCTTCCTTCGTGGCGGTGAGTTTGGCCTCTTCCACGATGTTCTTCACATAGGCTGAGGCCCGGCTTTCGGCGTCGGCTTTCAGGGCATCGACCAGTTGCTGGCGGGCTTCGTCGGCGGTGAGGTTGGCGATTTTTTCCAACTGCATCACCTGCGATTCCAGCAGCTTTTCTGCTTCTTCCTGCTTGCGTTTTACGCTTTCCTGCTGCTGAGTGAGGCCGGTTTTGAGTTTGTCGTACTCGTCTTCCTTGCGCTTGGATTGTTCTTGCTGCTGGCTGAGCTGGCGTTCGCGGTCTTTGATGCGTTGCTCGGCATCGCGGAGTTTTTTCTCGTTTTCAACGTGCAGGCTCCGCTTGCGGTTGCTCTCTTCGTCAAACTCGGTTTTCAAACGGAGAAATTTTTCTTTGGCCTCCAGAATGCGGTCACGCTTGAGGTTTTCGGCGTTTATCTCGGCGTTTTTCAGAATCTCGGCGGCTCTGGCTTCGGCCTCGGCTTCTTTTTGGCCAGAGACTTTGGCGAACAGGAGCCGGTAGGCAAAAGCTCCGACACCAAGGCAAACCAACCCGGTAAGTATCAGTAGAATGGGGGAATCGGACATGGCATGAGACAGGGGGTTTTATGTGAATAAAACACGCCCCGGCAACTCCTGCCGAACGGGAAGCGAGAAAAGGTGCGGCTTGCCAAGAAGCAGCGGACTCAGTCACTCAACACCGACTTGCAAAGGGCATCGAGATCGCCCAGTTTATGAAACAGGGTTTTCTGCAAATCCCGGTGCTGTTCGTCGAGTTTCAACACTTCAATCATGCACTTGACGGCCACCATCGCCAGCAAATCCTGCCGGTCGGAGTAGCCGACTTTCTGGTAACTGAGTTTTTGTTGTTCTTTTTTGAGTAGTTCGTTCAGCATCCGGGCGGCGTCGCGGGCGTAGGATTCGTCCTGAGCCGGGATGCCCACCATGCGATAGGTTCGTTCGGCGACCGAGATGGAAATATTCAGGGGTTCGGCCATAACTCAAAGCGCGGGAGAACTACTCAAATAAGCAATGCACTGGTCAATTTCTCGGATATATTGATCGATTTGCTCCTTCAGTTCGGATGGATTGTCGGACGTGCGATAATAGTTTTCCACAAGTTTACGGCTTTTGTCCGGTTTGTGAAAGGGACGCACCGGAGTCGGCTCCTTTTTTTGGACTTCCCGAAGTTGAATTTGCAGCGCCCGGTTCTGGCTGCGCAACTCCTCGGCCTCCTGTACGGCGGCGGCCAGGCGGCGGTTGGCAAGGGTCAGTTCCTCGATCAACCGGCGCATTTTCAGTTCAACAGTGGCGAGGCGGGTTAGGATTTGGAGGTCGGTGGGGGAGGACATTCGGGAAAATAAAAAGAGGGAAAGTACTGTATTTGAGGCGTATCATTCCGACGAAGAAGGGATCTGTCGCGGTGGAATTCCAAGAGGCCCGGAGATTTGGGACGAAAGATCCCTCCTTCGTTGGGTTGACAGCCGGGCAACTGCTCGTTGTCACCTCCAAACTTTCATTTCCTGATCACCGCCCCAAGTTCTTTTTCAAACCCGTTCATCAACCGCTGCATCGCTTTGTCGATTTGGGTGTCGGTGAGGGTTTGGGTGGGGTCTTGCAGGGTAAAACTGACCGAGTACGATTTCTTACCCGCGCCCAGAGCCTCGCCCTCGAACACGTCGAACACGTTGATGCCGCGTAGTAAGGTTCGCTCGGTTCGTTCGGCCACACGCTGAATTTGGCGGAAACTGACCGTGCGGTCAAGCACCAGCGAAAGGTCGCGGCGCACGTCAGGGAATTTTGGAATTTCCTGGAAGACCACGTCCGTGCTGGCCAGTTTCAGGAGGGCGTCCCAGTCGAAGTCGGCGTGGAAAACGGGCTGTTTCAGGTCGGTCAGGCCGGTCAGTTTCCGGTTGACCAAGCCCAGATTCACCACCTCATTTTTGTTGAAAACATAACGCAGGCCATAGGCAAAGGGGCCAGCGCCCGGCTCCAAATCCTGGGTCTCGAACTGCCGGATGCCCAGGCGGGTGAGCACCTGGCCTACGGCGTTGGCCAGGTCATGAAAGGCTGCTGGGCGGCTCTTTTGCTGCCAGGTTTCGGCGGCGGCGTGTCCGGTCAGGAACAGCACCAGATGCTGCCGCTCGCGGAATTTGGTTTCGCCTTGTCGGTGGTAGGTTTTTCCGAATTCAAAAAATTTCAAATCCCGTTGCCGTCGGTTCACGTTGAAAGCCACTGCCTCCAGACCTGAAAACAGCAGCGACTGGCGCATCACGCCGAGATCTTCGCTGAGTTTGTTCAGAATTTCTACGTTTTCGGCTTCCAGCCCCAGCGCGGCCGCGTAGGCCGGGCGGGTGAGCGAATTGGTAAAAATTTCCTGAAATCCCGCCCCGGCCAGGGCCTGCGTCAGGCGGTACTGAAGCTGGTTGGCGTCTTTTTCGGCGAATTGGGCCAGAAAATCGGTGCGCAGTACGGGCGAAAGTTCGACGTTGTTCAGGCCGTAAATCCGCAAGATTTCTTCCACCACATCGGCCTCGCGAGTCACGTCTACCCGGTAAGGCGGCACCGAGGCCGTGAAGCTGTCGGCGTTGTTGCCCCAGACTTTGATGTCGAGGCTTTCGAGGATGGTGCGGATGCGTTCGTGGTCGAGTTTTTTGCCAATCAGCCGGTCGATGTTGCGGTAGGTGCATTCGATCTGCACGTTTTTGGCCGGATTGGGGTAAACATCCGTCACGTCGGAGGCGACTTTCCCCCCGGCCACTTCCTGAATCAGCAGGGCGGCGCGTTTGAGGGCGGTTAGTTTGGCGTTTGGGTCGGTGCCGCGCTCGAAGCGGAAACTGGCGTCGGTTTTCAACCCCTGCCGTTGGGCGGTTCGACGGATGGATTCCGGCGAAAAATAGGCGCATTCGAGGTACACCCGCGTGGTTTCGGACTGGATGCCAGAGGTTTTTCCGCCGAAAATCCCCGCAATACCCAGCGGCCCTTCGGCATCGCAAATCATCAGATCCTGGGCCGTCAGCGTTCGTACCACCCCGTCGAGCGTGGTGAATTTGGTGCCTTCCGGCACGTAGCGTACCACGATTTGCTGCCCGCGCAGTGCGCTCCAATCGTAGGCGTGGAGGGGCTGGCCGGTTTCATGGTTGACGAAGTTGGTCACGTCCACCACGTTGTTGATGGGGTTCAGGCCAATGGCCCGCAGGCGTTTTTGCAACCACTCCGGCGAAGGGCCGATTTTCACGCCGTCCAGCGTCACGCCGCAGAAACGCGGGCAGGCGGCGCTGTCTTCCACGCTGATCTGAATCGGAAAGGCGTTGCTTTCGGTCTGAAACGTGGCAATCGAGGGCAGAGTCAGGTCGCGGCCTAGCAGGGCTTTGAGGTCGCGGGCCACGCCAATGTGCGAAGCGGCATCGGCCCGGTTGGGCGTCAGGCCGATTTCGAGGCGGTGGTCGGCTTCGAGGCCAAAGTAGGTGGCGGCGGGAGTGCCGTTGGGCAACTCGGTGGTCAACACTAAAATACCGGCGTGGCTGCTACCGAGGCCGATTTCGTCTTCGGCGCAAATCATGCCTTCCGAAGCCGCGCCCCGGATTTTTGCTTTTTTGATGACAAACGATTCGCCGTTTGTTGGATACAGTTTAGCCCCGACTAGTGCCACGACGACCTTTTGCCCGGCGGCCACGTTGGGCGCACCGCACACGATCGGCAGCGGCTGCGGACCGCCCACGTCGACGGTGGTGAGACTAAGTTTGTCGGCATCGGGGTGCTTTTCGCAGGTCAACACCTGACCGACCACCATGCCTTCGAGTCCGCCGGGCACCGCTTCGAGCGGCTCGACGGCCTCCACTTCCAGTCCGCTACCGGTGAGCAGCGCGGCAATCTGGTCGGGCGATTCGGTCAGGGAAATGTACTGGCGAAGCCAGTCCAGTGAGATTTTCATGCGGGAAATTCAAACAATCTTGAACGGGCAAAGGTAGGGGAATTTGGGGAACTGGGGGAAGAGCGATGCCGGGAATCCAGCCCGATTCCTGTTAGTTTTGTCAAAAAACCGGTCAGCCATGAACGCCATCGAAAACCCTACGTTCGACCAAAAACAGGTAGACGTAGAACAGGTTGTTTCTTTTTTTGGCAACTGCCCGAAGAATTTAAAAAAGCGGTTGAACGGGTGATTCAGGCAACGCCTGATGTGGCCGAGGAAACCGAACTGGAGTCGGCAGCGGCACAGGATGCGGGGCTAGAGTATCTTTCGCCCGAAGAGTTGGCGTACTACCTGAACCTTCCTGACCATGCGGCAAGGTGAACTCTGGCTGGTGGATTTCGACCCCAGCTTTGGGCACGAGTACCAGAAGGTTCGTCCGGCATTAGTGGTTGAAAATGACGCGTACCTGGCCCTGGGAAATCTGGTTACCGTACTGCCAATTTCTTCCCAAACCGACAATGTTAACGCTCCTCGACGTGCTGATCAGGCGGGATGATGAAAACCGTTTGCAAAAAGATTCACTCATCAAAACGCGCTAAATCAGCACATTCGATAAACGACGTTTCGTCAAACGAATCGGGATTTGTCAGGATTCGGTACTGGAGCGGGTGTTGAGTCATCTCACTCTTTACCTGCAACGCTGAAAGCCAATCACTTGCAATACCGCCGCACGAACCGCGCCGCCGTTTTGTCGCCCAGGGCGGCGAGGTAGCGCCATTCGGCGCAGGCGTTGTCCAACTGCCCGAGTTGGTAGTAGGTGGCGGCCCGATTGAGGCGGATGCTCAGGTTGCCGGGTTCGAGGGCCAGGGCCTGGTTGAAGGTAATCAGGGCTTCGGCGTAGCGCTTGCGCTGGAAATTGCGCAGGGCCTCCTGCACCAAATCTTTCGCTTTCAGTTGCAGGATTTCCGCCAGCGTCAGTGGACGGTCTTCGGGCAGGCCATAGGGAAATTCATAGTTGATTTGCACCCGGGCCGGTCGGCCATTGGCGGTGGCGGGTGTCCAAAGGGCACTGGTGGCCTGCATGGCGCGAAGCATGGCTTCCTTGTAGCGCGGGTCGGTGCTTTCTACGATGGTCGGGTTCTCGACCTTGCCCGTTTTTGAAACCATGAAACTCACCCGGAAGCGGTCGCGCTTGGGTTTGCCCTGCTGCCGGAAGGCGTCTTCGATGAATTCGTAGGAGTTTTGGTAACTGTCAAAAAACGTCTCGTTGCTGCCCCGGCCCTGGAATTTTGGAAACACGTACTCGTTCATCACGTAAAACGTGTCGCCGTCGAAACGCAGGTTGGGCACCACGTACTTCCGAAACATGTAATTCTCGTAGGTGCCTTCCGAGCGGGCTAAGTAGATTTTCAGCCGACTCCCCGACGCGTCGGTCGACAATTCGGTCACGGTTAGTTCCACCGGGGTAAGCTTTTCGATTTGGTAGGCCGTAACGCCGCCCGTGCGGATGCGTTGCCCGTCGGTGGTGTAGGTGACGGTGGTTTTGCGGCCCTGGGTGTAGAGGGTCAGGCGTTTGGCATCGAACACGAACACGAGGTCGCTTTTCTGCACTTCGTCGTCGCTCATCACCGCCGCGCCGCCGCGTCCTTCCACGCGCTTGGCCACCCAGGTGCCCGCGAGCGGGGCCGCAGGCGTCGTGGCGGCGGTTCCCGTGCGGGCCGTGACTTCGTCCTGGGCCGAAACCAACGTGGGCAACCCACTGAGTAAGACCAACGCGGCAAGAATTTTCATGGATAAGGGCAAGCGGAGAGCGATTTTCAGGCCGACAAATTACGGATTCCGGGGTATAACGAAAATTTGTTAACAGAAATTAACGAGCCAGGAGTGAGGAGTCAGGAGCGAGGAGTGCGTAGAAAAGGCATTTTGATTTTCTACGCACTCCTCGCTCTTGACTCCTTACTCCTACTTTTCCCGCACCACTCTAAACCCAATGTTCGCCTTGTCGGTTTCGGGCTGCTCGTTGGCCGCGTCGGCGAAGTCGTAGGCGCTGAAGCCGTAGGTGCCGGGCGTGCCATCGGCTTTGGTGTACCACTCGGCCACGTTGCCGCCCAGATCGTACAAGTCGGCCTCGCCCACTTTCACGGCGGCGAAGGAACCGACGGGTTTGAGCAGCGTGGTTTTCAAACCGATTAGTTTTTCTTTCAACACCGGTACTTCGTCGAGCGTAAGCGCGTAGCCCGCCCAATGGTTGAGGGTGTTTTCTTTGGCGGCCACGGCCTTGCCTTTTTCGTGGAGCAGCTTCGCTTCGCGGGCGTTGGGAAGGCGGTACTTCTGGCCGGTTTTTTGGGAAAGCCACTGGCAGTAAGCCTGGGCTTGTTCGTAGGAAACAGTACTGGCAGGCTGGTCGGCTGCGGCGAACACGTTCACCAATGGAAAACGCTTGTCTACTTTCCGGCTTTCGCGAAAATCATCCCACTGGTGCCGGGTTACCTCGTAGCGCCCGATGGCAATGCTGTCTTTTTTGACCGGAACCACTTCCGGGCCGACGCGGCTGATTCCGTTTTCATCCCGACCTAACGACACCCCGATTACTCCAGTCTCCGCGCCGACGCTTTTCGCCCGCTCCAACAACATCGCCAGCGGCGAATCTTTTTTAAACGCCTCGTTGAGCGTGTCTTTTTTTCCGAAAAGGTATTTATCGAACCAGGCGATTTCCTCCTTCATCTTCCGCAGTTGGTGCGTCACTTTCTGCAAGCTGTGCGGCTGGCCGGGGAACCAGAGGAAGCGCACGGGGGCTTTGCCGATTTGCTGGAGCGCCCGGTAATATTCCCAACCCTGGTCGCGGGGTACCTGCCGGTCTTCGCTGCCGTGGAAAATGATGGTGGGCGTTTTGACCCGCTCCAACTCGAAGAGCGGCGATTTGCTGATGTACACCTCATTGTACGTTTTGCCGCCCACGTTGTCCCAGGGTGCCCCTCCGAAATAATGCTGGTCGAAGGTGACGCCGAATTGGCAGGTGCCGAAGTCGGAGGTCCAGTTGACATCGCCCGCGCCGGGAGCGGCGACCTTGAACATGTCGGGGTAGCGCACCGTGAGCATGGTGGTCAGAATGGCCCCGTTGCTCCAGCCCTGCACGCCCATCGAATCGCGATCGACGAGGCCCTTTGCGATGAGCGTTTCCACGCCCTTCGTGATGTCTTCGAGTTCGGGTTCGTAGTAGTTTTTGGCGATGGATTCGACGAACGCCTGCCCGTGGTTGCTCGATCCGTGGTAGTTGGGTTTCAGCACGAAGGCCCCTTTTTGGGCCATAATGTTGGGGAAAGAAGCCCAGGACTCGTCCCAGTCGTCGCCGTCGTGACCCGCCGGGCCACCGTGAATGCTCAGCACGAGCGGATAGGCCCGGCCCGGTTTGTAAGCCGTTGGGTAGTAGAGGATGCCGGTTACTTCTTCGTCCTTCCAGCCCTTCCAGCGCAACACCTCGGTTTTGGCAATTTTTTTCGCCGAAAATCCGCCGTTTAACTTCACCAACTCGCCCTGCGAGATCAGCGAAACCGTGCCTTTTTTGGCATCAGTCAGCAAGCGCCCGGCGTGAACCTGCCACGGAGTGGAGGCCGTGGCGTAGTCGAAAAGTGCCGTGGTGTAGTCGTTGGAAAGCAGGACGGGTGTCACGTGGTCGGCCATCGCGCCCGGTACCGACACGGGTTTCACCGTCCAGTGTTCGGCATCCTTTGCTTTTTCCACCAGCGCCAGTTTGTTGGTCGGGCCGTTGGCCAGGCTGATCAGCAGGCCATTGCCCACGCGCAGCGTTGCGCCCGAAAGGCCCCAGTCGTGGGCCAGCGGCACGGGCGTAACCCGACGCGTGGCGAGGTTGAAGTAGCGCAGGATGCGTACCCCGGCCCCGTTCCAGAGGCTGTCGTTGGTTTGGTTGGTCGAAAAATAAAACCCGGTGTGGTCGTCGGTGAAAACGAAACTGCCCGGTGCCTGCTGGTTGCCCAAAATTACCGAGTTGGTACCCGCCTTCAAATCCCAGAGCCGGATTTCGGGCCGGGGCTGGCCGTCGGCCCCGTAGTGCGGCGAGCGGGTGTGGGTGCTCACGACCCAGGCCCCGTCGCGCGAAACGGCGTAGCTTGCCACCGGAAAACGACTGTCGGTAATCCGGCGGAGGTCTTTCGATTTCAGGTCGAGGGCAAACAAGCGGCGGGGTTTGAAGTGGGCCGTGTCTTCGATCACCTGCACGTCGTCTTTGCGATCCTCGGCTTCCCGCTCGACCAAACTCTTGCCTTCCTCGGCCACCACGAGCAGGGTCGAATCGTTGAGCCAGGCGGGGTTGGCGGGCGTATTTTCAAAGGTTTTGATCTCGTAGGCTTCGCCGCCCGCCGGGTCGATGGCCCAGAGTTTCTTGCCCTTGTCGCGGGCCGAGAGGAAATAAATCAGCTTGCCGTCGCGGCCAAAGAGCGGGCTGCGGTCGGCTTCGTCGCCCCGCGTGAGTTGAAGCGTCAGGTACTTTCCCTTCTCTTTTTGGTCGAGGCGGGTCAGGAACAGCTTGGTCACGAAGGCGTCTTTTTCCTTGTTGGCCGTGCGCTTGGTCCAAACCACGGTTTTGCCATCGGGCGAGAAGTCGAAGGCGGTTGGAATTTCAGCGTTCACGACGTCTTCGGGCGTCCACTGGGCGTGGGCGGTCAGGCTGGCGAGGGTCAGCAGGGTGAGGAG
>Ga0163144_10011087_pt1 | contig 19112 bp, 17 predicted proteins | sample OliLak19BULKMAT1_FD_123175 | JGI IMG/M metagenome (GOLD analysis project Ga0163144, IMG submission 123175) | Freshwater microbial mat bacterial communities from Lake Vanda, McMurdo Dry Valleys, Antarctica - Oligotrophic Lake LV.19.BULKMAT1 | ecosystem: Environmental > Aquatic > Freshwater >... | reverse complement strand
TTTGCTTCTACATCGGATACCGAGGTCATCGTTCACCGCGTCGCGCTGTCGCGCAGCGCGGCGATTGAAGACCGCGTGATTGATGCGCTGAAACTCGTTGAGGGCGCGTACTCCCTCGTCATTCTTTCACCCAAATCCCTTATCGGTGTGCGCGACCCTTACGGCGTGCGCCCGCTGGTGCTGGGTAAACTGGGGGACGCGCATATCATCACCTCGGAAACCTGCGCGCTCGATATTATTGGTGCGCAGCATGTGCGCGATATTGCGCCCGGTGAAATGATTATTGTCGACGAAAGCGGCGTGCGCAGCCTTTTTCCCTTCAATGCACAACCGCCACGCTTTTGCATTTTCGAATATGTCTATTTCGCACGGCCTGATTCGGTGATGCAAAACACCAGTGTTTACGCCGTGCGCAAACGCATCGGCGCAGAACTCGCGCGTGAGTGCGGAGTGGATGCGGATGTGGTGGTGCCCGTGCCGGATTCTGGTGTCCCCGGCGCGCTGGGCTATGCTGAAACCGCTGGCATTCCGTTCGATTTAGGCATCATTCGCAACCATTATGTGGGGCGCACGTTTATCGAGCCCTCCGAAACCGTGCGCAACCTTGGGGTCAAACTCAAGCACAACGCCAACAGCGCATTGCTTAAAGGCAAGCGCGTCATTCTTGTCGATGATTCCATTGTGCGCGGCACCACCTCCAAAAAAATCGTCACCATGGTGCGCGAGGCGGGGGCAACCGAGGTGCACATGCGCATCGCCAGCCCACCCACCACCAACCCGTGTTTTTATGGCGTGGATACACCCGAAAAATCACAACTCATGGCCGCGAACAATACCATCGAGGAAATGGCCAAAATTATCGGCGTCGATTCACTCGCCTTCCTCACCATGGATGGCCTGTACCGCGCCGTGGGCGAGGCAAAGCGCAACAACGAACTACCGCAATATTGCGACGCCTGCTTCAGCGGTGAATACCCCATCGCCCTCACCGATAACGCCTCGGGCATTGGCGGTAACCAGAAAGATTTATTCGTGAAGGAAGTGGCGTGATTGGGCGAATTTCGGCTAGCAGCGCTATCTTGTGGTTAGCATTTTTGCTTTGTTGTGCGCTTACACTTAATAATCTTCACCAAAACCCGCTGACACTTCCCTTCAATCAGATCGATGAACAGGGACATATTTCGTATGCGCTGCATCTCATCACGCACGATCGATGGTGGCCAGATTTTTCGCATTTCATGATGTTTGATGTGCCCACTCAAACCGAACTTAAGGCACTCAACTACATCAATCACCCACCAACATTTTACTGGCTGATAAAGCTTGCCCACACGGCGTTGCCATGGTGGGAGCCGATTCATTTTCGGGCTGTAGCGCTGGTTATTTACTTGGGTGCCATGTTGATGTATACTCGCATTGGCATTGCTTTAGTGATGCCGATTCCATCCAGTATCCTGTATGCTCTTACACCACTACTCGTCTATATGTACCTGCAAATTGGGTTCTATAATAATGACGCCATGTGTGTCCTGGGTGGAATGATTGCAACATTGGCTAGCCTGCGTTGGTTTCGTGGTGAACAGCCGCAACGCGCTATCCTCTGGATGGGACTTGGCGTGCTGTTGGCAAGCGTCAAGCTCACCGCATTATTGCTCGTGGGTTTTTATGTAATGGCCGCAGCTCTAATGCGGCTGTCCACAATCCGATCATTGCCCAAGCATTATATTATTTATGGAATGATTGCTGCCATCCTGTGCACCGCGCCCTATTTCTATATGATGCTGACCTTTGGCAGCCCTGCACCCAACACGCCGGGGCAATTGGCCAAACTCCAGGAATGCCTGCAATGTAATAGTCAGGGAATAGCGCAGCACATGGATTTCCTTAGTTGGCTACCCTTCTTCCTCAGTAAATTTGCTGATCAACTCTCCGTAGCAGAAACCACTTATTTGCCTATTTTCATCTATGCCGCTGCGCTTATTGCCATCTTTGTTTCAGCTAAGCGCCCCGCTATACTTCACCGCGAGAATGCCATTTACACCATGGCTATCGCTTCGGCAATCGCTACCGTATTAACACTCGGCATCCACATCTTCTTTTCGTGGCAACGCTACAGTGCCTATGGATGGATTTTTGACAGTATATTGCGTTATTATTTGCCCTTAATAGGCGCATATGCTGGAGTAAGCGCCTGTGCACTTGAGCGCTGCGGGACCAGAAAAAAAGGACCTCCATGATCAAACTCGCCGGTAAAATTGCTCGTATCACGCACTCGAGTTATTCGGTTGCACATCGATCAACATGCCTACTATGGATTTTGTTTGTACTGTTTACTGTCGCCATGATGTTTAATATCCATCGCAATCCATTGGATTCATCGGATACGCAAATGGATGAGCAAGGCCATATTTCGTATGCCGCTACACTTATCAACCAAAACCGCTGGTGGCCGAATTTTGAGCATTTCCCAATGGTAGATCGCACAACACTTACGCCGCTGAAGGACATTAACTACATCAACCATCCGCCCACTTTTTATTGGCTAATAAAGCTCATGCATCAAGTTTACCCGAGTATTAGCGCGGTCCATTATCGTGCGCTTTCCATCATGCTTATAATATGCGCGATGGCACTTTATACTCGCATAGGGACGCAGCTAAAACTACCGTGGCTTAGCGCAGCATTCTATGGACTCTTGCCTTTTCTCATTTACATGCAATTCCAGACAGGCTTTTTTAATAACGATTCTGCGGCCATTTTAGGTGGCATGCTGGCAGTCTACAGCAGTATGTTATGGTTTGAAGGCATATGCACTAAGCGCGGTTACTATTTTATGTTTGCCGGCTTAGTGCTAGCGTCCGTCAAACTCACTTCATTTATACTTGTCGGCTTATATGTAGTTATCTGCCTACTTATGCTTTCTAATCGTCGACAACAAATCAGTGCCGTGCAATGGCTATTTGCAGCCATGATTAGCCTCATGTTATTGGTGCCTTACGTTATGTTGTTATATTATGCCGGAAGTTTTGCGCCTGAAACTCTTGGCCAAGTGGATTTTATGTCTCATGGCCATAGCAATGGCGTGTGGGAGCGTCGTCCTATGGAGGGCTGGGTAAAAAATCCGCGCATGGATTTCTTAAATTGGCTTCTCACCTTTTTTCGCAATTTCGCCGTTCAGGTAGGGCAATTCGATACTACGTTTATTCCACTGCTGATACTTGTTGTTTACACAATATATAGATTGATTTCTGTATCGACGGTACGAAATCCACTTTCATTGATAACGATTGCAGGCCTGTGGGCGACTATCATCACGCTGATCATTCATCTCTTATTCTCGTGGCCGAGATACCAAAAATTTGGTTGGCTGTTGGATTCCGGTTTGCGCTATTATTTTCCATTACTTGCAGTATATGGTGCGGCCTGTGGCGCAGCCATTGCAGCATGTATTTCAAAGAAGGGGCACAATGACCAGACTCATCGGTAAAATTGCCCTCATCACCGGCGCATCGCGCGGCATTGGTGCCGCGGTGGCCAAGCGTTTTGCTGCGGAAGGTGCGCATGTGATTCTCACGGGCCGCACCATTGGTGGGCTGGAGGCGGTGGATGACGCCATCCAGAAAATCACGGACAGCCCGGCCACCATTGTGCCGCTGGATTTGCGGCAATCGGATATGATTGATGCGCTGGGCGCACAAATCTATGAGCGCTTCGGCAAGCTCGATATTCTTGTCGGCAACGCTGCCACCCTTGGCACCCTTTCGCCGCTCGCCCACGCTAAACCGAGCGAAGTCGAGGACGTGTTCGCCATCAACACCCTCGCCAATGCACGGCTGCTGCGCGCGTGTGACCCCCTGCTACGCTTAGCAAAAGCCGGCCGAGTTATCATGGTCACCTCGGGCGCGGCGGTTGCCCCCATTGCCTATTGGGGGCCCTATGCCGCGAGCAAAGTGGCGCTAGAGCACCTCACCCTCACCTACGCCTCTGAAATGGCCATGACCACCGTGCGCACCAACCTGCTGGACCCTGGCGCCACCCGCACCGCCATGCGCGCTAAAGCCTTCCCGGGCGAAGACCCCCTGACCCTGCCAGTCCCCGAATCCATCACCGAACTTTTTGTGCGCCTGAGCGAAGCGGATGCGCCCAACGGCAAGCGCATTAAGGTAACCGCATGAAGCAGCTGGTTCGCCACCTCACCGAGCATGCACGGCATTTTTTTCTGCTCGAATCCGCGGGCGGCATCGTCATGATTGCCTTCGCGGCGCTTGCCATTGCGCTCGCCAATTCACCCTTATCCTATGGCTATCAGGCCATCATCCATGCCCCCATATTCGCCGCGTTCGAACTCAGCCACTTCACCGCCGACGTGCTCATGGTCATTTTCTTTTTTGCCATCGGCATGGAGCTTAAACTCGAAATGTGCGAGGGCGCGCTTAGTGAAAAAGGCCAAAAAATTCTCCCTCTCATTGCCGCGATTGGTGGCATTGCGGTGCCTGCCTTGCTCTACCTTTTCATCACCCGCAGCCACCCTACACTCATCTCTGGCTGGGCCATTCCCACCGCCACGGATATTGCCTTCGCCCTTTGCGTGCTGAGGTTGATTGGCCCAGCCATCCCTGCGGCCGCAAAAATTTTCCTCCTCGCCATTGCTATTTACGATGATCTTGCTGCCATCCTCATCATCGCCATTTTCTATTCCAGCGGGCTTGCGTTGCTGCCATTGCTGGCTGTGGCTGGCTTTGCGGGCGCACTTTATACCCTCAACCGCGCCAACGTCACGCGTATCCTGCCCTATCTGCTTATCGGCATCGCTTTATGGTTTTCACTCCACGCGGCGGGCATTCATACTACCGTCGCGGGTGTCATGGTCGGCATCGCCATCCCCATGCTCACCCGCGTGGGCAAGCCCCTGCTGCGCCATGTGCTGCACAAAGTTCACCCTGCCGTCGCCTTTATCATTCTTCCCCTCTTCGCCTTCACCAGCGCGGGGGTGGATATGCGCGCCATCCCGCTCGACCAAGCATTTTCCGTCTTGCCCATGGGCATCGCCCTTGCCCTGTTTTTTGGTAAACAAATTGGCATTTTCGGTGCCACATTTGCCGCCGTAAAACTTGGTATTTCGCCCCTACCTAATAACGTCAACTGGCCTCTGGTTTACGGCATCTCCATCCTCGCTGGCATCGGCTTCACCATGAGCCTGTTCATCGGAAACCTCGCTTTTACGAACGCTTTATTGCTCGATGAAGTTAAAATCGGCGTCCTCGCAGGCTCGCTGCTATCCACGGTTTGGGGTATACTCTACCTGCGCGCCCAACGCATGCAAAACACCGCCTAAGCCCTGCAAACCACTATCGCTTGACAACCACCGCCCCAATCCCTAAAAGACGGCCTCCAAACCGACAGGAAATGGGTTCGTAGCTCAGGTGGTTAGAGCGCACGCCTGATAAGCGTGAGGTCGGAAGTTCAACTCTTCCCGGACCCACCATTTCCCCTTGTTTTTCAATAACTTAGGCGTATTTCGCTGGTGAGCGGCGCGGTGTGCGCCACTCAGTTTCATAACGACACTGGAGAGACCCGAAATAGGCACTCAGTGGTATAAATTTTCCCCGTTCTCTCTGTAGCCAAATTTCGCCGTGTCGTTTGCACAGATGCACGCATGTCGTACAAAATAAGGGGACTTAATTCGCAATCAGTTGCAGCGCGTAACGCGTGCCTTTGCCGACACCGGTTTTGGTGAATGCACCTTGGGCGACGAGATCGCTCAAATCACGTGTAGCGGTTGCGCGTGATGTGCCGGTGATTGCGATATAGTTTTCAGCACTCAGGCCACCTTTGAATCCATCCATTCCTTCGCGAAACATACGCTCGATGGCTTTCTGTTGACGCGCGTTGAGCGTATCAAGGAAGCGGTCATGGAAAAGGGTTTTATGGATGATGAACTCAACTAGCTGGGTACTGAAGTTTTGTGCTTCGAGAATCGTCCGAGAGAAATACTCCAGCCACGGATCAATCTGATTGGATTTATTGCTTCTCTCCAGCATCGCATAATACTGTTTCCGCTGCGCATAGATGACATGAGATAGGCCAATCGTAATGGGACGACTCAGGGATTGGGCGAGGGATTTTTCGACTAGGCAACGACCGATACGGCCATTGCCATCTTCGAAGGGATGGATCGACTCAAAATACAGATGCGCGATGGATGCACGCGTAAGTGCAGGCAATGATGCAGAATCATTAAACCAAGTGATAAACTTACTCATCTCCTTGTAGACGCGCTTCGATGGTGGTGCTTCAAAATGCACGGTCGGCACATCGAGCCTTCCCGAGATCACCTGCATCGGTTCTTTGTGCTGGCGGTAGCCGCCAACAAAGTCGATATCGCGGCGGCCATTCATCAGCATCGCGTGCCAGCTATAGAGTTGTTCATGGCTTAAGGGATGATCGTAGTGCTGATATAAATCGACCATCATTTCTGCGATGCCAGCCTCGGCTGCTCCTACCGAATGCCGATTGGTCGCCAAGCCCAAGCGCCTGCGGATAGATGATTGTACGCTCTCGCGATTAAGCACCTCTCCCTCAATCTCGGATGTCTTGAGTGCCTCATCGCTCATCCGTTCAATCAAAAGCGCCTGCTGCTCGTCTGGCTGGATATGCATAGTAGCCCCTAGCAATAGCCCAGAGCGATGGAGGAACTCGTCCTCGCGTACCTTCATTCCCGCTGCATCATAGGCAAATTGAGGCCAGTCGCGCTGCTGCCAGTTCCATTTTTTCTCTATAGCCATAAAGCATGCCCCTAATTTTTACAGCTCATATAATTACACAATATGATGCATATATCCACTCAATAGTGCTCATTACGCAAGGAAATACCGAAAAAAATCCAATAAAACTATTTGATATCAATATAATGAAAAGCATGAGGCTAAATTGAAAAAGCGATGAGGTTGCCTGTTCAACTGACTACCCTACCACCATTTCCCCTTGTTTTTCAATAATTTAAGTGGATTTCGCTGGTGAGCGGCGCTGTCTGGGCCACTTGCTCCAGCAAACGACACCAGAGAAACCGATTTCGAGCTATTGTTGGGGCGCATTTACCCTGTTCTCTCTGTGGGCTAGTTTCAGCGTGTCGTTTAGGGCGAGTTGCTAGGCGCTAAATCCTAGTGCGCGACGCTGCTCTTGCCAATCGAGCGGTATGTCAATTTGCCGAATTAGCATCTGGGTTGTCAGATGAACGGGCTGCTTACCTACCGTTATGGCTTCCACAATATCCGGTGCCAAGAATGCCAAGGGCATGATTTTCTTCACATAGCTGTCGCTCACATTATGCCGCGACGCGATCTCCGCCATTGTAGCAACGCTCCCGGATAGCAGCGCTTCGCTCCATGTATGCGCACGGGCGATGGCGTTGACGAGAGTAGAATCGATAGTAGCAGCTGCTACCATTCCACCTTCAATAACCAAGCGCATTTCATGGCCCCGCCGTTTAATTTGCATCGGCGTATCGCGCGTGATGGAGATGTCCTCGCCACCATCTTCTTCTGATACAAGCGATGCCAACGACAGCTGGACCTGCATCCCATCATGCCGCAGCTCTATCCGCCGCATAAATCTATCAAAAACGTGATGTTGATACTGAGCTGCCTCATGCGCCTTGGCTAACAAGGCCGGGATATGATGCGATGGGATGTTCGCGGCCTGCAATGCATCCACCATCGTATCGCGGTCATTCAGCATGGCTTGGGCAATGCCGTAGATGGTGGTTTCGATCGCTTTACCGGGCAGACGCCAGCCATTCGGTGCATCCGATTTAGAGCCAGTCTTTAATGATTGAGAGATGTAGTAGCGATATCTCCGCCCCTTCTTATTGGCGTGCACGATAACCAGCGCTTCTCCAGTCGTCGCATAAAACAGCTTGCCACTGAGTGATCCCGCTTCTGTTTTACGCGATCGATCGACAATACCTGCGCGGTTGTTGGCCAGCTTTTGCTGCACCTGATCCCATAACTGATGATCAATGATGCCTTCATGCTGTCCCGCATGGCAGGTATCCTTATAACGCACCTGGCCCACATAGAGGGGATTGGCTAACATATGATATAGTGCCCCACGCGAGAATGCCATCCCGCCTGGTCGCGAATCGCTATCACGTAGTTTGGAGTAAATGCCATTCGCGCGCAGGTCGTCATATAGCTGACGCACACTGCCTAACTCAAGATACCGGGTAAATATGTGATGGATAGTTTCGGCCTCTGCGGAATTAATCACCAGCTTTTTTTCCACGATGTCATATCCTAGCGGTGCATAGCCACCCATCCACATGCCCTTCTTTTTAGAGGCAGCTATCTTGTCGCGGATGCGATCACCGGTAACTTCCCGCTCGAACTGGGCAAAGGACAGCAGCACATTCAACGTCAGCCGCCCCATGGAGCTGGTAGTATTAAACTGCTGTGTCACCGATACAAATGACACGCCGCGCTTATCGAACACCTCGACCATTTTTGCGAAGTCATGCAGGGAGCGCGACAGCCGATCCACCTTGTAAACAACGATCACATCAATCTTCCCTGCCTCGATATCCAGCATCAGTAATTGCAGTGCCGGGCGGTTCATGGTGCCACCGCTATACCCACCATCATCGTATGCGGTTTTTACTAACTGCCAACCTTCATGCTTCTGGCTTTTTATATAGGCCTCGCTTGCTTCGCGCTGCGCATGCAGGGAGTTAAAGTCCTGCTCTAGCCCTTCTTCTGAGGATTTACGGGTGTAGATAGCACAGCGGATGATCTTGCTGGTCATGCAGCCCCCCTCTTTAATCCGAAGAACAGAGGTCCCGACCATTTGGCTCCGGTGATTTTCTGTGCGACCTGCGACAGTGAACGATAACGTTGACCTTGATAGTGCACTCCATCGTCGAGCACCGTCACCTCATGGCTGATCCCATGCCATTCACGCAACAACCGCGTACCGGCCTTAACTTGTGAAACCGGAATTGCCACACGCGCTGCAGGACCATCTTCAGCAATTTTCCTGAGATAGCGTGGCGTGGACGGCCTCAACCCGCCCAATGCCTTCGCCTGCATGCGGTAGGCTAACGCACGCAGCATCAGCGGTTGGCTGATATTGCGTGGCGGCTCGGCACCGTAAGCCGTTTGCCATACGGCAGTTAGTGCTGCTCGATCCAGGCTTGGCAGCCTCGCCAAATCATTGACGAGGCTGCCTGCATTACGCCGCTTCATTATCGTGCATCCGCAATACGGTAAGTTCGACCATGGTCACTGAGTTCAGCAACCACCTTTAATCCGAGTCGCTTCTTTAAAACCCCACACAATGTTCCATGCACGCTATGGCGCTGCCATCCGGTTGCTTTCACGAGCTCGTCAAGCGTAGCTCCTTTAGGGCGTTTTAGCATGGTGATGATGGTTGCCTGTTTGGATATCGAGGCCGCCGAGCCGGATGCTGGAGGCAAGGATTTCTTTGCCTTCGATTTATCGATGGTAGTTTTTGCCGGTTTCGCGGCGGCTTTCTTTTTGGCTTTTGACATGTAACTTCTCCTTCAGGTTGTGGGCTAGCGGAATGCTAAGCCCCGTACTGCCTGAAGCCCGTTGCCGGGCTGGAGGAGCGCAATTCATTCAGCGCGCATGACAGCAATGCTTGCCGTGTGGTGCAAGTCGAGCGGAATCTCATCATTGATAAGCAAGTATTTTCCTTGATTCACATATGTTTGAGAGTAACGTGACGTCAGATTGGAATTTAACCGATTCGGGGCGTTGTAACCCCTATCAGAAGCGGTCTTAGTGCACAGCTAAGCACTCCTCTTCCATTATAGTCGAGGAGGCGTATGTGTATGTTCAGGCTTCACGGCTATTACGGCTGCGGCACTTTGGATGAATGATGCTCCACGATCATCCATTGGCCGTTTTCTTTTTCAAAGACGAAGGAATAGCGGGCGGGGATTTCTATGGTTTTCCCTGCTTCCTCGAACCGGAATGTGTATAGTCCGCTGATCACCGCATTATGTTCATCGAGCAGTTTGACGTGCTCCTCATTCACGGTTGCGGTGAGCTTCGTCTTCGCGGTGAGCTTAGTGAAATACTCAGTGCGTTGTTCCTGCGTTGTAAGCGGTTTTGCGGCAAGTGTGGCCAGCAAGATCGCGTCCTTGGCATAGAGATTCACCACATTTTCGGCTTTGCCGCTAGAGAGCGCTTTGCGCCAGTTGGAGAATGCGGCATTTACTTCTGCTTCTTCCTTAGACGCTTTATGGATCGGCTCACCCATTTTAATGGTTGCTATAACCTTGCCGTAAGCAGCTGGGGCGGTAACGCTTAGGCAGCTTGCAATTACTAGATATTTAAGTTTCATCATTTTTCTCCCTTGGTTTAGTGGTTAAGCAATAGCTTCCCTGCCAGCGCGAAGTAGAGCGGGATGCCCAGCGTCACGTTGAAGGGGAAAGTAATGGCAAGGCTCATTGGCACATAAATAGCGGCCTTGGCTTCCGGCAGCGCAAGGCGCATGGCGGCGGGTACGGCGATATAGGATGCACTGGCGCATAGCACCGTGAACAGCGTGCCGGTTCCTACATCCAGCCCAATTAGTCGAGCCATGAATAATCCCATACCCGCACCGATCAGCGGCATATAAATCCCAAAGAGCACCAACGGCCATGTGAAACTTTTGAGGTGATGAAGGTTTCTTGCTACCAGCAAGCCCATATCCAGCAGGAACAGGCACAGGATGCCTTGGAACGGCGCATCTAAAAAGCCGGCCACTTTATCCATGCCTTTTTGTCCCGTAATCCAACCGATCAGAAATGCGCCAGTGAGTAGTAGGATTGCGCCGTTCGTAAATATCTCGCGGCTTAGTTTTTTCTGTTCGTTTTTATGGGTTGTTGTCTCAGGTGCTGCGCGATGCGCGATAAACAAGGCTGAAAGAATCGCAGGGGCTTCCATGAGTGCAAGAATGCCGACAATGTAACCCGCATAGATCACTTCATTGGTTTTGAGGAAGGCAGCAGCGGTAGCGAACGTCACCATGCTGATAGAGCCATATCAAGTTGGGGTAGCATGTCTAGAAGGCGGGCTGCATTTTCTCTTCGATCACATCGGGATATTTTTTATTACCTTCGTGCTTATCAGGAAAGGCATTACCAAAGCCATCATGCGTATCGTTCAGTATAGTGCCTTGTTGGCTACTCATCGGTGTCACTTCATGTCCATTCCTGTAGGGGGGCTGGTGTGAATGGGATTTTGAGGCCTGCTTTTGGTTATTTAACATTCTCCGCCTCTTTATAATGATTAAGGGCAGCATGATAAACCATGCCGCCCTTATAATTATGCCGCTTTTTTGTTGGAAGTTTTTCTGCAAAGCGCTTCATCGTGCACATTATTAAGTGCAATCTGCGTCAATTTCTCGTCGGTTGCTTTTTCTTCGGCGAGCGTCTCCTTAAGTAACTTAGTACCTTCCATAAGGCCAAGTTTCTTAGCCATTTCGACCAGACAGCCGTAGGTTGCAATTTCATAGTGCTCAACCTTTTGTCCCCCTGCAATAAGCATAACATCGCGAATAGAACCCTTTTCAATCTCTTTGATTATTTCAGCGCCCTCTTCTACCAAGCCTTCCATCGCCTTGCATTTCATTCGCTCAAGTTTTAGTCCGTGGACTTCAACCAATTGTTCAATCCGGCTGAGTTGATTCTGAGTCTCTACAAGATGATCTAAAAAACCTTGTACTAGTGACGGATTGGTCGCAGCCTTTGCCAATTTTGGCAATGATTTTGTCATCTGCTTTTCTGCACTGTAGGTATCCGAAAGGCCATGGATGAACGCTTCTTCAAGTGTAGCAATCTTTTTAATTTCAGTCTCCTTATGATGGGCAGTTATGTTAAAAAAGTACTGTGTTCCGCAACGCCCACAGAAGATAACTAAACCAACATAAAGTTAATCGATGGAACGGTGCGCAACTTCATAAGTTTAGCGTTAAGATCTCAGCTATATGCATTTCATATGTGATTTATATTATTATTCTCATGCATTCATCGCAATAATCGGAAAAAGCCATACAACTATTTATACTATGCATCAGCTTTATGCTGGCGTTAGCTTGTTTATAAAAACATTATCTTTTTATAAATCATTCGCATTTAATTTTTATGCGTTGCGTAGCACTAAATGGGAGTCAACAACCCGTAGGAGTTTATTATGACAATCAAAGAAAAAGCTCAGCAATTGGTCGGTATTACACCTTTTCACAACAATGTGGAGCGTGAAAAAGTACGTGAAGAAGCGAAGAAAAATGCAAAAAGCAAATGGTTTACGTTGGTGCTAAATCACCATAGCCAGATCGAAGCTGTTTTTGATAAAATTAAGGATGCTAAAACTCTCAATGCCAGATCGGCCGCACAAAAGGAGCTGATGACGCTTATGACCGGTCATTCGATTGCTGAAGAGGCTATCGTTTATCCATTTATGAAACTTGATACGTCAGCCAAGGACGCTGGACATGCTTATGTGGAGCAATCAGTCGCGAAAATGGAACTCGTTGCGTTGGATGAGATCGCCGATAAAATGAGCAAGAAGTACGAAGAAAAGCTTGAAGAGATTCGAGCTGCTGTCGTTCATCACATGATTGAAGAAGAGCGGGACTTTTTCCCTGAATTACAGGATAAGGCCGATTCAGAAGAAAATCGAAAAATTTCGCAGCATTATCAAATAGAGTTTGACCGCTACATGCAGATTCCTGCTGTTGCTTAGTAAGGTTAGTAATAATTTCTTACTACTACATCCCTTCGCGCTGGTAGAACGATGATCCTTTATTCTCACTCATCGTTCTATTCAGCTTGAAGCGTGAAAAATTTTAATAGTTAATTCTAACACCATTTAGATACTGTAGTCACGAGATAGATTTAGAGTATGCTGTTATCTTATTCACCCTTAGAATGAAGCATATGAATGGTATTAGGGCATCGACGTTGGTTACTACATCCCATTACAACTCGGTGATCATGTATAAGGATTTCCTGTTTCAAAATAAGCAATGATAGAAAGGATACGAATTATTAAGAAGGTAAAAGAATGGTGGTGGTTGAGATAATTCGCCCCAATCAAACAACCATATAGAAAATTTACTTTACATGATTAAAAAGCAAGTTTCGAATTAAAATAATTTTGAGTGGAATTATGAAAAATACGGGCGTAAAAAATACGGGCACCAAAACTGCTAAATTTAATTCTGCTAAGCTGACCACCCAGAAAAGAAGCGGTGGTGAGACGCATGAAACGGGCAGAGAAAATACAAACGCGCTCACCAATAATCAAGGGATGCGTGTTTCGGATAATCAAAATAGCCTCAAAGCGGGTGCCCGTGGGCCAACTCTACTTGAAGATTTCGTCCTACGTGAAAATATTTTCCATTTCGATCATGAGCGCATTCCAGAGCGTATCGTGCATGCGCGTGGCTCAGCGGCGCATGGCTTTTTTGAAGTATACGAGTCGCTATCGGATATCACGAGCGCTGACCTGTTTCAGCGCAAAGGCGAAAGAACGCCATTATTTACACGATTTTCTACTGTGGCTGGTGGCGCTGGCTCTGTAGATACCCCGCGCGATGTTCGTGGTTTTGCCGTAAAATTCTATACCAAACAAGGCAACTGGGACCTGGTTGGCAACAATATTCCTGTTTTCTTTATTCAGGATGCTATCAAATTTCCCGACCTTGTCCACGCCGTAAAGATGGAAGCAGATCGCGCTTATCCGCAGGCGGGTAGTGCTCATGATACATTCTGGGATTTTGCCTCTCTCATGCCTGAAACCACTCACATGCTGATGTGGGCGATGTCGGACCGCACGTTGCCTCGCTCGTTACGTATGATAGAGGGCTTTGGCGTACACACATTCAAGCTTGTGAATGCCAAAGGTAAGGTGACGTTTGTAAAGTTTCATTGGAAGCCTAAGCTTGGTGTGCAGTCTACTTTATGGGATGAAGCCTTAAAACTGCAGGCCGCGGATAATGATTACCATCGCCGTGATCTTTTTGAATCCATCGAGAAGGGTGATTTTCCTGAATGGGAACTGGGCTTCCAGCTCTTTGACCAAAAACTAGCCGATTCGCTTGGCTATGATGTGCTTGACCCCACCAAGCTCATCCCTGAGGAAAAAGTGCCGGTGCAGATTGTTGGTCGTATGGTGCTGGATCGTAACGTCGATAATTTTTTTGCCGAAACGGAACAAGTAGCCTATTGCCCAGCCAATATTGTGCCAGGCATTGATTTCAGCAATGACCCACTCCTGCAAGGGCGCTTGTTCAGCTATCTCGATACCCAGAAATCACGCCTGGGCACCACTAACTTCCATCAAATTCCTGTGAATGCACCGAAGTGCCCCATGATGAATTTTCAGCGCGATGGATTGATGCAAACACAGATTCCGCAAGGCCGTGCGAATTATGAGCCTAACAGTCTCGCGGAACATGGTGAAGTTGGCGGGCCACGTGAATGCCCAATGAGTGGGTTTAAAACCACCCAGGGACGTAGCGAGCGAGACGAGCAAGGTGATAAATTGCGGATACGTCCGGAATCCTTTGCTGATCACTACAGTCAGGCGCGTTTGTTTTATGTGTCGCAAACAGAAAGTGAGCAGGCACATATTGCATCATCCTTTGTTTTCGAATTATCGAAAGTGAAGTTATCGCAGGTGCCACCCCGAATGTTGGCAAATCTACGCAATGTCGACGAAGACCTCGCCAAGCGGGTCGCGAATGGTCTGGGTATATCAGTGCCACCTAAAGCAACCTCAGCGAGCCCTACCATTTCGATGCCGGCATCGCCCGCACTCTCGATTCATCTCAATATGAAAGAAACACTAACAGGTCGCTGTGTTGGCATACTGATAGCGGATGGCTCAGATAGGGTGGCGCTCGAAGCGCTGAAAAAGTCGCTCACTGAAGCAGGTGCGTCTTTTAAAGTAGTGGCACCGCGCATCAACGGCATTACGCTTTCTGATGGCAAGAAGATACAAGTCGATGGGCAACTGGCAGGAAGCCCTTCCCAACTGTTCGATGCCGTTGCCGTTATATTATCTAAAAAAGGCACTGAAATCCTTTCAAAGGAAGGCGCCGCTATCCAATGGGTCATGGATGCATTTGGCCATTTAAAAGCAATTGGTCACAATTCCTATGCAAAGCTGCTCCTAGAAAAAGCAAATGTTGTGATGGACGCCGGTGTGACCGCTCTCGATGCAAGCTTTATCAAAGCCTCAAAGAGGCGTTTTTGGGATCGCGAGCCTAGTGTCCGTCTGCTAGCGTAGTTGCAAAAATTCGATTTACCAGCTCTTGAGCAGCAGGCCTTGATAGACATTATCACTTAAGTGACGAATAAATTCTGGTGCTTGCGTTCTTGAAAAAACGATGAGCCTTGATTGAAGTTAGCGGCAACTCTCCATTATGAAATTTAAGCATCAGGAAAGTCTCTATCAACGTTTCGGCAGCCTGCCGGACACACATATTGTACCTGATATTTTGGCAGTAAATTTGAAGATCGTCTTTTGTGGAACGGCGCTTGGATTTCGATCCGCCCAAACAAAAGCCTATTATGCCCATCCGGGAAATTTCTTTTGGAGAACTCTATATGACGTGGACTTAACACCCCATGTAATTGCCCCCGCGGATTATCCCATCGTTGCGAAGTTTGGATTAGGACTTACAGATCTTTGTAAAACCGACTACGGACAGGATTCGCAGCTGCCTACTGATTCATTCGATATCATGGCACTACGCAAAAAGATTCAGCGTTTTCACCCTAAAATTCTTGCGTTTACGAGCAAGACTGCTGCAGCAGCTTTTATGGATTTGCCTACGCGGACCTTAAACTATGGACTACAGGAAAATTCTCTCAAGTTTACACAAATTTTTGTTCTGCCATCGCCATCCGGCCAAGCGCGGCTTTATTGGGATAAAAAACCCTGGCAAGAGCTAGCAAATCTTACGAGGGTCTAAATTATCCCTCCCACGCTGGCCTATGGCAAATGGTAGAATGGACAATCTAACGTAGACATATCGAATTCTTATAATACCATTTCTATAATAATTTTATGCATTCTATCGCGATCATCGGCTCTGGGCCTACTTCCATTTACACTACAAAGCATTTGCTTGATAGCGCTAGAGGCCCTGTTTCTGTCACCATTTTTGAATCACAAGCGCAAGCGGGAAAAGGCATGCCTTACCACCCGGATTGGAACAATTCTGCCATGCTTGCTAATATCGCAAGCATCGAGCTGCCGCCGGTAAAAGAAACATTACTCGAGTGGCTTACCCGGCAAACGGATAATACACTAGAAACCATGGGTGTCGCACGCAACACCATCGATGAACGGGCCTTTTTCCCGCGCGTTGTTCTGGGCGAGTATTATCATGATCAGATGAAGCAGCTCATTAAGGTCGCACAAATCTCGGGCCATGATCTGATACTTAAAACCAGTAGTCCAGTCGATGACGTCATTATTAATCAACGCGACATATGCATCGCCTATCGTTGCGACGGAGATTACAGGCGACATGCCCGCTTTGATACAGTGGTACTTGCTACGGGTCATCAATGGCCTGAACACCCAGAAATACGAAGGGGATATTTTCTTTCGCCATGGCCGGTTACGGCACTTGAATCGATTGGAAATTGCCATGTCGGAATTCGAGGCACATCGCTCAGCGCCATTGATGCGGCGATAGCGCTAAGTACCGCAAGAGGGAAATTTCTTACCGATGAAAACGGGAGTCTATGTTATGAAGCGAATCCAGGAACGGATGGCTTCCGCATGACATGCATGTCCCGTAAGGGGCTGTTGCCAGAAGCTGATTTTTACCACCCCATCCCTTACGAACCGCTTAAGTTTTGCACACGTGAAGTGGTCGAGGCCCTTATTGCAAAAAATTATCCTGATTTGCTGGACCGTACCTTTACCATTTTTAAACGCGAGTTGGAACTTAGTTCACCTGAATATGCTTCCGCTATTAAGCTCGAAAACCTCGGGCTGGAGAATTTCTGTGAAGCCTATTTTAAAACACGCCAAAATACTGACCCCTTCGTGTGGGCAGAGCAAAACCTCGCAGAAGCAATACGAAACCAATCTCGGAAATACACGGTACCATGGCGCTATGCTATTTTACGCATGCATGAAGTCGTCGCGCTCATTGCGCCGCACTTAACTGCTGAGGATTACGCTAGATTCTCTAAATATTTAAAACCCGTGTTTGTGGATGATTATGCCACGGTGCCTCATGAGTCTATCGAGCGTATGTTGGCGCTTTATCGTGCGGAAAAATTGTGCATATTGGCCATTGGTGAAGATTACAAACTCGATACGCATTGCTCGCAAGCAGGAGCGAAGCTGCAACTTTATGGTGAAGAAATTCATTTTCCCGCATTTATTGAGGCAATGGGGCAGCGCACGTTATCGGCGAGGGAATTCCCATTTCCCAGTTTGCGTCAACAAGGTGTTATAAAAGATATAAAAGCGTACTCGCTAAAGAGCCATGGCGCTAAAGAAATTGGCGGAATCGCTCTTGATAGCGCATTTCGGCCGGTTTCATCGTTAGCACAGGCGCGCAACCTTTACTGTTTGAGTTTGCCATTTATGCTTGGCCAATATCCCTTCGCACAAGGTATAACAAGCTCTAACGATATGGGGCAGAAAACTGCACAAACGATAATCGATCAGATTCATGGAGATAAGCAATCGATGCCTGTGACGGATAAAAGCGAAATGACAGAAGGAAGAGTGGCATGAAATTATATGCTATTTATGTAGGTGGCGAAATAAAGGGCGCCAACATAGAGTTACATGATATGCGCTTTATCATCGCTGAAACGATCGAACAAACTTACGACGCGCTTCGTGACCAATGGTGGGGCACGCCTGAAAGTTTGCATATCGATTGTTGGGCCGAACTTAGCCAAGTGGATGGGTACGACATCACACTCAGCCACGAACCATACCATGGCGCGGAAAAGCTGTTTTACGTGAATCTCGGCGGCTATGATTTAAATGAATTTACAGAACGGCATAAAAATATGTTTGTCGTCGCCCCAAGCGAATCAAAGGCAAAAATCAGCGCACTTAAAACAGTGCGTCATTGGCAATCGTTCCATAGAGACAATCTTTATCAAGCGGAAAAAGCCTTTTTGATAAATGATGCTACATGGGCGCAAGGATTAAACATTCATCTGGTTAAATCAGATGTAGACGCTATGTTTAAGTTTCATTGTAAATATATATGTATATAGACAATTGATCGGTTATGAAGGGATTGTAGGAGTGTCGGCTATCCGCTCGGACAACGGATCCGAGTTCACCGCCACTTCGATCCGGCAATGGCTAGCCGGGCTTGGCATTAAAACGCTGTATATCGAACCAGGAAGCCCATGGGAGAATGGCTACAACGAGAGCTTTAATGGCCGCCTACGCGACGAGTGCCTCAACACCGAGAGCTTCCATACACTCAAGGAAGCGCAGGTTATCCTCGAACAATGGTGGCATCACTACAACCACATCCGACCGCATACGAGTCTTGGATATAAACCACCTGCGCCGCTCGCGCGCACGAAGGAAGGCGCCTACGCTTACGCTCCAGCACCTTCCTTCATGACACCAGTGCAGGCACCAAACTGTAACTTAAATACTGGACCTATAAATGGGGGTTGACCAGTTGCTTGGGGAACCTAAACGTTACATCTACTCTGACGATAAACCGAAAAGAACACCCCACGATAAGTATGTGCGCGCGGCTGGTAGCTGGGCCTATTTGGCTGCAGAGCTTGACGTGCCCGGTCGCGCTACACAGTTACGCAGGAACCTACACGAAGGTGTCAGCGTATCATTGAGTCGAATTGATAACAGCGTACAAGTGCTTGTCGAGAAGTTGGGTGGTGGCGGTCCATCACTTATGGCCCATGCTTCATGTACACGTGCGAACGGTCGCCCCTCTGTAAAGCATATTAACCAGTTAATTGCAGAAGGCATTGCTCAACAAAGGGTTAGAGACGCTATGCCAACCACACGAAATGCAGAGAACGAGAATAATATAGATGTGGCACCATCGCCACCAGCAGCGCCACTATCAGG
>Ga0163144_10011083_pt1 | contig 19115 bp, 18 predicted proteins | sample OliLak19BULKMAT1_FD_123175 | JGI IMG/M metagenome (GOLD analysis project Ga0163144, IMG submission 123175) | Freshwater microbial mat bacterial communities from Lake Vanda, McMurdo Dry Valleys, Antarctica - Oligotrophic Lake LV.19.BULKMAT1 | ecosystem: Environmental > Aquatic > Freshwater >... | reverse complement strand
TGACAGCTTGTATGCGGGCTGGCAACGTGCCGTAGAGCGTGCAAAAGCGTGGGAGATCTAGTTACGGTCGTCGGCGTGTTTTAGGCGTTCTAAAAGGGGATAGTGGGGGTGGTCGCGCCATCGGTCTAGGTCATCGGCGTGGCGTGCCACCAACCACACCGCCCGTTTTTGGCACAACGTTTTACATAGCATGGCTGCCCCCCATTTAGGGTGATGACGGCGCACTTCAAAGGGCGCACGCCAGCCTTGAAGGGTTTCTTTTGTGCTTAGGTGTTCTTCTAGCTTGGGCGCAAATTTTTTAAGGATAACGGGCAGGCTTCTTTGCAAGATGTTTAACGTATACCGTGATTTGCCCACATCATGAAGCAAGCAAGCCACTGCTAAATCATCAGGGGTTTGTGCATCCTGTGATAACACATCACGCAGGACGCGCAAGCTGTGCAATTGCTCACTGCGCGTCATACGCTTAAAGAGTGTCATTTGTTCGGGTGTTAGGTAACGCGGGGCAAGCGCATCATCAATAGGCTGTGTAAATGCCCCCAATGCTCTAATGCCCTGCGTCAGCCGATGTAGAACCGCCATACACTATCTCAGGAAAATGCTAACGAAGAAGTCGATAGGCGCACTGATAAGCCAGCTTAATGGGTTAATAGGCAAGTTGGCAAAGCTAATAAACACCAAAATCATTAGCACAATTTGCGAGGCTTGCGCCCACTGCTCCCATTTATAGGCGGGCTGTTGTAAGAACATGCTTAGGGGGTGGACATTCTTACGGATGGCATCTGGCACTTGTTGGCGGTCTAGCCAACGAGCAGGAAGCAACGCCAAGACCATGTGCCAGCCATCAATGGGGAAGAACGGAAGCAAGTTAAATGCAAAAAGCAACAGGTTCATGTAGACGCTGTAAAACGTAAACAAGACGAGATTATAAGCGAAACCTGTGCTTGAAATGTCCATGCCTAGCATGATGCGGTACACAATAGCAAACGCAAACGCCAAGATGAGGTTGCTTAAAGGACCCGCAAAGCTCGTCCAAAAAGACCCCCAACGTGGGTTACGCATTTTGCGCGTTTGTACAGGTACAGACCCCAAAATACCAAACCCCAGAAAAACGAACATAAAGAAACCCACCCAATTGATGTTTGCAACAGGGTTTAGGGTCATGCGCCCCATGGACTTCGCCGTATCATCGCCCCACCAATTTGCCATCCACGCATGAGCAAACTCATGAACGGTCATGGCAATGAGCGCAACGACAATAATAATGCTAATTACTACAGGGTCAATTCGACCTGACATCAACATACTTAGTAACACGCGATTTTCTCCATCTTTTGTAAAATCATTGTTAAAGTGTACACTATCAGGATATATAACGCATTAGAGCTTGTGGTGTTATGATAGTTACGTAAAACATAGATTTAAGTTTTACACATCCTATGCGGGGTGTTTTACAACAGGAGAGAGTGTTCTGATGAAGCGAGTGCTATTTTTAATGTCGGATACAGGGGGTGGGCATCGTGCCGCTGCCGAAGCCATCCGAGACGCGCTTTATATTAAGTATGGTGAAGAAAATATAGAAGCCAAGCTCATTGATGTGTTTAAGCTCAGCCGTTTTCCCATGAACTATATGCCAGAATTTTACCCTTGGTTGGTAAACCACAGCAAATCTTCGTGGGGCTTGGGCTATAAAATGTCGAATACAGAGCGACGAGCCTCGATGCTGTCGCGGACGTTTTATATGAGTAACTCGCGTCGCTTTAAGAAGTTGTTCCAAAATAACCCTGCGGACGTAATTGTATCGGTGCATTCTGTTATTACGCGCCCCACGCTTCGCGCCCTGACGCAGAGTTTTAACAGCCGTCCGCCGTATCTTACGGTCGTAACCGATTTGGTGACAACACATCATTTTTGGTATGACCGCCGTACAGACCGTTGTTTTGTTCCCACGCAAGCGGCGTTTGATATGGGGCTAAAAGCGGGCTTAAACCCCAAACAAATGACAATTACAGGTTTGCCCGTAGACCCACGCTTTATCCAAAGCCTAATGAGTAAGGGAGAAGCCCGTGAGGAGCTAGGATGGGCGCAAGGCACACCCACGATTTTGATGGTGGCGGGTGGCGATGGTATGGGAACGTTGTACGAAACGGCGCGTGCTATTGACGCAAAAGGGCTAGATTGCCAAATTGTAGTGGTCGCCGGGCGTAATAAGGCGTTAAAAGAAAAACTTGAAAGTAGCCAATGGAAACAAAAGACTTACGTCTACCCCTTTGTTAAAAATATGCCCACGCTGATGGCAGCCGCCGACATTATTGTAACGAAAGCGGGCCCAGCAACCTTAACAGAAGCGGCAATTGCGGGCTTGCCCATGATTATTAGTGATGCCATTCCAGGGCAAGAAGATGGTAATGTAACGTATGTTATTGAGAATAATGCGGGTGCTTATGCCCCAGAACCGCAAAAAGTAGCCGATACTGTAGAAGTATGGCTAAAGGGTGGGCGCGAGAACCTGACGGTGCTTTCTGACAATGCGCGTAAAATTGCAAACCCTGATGCCGTATGGCAAATTGCCGAAGAAGTGTGGCATTGGGCGCACCAACCCTACATTACGAATGCAAAGAAACGCTCTTTTTTATCACGCTTGCCGCGTCTTCGTCGCGGACGCACGAGTAAAAAACACTGAAATAGTGGTATTGTTAAAAATAAAGGTGTTTGCCGTTTGTACGGTGTATATTCTGCAAAAGTGCGCCTTATGGTACGATTGTAACACTATTCACAAATAGGGAAGGGATAAACGTCATGAAGGCTATTATTTTAGCTGCGGGGCAAGGAACACGCTTGCGACCAGTGACTCTGACGATGCCAAAGCCGCTTGTGCCTGTGGCGAATAAGTGGCTGATTGCTTATGCCATTGACGTACTTAAAGCAGCCGGCTTAAATGAGATTGGTGTGGTTGTTAACAGCCTAGAATCGTCTATTGTGACGACCTTAGGGCATGGAGAAAAATTAGGGGTACACCTTAATTATATTGTGCAATCGGAACAACTGGGGTTAGCTCATGCGATTAGCTTGTGCCAATCGTTTGTGGGCGATGAGCCGTTTTGTGTGTTTTTAGGGGATAACATCTTTCAAGACAAAATGACCCCCTTACTAATGACCTTTACAGATTCATCCTCCGAGGCAACCATTGTAGTGGGTGAAGTGCCAGATCCTACACGCTTTGGCATTGCTGTTATTGAAAACGATAAAATAAAGGGCGTGGTAGAAAAACCAAAAGACCCCCCCTCTAATTTAGCGATTGCAGGCGTTTACCTGTTTAGGTCGTCTATTTTTGATGCCATTAAGCGCATTAAACCCAGCTGGCGTAATGAGCTAGAAATTACCGATGCCATCCAAGAACTCATTACAGGCGGTAAGTCGGTTACGCCTTATGCCCTTAAAGGCTGGTGGATTGATGCGGGCAAGCCCGACCCCATTGTGCTGGCGAATCAATTGGTGCTAGAAGAATTGCCCTACACGCCACCCCCTGACAGGGGCGACAACATCATCGGCGATTGCGATGTGTCGCATCGTGTGATTTTGGGTAAGAACACCAAAATTATAGATAGCATTGTGCGCGGGCCCGTCATCATCGGTGACAATACCGTTGTGAAAGATAGCTATGTGGGTCCTTATACCGCCATCGGTAATGATGTGGTGATTGAAGCCAGCGAAATAGAATCTAGCATTGTGATGGACAATTGCATCATTCGCAACATTCACGGGCGCATTGACCGTAGCCTATTGGCACATAACGCCCAACTGATTTCTACCAAGAGAATGCCAAAAACCTCACGGTTCATCTTGGCAGAAAATACGTATGTAGAACTATAAATCATTACGCGGGCGAGTGAAAATTCGCCCGTAAAATTTTTCTTGAGGAGACTCTTTTATGTCAGAACGTATTGAATCACTGGTGCAACGCCTTAAGACTGCCCGCACTAAACTGATAGAACGCTTGGGGAAAATAGGTAACCGTTCCGAAGAACAGGTGTATAGCGAGGGCGCACAATGGACGCTACGCCAACTAGCGATTCACTTAATGCTTGCGGACAAAGGGCATATCGCCATGGTGCAGGGGATTGCCACTGGTGATGAGATTATTCCACCCGATTATGACCTAGAACGCTTTAATGCCCGTAGCGTACAAAAGAACGCTGATGTAACCGTAGACCAAGTGATTATGAGCTTGCAACACACCCATCAAGAGATGTTGGATTGGTTACATAGTGCTGAGGATAGCGTGCTGGACAAAGAGGGCTTACACGCCTCTCTGCGAGTTATGAGCATAGAGCAAATCTTCAAAGTGGTGGCGTGGCACGATGGATTTCATGGTGATGACATCGAGAAGCATTTAGACAGCTAGGGCGCGTCTTGAATGGCTTGGTGTAGTTCTTGCGGTGTGGGGGCGTGATTGCCTACATATTGCACCACTATACCACTGGCATAATTTGCCAGAATCACGGCTTCTTGCCAGCTTGCCCCGCCCAAGCGTGCTAATGTGATTACGGCAATGGCGGTATCGCCTGCGCCCACCGTATCATAAACATTGCTAATGTTGGGTGAGGGACAATGCACACTTTCACCATCAGATGTTGCGAGTGTTGCCCCCTCCGCGCCCCGTGTAATGACCATCGCACCGCGCAAATCTAGGGCTTGGCACAGCGCGTTTGCAGCATGGGCAAAGTCTTGGTGCGTGGTCAGTGTTTGCTCTAAATAGCGTTGTGCGTCATCGGCGTTGCACTTCACCACATCAAAGCCCCTGTATTTATCCAAATTACCTTGTGCATCTGCCGAGAGCAATTTGCCCTGTGCTTTTATTTGGATAGCGCGTACCAATGAGGGCGTTAGCAATCCGCCATGATAATCTGACAGTAAGAGCGCACCAACTTTGGGCAGATTTTGTACGATGTGTTCCAATATTTGCGCTTCTGTGACGGGTGTAATGGGGTGACGTGAGAGCGTATCTATGCGCGCCACTTGTTGCGGAAAGTGCAAGCCCATTTGTGCCATGATGCGTGTCTTTAGCGTGGTGGGGCGGTCATCACATCCTAAAAGCCCCTCTGTACGGATGCCATGCGTTTTAAGCACGCGCAAAAGTTCTTCGGCAGTGCTGTCTTTGCCCACAACGCCCACTTGCCACGCTTCGCTCCCCAACGCCATAATGTTTACCGAAGGGTTAGACGCGCCCCCTGGGATAAATCGTTTTTCTAGCAGTTCTAAAACGGGAATGGGGGCTTCTCGGCTCATGCGTTGGGCTGTGCCAATGACGTATTCATCCAGAATCACGTCACCCACCACCATAATAACATGATGGGCAAGCAAAGGAATAAGCCGTGTAAGGTCGCTCATGGTGTGTTTTTCCGCTTTATGTGTAGGGCAGGCGACCCCTATAGAACAAGGTCGCCTGTAAGAATGTTATGGGTATTTGCGATTAATCAGGCGTGCGTAAGGAATGGTTTCACGGACATGGGGCAAGCCACAAATCCATGCTACGGTACGTTCTAGCCCTTGCCCAAAGCCTGCATGAGGCACACTGCCAAATTTACGTAGCTCTAAATACCATTGATAGTTTTCAACGGGCAGCTTTTCGTGCTTAATTTTTTCGAGTAAGAGGGCTTCATCCCAAATGCGCTCACTTCCACCACACACTTCGCCATAGCCTTCGGGGGCAAGCAAGTCTACACTGCGGCAGCGCTCTGGATTGCCCTCTACGGGTTGCATATAAAACGCTTTTACGGCGGTGGGATAGTGATAGACAAACACAGGTTTATCAAAACGTTGTGTAAGAGCGGTTTCGTGGGGGCTACCCAAGTCATCACCGCGCGTAATTTTAAGCAGTTCTTTTTGCTCGGGGTCGGTGGTTTCTTCGTAAATTTTTTCTAGGATGTCTATAGCTTCATCGTAGCTGATGCGTGGGAAGGGTGGCACAATGCGCTCTAGCATAGTCACGTCACGCTCGATGATGTCTAGTTCTTGGCGATTCTTCTTAATCACTTGCTCTACGATGTAGCCGACGAGATTTTCTTCTACGCCCATTAGTTCTTCTAGTGAGCAAAAGGCAATTTCGGGTTCCAGCATCCAAAATTCAATAAGGTGACGGCGTGTTTTGCTTTTTTCGGCGCGGAAGGTGGGACCAAAGCAATACACTTTGCCAAAAGCTGCCATGTTGGCTTCGTTGTAAAGTTGCCCTGTTTGCGCCAAGTAAGCGGGGTCACCAAAGTAATCCACTTCAAAGAGGGTGCTGGTTTCTTCACCAGCGGCAGGCGTGATGATGGGGGTATCTACCAGCAAGAACCCACGGTCATCTAGCCAATCGCGCATGGCTTTTACGATGGTGGCGCGAATTCGCAGGATTGCCCATTGGCGGTTGCTACGCACCCACAGATGGCGATTATCCATCAGGAACTCGATGCCGTGTTCTTTTGGGGTGATGGGGTATTCTTGGGCTTCGTGCAAAAGTTCAATGGTTTTCACGCCAATTTCAAAGCCTGCGGGATAACCCGGCGCACGGCTATCTGCGCGCACCTCACCTGTAATAAGGATGGCAGATTCTTGGGGTAAGCGTTGTGCGAGTTCAAATTCGGTTTCTGTTAGGTCGCCTTTGAACGCCACACACTGCACCTGCCCACTACCATCACGAAGTCGAATAAAAGACAACTTGCCTTTAGCAGTTTTATCATAAACCCAACCGCGTAATGTGACGACTTGCCCCACATACTGCGCGATGTTTGCAATTTGAATAAGGTTAGACACAGCAACACTCCTTTAAGCCTGTGTGAATGCACTAGCATTATAGTGCAAATGGGCATATGTGCGCTATAATGGTCATATTGAAAATGGTGTTTTTTCTTTTTAAGTGCATCAAATAAAAAGAAGCGAGTTTTTTGAGGAGATTTTTAGATGGCGACCAACGTAAGTAATTATCACGCGCAATACTTAGACGTAACCAGCCAACATTGGCATCCTAATTCGGCGCAGTTTGCGGGGGGTGACCATCTGCTAACCGCGATTAACAACGGGTGGGACGTAAGCGACTGTATGCTACAAGAAATTTGGTATGCAGGGGCGCGGTGCGTGTTTATTTATCACTTTACGCTTTCACGGCAGGGTGATGTGATGAAGATGCCCGTCATTGATAACCCATATGTCACACGCTTTATTGAACAGGGTGGGGTAACGGTACGCACCGAAAGCGACCAAAAATCAGAAAAAAGCGCGTAAACCTTTTTTGCAACCCCTATATTACGTTTATTAAACAGCAAGCCACTCAGAAATGAATGGCTTGTTTTGGTTTCTTTTCTAAACGCTTTTAACTGCTAGTCTCGTCTGCACCACACTACATTGCAGAAGGTGGCTTCGGTGACTTCGTTAGCATCTGGCAATAAACGCCATGCTTCTTCGTCCAGGGTGGTGTCTTGATAATCGACGAATACCAAGAACTCTTCACCCTGAATCAAGGTCATATTTGAGAAGCGTGTGTAGCTACGGGCAATGGGAAAAATACTTGTGCCGTTAGGCACAACACCAAGTTGTAATGCTGCGCCTCTATCCAAGAACGCTACCGCAAAATTGGTACTGATACTTACTGTACCTTGTACGACGGGCTGTGCTTGTGGCGAGAAAATTTCACTACCGGGCGTATTGAGCAAATTCACTTCGCTAAAGCGTGACGCTTCCACTTCTGCTTTGGCGCAATAATCAGGGTCTAGGGTGCTTACTTCTACGGTGTACACACCCCCACGCTGTAGCAAATTCACTAGGGCTTGGGTGGCACGTGAACAACGCAACAATGCCGAAGCCCCACGCCAATTTTCTAGACGTGTATCTTTGCCAAGCAAGCCATCTGCTAGTAGCTCTAGGTCGTGGCGTACATCGCGGGCAATGGCATAGCTGGTGCTGGCAACCGCCCCAAACCAGCCTTCTGGGCGCGTGGTTTGCCCAACGGTATTGGCAGCCAGTGTCTCTAGGTCTAGGCGAACGAGGAGCGCAAGCTGTGGGTCGGTGGTATCCAAAGAGCCACCCCAGCCTTCGGGGCGCGATACCCCAAACGCATTTGCTGCCAAAAGGTCAATATCATTACGTGCATCCACCAAGAGCAAGAGTGTGTCATCAGCGGCGCTGGGTAGGGCGGGTTCGGTAATGGGGTCAAGGGTTTCATCAATCACTTCGCCGACTTCTGGAATGGCGGTACTTTCTTCTGTGATGATGGGGATTTCTTGGGGCTGTGCGGTGGGCAACGGTACGCCAATGGTTTGCGTTTGCCCAATGGCGGCAAACCATGTACTCACGGCTTGTGAAAGGTTGCTTTCGCCTGCAGGGTATAAGCCTAATGGCGCAACTTCGGCGTTTACGTTGGTAAGGTAGTAATTCATAAAATCGGCCACCTGCGGCTTCTCTGTAAAGGTTTCGGCGGTGGTATAAAGCAACAGAGGGCGTGCCAAAGGGTACTGATTTTGGGTGACGGCTTGTGTGGTGGGTGTTACGCCATCCAACAGAACAAAGCGCACCAATGAGCTATTGCGGTTTGCGACGCTTGCCCCTAAAAGTGCAATTGCATTGGGGTTGGCTTGTAAGCCTTGCAAAATGGTGTTGCTGTCTGCGGATAAATTATTGTTGGTGGCTGTTAATAAGCGTGACGCATCGCCCCCAAAGAGGGCATCAATAAAGAATTGCGTTTCGCTAGAATCTGCGGCGGGCAAATAGCGCGTTACAGGTTCAATAGGGAAGCCTGAACGAATGTCCGACCAATTCAGCGCAGACCCAAAAGCTAATTGTAATTCGGGTGTGTTGAGGTCTGTGAGGAAGCCGTTTTGCCCACTGACGGCAATAATGAGCGCATCGGTGGCTACCCTAAAAGCAAGTGGGTTTACACCATTGGCACTACAGGCAGCAGCTTCATCATTACTAATCAGGCGGTCTGCCATCACAATATCGGTGTTGCGCTGGCAAAAGGCAATAAACGCATCGGTGGTGTTGGCGCGGTTGACGCTGATATTGCCCGCAAAACCCTCAAGGGTGTAGAGCGTGGCGATATTTTCGGTTAATGGGGCAAGGGCGGATGAACCACTAATAACGATATTGCCACTGACATTGAACGGATTAGCAGGTGGAAGCTGGGCAAACGCAATGCTACTGCACAGCAATACCCCTAAAAGCACAAGTAAACGTCTCACAGATAAGCTCCTCTGGCGTTAAATAAGGTTATCATGATTCATATTATACACCACATCCCCCCCTAGCAAAAAAGGAGGCACTGCTTAAAACGCAACAAGGGGCATAAGCCCCCTGTTGAAACATCTTTTATAGAATGATGTGTTGCCTATCTGGCAATTTCAATGGCACGCTTTTCGCGGATAACGTGAACCTTGATTTGCCCTGGATATTGCATGGTTTCTTCAATTTGTTTGGCAATGCTTTTTGCCATGGCTATTGCGCCAAGGTCATCGACTTCTTCGGGACGTACCAAGATACGCACTTCGCGCCCTGCTTGTAGGGCATAGCTTTGTTCCACGCCCTTATAGCCGTTGGCAATGTCCTCGAGAGCTTTAACGCGCTTGATGTAGCTTTCTAGGCTTTCACGGCGTGCGCCCGGACGTGCGCCACTGATGGCATCGGCGGCTTCTACGATGTAGGCTTCTACGAAGCGTTGTTCTACTTCGTGATGATGGCTTTCTACGCAGTTAATCACTCGATCATTTACTTTGTAACGGCGTAGCAAGTCTGCGCCGATGACGGCGTGTGTGCCTTCAACTTCGTGGTCAATGGCTTTACCGATGTCGTGCAAAAGCCCGCCCATCTTTGCTACAAGCACATCTGCCCCTAGTTCGGCGGCAATCATACCCGCAAGGTGCGCGGTTTCAATAGAGTGGGCGTGCTGATTTTGCCCGTAAGATGTACGGAATTTGAGTTGCCCTAGCAAACGTAAGATTTCGGGATGTAACCCGTGAATCCCTGTCACATAGGCGGCACGTTCCCCTTCTTCGCGGATGGTTTTTTCTACTTCGGCGCGGGTGTCTTCAATGAGTTTTTCAATGCGCGCAGGGTGAATGCGCCCATCGTTTACTAGCTTTAGCATCGCTTGTTTTGCCACTTCACGGCGCACGGGGTCAAAACTGCTAACGGTGATGGTTTCGGGGGTGTCATCCACCACCACATCCACACCTGCGGCGAGTTCAAAGGCGCGAATGTTGCGCCCATTACGCCCGATGATGCGTCCTTTCATTTCGTCACTGGGCAAGGACACCACACTGACAGAAATTTCACTGACATGCTCACTGGCAAGGCGTTGGACTGCCAAAGAGATAACATCACGGGCGCGACGGTCTGCTTCGTCTTTGGCTTCGGCTTCTACTTGGCGAATGACGCGCACCATGTCGTTGCGTGTGTCTTGCTCTACTTGAAGGAGCAATTGTTGGCGGGCTTCTTCAATGGTCATTTGACCAATGCGTTGAAGCTCTTCTAGCTTGGTGTCTTCTTGCTTTTTTAGGTCGTTTTCACGCTTGTCTAGCTTGCCCTGACGACTGTTAAGCGTTTGGTCGCGCTGTTCTACGCGCTCGACACGCTTTTCAATTTCTTCAAAGCGTTTGTCTAAGTTTTCACGGCGTTTTTGAAGTGTTTCATCTTCACGGTCTAGTTCTTTACGCCGTCTAGCAATTATTGCATCTGTTTCGTTAAGGCGTTCTTTGCTTTTGGTTTCGGTCTCTTCGATGAGTTTTAAGGCATCAAAAGAGGATTTTTCGATGAGGGTCTTGGCTTGTTCTTCTGCTTTAACAAGCGCGTTTAATCCATCAATTTCTTGCTTTTTACGTAGGTTATTACTGCCAAATGACATACCCACCACTACGCCAACGGCAAGCGTGACGAGTGCTACTGAAATAACAATCCCTATATCCATGGTATCGCGGCAACATAAGAGGGTAAGTTGCCGTTTCTCCTTTCGTCAATCTAACATCCACTAAGGCACGTTGTGATTGGCTTAGGATTCATCTTGCATAAAGTAATCGGTTTCTGTTTCTTGAAGGTTGTCTTGAAGCTGTTTGATTGCCTTATTGGCAACACTATAGCCAAAACCGCGCCTTTGCAAAAACGGAAGTAAGCGACGTTTGAACTCTTGGAGGGTAGAGCCTCGCAATTTTCTGGCTTGGGACTGTGCCGCTTGCAGTGCTGCCTCATCATCTTCGATGGTGGAGAGAACTTCCTGAAGGACTTCCTCAGAAATACCCTTCTGCCTCAATTCATAACGCAAGGCTTGAACGCTAAGGGGCTTGAACGTACCGCGATTTTCTACCCAAAAACGGGCAAAGGCAAGGTCATTAAGATAACCAAGTGCCTGTAACCGCTCTAGTGCGGCATCAATCACGGGCGGAGAAAGGTCTTTTTTAACAAGAGCAGTGCGGACTTCCTTGGTACTTCTGGGGCGAAACGATAACAAGTTTACGCCTTTATCAACAGCTTTCGCTACTGCATCTCGCTCGTTAAGTTGTGCGATGTCGCTATCACTAAGAACCTGCCCTTTGCGGAGCTGTACTGCATCTAGCTCATTTAGCCCAAAGGCAAACTCGCCATCGAGATAAACATTGACGCGCTCTGGATTATTCTTTTGCCGTTCAAGAAGTGTTACTACAGGCATTTTTTATCCTAAAAGCAAGGGAGGTTAGCGTAACACGCTTACAATACACTTTTCCATCTACGCACATACCGCGATGTACGTAGTTCAAATTTTGTCACCAAGACAGCAATCTGCTGTTTCTAAACACCAATTTCAATACAAAGATGCTTTATGCTGTGATGAATCTGCCAAAATACCGCGCATTTCCAACACAAGTTTGTAGAGGGTGAAAAATCTCACCCATTACAAGCAAGTATAATGAGTTTTATGAGTAGACGCAAGTTAGCTTTTAGGCGTGTTCAGAGTGAATAAACAGGGGTATAATGAAACTCTATTATTCGTTCAAAAACACATGGTATTATTTTATGACCTCTGACTTCATTTCAAGACTGATAGGCATGGTGGTGTTTACCATCGTTGGTGCAAGAATTGGCGTTGACCTAGCAAATTTCCTTAACCTTGACGTTCCTTCACGGGGCTTCATCTTTGGGCTAGTGGGCTTGCTCTTTGGCATTATCATGACCCCATTTTTGACGGTGCGCCCAGTGCGCTTTGTGCGTAGAGCTATCAACGAATTACCTATAGAACGCTTGCTGATGTCGGTGGTGGGCGCAACGGTGGGGCTAATTCTCACGCTGCTTTTGGCGTACCCCCTGTCCTTGTTACCTACCCCATTTGGAACGCTGTTACCGCCGTTTGTCTCTTTGGCGGGGGCGTATTTGGGCTTAACCACGTTTAGTATTCGTAGCCGTGAAATTTTAGACACCATTGCAGAACGCTTTGGTGGGCGCAGCGGTCGCTTTTCGGGCTTGTCCTCACGCAAGCTCATTTTAGACACCAGCGTATTGATTGACGGGCGCATTGCCGATGTTGCCGAAACGGGCTTCATTGGTGGAACGCTGATTGTGCCTCGCTTTGTGATGAATGAGTTACATCGTGTGGCAGATTCTTCTGATTTGCTTCGGCGCAATCGTGGGCGGCGTGGGCTGGCGGTGCTTAACAAAATTCAGCGCAGTGACACTGTACCTGTGCGCATTGTGGATGATGACTTTGACGACATTAACGAAGTAGACGATAAAATTGTGGCGTTGGGCTTGCAAATGTCGGCAGTGGTGATGACGAATGACTTTAACTTGGGGCAGGTGGCAGAGGCGCAAGGCGTAACTGTGCTAAACATTAACCAATTGTCCAATGCAGTTCGCTCTATTTTTATTCCCGGTGAAGTATTCCCTGTGCGTGTTATCCAAGACGGGCGCGACCCCAACCAAGGCGTGGGCTATTTAGACGATGGTACTATGGTTGTTGTAGAAAACGGCAAGCAATACATGGATAGAACCATTCGGGTATTGGTAACGAAACTCATCAATCGGGACACCGGGCGCATGATTTTTGCCATCCCAGAAGATGACCCTCAACGCCCCACCACATTTGATGCGCCAAGCGAACTTTAGGCACTTATCGCAGCGTAATTTGTAAACGCTATTTAATTTTCTAATTTACCAATATAGGTTGCTTCGGCAACCTTTTTTAATTCCCTATCTGCAAGGCTAATTTTCCATGTGCCACTCACCTGAGGGCTAGTGAACACAATGGCGGTATTGTCCTCTGTCCAACGGATGGGCTGAACATAGGTTGTGATGGGGCTAGTAAGGGCGAATTGTGTGTAGCTTCGTAGGTCTATGAGCATAAAGACCGTTTGTACAGACTGGCTGGATGTGCCAAACCCCGACACTTGAGAGAGTGCGTAAACGGCTCGTGTGCCATCAGGAGAAATAAGAATATCGCCCGCTTGGGTATAGTTGCCAATGGGCAAGGATGTGATGACTTGTGACTGATTGCGCTCTAAATCATAAACGCGCACATCAAAGCCATTGAGAGTGGTAGAAAGCGCAAGCCGTAAAAATTGCCCCGCCCTAAAGCCCGCCCCACAATAACACGAAGGCTCATCGGGCAACGGCGTAATTTCGCTAGTTTCAAGGTCTAGCCGAAACAACCCCCCATATTGCGCATATGCCACAAAACGCCCTAAGCCGTCGGGTTGTGCGTCCATATAGAGCGCGTCTTGCTCGATGCTAAAAGCCACAGGCATGGCACGAATCCCGTCACGGGGACCATCGGTTAGCACGTCGCGCCTGTTTGCTCCGTCAATGGTGGCAATAGAGGTTTGTGTGGTGAGGGCGTTGGCTTCGCCTTGTGTTACCGTCCATGCGATAGTGCGTCCGTCACGGCTCACAATCCAATCAACGCGCCGTGTACCTTGCGTAATTTGAATAAAGGGGTGAGTTCGGGGCAACCCATCTGTACCCACAAGCATCACGCGCTGATTAAAGTAATCAAAGTAAAGTATCCCGTTGCTGGTAGGCGTGTAACGCTCGCCACTGACTTCGGTAGTGGTACTATCGCCTGTGAGTACGTCAATAAAGGTAAGGCGGTCAGAGCCATTGGGCGTAACGCGACGCTGTAAATACACTTCCCATGTATGATTAGCAAAGTCGGGCTGTGCCATTGTGGGCAAGCCTAGTATTGCAATGAAAAGCATCAGCCATAAGCGTGAGAATTTTTTCATATAAGAACTTATTCCTGTGTACTCGGTGGGGCGTGTAGTAAGATGTGCTGATGTACATAAGTCTAGTGTAAGAACAAACGATAGGAGCGCAAGCATGGCGTTGGAAACAATTATTTCTTCATCCGCAATCGACACCCTTAACACGCACGTGAGTGTTCGCAAGTATAGCACAGACCCTATTAGCGATGAATTGCTTAACACATTAATTGAAGCTGCACGTCGTTCTCCTACTTCTAGCAATACCCAAACCTATAGCCTTATCGTTGTGCGTGACCCCCAAAAGAAGGCGAAACTTGCTGAACTAGCGGGCGGGCAAAAGCATATTGAGGTTGCGCCTGTTTTTGTGGCGTTGTGTGCCGATATGTATCGGATGAACGTTGCCGCCCAACTCCACGGCGAAACAACACACCCCAACTTAGAATCTTTTCTGATTGCAACCATTGATGCCAGCCTTGTGGGGATGTCTTTGGCGATTGCCGCCGAATCGGTGGGTTTAGGTACGGTGATGATTGGCGCGATGCGGAACCACCCTTATGAGGTTGCCGAACTTTTGGGTTTGCCGCAGGGCGTTTATGTGGCGTATGGCTTGTGCATTGGCTACCCTGAAGTGATTCCTAACCAAAAGCCACGCTTACCGCAGGGCGTGGTGGTGCATCACGAACACTATAAAACCAGCGATATTATCGCCGACTTGCAAGCACATGATAACGCACTGGCGACGCACTATCGTAGCGAAGGGCGAGAAACAATAGATGCGGCGTGGACGGGCTTTATTGCGGAACGCTTTAATAAGCCCATTCGTACCCATTTACGCGGGGTGTTAGAGCGTTTAGGCTTTCGGTTCGAATAGTACTACCATACCGTGATTGCCAGTTGTTTTTTCTTGAGGGCTTTGCCCTCGAACATCCACAAGGGATTAGCATCCCTCGACCCTTTCATGCCCACTTTTTGCAAAAAGTGGTGGCGTTTGGGTAAAACCCTGTAAAAATCAGGGACTGGCAATCAGGGTACTACCCTACAAAACACCATAAGGGGGCGCGAAGCTCCTTTTTTAATGCTACGTTCTTATCTCTCTATCCGTTACAATTTGCCCACAGTATCTTGATAAACCAAAGGGCAAATACACCGTGACACCACAAACAACAATAAAAACAAATCACGCGCGATTGTGGGCGACAGTGGGGCTGTTGCTGATGGTAACGGCACTTGGGGCGCGGATGCTAAACGCTGACATTGTGTTTGTGGATGAATACTGGTCTATCTTTAAGTCGGGAACGCCCCCTTATGGGTCGGTTGCCCCCCAAGAAATTTATCGGCGCATCATAGAGGTTGACCCCGGCGGGATGGGCGCGTTGTATTATTTTTCGCTAGGGGCGTGGGGGTCTTTCTTGGGGGATGCGCCTTTTGTGGTGCGCCTGTACTCGCTCTTTTATGGTGTGTTGGCAGTGGCAGGCATGGCAAGGCTTGGGCGTGAGATGTTTGGTGCGCAGGTAGGCTTTTATGGCGCGGTGGTGCTGGGCTTGTCGGCGTTTTTTATCGACTATTTGCATGAAGCACGCGCCTATACCCAAGTGGCGTTTTATACGGTGTTGGTGGCGTGGTGTTATTGGCGTGGGCGGTCGAGTACGGCGTGGGGTTGGCGCGTGGGCGTATTTGCCAGCATGACGGCACTGGCGTACTCGCATTATGTGGCGTTGTCGGTGGGGGCGGTTTTGGGAGTGTTTCACTTGCTCACATTTAGGCGTTCACGGGCATGGTGGGGGATGATGTTTGCATTGGTGCTGGCGGGTCTGGCGTATGCGCCATGGCTGACGGTAGCGTTTGGTGTAGCAGAACGGGGTGTCGCTAGTTCCAGAGCCGATACTTCAATGCGCTGGTATGAGATTGCACCCAACTTGATTGTGACGTTTGCTAATGCGAATGTGGCGTTATGGGCATTGTTGGCGTGGATGGGCTTACGCTTAAAGTCCTTAGAGATGCGCCTAATTTGGCTTTGGCTTGGGGTGTCGCTGCTCTTGGTGATACTCATTAACGCCCTGATTCCGTTTATGGTGCATTTGCGCTACTTGATATTTCTGTTTCCCCCCTTGGCGTTGTGGGTGGCGGTGGGAATGCGTGAAACGAGCAAGCGTGGCGTACCTATTGCGCTCCTGCTGGTGGTTTGGGGGGGGGCGGGCGTGCTTCAATCACTAAACCCTGCCTTTATAGCAGGCTTATTTGGGCAAATTTACCGCGCTCCTTCTGCGGGTTTAGCATTGGCACAAGCGCATTTACGCACCCACAGCACAGCACAAGACAGCATCATCTGGCACTTTTTGCCCCCTGATGATGAGCCGTTTGGATTGTTTGTGTTGGACTATTTAACCGAAGGCATTCCCCACGCCAAACGCGAACAAGTGGGGCTAATGAACCTTTCGCAAGCCGATAGCGATAATGAGTATTTGCAAGCGGTCAACGAAGCCCTAAACGGCATTGATGCCGTGTGGACAGCCATCGTGCCAAATGTGCCGTTTGATAATAATCTGGGCGTGGTGCAATACGTTCTCAATACACAATTTAGCCTATGCGATGCGCCTGTTACCCATCCTGATGGCGAGCTGCGGTTTTACCTGCGCCATCCCGTAGGACAAGGTGCAAGCAACACACTCAACATTGTGGCGCAACGCATGATTCATGAAGCACAAGGTTATCGTGTGAGCGTTCTGTGGGATGCAAGCGCGTTGCCTACAGGTATTTATTCGGTGGGCTTGCACTTACTTGATGAAAATGGGGCATTGTTGCGCCAAAGTGACGCAGGCTTGCCCGATGTACGCCCATACCCATGCCAAACCTTAAGCATTAACGCTGACGGCTTAACAGAGGTTGCCTATCAAGCCGTTTTGGTGGTGTATGAGTGGCAAACGGGAGAACGACTAATGTCCTATCCGCTAGAACTTACGCCGTAAAGTGAAAATTGCCTTCTGTATCGGGCAAGAGGTCTGTGACTTTAACGACTTCATCTAGGCTAATGCTACCGTAGATGTGCGGAAATTGCTCTGTAACGGTTTCATCTGTGGGTGTGCCATTGATGGGTGTGCCATTAGTCGGTGCATTATTAGGATGAACGGGGGCTTCCCACTTTAGGGAGGCTTCTAGGCGCGTGTCATCAAGGTGCAACAGCACTAAATCGGGAATATCACGATAAAAGGCATTAGCAACCTTTGGCACTTGTAGGGCGGTAGAAGCGTGAATAAAGCCCTCTATCGCCAGTGATGGGGCGGTGTATGTGCCGATGGCTTGGGCTTCTTGCCACGCTTGGTGGGTGGTGATGTGATAAATCATGTGTTGCTCTCTAACCTTTGGGCGAGTGCGTCTGCAAATCGTTGTTTGGCGTACTCATCCGCATAGGGCATATACAAATACGGTTCAACCACTTCTAACTCCATTAAGATAAGCTCATCGCCTTCAACGATGCAGTCCACACGCGCATAGAGGGGCAATTGACCCGTAAGGCGTTGGGCAATACGCAAGATATTAGAGGCTTTTGCCACCATCTCGGAAGGAGCGTTAAAGGTGTACGTGCTACCCCCACGATGCTCATGCACAAACATATCGCCTTCGGCAGGAACTTTGCGCGTGGCGTGGCTAAATAGCCCATTGAAGAAGACAAACGAGTATTCGCCTTCGCTAATTTGTGTGGCGTACTGCTGAATCATAATGCCTGTTTTTGTCACTTGCTCATTAAGGCGTTCTTGCATAGTTTGGGCTTCATGGGGTTTTACGCGCCATGTGTTGTCACCGCCACCGCTTATGGTGGGTTTTACAACGGCTTCTTGCCAGCCCTGTGAAGCGATAATTTGGGCTAAATTTGCGCTGCGGTTTTGGGCGATAAAGACGGTGGGCAATAAGCGCACGCCTTCATTTGCCAGTTCTTGCAGATACACCTTATCCATGTTCCACTTCATTAGGGAGGGGGCATTATAGAAGGTTGCGCCCTGTGCGATAACACCGTTTAGCCACGCCAAAAATTCTTCATAGCGCAAATAGTAATCCCATGTGGTGCGAATAACCAGCGCATCATAGTTTGCCCAAGCGATATTTGGCGCGTCCCATGCGATGGTTTCTACGTGAATGTCGCGCTCTAATAGGGCTTGCTTAAAGAACGCTTCGTCTTGGCGGTTAGAGTCTTGTTCGCCATACGGGGACTGATAACTGACAAATACGACTTTTTTCATAGGGTATTGGCATACTTTCTGTGAGAGATAAACCTAAGCCTTTAGACGCTTCTTTGCTTCATAAACCACCATGTTCACAATACCCATTAAGCCTTGCCCCTTGCCCATAGAAACGTCTTTGCCAAAGAAATCAAAGATAATTTCGGGGTTGATGCTTGCCACTTCTTCTAGGGGGGCATCGTTGGCAACCTGTGACAAGATAACCGCTACCGCCATGGCAGACAAGCCTTGCGGGTTAAGTACGTCAAAGTGATAAGTGAGTGTGCCATCGGTGTTATCCACCGCCCACACAAAGGCATCACTTTCGCAGGCAGGCACACGATGTGCCTCATCGTAGGGTTTTTGTGCAATGACTTCTGGAACGCGCACATCTCTGAAGGTATCGGCTAATTCGATGAGATATTCTTGGCGTTCTGTGCGGGTGGTAATGAAGGAAAAGTCTTCTTGAAGGTCACGTAGTTTTTTTGGTGTTTGTGCCATGTAAGGGGTCTCCGTGTTGTTTAACGCCCATATGATACATCATTTTTATCACAATCGTAGGGGAATAAAAAAAAAAGGAGCATTAAGCCCCTTGTTTTAAGTGTGTGTTTTTGCGATGGGTGTTAGAACGGGGTTATTTGGGGTTTGCACCTTTTACAATGGGTACGCCCACGCTATTGCCCCATTCCGTCCAAGAGCCGTCATA
>Ga0163144_10011082_pt1 | contig 19116 bp, 16 predicted proteins | sample OliLak19BULKMAT1_FD_123175 | JGI IMG/M metagenome (GOLD analysis project Ga0163144, IMG submission 123175) | Freshwater microbial mat bacterial communities from Lake Vanda, McMurdo Dry Valleys, Antarctica - Oligotrophic Lake LV.19.BULKMAT1 | ecosystem: Environmental > Aquatic > Freshwater >... | reverse complement strand
GGAAGCTGAAGGAATACAGAGGTATAGCAACGCGATGCTGCAAGACCGACACCAGTTTCAGCGCCTTCATCGCCCTCGCAGCAACCGTCTTCCGACTAAGGTGAACGTCAACAGACCCTAGTCGCTTATCAGCCGCTCTGCTTCCAGCCGGACGGCGGTGTAATCGACCTTGCCAGTCCCGAGTACCGGTATCTGGACCACCTTGAACACGCGCCGGGGCACGGAGATTTCAGGCACGCCATGGCTTTGTGCCCAGGTGAGGATGGGGCCTCGCGAGGCTTCAGGTGCCTCGCTGAGCAGCACTACCTGCTCGCCCTTCTTCGGATCGGGCAGGGTGACCGCCGCATGCATATGGTCCGGCCAGACCGCCGCGGCGCAATTCTCCACGACCGCCAGGGACACCATCTCCCCGCCGATTTTCGCGAACCGTTTCACACGGCCGAGTATCTTGATGAAGCCTTCGGAATCGATATCGACGATATCGCCGGTATCGTGCCAGCCGTCGATCAGCTTCTCGATTGCGCCGGGGTTGGAGGCGCGCAGGTAGCCCATCATGATGTTCGGGCCGCGAATGTGCAGGCGGCCGCCTTCCGGTATGCCCTCCACGGGCACCAGCTTCGAGTCCATCCCCGCCATGAGCCGGCCGACGGTGCCCGGCTTGTTGTGTTCCCACTGGTTGGCAGCGACCACGGGAGACGCCTCGGTGGCGCCATATCCTTCGAGAATCTCGATGACGAACTTGCGGCGCACATAGTCGCGCGTCTCGTCCTTCACGCGCTCGGCGCCGCAGACCGCGAGACGGATTGAATCCATGTCGCCTTCCGCCGCAGTCCGGGCGTACTGGGAAATGAACGTGTCCGTTGCCAGAAGGATCGTGGCGCTGGTCTCGCGAATGCGCCGGACGATTTCCTTGGGCTGCAGGGGTGAGGGATGAAAGACGACCTTGATGCCGGCCATCAGGGGCAGAAGGGCGCCAACCGTCAGGCCAAAGCAGTGGAATGTGGGCAGGGGGTTGAAGACAATGTCCGTATCCGGACTAAGGCCGATATGCCCGCGCACCTGTTCGATGTTCGCCATGATGTTCTCATGGCTTAGGACAACCCCCTTGGGTTCGCCTTCGGTGCCCGAGGTGAACAGGATCACGCCCGGCTGCTTGTGGCTGGGCGCTGCGCCGACGAGGGTAGGCAGCACCGGCCCTGCAAGCGCCGACAGCTTGTCACCGATGGAGAGGTTTTCGCGGACGTCCTCCAGGTAGATGATCTCGACGGCTTTCGAGAGTTCCGAGATCAGGTCTTCAAGGCCGCCCAGCTCGACGAACTTGTGAGCGGTGATCAGGCGTTTCACCTTGGCGGCGCGCATTGCCGACTTGAGGTTTTTCGATCCGGCGGTGAAATTCAGCATTGCCGGGATGCGACCATAGGCCGTCAGTGCAAAGAACCCGATCACGGCGCCGGCCCCCGTCGGCAGCATCACGCCGACTGATTCGCCGCGTTTCGTCCACTTCTTGAGCGCAGAGCCGAGGCCAAACGACGCGCGGATGATTTCCTTGTAGGACAGGATCCGCTCGTCACCGTCGACCAGAACCGGCTTGCTTGGGCCGAATTCCCGCGCGGCGCGCAGGAGACCGTCGAACAGGTTGGAACGGGTGCGCTCCGGCCTGTAGGCCAGTGGAGCCGGCACAAGTGGCTGAAGGGGTTGTTGCATCGGGTTGGCCCTGACTCGTTTCTTCCCATTATTTTTGTAACATTCTGTCATCTAGCGTCATGCAAGCAAGCAATATTGCAAGACTGCATACGCAGCCTGCGCAATCACCGGCTTGCTGAATCGCCTTCCGGGCGCCATTTTGCGATCAATGGCAAACCTCATCGACCTGAAATCCAATGTTCCCCGCCCGCGCCACCCCGAGAAACAGGGGCGAGCCGACACACCCCTGATGCGAAAACCGGACTGGATTCGGGTCAAGGCACCCACGTCGCAGGGCTATGCCGAGACACGCGCCATCGTGAAATCGAAGGGGCTGGTGACGGTCTGCGAAGAGGCCGGCTGCCCCAACATCGGGGAATGCTGGGACAAGAAGCACGCCACGATGATGATTCTGGGGGATGTCTGCACCCGGGCCTGTTCGTTCTGCAACGTGGCGACGGGCAAGCCGAAGCCGGGGGTCGATTCGGACGAGCCGCGGCGGGTTGGCGAGGCGGTGGCCGAGATGGGACTCAGCCATGTCGTGATCACATCGGTGGACCGCGACGACCTTGAAGACGGCGGCGCGATGCATTTCGTGCAAACGATTGATTCGATCCGTGAACGCGCGTCCGGCGCGACGATCGAAATCCTGACGCCGGACTTCCTACGCAAAGATGGCTGGGAGAACCGCGTCATCGACGCGCGGCCGGACGTGTTCAACCACAACCTCGAAACCGTCCCGCGCCTTTACCTGACGATCCGTCCGGGTGCGCGCTACTTCCACTCCCTGCGCCTGCTGCAGAAAGTGAAAGACCGCGATCCGTCGCAGTTCACGAAGTCCGGCCTGATGGTCGGCCTTGGCGAGACAAAGGAAGAAGTGATGCAGGTGATGGACGACATGCGCTCCGCCGGGGTCGATTTCATCACCATCGGCCAATACCTGCAGCCGACGCGCAAGCATGCCGCCATCGACCGGTTCGTCACGCCGGACGAGTTCAGATCGTACGAGGAGATCGCGCGGTCGAAAGGCTTCCTCATGGTCTCGGCCAGCCCGCTGACGCGTTCCAGTCATCACGCAGGCGAAGACTTTGCGAAGCTGCGCGCGGCTCGCGCAGCGCACCTCGCCGCACGCAAGTAGGGTATGCCGCGCTTTTCCAAATCGATCCGTGTGCCCTACGGGCCTGCTGAGTGTTTTCAGCTGGTGTCGGATATTGCCAGGTATCCGGACTTCATCCGCTGGATCAAGGCCATGCGCGTCTCCGGACACCGCGAAGTCCAGCCCGGTGTGACCGAATGCCAGGGCGAGGCCATGGTTGGCTTCAAGGGCTTCACCGAACGCTTCACCACGCAGGTTGTCGCCGACGAGCCCGCAGCCCGCGTGACAGCATCGCTTGTGCGCGGGCCATTCCGCAAGCTGTTTGCCGAATGGCGCATCCTCGAAACCGTTGGCAGCGCAACCGACATCTCGCTCGAGATCGATTACGAATTCCGCAATCCGGTGATCGGCTTCCTCGCGGCGGCAAACCATGACCTTGCCGTGGACCGCATCCTGAACGCGTTTCTGGTCGAGGCGCAGTCGAGGTTTGGAGCGCGCGCCGCTCCCTAGGGCGCGGGCAGGCGCAACCGGTGCCGGCGCAGGTCGAGGTGCAGCACAATGGCTCTGGACACCGGATACCGCGCGCCTAGTTCCGGCAAATGGAACACTACACATTTGCCCCGACGCGCGAAGCCGGCCTCGCGCGGCTCTCCGCCTTCGCACCGGCAATGGGCCGCCACTACGCCGGAACGCGCAACCATGATCATGGGCCCGAGGACCGCAGCAATCTTTCCCTGCTGTCGCCCTATGTCCGCCATCGCCTGATCGAGGAACACGAACTGGCGGCGACAGCGCTGGCGCATCATTCTGCCGCAGCGGCGGACAAGTTTCTAAAGGAAGTCTGTTGGCGGACATATTGGAAAGGCTGGCTCGCGCATCGTCCGGCCGTCTGGGACAAGTATCAGGTGCATCGGGACGGGCACATCGCCGCTCTGGCGCGCGACAGCCTTCTGCGGCGCCGTTATGAAGCCGCCATCTCGGGCGCATCCGGCGTCGATGGCTTTGACCAGTGGGCGCAGGAGCTGGTCGGGGAAGGCTACCTCGCCAATCACGCGCGCATGTGGTTTGCCTCGATCTGGATCTTCACCTTGCGCTTGCCGTGGGAGCTTGGCGCAGATTTTTTCCTCCGGCATCTGATGGATGCAGATGCCGCGTCCAACACGTTATCCTGGCGCTGGGTTGCAGGGCTGCACACCCCTGGAAAGATATATCTCGCGCGGGCGGACAATATCGCGAACTATACCTGTGGCCGGTACCGTCCGCTTGGCCTTTCGTCCCGCGCAGACCCTGTCGACGGATTTGCCAACCCGGCACCAAGGCCGCCGAAGGTCACGGGCCTGGTGCCGGAAGGCGGTGTTGCGCTGCTCCTGACAGACGAGGACCTGCGACCGGAAACGCTGATCGGCCACGGCGCACAGGTCACGGCCATCGCGGGTCTGCATTTCGCGGCGCACCGCTCGCCGCTGCCGATAGGCAAGCCTGCGCTTGCCTTCACGCGCGGCGCGGTCGCGGACGCCTTGGTGAGGGCCGGCCGCCATTTCGGTGCCCCGGTGACGGATCTGTCGGAGACGCCGCAGGCTGTGGAAGCCTGCCGCGATTGGATACGCGGACTTGATGCAGACGTGATTGTCACCGCTGAGCCTGCAACGGGATGGACCTCCGCCGCGCTGGTCGCGGTGCGCGGCGCGCTTGAGGGTACAGGCAAGCGCCTCGTGTTTGCCGGGCGGGATTGGGATGCGGCCTTCTGGCCGCATGCGTCGAAGGGGTTCTTCGCGCTCGGCGCCAAAATCCCGGAAACTTTCGACGCCTTGGGCATTGGCGCACAGGCCCGGCTGCTTTGAGCCGGAGGGACTGTCAGCGCATCTGTGCCTGAATGAGGTTCAGCGCCGACTCGACCGCCGCCATCCGGATGGCGTCGCGGCTGATCTCGCCGAGTTGGAGATGTTCGTGGATGATCGCCCGGTTTTCCCGTGCGCAGGCAATATGCACCGTTCCGACCGGTTTCATTTTGGTGCCGCCGCCGGGGCCGGCCACGCCGGTGATGCCGACCGAGATGTTGGCGCGGCTGTTGCCCAGCGCGCCTTCGGCCATCATTCGGGCGACCGGTTCGGACACCGCGCCATAATCCGCCAGCGCATCGCCGGGCACGCCCAGCATCTCTTCCTTGGCGCGGTTCGAATAGGTAACGAAGCCGCGCTCGAACACGGAGGATGAGCCGGGGATTTCAGTAAACAGCGCTGCGAGCAGGCCGCCGGTGCAGCTTTCGGCAGTCGCGATCTTGAGACGCGCCTGTTCGGCGTCGTCGAGGATCAGCAGGGCGAGATTACGCAGGCGTTCTGGAAACATGGCGCTTTCCTACAGGGCTGTCAGCGGCCCGTGAAGACCGGATCGCGTTTCTCGATGAAGGCCGCGGCGCTTTCCTTCGCGTCCTCGGTCTGCATCAGCTTGCGGATTTCGGTGATCGCCCACTTGCCGGTATCTCGCCAGTCGGGGTCCAGCGTGCGGCGAAGCCCCGCCTTCAGCGCCTTCACGGCCTGCGGCGGATTGGCGGCAATCTTCTCGGCAATGGCCAGCGCCGCCGGCAGCAGGTCCGCCTGCGGCACCACGCGGCTGACGAGGCCGATCTTTTTCGCTTCGGCAGCATTGATAATGTCGCCGGTGAACAGCAGCTCGCTCGCCTTCTCGCGGCCCACGAGTTGCGCAAGTCTACCGAGGCCCGGCGCATCGCAGCAAAGCCCGCGCTTGACAAAAATCTCGCCCCACTTGGCGGTCTCCGCCATCACGCGGATGTCGGCCATGATGGAGAGTTCCGCGCCCCAGCCGAGGGCGAAGCCATTGATCGCCGCGATGACCGGAATGTCCGTATGCAGAAGAGCGTCCGCAGCGGGTGTCAGCCCGCCGGTATCCTTGGCTTTCGCGGCACGTTCCGGCGTGACCGGCGCGCCTTTGGAAAGGATCTTCTTCACATCATCGCCCGAACAGAAGGCGAGCGCACCCGAACCCGTGATCACGATCACACGGGCCTGCGAAGTGCGCACGGCGTTCTCCAGCGCATCATAAAGCTCATAGTCCAGCGAGTTCATCGCCTCGGGGCGATTGAGCGTGAGAACAGTGACGTGGCCACGATGCTCAGTGATCAGGCTGTCGGACAAGGCGTTTCTCCCGGGTATCTTTTGCCGGAGAGTGTCACGAAGCGGTCAGGCTGAAAACGCTGCCGCCGGGTCAGCGCAAAGGCGCGAGCACGGCGATGGCCTCGGCCGCAATCCCCTCGCGGCGGCCCGTGAAGCCGAGGCCCTCGGTCGTGGTCGCCTTCACGCTGACAGCGTCGAGGGGGAGGCCAAGAAGTTCGGCAGTCCGGGACCGCATCGCCTCGCGGTGGGGTTTCACCTTGGGTACCTCGCAGATCACCGTGATGTCGCAGCTGGCGATCCGGTAGCCCTTCGATTCTGCGAGAATCTGAGAATGTTTGAGAAAGATTCCACTATCTGCGTCTGACCAGCGAGAGTCAGACGGCGGAAAATGATCACCAATGTCACCCAAAGCGACGGCTCCGAGGATGGCATCTGTCAGCGCATGCCACCCGGCATCTGCGTCCGAATGACCCTTCAGCTTGGCGCTGTGCGGAATGGACACCCCGCAAAGCGTGACGTGATCGCCCGGTTCAAACTTGTGAACATCAAACCCTTTGCCAACACGCGGAACACCCGAAGGCGCAAGCAGACGGCTCATCATGTCGAAGTCCTCGGGGTAGGTAATCTTGGAGAGGCGGAGTGAACCGGCAATCAGCGTGACGTGCGCGCCAGCTGCCTCGACCGCCGCGAGATCGTCCACAAGGTCCGGCCCGGCCGCCGCCAGCGCGCTGCGGATAGCGCCTAAGCGAAAGGCCTGAGGGGTCTGCACGCGGTAGAGCCCTGTCCGGTCTACGGTTTCAAGGCGGCCGTCCTTTTGCGTCTTCAAGGCATCCGAGACGGGCAGGCCAGGGGCTGCACCATCGGAATCATCAAGCGCGTCGATCAGCGCCGTGATTGTGGCCGCATCAATGCCGGGACGGGCCGCATCATGGATCAGTACCTTGGCGCCGTCCGGAAGTGCCAGTGCAGCAAGGCCGCTCATGACAGATTGGGTGCGCGTCACGCCAGGCTGCGCCCGGATGAAACGCTGCCCGGCGCCTGGCGGTCCGAGGTCTTCGCCGGCGACAACGACAATGTCCGTGACCGCAGGATGACGCGAAAACGCATCAATCGACCAGTCCACGACACGCCGGCCCAGCAAGGCCTGCCATTGCTTCGGGGCGTTTGCCCCGGCCCGGAGACCTTTGCCTCCGGCAACAATGAGAATTGCGACACGAGTCATCGCGCAGCTTCTAATCGAGCCATCCCGGTGTGACCATACTCTCGCAGGAAACTCGCCTTCTGCACGATTGTTGTGCTGCTCATCATTTGTGCGCTTGCCCCTGCGGCAAAAGTCGTGAAGATAGTGCAATGATCAAATTTAAGGCACCTCGGGTTTGGCTGGCGCCGATGTCGGGCGCGACCGACGCGCCGATGCGGCGTCAGGCTGTGCGGTTCGGCGCGCCTGCAGTCGTCTCGGAGATGGTCGCGGGTGAGACGCTTGCCAAGGCGCGGCCGGACGTGGTTCGCCGCACCTGCCGGCATGAGGGCGCCGGATCCTGGATCGTTCAGCTCGCTGCGCGCCGGCCCGGCGACATGCTCCGGGGCGCGCACCTGATGGCGGAAGCGGGCGTGGACGTGATCGACATCAACATGGGCTGCCCCTCGAAAGAAGTGACGGGTGGCCAGTCCGGTTCGGCGCTGATGCGCGATCTGGGCCTGGCGGGCGAGATCATAGACGCAGCCATCGACGGCGCGGGCAACCGGCCGGTGACGCTCAAGATGCGCCTGGGATGGGATGATACGCACCGCAATGCGCCGGAACTCGGCCAGATTGCCGAGGCCAAGGGCGTTCAGATGCTGACCGTGCACGGGCGCACGCGCTGCCAGTTCTATACCGGAGCAGCCGACTGGGCGGCGGTGCGCGAGACGGTCGAGGCGGTCTCTATTCCAGTCATTGTCAATGGAGATATTCGCGATCCGGCCTCCGCCAAGGCCGCGCTGGCGCAGTCGGGCGCGCACGGCGTGATGGTCGGGCGCGCCGCGATGGGCCGGCCCTGGCTTGCTGGGGAGATCACGGCTGCGCTTGAGGGACAACGCTGGCGCGCGCCCGATCTTGCAACGCAGTGCGAGAGCATCGTCGAACAGGTCGCAGACTCGCTGGCGCTTTACGGTCCGAACCTCGGCCTCCGGATGGTGCGCAAGCACGTTTCGGCGGCGATCGATCACCTTGCCCTGGCACTTTCCGGGCTGAAGCGCCGGTCGCTGCGGTCCGAACTCTGCCGGATAGAAGATCCGGCCGAACTCACCCGCGCCCTGCGCACGGTTTATTTCGAAAGAACGACTGAGGAGCTGGTCTGAAATGCGTACGCTTGACCAAACGCGCCCTGCCAACCTGTCGGAACTCGCGCCCGTCGCGCTTCTGCACATCGATGCCCGGCGCCGGATCTGCAATGTGAATGCGGCAGCGGAAGCGCTGCTTCAACTCTCGCGACGCGCGATGATCGACCGGCCGATGAGCGAAGTAATCTATCACGACTCGCCGCTGTTCGAGCTGATCGACCGGGCGGCGCGTGAGCCGGCCGAGATCACCGCGCCCTCGACGCCGGTGTCCGGTCCCTCGGTCCCGATGCGCACCATTTGCGATGTGCGCGTGCGCAGCGTGGAGGGGGGCGGTTTCATTCTGGTGCTCGGCGAGGCCCCCGCGCGCGATCCTTCCGAAGGCATTGCTGGGGCGGCAGGGTTTGGCCGCATCCTCGGGCATGAAGTGAAAAACCCGCTGGCGGGGATCATTGGCGCCGCGCAGTTGCTCGAGCGTCAGGGGCTCGCGGATCAGGCCGAACTGCTGGACATCATCAAGGACGAAGCCCGGCGCATCGAGCGCCTGGTCAATCGCCTGTCGGCTTTCGAGCTTTTCTCGGCTCCGCGCATGCAGAGCTGCAATGTCCACGCCTTGCTCGACAAGGTGATAGCAGCGGAACGGGCCGCCATGGGCCCGAAGATCGAGTTCCGCCGGGAGTTCGATCCGTCACTGCCGGACATCCAGGCGGACCCTGACCACCTTCAGCAGGCATTCCAGAACATCGTGCGCAACGCTGCCGAAGCCGCATCGGAAGGCAACAGCCGCGGCGAGGTGACCATTCGCACCGCTTATGCGGCAGGCCTTGCCATGCGGCAGGCCCGCCTGGGGTCAGGCCTGCGGCGAGCGATGCTTATTTCCTTCGAGGACAATGGTCACGGCATCCCGCGTGAACGCCAAGCGACCATTTTTGATGTTTTCCAGAGTTCAAAGTCGGGTGGGCGTGGACTCGGGCTGTCTGTCGTGAGTGAAGTCGTGACCGCGCATGGCGGTCAGATACGAGTTGACAGCCAGCCGGGATCGACCCGGTTCACGGTCCTTTTGCCACTTGTGGAGGCCGGCTGACATGGCCGACAAAACCGTTCTGCTCGCCGAAGATGACGCGAGCATCCGACTGATCGTCAACCAGACGCTGGTTTCTGCCGGCTATGAAGTGCGCGCCACAAGTTCGCCCGATGCGCTGCAGCGCTGGGTGCGCAACGGGGAAGGGGATGTCGTCGTCACCGACGTCTATCTTGGGGACACGTCGATCTTTGATCTGCTGCCGTCAATGAAGCTGGCGCGGCCGGACCTGCCCTTCATCGTGATGAGTGGCCAGAACACGATCCTGACGGCGGCTTCGGCTGCCGAACATGGCGCCTTTGACTACCTGCCCAAGCCCTTCGACATCGACGTCCTGTCCAACCTCGTGCGCCGCGCGCTGAAATCATCGCCCAGCAGCGAACGGCTGATCCATCCCGAGGCCCAGAAGGCCGTTCAGGATGCCGGCCTGCCGCTGATCGGACGATCCGACGCGATGCAGGAAGTCTACCGCCTGATCGCCAAGGTGATGAACACTGACCTTACCGTGCTGATCGAAGGCGAGAGCGGCACCGGCAAGGAACTGGCGGCGCGGGCAATCCATCAGCTCGGCCATTCCAAGAACGGCCGGTTCATCGGCCTCGACCTGGCAGCAATGCCGGCAGCGGAGATCAACCGCGAACTGTTCGGCGCGAATGGTACCGACGGCGCCGTGCACATGAAGGGCGGCACGCTGTACCTTGACGAGATCGGCGATCTTCCGGCCGAAGCGCAGGCTCAACTCGTCAAACTGCTCCGGGAGCCTGGTGGCGCGCGCCTGATCGCCTCGACCCGGCGCAACCTGGGCAAGCTCGTCGAAGAGGGCAAGTTCCGCGAGGATCTGTTCTACCGTCTGAACGTGATGCGCCTGGCCATCCCGCCGCTGCGCCACCGCAAGGAAGACATTCCGGAGCTCGCCCGGGCATTCCTCATCCGTGCTCAACGACAGGGCCTCGCGGCGCGCACGTTCGAAAAGTCGGCCCTCGACCTGATGGCGGCCTATGACTGGCCGGGCAACGTGCGCGAACTCGAAAACCTCGTGATCCGGCTCGCGGTGCTCAGCTCCGACACGATGATAACCCTGATGGATGTCGAACGCGAAATGCGCATGGGCGCGTCCGAGCAGGCCAGCGGGCATGCCGGCTTTGAAGCGGAAGTCGAGGCGTTGCTGCACCGCTACGTCATGGGTGACCTTGTGTCCGGGGGCGAGAGCGGGGATTCAATGGTGCACAGCTCGGTGATCGAGAGGGTGGAGCGCCCGCTGATCCGGCTTGCGTTGTCGGTGACATCCGGAAACAAGGTCAAGGCGGCGCAACTTCTGGGCATGAACCGGAACACGCTGCGTGCGAAGATCAATGCGCTGGGGATTGCAGAAGACTGATTGACGACGCTGCAATCCGTGTCTTTAGTGCACCAGTGTTGCAGTAAGGGCACGTAATGTGTGTCCGAATTGCAACGGGGCTGGGGCCCTTATTGAGCCGGATTGCGTGTCGACAGCTACAAACTCAACGGCAACCAAAGCCAGTGGGGCCTTGTTCGAAGGCCTGTTCATCATCGCGGCCCTCGTCGCGGTGTTCGCGACTTTCATAGCCATTTCCGGGGCTGCGCCGAATGATCCGACGGCCGGGGCAACGCCTTGGCTGCTCGGACTGAACTTCGTCCTTCTCAGCGTCCTGGCGGTCATCGTGGTGCGCGAGTATCTCGCCATCCGGGGCGACAGCAATGATGGCGGCGGCAAGCTCGCGCGCCGTTTTGTCCTGCTATTTGGCTTCTCCGCGCTGATTCCCTCGATGGTGGTCGCCGTCTTCATGGGCGCCTTCATCACGCGCGGCCTCGACCGCTGGATCGGCGAAAGGGTCGATCAGCTGATGGAGCAGAACACCCAGATTTTCCGCTCCTATGTAGACAACTTCCAGACGACCTTCGAGTCCGACATGCGCCTCGCGGCGATGGACGTCGAGAATTTCGCCAAGCAGGTCGATCAGTCGCTTGCCGGCACAGGCGCGCCGGAAGTGGCGGCGTATGCTTCAGCCGAGTTCTTCGAGGGCCTTCGGTCCGAACTCGCCATCCGCGAGTTCCTGACCATTGCCATTCTCGGGCCGGACGGCGTGGACCTGATCGCAGAGGCGAGTGTGCAGGACGCGATCCTGCTGTCTCCCTCGCAATCCGCATTTCAGGAAGCGGACGGAGGCGCGGTGGCCACGACGCTGTACGAGGGGCGGGGCATCGCCACGGCCCTGATCCGGATTTCAGCGCCGCTGGATGGTTATATCTATGCTGTGAAGGTGTTCGACAGAAACGCGGCGCGTTCCCTGCGCGAGGCCGAGACGGCCCTGGAAGAATACAATGCGGCCGAGCGCAACAGCGGCCGCCTGCAAGCGATCTTCGTGATCGGGTATGCGCAGATCGTGGGGCTTGTCCTCCTGCTTGCCGGCCGCCTCGGCCTTGAAGCTGCAGGCAGGATTACAGGGCCCATCGGACGCCTCGCTTCCGCCGCCCACGCTGTGCGCGACGGGGACCTTGAGGTCCGCGTGCCGGTCAGTGGTCCTGCAGATGAGGTGCACGCGCTGAGCAGTTCATTCAACGCGATGACGGAGCAGCTGTCCGGGCAGCAGAATGCGCTCATCCGTGCACGGAAGGACGAGGAAGACCGGCGGCGGTTTGTGGAGACGCTGCTGGGGGAAATTGGCGCGGGCGTGATCCGGGTGGACCGGGAGGAACGCATCACGCTTGCGAACCGGTCGGCCTGCGAGATTCTCGGCATCGACGATGTGCCGGAAGGCGCGAAACTGGCGGACGTGGCGCCCATTTTCGAGCGTATCGTGCGCGACACGTTCGAGCGCAATGCCGCCGTGGATGCCAGCCTCGAGCTGACGCGGGACGGAGAGTTGCGCAGTGTGCGGCTGAAGTCTGCGCCGGAAGCGTCGGGCGGCTGCGTGCTGACTTTTGACGACACGACGCGGCTGATTTCCGCCCAGCGCCAGCTGGCCTGGCGCGATGTGGCGCGCCGTATTGCACACGAGATCCGCAACCCGCTTACCCCGATCATGCTGTCGACCGAGCGGCTTCGGCGCCGGTACGCCTCCAAGATCGACGATACCGACGGCGTGTTTGATCGCTGCATCGAAACCATCCTGCGCAAGGTCGAGGACATCGCGCGGATGGTCGAAGAGTTCTCGAACTTCGCGCGGATGCCAAAGCCTAGCATAGCGCCGTTCGACATGCGGACAGTCCTGCAGGGCGCGAGCTTCGCGCAGAGCGTGGTGTCGCCAGACATCGAGATCGAGCTTGAGGCCGACATGGTGGAGGCGCCGTTTCTCGGGGATGAGCGGCTGCTCGCGCAGGCTTTCGGAAACCTGCTCAAGAATGCCGCAGAAGCGATTGAGGGGCTGCCGATTGAAAACGATGTCTCCGGACAGATCCGCATTTTTCTCTACCGGGACATGGGCGGACTTGAAATCGTGATCGAAGACAATGGTCCGGGCTTTCCGGCAGAGATGCGCAACCGGCTTCTTGAGCCCTACGTGACAACGCGTGAAAAGGGCACAGGCCTTGGTTTGGCTATTGTGAACCGGATCATCGCAGATCATGGCGGTTCGATTTCGCTGCAGAACCGGCCGGACGGTTTGAAAGGTGCGCGCGTTCGCGTGCTGCTCCCGGAAAATGGCGCACTCACCATGCAGGCGGTCGATACCACCGAAGGCGAGCTAGTTCACGACAGCGGGCACAAGCCCGGATCAATGAGTTTGTAGAGGACACCGGGCCATGGCACTGGACATTCTAGTCGTAGATGATGAACCGGATATCCGGGAACTGATGGCGGGCGTGCTGGGCGATGAAGGCTATTCTGTCCGCACGGCCGACACGGCGGAGCGGGCCCTCGAAGAGGTCCGTTCACGGACGCCGCGGCTTGTGATCCTTGACGTCTGGCTGCAGGGCAGCGGCATGGATGGTCTGTCGCTGCTCAAGTACTTGAAGTCGATTGACCCGATACTCCCGGTCATCGTGATCAGCGGTCACGGGAACATCGAGACGGCCATCGCCGCGATACGACGCGGCGCGTTTGACTTTATCGAGAAGCCGATCAAGGCGGACCGGCTGATGCTGGTGGTCGAGCGCGCTATCGAATCGGCCGCCCTGCGCTACGAGAATGCTGCCTTGCGCAACCGCGCCGGCGACGAAGAGCGCTGGATTGGCAACAGCCAGGCGGCGGCGACGCTGCGGGCTTCGATCGAGAAGGTGGCGCCGACAAATTCCCGCGTCCTGATTTCCGGGCCCGCCGGCGTGGGCAAGGAACTTGCCGCCCGGTTGATCCACAAGAGTTCGACACGTGTGGAAGGCCCGTTCGTAGTCGTCAATGCCGCAACGATTGCGCCGGACATGATGGAGAATGCGCTGTTCGGCGAAGAAGATTCGCAGGGCCGGACGATCCGCGTCGGCCTGTTCGAACGCGCACACACGGGCACGCTGCTGCTGGATGAAGTGGCGGACATGCCTATTGGAACCCAGAACAAGATACTCCGGGTGCTGACCGAACAGAGGTTCCAGCGCGTGGGTGGTCGGTCGGATGTCAGCGTCGACGTGCGGGTCATGGCGGCCACCACGAAGGACCTGCGAGCGGAGATCGAAAAGGGAAACTTCCGGGAGGATCTTTTCTACCGTCTCAGCGTAGTGCCGCTGCGCGTGCCGTCGCTCTCCGAGCGCCGCGATGACATTGTGGAACTGGCAGACTATTTCTGCGAGCGCATTGCCGAAACGTCGGGGCTGATATTCAGGAATTTCACCGCCGAGGCATTGGCGGTGCTGCAGTCGATGGAATGGCCCGGCAACATCCGGCAGTTGCGTAACCTGGTCGAGCGTATCCTGATCCTGTCGCCTTCGGATTCAACGCGCCCCATCAGCGTGGACGAATTGCCGCGCGATCCGGGCCGTTCGGCCTCTTCGCCTGCGGCCCATTCCGGCTCGGCGGACCTCGTGGGCCTGTCGCTTCGTGATGCCCGCGAGCAGTTCGAGCGGGAATACCTGACGCTGCAAATCACTCGGTTTAACGGAAACATATCGCGGACTGCTGAATTCATCGGTATGGAACGCTCGGCCCTCCACCGAAAATTAAAGGCTTTGGGCATAACAACCGGCGTGCGGCACGATAGCTGATACCGGGCTGAAAGGCTGAACAGATGCACGTTCTGATCTGCGGCGCCGGACGGGTGGGGCAGGGCATTGCCCGGCGCCTGGCGCGCGAAAAGCATGAAATCACCATCATCGATGAAAACCCGGACCTCGTGGACCAGGTTTCCATAGACCTCGACGTGCGCGGCGTCGTCGGCCATGCAGCGCACCCGGATGTGCTGAAGCGGGCCCGGGCGGCGGATTGCGAGATGATCATCGCCGTCACTCATTTTGATGAAATCAACATGGTGATCTGCCAGATCGCGCACACGGTGTTTTCCGTGCCGTTCAAGATTGCGCGGGTTCGCGACCGCTCTTACCTCGACCCCGCCTGGAAGAACATTTTTTCGCGCGAAGGCTTGCCGATCGACATGGTCATTTCGCCCGAGGCGGAAGTGGGGGATGCAATCCTTCAGCGTTTCCGAACGCCCGGCACGATCATGAGCGCGTCCTTTGCGGGCGGAAAGCTCAAGCTTCTGGGATTTGAACTGAGCGCCGACAATCCCCTGATCGACCTTCCGGTCGATCAGATGCGGGGCGTTTTCCCGGATCTTTCCGCACGCATTATCGGCATCGGCAGCGGCACGGAAATCCGCGCGCCGCGCGGGCGCGATGTGCTCAAGCCCGGAGACAGGGCCTATATCGCGGTGCTGGAGACCCATGCCGAACGTCTCACGTCGATCTTCAACCGGGACCAGAGCCGGCTCGATCATGTGGTGATAATCGGCGGCGGCAATGTCGGCCTTCATGTTGCCAAGGTGCTGGAGAAGGAAAGCCATATTCGTGTGCGGTTGATCGAGCGCAGCGCTGAGCGGGCCAACAAGGCGGTTGCGCAGGTCAAGCGCTCCATCGTCATCCAGGGGGATGGCCTCAATCCGGACATCCTTGCAGAAGCAGGCGTTGACCGTGCGGATTTCGTGATCGCCATCACTGACGACGACAAGACAAACCTGCTCATCAGCAACCTCGCCAAGCGTGCCGGCGCCAAGCGGGCCCTCGCGCTGATCAACGCCCCGGAACTTGCAAGCCTTGCAACCGACATGCGCGTCGATACCGTTCTGGATCCTCGCGCACTTACGGTTTCCCAGGTTCTGCTTCGCATGCGGCGAGGGCGAATTCTCGGGCTTCAGTCGCTGGAAGACGGGCTTGCCGAAGTCGCCGAGGGCGTCACGCTCGAATCGTCCTCCCTGATCGGAAAGCCTCTCGGCTATGACGACATGCCGGAAGGCGTTACGGCGGCTGCCGTTCTGCGCGGAAACCTGATCCTGATGGCGGATTCCGATGTCGCCGTTCGCCCGGAAGATCACCTCGTGGTCTTTTATGAGGCTGACATGGTTCGAAGCGTCGAGAAGTTTTTCCGGGTCAATCCGGATTATTTCTGAGCCATGAATTACGCGTCCGTCGCCCGTGTCCTGAGCTTGCTCATGTTGATTGTTGCGGGCGGCGGCCTGCTCGGCGCTGCAATCGCGGTGGCCGCGGGCGAGACCGCGCAGGTCATTTCCCTTGGCGTTACGGCGATGGGCATCCTCGTCGCCGCCTCCAGCGTCCTGTTGCTGACGCCCAGGCCGGAGCGGAAGGCGCGGGCTTCCGACGGGCTCGCCGTGGTGATCCTGTGGTGGATGCTGACGCCGCTTGCCACCGCAATGCCCTTCGTGTTCGGCGTGGCCAACGGTTCCGTCATCACGGCAATCCATGAAGCTGCAGCATGCCTGACGACGACCGGGCATTCGGTGATCCGCGTCTCGAGTGCCGACTGGCCGTCCAGCCTCATTTACTGGCGCGGCGCCTTGCATGTCCTGGGTGCGTTTTCCGCCATCGTCACGGCGGCAGGCGTTTTTGCAGCGATAAACCTGGGCGGACCCGGCGTGCACCGGACCGTGCTTTTCTCACTGCCGGAAAGCAGCTTCTTCGATGCCATGCCCCGGATCGTTGGCCCTGTCTCGCTGATGATCGGCGTCGGGATATCTCTGGTTTTCGTTTTCCTGCTGGTTTTTGGCGTTCAGCCCGGAAGGGCGCTTGGGGATGCGGTCAGCGTGATCACGACCGGCCTTGTACATCCTGATGCCCTTGAGTTTGCGCCGGCATCGACGGCAGTATCGGTCATCCTCGCCGCCGGACTTCTGCTCGGTTCGCTCGGCCTCGTTTTCTGGTTGCCATTCCGCCAGAGTGCCTGGGCAGCCATCTTCCAGGACCCGGAGATCCGCCTGTTCGCCGGGTTCGCTATCCTGTTCGCAGGCTTTGCCATTCTCTCGGGGCTTGTACTGGGAGATGCCATCGGCTGGTCGATCTCGACCCTGTCCACGTCGGGCATTCCACTCGGGACCCCCGGAGTTGCCAAGAGTATTCCGCTGACGGTATATGTAATGCCTTGCCTGGTCGGAGGATCAGCCCTCGCCGCCGCAGGCGGTATCAAGCTCGCGAGAGTTGTGGTGCTTGGGCAAAGGGCCGTGCAGGAATTCCAGCAGCTTGGATACCGGCGGTCGGTTGTCAGCTTCCGGTTTCGTGACCGGGAACTCGACGAGCGGAGTGTCATCGGGGTTTGGGTCTACTTCGTCGCTTATGTGCTGGCCGTGTTCGTGTTTCTTATAGCCTTCACCTTCACCGGCCTCAATTTCGAAGATTCCATTAGGCTTTCGATTGGCGGACTGACGTCATCGGGTGGACTGGTTGCCGGATCGGACATGAATCTGGAGCCGGGGAGTGAAATTCTACTGATCGTTGCCATGCTTTTGGGCAGGCTCGAGATTCTGACCCTGCTTCCCGCCCTTTCGCTGAGCTTTTGGCGGGGCTGACCCTTGCGCACCTGCAGCAAACGACCTAGCTCGGGGATGTAAGAAAAATATTAGCAGGAAAAGCAAAGCGCATGTCAGCTGACAAGAAACAAAACCTGCAGGACACTTTCCTCAACGCCGTTCGCAAGTCTCGCACACCTCTCACGGTTTTCCTCGTAAACGGCGTAAAATTACAGGGTGTTGTCACGTGGTTTGATAATTTCTGCGTGCTGCTTCGGGGCGACGGACGGCCGCCACAACTCGTTTACAAGCATGCGATCTCGACCATCGCTCCCAGCGCGCCTGTCCAGCTTTTCGATCAAGAGATGGACGGAGACTAGTCCGGATTGACCGAGAAATTCGTTGACCGCCTGCCGGCGCCGGAAATTGCCGGCGTAGTCATCCCGTGGTTCACGCCTGCGGATCGTCCGACGCCAGACCGGTTGCGGGAAACCTCCGGCCTTGTTGAAGCACTCGGCTGCCGGCTTGGCTTTGTCCGTCCAGACCAGGTGCGCAAGGTCAATCCGTCCTTCCTGCTCTCTGGCGGTATCGTCGACCGCATGGCGGCGGACCTTGAAGCCGAACACTGCACAGTGGCGGTCATCGACGGCGCGTTGACGCCTGTCCAGCAACGCAATCTCGAGAAGCGCCTCGGCATGAAGGTCATAGACCGGACGGGCTTGATCCTTGAGATCTTCGGGCTGCGTGCAAGGACGAAAGAGGGGCGGCTGCAAGTCGAGTTGGCACGTATCCTCTATGAGCGCTCCCGGCTTGTGCGCACATGGACCCATCTTGAGCGGCAGCGCGGTGGCTCCGGCTTTCTTTCGGGACCGGGCGAAAGCCAACTCGAAGCGGACCGCCGCATGCTGGACGACAAGATCATCCGCCTGCGGCGTGATCTGGACGAGGTCAAGCGCACCCGCGCCGTACAGCGCGCCGGCCGGCGCCGCTCCGGCACGCCGGTTGTCGCCCTTGTCGGCTATACGAACTCCGGCAAGTCTACGCTGTTCAATCGTCTCACCGGCGCCGACGTCTTCGCGAAAGACATGCCGTTTGCGACCCTAGATCCGACGATCCGCAAGCTGCAGCTTCCGTCCCTCGGCGAAGCAGCGCTGATTGATACGGTGGGCTTCATCTCCGACCTGCCGACCCACCTGATCGATAGTTTCCAGGCGACGCTTGAGGAGTCATTGCAGGCAGACCTGCTGGTGCACGTCCGTGACCGGTCGAGCGCGGCGGATATCGAACAGGCGAGCGACGTGATGACGGTGCTCGAAAGGCTCGAGAAAGAGTCCGGCATGACATTGCCGCCGATCATCGAGGCGTGGAACAAGATCGACGCGATGCTGCCTGCGCGAGCGGAATCGATGAAAAATCTCGCGGCCTCGGAAACCGAAGTGCCTGCGGTCGCGGTGTCGGCCTTGACCGGCGAGGGTGCGGAAGCACTGCTGCAACGTATCGAAAAATCCTTGCTGCACGGTCAGCAGGAAATCGAACTCGTTCTCGCACCCGAAGCCGGGCGTGCGCGGGCATGGCTGCATCAGAACGGTGATGTGACAGTTGAGCAGACAGAGACTGACGGCGCGTCATATCTTGTCGTGAGACTGTCGGTAGAGCGCCTCGGCCAGTTCAAGTCTGAATTCCCGGGCGTATTCAAACCTGCAGCCTAGCCCGGATTTCTCAAGCATAGGGGGTGCATCGGGGCTCGAACCCTGAGAATTTCGTTTTGCGACAAACTCATACTTTAGAGTGAAAGGTTTCCCCGATGCAGACAGAGTGTAACGCCGATTTGTCTGGATTCACCAGAGTAGAAAATCGCGTCGTCGTAGCGGCTTTCGACGGCGGCGCGGTGACCTCGGATGCCGGCGG